>ENA-OFDP01000001-OFDP01000001.1-metagenomes-genome-assembly--contig:-NODE-1-length-331367-cov-7.424868_pt1 | contig 331367 bp, 293 predicted proteins | sample MGYA00153389_OFDP01 | MGnify analysis MGYA00153389
GATTTGATTTTACTACTTCGCTATTTTTTTAAGCTAAAAGTGTCAACACACCCTAATTGGAATTCTTGGCTTGATCGAATGCCATTTAAGTAATCATCCAAGCTAAAAAATTGGCTTGAGATCTTCACTCAAGCCATGATTGCAACTCACACAAGCATGGCTTTATAAAACTTAGATAAATTCTTCCAAAACAGAATTTAAGAATACATGCCCTTGCTCAGTACACGCTAAACACGTGGCATCATCCACCATTAATTTTCGACTGCGGAGTGAGTCTAAAGTTTCAGCTAAACTATCCAGATTCAAACCTGTACGCTGCGCATAATATTCAGCTGCAACCCCATCATTTAAACGCAAAGCATTCATCATAAATTCAAATGGAAGTTCGTCGGCTTCAATCCGCTTAAACTGCACATGCTCCGCAGGGACTTTAGCCAAATAGTCTTTGGGTAAACGAGTTTTCTGGAACCGATAGACCCCATCTGGCTGGGTCACTTTGGCATGTGCACCTGCCCCTATCGCTAAATAATCGCCAAACTGCCAATAATTCAAATTATGCGCGGAAGGCTGCTCTTTACGCCATGCCGAAACTTCATAATTGATAAAACCCTGCGCTTTTAAATAAGCTTCACCTTGGGCTTGAATCTCTTCAAGCACATCGTCCACAGGTAAGATAGGCTTGGTTCTAAAGAACACGGTATTCGGTTCAATCGTGAGTTGATACCATGAAATATGCGTTGCACCATTTTCCACGGCCAGCTTCAAATCCAGTAAAGCTTGTTCTAAAGTCTGCTCAGGCAGACCATGCATCAGATCGACATTAATGCGTTTAAAGCCTGCATCACGCGCAAAACCAATTGCAGAAATCGCATCGGTATTGCTATGAATTCGTCCTAACTTGGTTAAATGTTCGGTATTAAAACTTTGAACCCCGATCGACAAACGATTGATACCTGCTGCCAAATAATCGGCAAAAGGGTCATGTTCGACTGTACCTGGATTGGCTTCTAAGGTAATTTCACAATCCGCCTCAAAAGGCAGCAGTGCTTTTAACTGGGCAAATAACCATTGATAGCCTTGTGCTGAAATCAAAGACGGCGTTCCGCCGCCAATAAACACACTATGAATATGACGCCCTTGAGCAAACTCAAGCTGAGTTTTAAAGTCCTCCACCAAAGCATGTAAATATTCTTGCTCTAGATCTAAAGACAGTTTGCCATCTGGTACCGCATGCGAGTTAAAGTCGCAATAGGGACACTTACGCACACACCACGGCATGTGAATATATAAAGACAACGGAATATTTGCAGGATGTAAATCAGTCAAGGAAGAGACTCTAAAGCACAGCGGTAATCTTGCATATTTTAACATGACTGCATCAAGACACTTATGAAATCTGTGTCTATTTGGATTAGACTGATAAAAAGACAAGAAGAATGAATGGTTTAAAATGATGAAAATATCGAGCCACTTGCTGTTTATGCTACCACTGGCCTTTGGTATTGGCATTGCTATGACTTTTCAAACGGCGCTGAATACACAGCTCAGAGAATATTTTTACTCTCCACTACAAGCCGCATTGTTATCCTTCTTCATTGGTACCTGCGTTTTAGTACTTTTGGTTGTACTCCAACCCGTCGACAAACCGCAGTTACATGATTTTTCCAATATTCCATGGTACTTATGGCTCGGTGGTTGCTTAGGGGTTTATGCCATCAGTATAAGCATCTATACTGCGCCTAAATTAGGCTTTCTCACGTTTTCAGGTTTGGTTATTTTTGGACAAATCCTGACCTCGATGATTTTTGACCACTATGGTCTACTTGGTACCGAAAAAACCCCTGTCAATTGGCAGCGTTTACTTGGTGGCGTCGTAATTTTTATTGGTGTGCTTCTCACTTTACAACGCTGAATTTATTTAGACCAAGCACATGATGAATATGAGTAATTTTTGTGTCGACTACAAATAAAATCACGTCCCATCGTTTCGAATTAAAAAAGTTATTGGTGTTAATGCTGCCCATCCTGATCACGCAGTTTTCTCAAGCGGGTCTCGGGTTAATTGATACCATCATGGCGGGGCATTTATCCCCTACCGATTTAGCCTCAATTGCCGTCGGTGTCGGTTTATGGATACCAGTGATGTTGCTATTCAGTGGCATCATGATTGCGACAACGCCGTTGGTGGCAGAAGCCAATGGCGCACGCACCCCTGAAAAAATCGCCACTATTGCTCGTCAATCCCTGTGGGTGGCCTTTATTTTGGGGAGCATTGCGGGTTTAATTTTACAAGCCATGCCGCTGTTATTGCCCCTCATGGGTGTTCCTGCAAACTTACTACCTAAAGCCAACCTATTTTTACATGCCATTGGCTTTGGCATGCCTGCGGTGACTATGTATGCCGCACTGCGTGGATATTCTGAAGCACTTGGTCACCCACGTCCTGTGACCGTCATTAGCTTAGCGGCCTTGGTCCTTTTGGTTCCACTGAACTTTGTCTTTATGTATGGTTTCGGCCCAATTCCAGCACTCGGTTCGGCAGGCTGCGGATTTGCCACTGCTATTTTACAATGGATCATGTTTTTCACCTTAGCCACTTATATTTTTAAAGCCTCGGCATATCAAAAAACTCAAGTGTTTAGCACTTGGGAGAAGATGGATCGCTACTGGATCGAGCGTATTTTAAAACTTGGTTTGCCTATTGGCTTAGCTATTTTCTTCGAAGTCAGTATTTTTAGTACCGCTGCGATTATTCTCAGCCCATTGGGTGAAACCATTGTGGCGGCGCATCAAATTGCAATGTCGGTCACCTCTCAGCTGTTTATGATTCCGATGTCCCTTGCCATCGCCCTAACCATTCGTGTCGGGACTTATTATGGCGAGAAAAACTGGATCGCGATGCGCAAGGTACAAAAACTCGGACTGGCTACAGGCACAGTTTTGGCGCTGATGACCATGCTGCTGATTGCACTGTTTCGTCCTGAAATTGTGGCGATTTATACCTCGGATCACAAAGTATCAGAAGTTGCGATGTATTTACTATTATTTGCACTCGCCTACCAGCTGATGGATGCTTGGCAAATTAGTGCCGCAGGCTGCTTACGCGGCATGCAAGACACCAAAGGCCCAATGTGGATTACCATGGTTGCCTATTGGATCGTGGCCTTTCCGGTTAGTATCTATTTAGCGCGCTATACCAACATAGGTGCAGCAGGTGTTTGGATTGGACTAATTGTCGGTTTAAGCGTGGCGTGTGCACTGCTCTTGCTCCGTCTTTATAATAACAATAAACGCCTCAGTCAGGACTATCCATAAGTCATGCATGGCATGGAATAGGAAGGAGCCAGACTCTTCTCCTATTCCCGGTGTTCTACTGTTGTGCCAAAGCGTCTTTCAGACCTTGTGGCACTTCACTTTCATCCTCAACGTCTTTAACCACCACCTGCCCCACGATCACCTCACTGCCATTAAAGGTCATGGTGGGTGAACCATACAGGCTATAGCCTTCATTGAGTGCTTTGGTGACGCGCGCACAAAAATGCACATCGTCCTTGCCTGTAAAATAACGATAAACTTTCATTTATTTCAAACTCAAAATTTTTCGCACAGTGTAACGCGATTTTTAAATGCAGCGACATCTTGTGTGCAATTCACTCAATTGACCACTATTATTTAAATAGAAACATCAGCTTAACAATTTAAAGTAGGCAGTTTTGCATTTGTCGCCTATGATCAAATCTGAGATGTAATGAAGATGCCCCGAGGAATATCGCATGGCAAATACGACTCGTACGCCTGGTCGTCGCTTTATGAAACTTGCCAGCATGACGGCAAGTATCGCAACCAAGACTGTGACCAATTCAATTAAAAACTTCAATGCCGATGAAGATAAAAAAAATGCGGCGCGCAGTCAGCTTTTTCAGGACATTGGACTTCAAATTGCAGATACCTTAGGTGAAATGAAAGGTGCCGTGATGAAAGTCGGGCAAATTGCATCTCAATACAAAGACATTTTCCCACCTGAAGTGGCACGTGCGATTAGTAAATTACAACGTCAAGCGCCTGCGATGCCTTTTCAAGAGATCAAAGCTCAAGTTGAAAATGAACTCGGCAAGCCGCTCAATCAAATTTTTACCGCCTTTGATGAACAACCCTTTGCCGCGGCCTCCATTGGCCAAGTGCATAAAGCCACTTTACCGAGTGGTGAGCAAGTTGTGGTTAAAGTTCAATATCCGGGTGTAGAAGAAGCCTGTGAAAGTGACTTAAAACAGGTCCGCTTAGCGCTTCGCTTGATGGGTGTGCTCAAAATTGACCGTAAGCTGCAAGATCAACTCTTTAAAGAAATTCAGGACAGTTTAGACAACGAGCTAAACTATCAAATAGAAGCCCAAAACTTAGAGGTCGCAAGAACCTTTCATCAAGCTTTAGACTCTAAAATTATTATTCCTCAAGTCTACAAAGACTATTCAAGCCGTCATATTTTGACCTTAAGCTTAGAGCACGGCGAAAGCATTGAAACTGCTAGTACATGGTCACAAGAGACGCGCAATGAACTGGGCCGTCGTTTATTTCGTGCCATTGGGCGTGAGATTTTCTTCTTAAAGCGCTTCCACTGTGACCCCCATCCGGGCAACTTTGCTTTCCGAGAAGATGGTAGCGTGATCGTATATGACTACGGCGGTGTAAAAACCCTATCGACTGAAATCGTGATGCATTTTAAGCAGCTGATTCAAGCGGCGCGCGACAGTGATATCTTGGCCATGGAACAGCAACTGACTGCTTTGCACTCTATGTCTGAGCAAGGCAAGTTCCCTGCCGAACTGTATGAAGCATGGTTAGAGGTGCTCATGCGTCCACTGACCACTTTGTATGACTTTGCTGAGAACTCAGCGCATCATGATGGTATTGAACTGGTCAAACCATCGCTAAAATACTGGGATGTATTTAAACCCTCACCCGATACACTCATGGTCAATCGCACAGTCTCAGGACATTATTGGAACCTGATTCATCTCAAAGTACACGACAACCTCAATGATCTATTTGAAGAGTTGGTCCCGCCTCCTGCCTAAATAAAGACTGTGGGCACAATAAAATCGCTACAACTCAACAAACCCAGTTACATAAAGTCACTGGGTTTATTTTGACTTCCAAATTGTTATATTATAACATTTCAAAATAATACATTTAAGGAGAAGTCTATGCGTGCCAATATTCATCCAGAGTATCGTGAAGTCCTGTTCCACGACACCAATGCCGACGCGTTTTTCGTGATCGGCAGTACCTTACAAAGTCATCAAACTCGTGAGCATGAAGGCAAGACCTATCCTTACGTCAGTTTAGATATCTCAAGTGCTTCACATCCGTTTTATACCGGTGAACAACGTCAAACCAGTAATGAAGGTCGTGTTGCAAGCTTCAATAAACGTTTCGCGCGTTTCAAACGCTCACAATAATTTCATTTTTCTTTAAGCTATACGCGTTATAGTAAAGATATCAAGAAGCCTAAGACCTCCTCCAGCTTAGGCTTCTTTTTTATGCGTTCTTTTCTGGTTCCTATTTTGACCAACTTTTTTCTTAATGTTTAAGCACACTATCCAAGAGATAAAATCCGATCCCAAGCACGATGACGCCCACCACTAAACTCGACAGCGCATAGCTCAAAGCCAGCACTGTTTGTCCCTGTCTAAATAACTGAAAAGTTTCGAGGCCAAAACTAGAAAATGTCGTAAAACCGCCCAATATGCCCACCATCAAAAATAAACGTGCTTCTTGTTGTAGTACTGGAAACTTCTGGCTAAAAGCAAAGAAAATACCCGCAGCAAAACAACCGATGATGTTGATCCACCATGTCGGCCATGGAAAACTCATACTCGGTTTAAACAACCATAATCCTGCACCGTAGCGTAAACAGGCCCCTATTCCGCCCCCCATTGCCACCAAGATCCAATTCATTGACCTATCCTATTCTTTACAAAATGCGGTATGGATAAGTCCAAAGTTATCCACAGTTCATCAACTATAACGCTATTAAACCTGAATCAATCCTCGTACTTCAAGGTTTTTCGACATCGGTTGTTGCCCCCTACATATCTTGTTGTCTCACTCTCAAAGTGAGCATCAGCATTCAAACTCACACATGCTTTACATGGGATATTGAAAACCCAGCATCGCCGAATATCTTTACTTCACCCTAGTGCACTCTATGACCAATACAACATAGATTCACAAAATCACTAGCACCGGTTCTTCATGCAAAACAGAAGGTTTTCTCTCAGGCAAAAACTCCCAAACATGCAATTTTTGGGTATGATGTGGACATAAATTTAGTCGGAAATAGACGCATGGCACAGGTACTATTGGCTCAGCTTGCAGCGGGCGAAGCAAAATTTTCAGATGTATTGGCTTTTATTGAAGCAGCCTATACACATACACCAACTGCATTTAAAAATGGTTTGCAGTACAATGCGGCAACTGAAAACCAAGGTAGCGCAAAAGTGTTTTCGTTTGCACAACTTCAAGGTCTCGATCAAACGCAAACTTTAAGCCTATTTGCAGAACACTATGCTTCTGTTTTAGCCACACCTGATGAAACAGATCATCAAAATATTCGTCAGTTCATGTTGAATGGATGGAATGGTATTGAATTTGAGGGTACGGCATTAACTGCAAAATAAAGATAAAAAACCACGTTCAAGTAACTTGAACGTGGTTTTAAACAAATACAATATTAATTTTATTATCAGACATTTATAAACACTATTAACATTGATACACCTATAAGCATCCACAGATTTGACCAGTAGGTTTCACGTGGAGCAAGACTTCATATGGCTATTCATCGCCTAGAAAACATTAAAACAGCACGCTGAAGTAACTCAGCGCTACTTCCACATTACCCCTTTACCCGTTCGATCCATTGGATTGAGCTGACCCGAAATACTTCACATGCTCCATCGCCCGTATCGGTCGGGGTTAAGGATGAGGTCCAGACCATATCTTTGTCTTTAATTTCAACCAACTCACCTTTTAAACGAACCAAATCACCACGTCTCACGTGTTTAATTTGTTTAGCAATTTCAGGGTTGGCCGGAATAATGTGCATATTCGACACCATTTGCATGGCTTGCTCGGCAGGCACAGGCAAACGATCAATTTTCCAGTTGAGATAACGGTCGTATTGATTCACGGTAATATGGCGTGCAATTTCAGGTTCAGCAAACAAGCCCCAACTTACGGCGTAGTCAATCGGAGAGAATTTCGCTTGTGCATCATCCGAATACATTTTAGAACCTAAAATTCGAAAATCACCTTTAAACGGTTTCAATACCGAAATCGATTGATCTTTAGAGGTCGGCGCTAAACCTTTGGCAATGTTGTAATCCACAGTGGCACTTGCACTGATGGGCAACAGCAAACTGCTGAGTAAACTAAGCAGGATAAATTTAGATTTCATTGCAAACCTCATTCCCATCGACCTAGGAAAATATGAACCAATTTTCATCTTAGTCCAGTTTCCTGAAAAGAAGCTTATGAACTTAGTAACATTGTGAAAGAATTATGCAGTCTACTTTTAGCCACAGCACTTTTCAGTTAGGCTAGAGCTGAAGAACAGAGCCCCAAAAATAATCATGCTTTATAAATACTATCAACAACACATCTTTCCACATGTCCTGAATCAGGTCATGCAAGTACCAAGTTTAATGGACAAGCGCCGCGAACTGCTTTTGCCAATTCAGGGAGAGGTATTGGAAATTGGTTTTGGTACAGGGCTAAATCTACCCTTTTATCAAAATGTCGATAATGTCTTTGCCCTTGAACCCAGTCCTGAAATTTATCATTTGGCTTTAGCGCGGGTACAAGCAGCAGCATTTGAAGTGCATCATGTACAAGCCCGTTCGGAAAACCTGCCTTTTGCTGACCAGAGCCTTGAGCATGTGGTCAGTACATGGACATTGTGTAGTATTGCTGAGCTAGAACTGGCTTTGGCGGAAATATTACGCGTGCTCAAACCGGGTGGCACCTTACATGTGGTCGAACATGTATTAAATACAAATAACCTTTATATTCAGCGTCTACAACACTTACTCACACCTGTGCAAAAGCGTTTAGCCGATGGTTGCCATCTCAATCGAAACATTGAACCGGCCTTAAAAGCAGCAGGTTTTAATTTGATAGAACAACACTACTTTTATGCCGAAGGTATTCCGAAACTCGGACAACTGATGTTTTTTGCACGTGCTCAAAAGCTACATTCAAGCGATGGGTCATGATAGTCATGTAGAAGACATCTGCTCTATATCAAGCAAGATGCTTTCATGGGTAGACATTATCAAGCTTATTCAATCGTATCGAAGTCGATGCGGACCGTTTCAAAACGAACCCGCCCTGCTTGAATCGCTTGTGCAATGGCAACTTGTCCTTTGGTTAACCTCGCCCCACCGCTTTTAATATCAATGAGAACAATTTCAATATCTTCTGCTCTCCCCTCACCATCACGCAGGTCGGTATAACCATCAAAGACCACATAGTCGACAGGATCACCCAAAAACTTGGCATCGCTGGGTAAGTATTCAAACTGCGGCATAATCGGTGCCAGTTGCTCCGCCATTTTACCTTTGAGCACTGCACGACTGGTATTGACACTGCGCTTTTGTGCTTGAGCCAAAGCCTGCTGATGCTCTAGTTCTAATTCGGCAATGTAGCGCTCATATTCTGCTTTGATGCGTCCATTTCGGCTGTGACTTAAAATAAGGGTGGTCAATACCACACCAATTGCTGCACCGATCAACATTGCCATCCATATGGACATGGTTCTTTCCTAATTTTGTGCTACAGGTAGCAAGATTTAAACTTACAACTTTGGTTTGGTGTCATATGCGACACACAAAAGAATGATATGCTAGGGGTGAGCAGAATAAAATCATTTAAGGTCATGAAAACGATATTAATCGCCAACCAAAAAGGTGGCTGTGGCAAAACGATAACCGCAATCAATCTAGCTTCGGCACTCGCACAAAAAGGTTATAAAGTGGCTTTGGCCGATGCCGATAATCAAAAATCTGCTCGTCAGTGGTTAAAACAGCGTCCAGAGCAAGTGGCGCATATTCAAAGTTTAGATTGGCGCCATGAGAAATCGATTGGTGAAGTACCTAAAAACATTGAATATTTAATTATCGATGCGCCGGGTGCGCTGTCTGGTGAACATGCTGAACAACTGGTCAGTGAAGCACACGCGATTGTGACCCCACTACAACCCTCGTTTTTTGATATTGACAGTACCCGTCGTTTTTTAAAGCATTTACAAGACATTAAACGTATTCGTAAAGGCAAAGTGCAAATTTTGCTTTTGGCCAATCGGGTCAAAGCCAACAGCGCCAGTGCCAAAGACATCCAAGATTTTTTTGCGAAAATTGAACAACAACCTGTAGCATGGATTTCAGAACGTACCGCATATGGCCAATTGGCAATGCAAGGTTTAAGTATATTTGATAAAACACAAAAGAATTACCTCTCCATTCAAAGCCAATGGCAACCGCTGCTGAACGCCATTGTCGATGACCCAAGTGCTTGGTTCTAAAATATTTTGCTATAGATAAAACGGGGCTATTCCCTATTTATAGTCGGTTATTCACGAGAACTTACCAAGGGTACGTTCTCGTGCGCATTTTTTTCAGTTAATATGACTTTGACCTTAGAGATATAGCAGTGAATACCGTGCAACGATACGCACCAGCCTTACAAAAAGTATTGTTATTTGGACTGATTTTTATTCTGTTCTATTTGAGCTTTCAAGTCCTGAAATACTTTATTGTACCTGTGCTTTGGGCTGCGATTATTGCCTACATCACATGGCCTTTATATCACTCAGTGCAGAAACTCTGTGGACCACGTCCAACCTTAAGCGCCACCATCATGATCAGTATGGTGGTGTTAGTTGTCGGTATCCCGCTGACCTTTGCCATCTTTATGCTGCAGCATGAAGGTCGTAATCTATTTTATGAACTACAAAGACAAGTGTTCTCAGGTCATTTAGATGTTCCGCAATTTATTCGGGACTTGCCCATTATTGGTAAAGAAGTCACCCGTACTTTAAAAGAAATCAACACCGATCCGAACAGTATTGTACAAAATGTCTCAGGCTGGTTTCAAAGCCACTTAAATTATGGTCGTTTGGTGCTGAGTGAAATCAGTAAGAATATTTTTAAACTCTGTTTTGCGGTGATGTCGTTATTCTTCTTCTATCGTGACGGACAAACCATTTTAAATCAGGTCAGTAAAGCGCTGGAGATGGTGATTGGCCCACGTATCCACCACTATTTAGATACTATTTCTGAAACCACGCGTGCTGTGGTCTATGGGGTTGGCCTGACTGCAATTGCGCAAGCACTCTTGGCAGGCCTGAGCTATTTTGTTGCTGGTGTCCCAAACCCAATGGTACTGACCATTGTGACCTTTATCTTTGCACTCATTCCTTTCGGCCCTCCTGTGGCATATAGTGCCGTGTCTTTATGGTTATTCTCTCAAGGGCAGACTATTGAAGCGATTGGTGTGATGGTGTGGGGTGTCTGTGTGGTCAGCACAGCAGACAATGTGATTCGCCCATTGGTGATCTCAGGTGCAACGCAAATTCCATTCTTACTCATCATGTTTGGTGTATTGGGTGGTTTAGCCAGCTTTGGTATGGTCGGCTTATTTGTCGGACCCGTGATTCTAGCGGTACTGTTAGCCATTTGGCGCGAATGGCTACATGAACAAGTCAATGCCCCCCTAATGATGCCAAAAGCGACATTGGCCTATGATCCACCCGAAGAGCCTTTAGATACGCCCAAAAAATAAGTTCAGTGAAATGACTTGAACGCATACATTCCTCGAAAGTATGCGTTTTTTATATCAGATACAAAAACGCTGTACGGACAACATTGAACAGAAGCCCTGCCTTTGTTTGAATGGTTCTGAATTTTAAGGAAAAAAGGATCCAACATGTTGTCTTCTGCTTTCAAACTAAGCGCACTTGTGACTTTAATCGGTTTAGGGACTGTGGCATGTACCACTACACCTACTGAAACCAACACGATGATCAAAGACGTCGATGTACACGCTGTTTCAACTACAGGTGTGGGACAAAAAATTGGCACCATTCGTTTTATTGATAGCCCTGTTGGTTTAGCAATTCAAACCAATTTGACTCAACTTCCACCTGGCCCACACGGTTTTCATATCCATGAAAAAGGTTCGTGTGATGTGGCTGAAAAAGAAGGAAAACCTGTGGCTGCTTTAGCCGCTGGGGGACACTTTAACCCAGAAAAAGCGCCAAACCACGGCACACCACTGAATGGCCATATGGGTGATTTACCAATCTTGAATGTCGACTCAGCAGGTAATGCAAAAGTCAATTTACTCGCTCCTCGCTTAAGTTTAGCTGACGTTGAGGGCTTAGCGGTAATGGTGCATGCAGGTGGTGATAACTATTCAGACACCCCTAAACCACTTGGCGGTGGCGGTGACCGTATCGCCTGTGGCGTAATTAAATAAATCTATTATCCCATGCAGTGTGAATAAAGTAGTGTTTTGAACTCGCACATGTGGATAAGTTTCGACTTATACACACAATGCAGCGGAGCCATGCTCTGCTGCATTTTTATTGTCATAGGTGAATTTTTAATGCAGTGGAGCACCGCATTAAATTGACAGTGCTCTAAAAAAAGTTCAGGCTAAAACCAAAATAAAACTAAGCCTAGACTATTACATCGTGAACAATCTTCGTCAGTGGTTTCAGTCCTTTCAGTCCAATGCAATTTTTATGTATTGCTTGCAAATCTTGATTGTGCTGAGTGGCACAACCTTAGGTTTATATTTTTTAGGACTGCAACAGCTCATCGTTCCGACCACATTAGGCGCAATTGCAACAGCCCTGACCGACTTCGATGACCGGCTCAGCATTCGTCTCAGAAATCTTGCCTATGTCTGTATCTTGTTCTTTAGTGTTAGTAGCATTTTAGATTTTTTACATCCTTATAAATTCTTCTTCATCTTATATTTATCACTGTCTAGTGCTTGTTTTATTTTACTAGGGGCACTGGGGCAACGCTATGCAGCAATGAGCTTTGGCACCATTCTACTTTCCCTATACAGCATGTTTGGCCTAGGTGAATATTCGGTTTGGTACTTTCAACCCAGTTGTTTTGTCTTTGGAGCATTGTGGTATGGCTGTACCGCCATTGTGTTTTATATCCTTAAACCCACCTTGGCCGTTCAGGACAACTTAGCCCGCTGTTTTAATCAAGTTGCCGATTTGCTCAACGCAAAAGCACGTCTATTCGACCCAGACAATCGAGACAATGTAGAAGCGCTTCTCTATGATTTATCCTTACAAAACAGTACTGTGGTGCAAAGTTTTAACCACACCAAAAGCTCACTACTGACGCGACTAAAAGCATCTCGCGCCAACCAAAATACAATTTATTGGCTCAACCTATATTTTCTCGTTCAAGACATTCATGAACAAGCCAGCTCTAATTATTTACACTATGAGCAGTTACATCAAAACTTTAGCCGAACTGATCTCATTTTTCGTATTCAAAAAAATATTCGACTGCAAGCCCTTGCCTGTCAGGCTTTGGCACGGTGTATTTTGAACAATCAAACCTATGTATCAGATCCAACGACCACTCAGGCGTTGCTGAATTTACACAGTTCCATGCAGGACTGGGTTCGAGATCATCCACACAATATTGAAGTCAAAAACCTACAACTGATTTTAAATAATTTGGACAGTGTGCATGAGCGTTTTCAGCACCTCAACGAACTACAATCGCGCCAAGAACAGCGTTATCAACAGCATATTGATAACCTCAACTTATATGATGATGATATTCATGATTGGCATGATCTGTGGCTCAAACTCAGCCAACATCTCACTCCCCAATCCGCACTGTTTCGCCATGCGGTGCGTATCGCCTTTGTCTTTGCTGTCGGTTATGGCATCTCGCTTCTGCCCCTTGCGCAACATGGCTATTGGATTTTGCTCACCAGTTTATTTGTTTGCCAAATGCGTTATTTCGCCACCAAAAGCCGCTTAAAAATGCGAACCTTGGGCACTATTTTGGGCGTTGTTTTAGGGATTCCGCTGCTGTATTTCGTCCCAAGTATTGAAGGACAACTACTACTAACCATTATTTTTGGTGTGTGCTTTTTCTACCTCAGTTCCAAGAAATATGCCATGGCGACCCTAATGGCAACACTCATGGTACTACTGATTTTTAATTTAAAAGGTGCAGGCTATGCCATTATTTTACCGCGCATTATAGATACCCTCATTGGCTGTGCCATTGCTTGGTTCGCAGTGAGTTTTATTTGGCCCGATTGGGACTTCCGCAATATTTCCAACACCATAAAAAAAGCATCCGATGCAACCCTCAACTATTTCAATGCCATTTGTGAACAATATCAACACGGCAAAAATAATAGTCTCGCTTACCGCAGTGCGCGACGTACTGCGCATAATGCCCAAACTGAACTGGCGAACATGATCTCCAGTCTTAGTACTGAACCCAATCCAAACCCAGAACTGGTACATCATGCTTTTCGCTACTTGGTATATAGCCACAGTCAACTCAGTTATATTTCTGCTTTGGGAAGTCACCGAGAATTGGTGCAGGATACACAAGTGCTGGAACTCATGCTGTGGTGTCAAAATACGCTAAATCATGTACTGCTCCATCAGCAGGCATTAGCTGAACTCGACATCCAGCAGAAACTGGCAGAGATTAAACGCTTAAATGCGCAAGAAACAATGAATCAGAATTTACACTTGGTACTCAAACAAATCAGTCTACTACTGGAAACTCTGCCCGAATTGCTGAAGTTAAAAACTGAACTACTGGCCCGAGACATTAAATAAAACGGATGACACAACGACTATCTTTAAATGGTTCATAATGTACGGGTGTATTGTGGTTCATTTTTATCTGGTTCTTGCGTACACTCGAGCTTCATTCTCATAGATTTTTTGACCATGAACATTCAGACATTACGTGTTGTAGGATTTTTAGAAGGGATTTCTTTTTTACTGTTGTTATTCATTGCGATGCCAATGAAATACATCTTTGATAACCCGATGCTAGTCAAATACGTGGGTATGGGGCATGGCGTATTATTTATCCTGTTTCTCATCGTGCTGTTGGTGGTCTGTGAAAAGCAAAAATGGTCTTTGAAGATGTTTATTTTAGGTCTGATCGCTTCAATCTTACCCTTTGGTCCTTTTGTGTTTGATACCAAAATTAAAAAATTAGAACCTGAGCAAGCTGAAGCCTGAGTTTAAAAACTGGCTTTAAAAAGGATTTTTTAAAGCAGTAATAAAAAAGCGCCCATTCAAATGAATGCGCGCTTTTTTATGATGTGAGCTTAGCGGAACTCAGTGAATAAAATCTTAGTAAACACCACGCTCAAGACGTTTTTGCATCACTTTTTTCACGGTCGCACGTGGAAAGCTAAACCATAACGCAATCAAAATGAGACAGACCAAACTGTAGGCCCAAAGACCAAATGCCACATAAGCCATGCGAACCAGTTCAATCACGAAGAAGAACGTAAACATCATCAGTACCGAAACGGCTGCAGCAACCGTCCCTTTGGACACTTCCGATGACATCAAAGCAAAGCGGTATAACACAGAAAAACTGATACCTTCGCCAAAGCTCACCAAAGTCATCCCCACAATCAGTAACGGCAAGAAATGGCTTTGGAAAATGGTGCCGAGCACCACCAACAGCGTACCGACGAACATCAAAGGCAAACCAATTAATACAGTTTTACCGAGTGCCATTTTGTCGATGACTTTAATCAGTACAATGTTGCCCAGAATGAGACCACCCAAGACGGGGAACTGCGCCAAGCCATATTGCATACTGCTTAAGCCAAGTTCCTCTACCAAGATCACAGGTGAAAGTGCGATCCACAACATCAACGGCATGGCCACCATAGGCAAACCAAAGGTGAGCGCCAAAAAAGTCTTATTTTTATAGACCGTTTTATAGTCATCCCAAATATAGCGCAGCGGCTTTTTAGAATGACGCTGTTGTGTCGCAGGCATTTTGGCTTTTAAACCAAACCAACTTAAAAAAGCCAAAAAGGCGATGCCAATAAAGCCCCAATGCCATGACACATGGTCAATCATAAATGCACCCACAACGGGACCAAGCAGCGGTGCCAACAGAGAAATATTAGCCATGAGTGCCATGACTTTAATGGCATCACGCTCTTCAAAACTTTCCTGTACTGCGGCATAACCCACCGCAGAAATCATCGATAGCCCCACGCCTTGTAAAAAACGGAGCGCCAAAAAAGACTCAATATTTTGAGTGATTAAAATCGCGAGGCAGGTCAGCACGAAAAATGCCACACCTGCGAGCAACACTTTTTTACGGCCTAAACGGTCTGAGAGTGGTCCAAGCAGCCACGCGACACAAGCACCGCCCAGTAAATAAAAGGACATAGACGATGGTGCCCACGCACTACTTACCCCAAAGTCTTGGGTAATCGCGAGCATGGCAGGCTGGACTAAATCGTTACCGATATAGACCGAAAATTCGAATAAAACCAATGCCAAAGGAAACATCAATGTGGCACGGCTTAACTTTAAAGTTTGTACGTTTTGCATTGTTATCTACATATAAAATGCGTACAAGCCTGAGCAAAGTCAGTTAGAGGGAGAGACGACTAAGCCCAATGGCAAGCACTGTAAAATTGAATAAAAAATGTATGGGTGCGAGAAATGCACACTGGTTTTACGCTGTATTCACAAAGCGTTTTTAGAAAAGGTGTTATTAAAATAGACTGAGCGGTGACACTGACAAAGCTCAGTTAAGCTATTTTAGCAGTGTTGCATCTGTTTGTATTGTTACTTTTTTAAGTTTCATCTGTCGCATTTGGTTTTGTATTAGGCGCAATAAAATGCCCTTGTTTTAAGTCCTCATACGCCTGTAAAACTTCTGTGAAGGTGTTCATGACAAAATAACCTCGTCCATAAATCGGTTCATTTAAAGGCTGCCCACTGAGTAATAAAAAAGCGCTGTCTTGTACCGCTTGTATTTCAAAGTCCTCACCCTGATTGGACATGACTGCCATCTGCTGTGCTTCAACAGTTTCGCCACTATTGAGTTGAAGAAGACCACTACGGATATACAGCAGTGTCGTTTCGCCTTCCAATGCAGGTAAAACTGTTTTCGTACCCACTGTAAGTTGAACATCCAACACGGTCATAAGGCTATTCGTTTGAGCAGGCCCTGTCTGGTTTTCATACGTCCCTGTAATCACCCTGACCGTTCCTTGAGCTTGCGCCAACTCAAGTTTTGGGATGGCTTCATGACTTAAGTGTTGATAACGTGCAGGATTCATTTTGTCTTTTGCAGGTAGGTTGACCCATAGTTGGATCATTTCAAATGCCCCACCTGTTTTGGAAAATGCCTCACTAAATACTTCTTCGTGCAGTACCCCAGCCCCTGCCGTCATCCACTGTACATCCCCTGCGCCAATCACACCGCCACCGCCTATGGAGTCCTGATGGGCAAGCTCACCTTGGTAGATAATAGTCACGGTTTCAAAGCCACGATGCGGATGTTCACTCACGCCCTTTTTTAAGTGAGTTGGCTGTAAATAACTCGGGCCGATATGATCAAGCAATAGAAAAGGTGAAACCGAGTTCCCTAGTTCATAGTGTGAAAACACGGAGATGACTGGGGCAAAGTCGCCAACAGCCGTCCGTGTACTTTCTGAGTGAATAAAGGCAAGGGTTTTCATTAATTAAAAGCTATAATCATCGACTTGATGTATATTTAGCACTTTGTGAATTTCAACATAGTTTTTTTCAACATCACTTATAAATGAATTTAAAAATATTAATGTATTAGAAAATTTACCAGCCATATTAGCGGATCTAATTTTTTTAAATGAAAATTCCTGTAAATGTTTTTCAAGTGCATTCCCATCAATTCTTCCTTTGATATTATTATCACTTACACTCGAAAAATAATCTTTAAAAACTCCTTCTTGCTCAGCAATTTCATACTCTTCATTTTTTGCTTTTGAGATAACCGAAACACTGAATCTTTTAATATTTGAGTAGTTCTTTTTAATATCTACAATCAAGTGTCTCGATGTATTATTTCTCAAATAATTACTAAAATAATCATGAACATAGTCTTTAAAAATAATTCTTAGCTCAGGAACTTCTTTAACAAAACTGACATATGTACAATCAAGAAAATCTTTACTTCGAATAGAGCTTAAACTTTCTTCGTAAATTCTATTTAATAAAAAATGATTGTAATTATACTCATCTATTACCCTTAAAAATTCTGCGACCTTTTCATATTGGTCATATTTAATATAAATCTCATGATATAATTTTTCTGGTTCACCTTTATCTCTAATAAATTCTGCCGCAAAATACTCAGGAATACTTTTATGTATGAATGCAAAGAGATATCCCTCTCTTACAATAAAGCACAGAACTCCTGTTAAATCATAAATTAAATCATCTACACTGCACTCTAATTTATTTATTTGTATTGCTCTTTCAACTAACCGCCTAAATACACTTTCATCAAACGCAAAAACTTGTTGCTTACAACACATATAAGATATCAATTGAAGAATTTTTCTTAGACTCTTATTGTCTAATTTAGTTGCTCTATCTCTTTTAAAGTCAATTTTTGTATTGTCATGCTTTCTAAGGACTAGATCAAATAACCGATCGTAAAAGTCTTTCACATGTTCTGGTATTATTTTTTCATGTTTATATATAAAAACAAATAAATTAACCATCAAAGGTGTTATTAATGCATCCTTAACTTCAATATTTGATGATTCTATTCCAGATATAACAGCGACTTGCATTTTTTTATCTTTCAATAATGCATTAACTATATTTTTCTGAGCGTTAAAATCTAATTTTTGAATTTGAAAATTTTGAAAAATTGTAGAAGAATCAATTACATTCTCAGGTCGGCTGGATACAACAAAGTTTAAATTCGGATATTTTCTCAGCAATCCCTCCAGTCCTAATACAATTTTTGGCATATCATCAATATGAATTTCATCAAATCCATCAAAAAATAAAGTCACTTGACCTGTCAATAACACATATTCTATAAGCTTCTGACTCTTAATATTTAGCCACTCGCTAAATAGTTGCTTCAACACATGTTCTAAATTTTGTCCTTTCTGTAAATATCTTAGTTCATAAAACAACGGAATCTTATTATGTTCTAACACCTCACTGATTGCCAAATGGCGCATTAACACAGATTTACCCTGCCCCACGATACCTGATATTAAAATTTTTCTATGTGCTTTAATATCTTCGAGATTCCTAACTTGAAATACTTTTTTTTCTTTAGCATTAGCCAAATGAGGTGGTACATAAAACTCATATAAACTGACAGACTCCTCAAAATCATTCAACGTTCTTACATATTGTAGTTGTGAAATTTTATCTAAATAGTTTTCTTTGGCTAAATTAAACTTATATGCATCTTTAAAAAACTAGATACTTCTAATGCCCCTTTTAATAATTTATCAACTAAACCATCTGAGACTTTACTTAAGCTTTCTAGATCCATATTTACCCCCTCAAATAAAAAGCGCATCAGTCAATACGCTTTTATGGATCAAAACTGTCTAAAGTTCAACTATAAATCAAAGATTTATTATGAGCACTTCGCCGTTTGGAAATTCTTGGTATTTTTACCACGCGCACATTGGTAAGAGGTTTTCGTCGCAGTTTTTTCCCAGTCGCCATCGACCAACTTAAAGTTATACACGGTACGCACCGACTTTACCGAATCATCTAACAACCCTGTTTCAGTCACTTTGACTTCTGCCGCGGTCGGTGACTCCACTGTATTAAAGTATTGACGGATTTCAACCGTAGCCAACTCATTACGCAAATCTGGACGCTCTTTAAGTACCTGAGCCAACGGCGTATCTGACGAACCGACTTTATTCACTAACTCTTTGGTCGTCGCACAACCTGACAAAAGTCCCACACATACGGCTGAAGCTAAAATAAGACGCAACATAAATCCCACCCAAAATTTATTATTTATCAATCTATCATGCCTTTTTTAAGCCTATTACACTATTTAGTAAATGTAATTCAGTCCCTTCAACCATAAAAAAAAGCGCATCACGATGGATGCGCTTTTAAAACTCAATTCAAACTTAAAGGTCGAATAATTTACCAGGGTTCATAATGCCATTTGGATCGAAAACTTGCTTCAATGCCTTCATATATTCAATTTCTTCTGCTGAACGGGTGTAGTCAAGGTATGGCTTTTTGGTCATACCAACACCGTGCTCCGCAGAAATTGAGCCGTCGTATTTTTTCACAGTTTCGAAGACATATTTATTCACCACCTGACATTTGGCAAAGAATTCGTCTTTGCTTAAGTCAGCCGGTTTTAAAATATTTAGGTGTAAGTTCCCGTCACCAATATGGCCGAACCAGCAGATTTCAAAGTCTGGGTAGTTACTTGCCACAATCGCATCAATTTCCTTAATAAATGCAGGTACATGCGTAATCAAAACTGAAATGTCGTTTTTGTATGGTGTAAATGGAGCAATCGACTCAGAAATGTCTTCACGTAAACGCCATAAGCTTTCCACTTGATCGAGGCTTTGGCTCAGCACGCCATCCAGTACCCAGCCTTGTTCCATGCAGTGCTCAAAAATTTCCATCGCCTTGTCCATAATTGGCTCAAATGGCGCTTCAAATTCTAACAATACATAGAATGGACATTCGGTTTCAAATGGACGTTGTACATGACCATGCGCCAACACTTTTTGCATTGCAAGTTCACCAAAGAACTCAAATGCAGTCAGGTCAATTTTTGCTTGGAAAGCATGCAGTACAGGCATCACCGCATCAAAGTCAGGTACGCCCAGTACCATTACTTGAAGGTCTTGCGGTTGGCGTTCCAATTTGATTTCAGCTTCAGTCACTAAGCCCAGTGTCCCTTCACCACCAATGAATAAATGTTGCAGTGCATAACCAGTCGCGTTTTTGATCATGCCTTTGTTCAAACGCAGCACATCACCTTTACCCGTGACTACGGTTAAACCGAGTACCCAGTTACGCGTCATGCCGTATTTAATGACTTTAATGCCGCCTGCATTGGTGCCAATGTTTCCACCAATTTGACTCGAACCCGCAGAAGCAAAATCGACTGGGTAATACATGCCTTGCTCTTCAGCATAGCTTTGCAGCTGTTCAGTCACCACGCCTGCTTGGACGCGAACCATACGGTCTGCTGGGAAGAATTCCAAAATTTGGTTCATCTTGTCCATGCTTACCACAATTTCACCGTTGGCAGCGACTGCACCAGCAGATAAGCCAGTACGACCACCTGATGGTGTAATCGCAACATTGAACTCATTTGCAAGTTTCACAACCGCTTGCACTTGTTCCGTGCTCGATGGGAAAACGATGACTGACGGGTTTGGATCAAAATGTTTGGTATGATCGCGTCCCCAATTTTCAAGGCTATCCGCATCGGTTTTAATGCGGTTTTCACCTACAATTGCTGTCAATTGGGTCAATAACTCTGGGGTTAAAGCGACTGGAGCATTCATCGTTTTCAGACCTTGCAAGAAGTAAACAAGTTGTTTGTGGCGCTAGGGTTCTCTGCATGAAAAGCGCTTCATTTCAGTCTTTCCATGCCCTAAGGCTCAGGCAGTTCGTGAGGATTTAAGCAGCAGTGTGCAACTGGCTTATTTTCACGGAGTCATATTATAAGGCATTTTTTCTGTTTCCCGCAGAAAAAGCTGTTTTATTCAGGATACCTTTGAAATTATTAGTTTAATTAGACCAAAAAGACTTTTTTACGCACCATAGAGGCTAAAAATACCCAGCAGAGTCCGCATAAAGGAAATGTATATCGGGCGCGGTACGTGCTATTATATCGCCACTAAATTTGGCCTTTGTAGCGGAGCCGTAATGAGCCAACATCTTTCACTTCCTAAAGATAAAATTCGTTTCTTGTTGTTAGAAGGCGTTCACCAAAACGCAATCGACACACTAAATGCTGCCGGATACACCAACATCGATTATCGTAAAACTGCGCTTGAAGGTGAAGCGTTGAAAGAAGCGATTAAAGATGCACATTTCATTGGTATTCGTTCCCGTACACAACTCACTGAAGAAGTGTTTGAAGCAGCGAATAAATTAATCGCTGTTGGTTGTTTCTGTATTGGTACCAACCAAGTGAACTTAAATGCTGCGATGGTTCGTGGTATTCCAGTATTTAACGCGCCATACTCAAATACACGTTCAGTGGCTGAACTTGTACTTGCTGAAGCTATTCTTCTTCTTCGCCGTGTACCTGAAAAATCGACAGATACACATGCAGGCGGTTGGAACAAGTCAGCGGTTGGTTCGTTCGAAACTCGTGGCAAAACTTTAGGGATTGTCGGTTACGGTTCAATCGGTTCACAACTTTCTGTCCTTGCTGAAAGCTTAGGTATGAAAGTGATCTACTTCGACACAGTAACGAAACTACCATTAGGTAATGCACGTCAAGTCGGTAGCTTAAACGAACTTTTAGCCAATGCTGATGTTGTTTCTTTGCATGTACCTGATGTTCCGTCTACACGTAACTTCATGACCAATGAAAAATTTGCACAAATGAAAGAAGGTGCAATCTTCATCAATGCTGCACGTGGTACATGTGTGGTGATTGAAGACTTAGCAGATGCCTTGAAATCAGGTCATGTTGCTGGTGCTGCGGTTGACGTGTTCCCGAAAGAACCAAAAGCCAATGGTGAAGAATTTATTTCTCCGCTACGTAATATTCCAAACGTGATCTTAACTCCTCACGTGGGTGGTTCGACCATGGAAGCGCAAGCAAACATTGGTTTAGAAGTGGCTGAGAAATTCGTTTCTTATTCAGATAAAGGTATGACTTTATCTGCGGTGAACTTCCCAGAAATCGCGTTACCGTTGACCGAAGGCAAACACCGTTTACTTCACATCCACAAAAACGTGCCAGGCGTGTTGTCAAAAATCAACAACTTGTTTGCTGAACACGGCATCAACATTTCTGGTCAGTCTTTAATGACCAAAGGTGATGTTGGTTACTTGGTGATGGATGTAGACGCAACCGCATCTCAAGAAGCTTTAGATACTCTACAAGACGTTGAAGGCACAATCCGCGTTCGCGTATTGTTCTAATTCGACTCTATTTAAAAACCACAGCTGCCCAGCTGTGGTTTTTTTATTTTTGAATACTTGTTAAAATTTTATGTGCCACCCAAGCACATTCTCCGCTACTTTTTCCAAGTATTCATTTCTCTATCTAGTATTCTAATAATGCCAAATCTAAAAAGTACTCCCCACCTCCAAGCGACCTTTTTATTGCTGATTGCAATGCTCAGCTTGCAAAGTAGTGGTTCACTGGCCAAAGTGCTGTTCGATCAATTTCCCATTTTAACCGTTTCCGCCATGCGCTTGCTGTTGGGCTCCATCATTTTGGCCGTATTGTTTAAAATTTGGCAGGTTGATTTTAAGCAAGTCAAATATAAAGCCATTCTCAGCTATGGTTTTGCTTTGGCAGGCATGAACCTATTGTTTTATTTATCCATTGCTCGCCTGCCGCTCGGCATTGCAGTGTCGTTTGAGTTTATTGGCCCGCTCAGTGTTGCTCTGTTTTATGCCAAACAACGCTTTGACTTTGTTTGGGTCGGGCTGGCTATTTTAGGCTTAGTTTTACTGTTTCCTTTCGACCAAGCTGCTCAACCTTTAGATCCTCTTGGGATCGCATTTGCACTAGGTGCAGGTGCATGTTGGGCCTTGTATATCGTGGCGGGGCAGCACCCATCGGGTGTTTCTGGAAATCATACCGTGTGCTTAGGTATGTTTGTCGGCATGCTGATATTAATGCCGCTCGCCATATTCAGTGGTTTACCCACAAATGTGTTTGAACCCTCAAACCTGATCTATTTCGTAGCTTTGGCAGTTTTGGCCAGCGCTTTGCCTTTTAGCTTGGAAATGATTGCGCTACGCAATTTAACCGCTTTAAGTTTCGGGACGCTCATGAGTCTTGAACCTGCTATCGCAGCACTATCCGGTTTTGTCTTTCTAGGCGAACAACTATTGTGGTCACAGTGGCTTGCGCTCAGCGTGATTATCATGGCGTCTATTGGTTGTACCTATACAGCCCAGAAAAACCGAAAAACTGCAGTTGAAATCATGTGATCCAGAGTTTGAATTTAGCTTTTAAATCCAAAGGCTCTATCGATTACTTTTAAATTCATGTCATTGCATTTCAAAAAATCAGCTTATTCAGCATCCAACTTGGGTGCTGAATCGTTATACTAATCCACCTTCTTAAAATAACAGGTCGCTATGACCTAATGTGTGCATGATGCCTAATTCTCAACTGATGGCAGTGATGTTCATGGTCTTGTCCATGCTGTCCTATCAAATCAGTGCTTCTTTTGCCAAGCAGTTGATTGCCATCCTTGACCCGCTGACCGTGGTGACCCTTAGACTGTGCTTTGCCGCAATTTTAATTGTGCTGATGTTCCGCTCATGGAGCATCATCAAACGCCTACCGCATTTAAAATGGAAAGATTTACTCAGTTATACAGCAGCCTTATGCCTCATGAATATTTTATTCTACGCTTCGCTGGGTAGATTGCCGCAAGGTATTGCCGTAGGTTTAGAGTTTTTAGGCCCTTTAACTTTAGCGCTACTCTCGATCAAACAACGTCGTGATTATATTTGGGTCGGATTAGCGATTTTAGGCATTGCACTGATGGTGCCGTGGCATCAAGCCAATGCAAGCAACTTCTCCTTCTTAGGAGCCGCATTTGCGGTTTCAGCGGGTGCTTGCTGGGCGCTGTATATTTATTTTGGGCAAAAAGTCGTCCGTCAAAATATCGGCATGCATGCCCTCAGTATTGCTATTATGATCTCAGCCTTGGTGCTTCTGCCCATCAGTGCCACGCATAACCCAACAGCGCTGATGCAAACGGAATACTGGCCCAAAGCTTTATTGATTGCGCTGCTCGCCACAACCATTCCCTATGCTCTAGACCTGATGGCTTTGAAACGTTTAAGTAAACTCAGCTATGGGACGCTTTCAAGTTTGTCACCGGCTTTAGCAGCCTTGGCAGGTTGGTTACTACTGAAAGAACAAATTAGCATGTGGCAAACGTTGGCGCTGGTTTGCATTATGATTGCCTCCGTTGGTGTTACCTTTAGAGCCAAACCGCAAAGTGATGACGCGCTTTAAATCACAAAAGATGGCACTCGCCATCTTTTGTTTAAAATGGACTTAAACCAAACTGTCTTTTTCAATTTTTTTGTACTTTTTGTATTCCTGCTGATACTGTTTGGCGAGCGTAGTCTTTTGAGCATCGAGTAAAATTTTTCCTGCTTGCTGAAAAAAACCATGCTCCTCTTCTTGTAAGTGATGATGTACCGTTTCCGATAATTTTTTTGCAATTGCCAACCAGCCCGGATTTGAGAATTCCGTCTCCGTCAATTGTTCCAATAACTCATCCATTTTATGGTGCTCTGCCAAAGCATGGCGGGTAATGTTGAGGCCCGAATCGGTCATCATTAAAGGGATATAAAAATAACGGTCTTCTGCCACAGCATGGGCAAATAATTCATTTTTAAGCCGTTCAAATAGCTCACGGCGCTCAGGTGTATCCCCTGAAGTTTGGAGTAGTCGTTCAGCCAAATTTCGTTGTATAACGTGACTTTCTCTTAAGGCTTCAAATATATTCATTCTATGCTCCAGTTCCGTTCAACTTAAAACATCATTTTTTATTGAAAAGCTTCTTGGCACAGCATTAAGTGCGCTGTATTGATCTTAAATGCAATAAACGAGAAATGAGGTCACAGACTGCGCGTTTTTTGTAATGAAGTTTTAAAGGTATCGCACCATTACATCAAAAACATTTGATAGCTCAATCTTACAATCAGAATCGTCACCAAAATAAGAAATAAAATGCGGATAAAACCACTGCCGTATTTCAGCGCCATTTTTACCCCACAAATGGACCCGATCATATTTGCGACGGCCATCGTGCCTCCCACTGCAAAAAGCACATGCCCCGAGGGAATAAAAAAGCTTAGCGCTGCAAGATTGGTCATCACATTGCCAATTTTAGCCAATGCCGCTGCATGCAAAAAATCAACGCGTAAATAGCGAATAAAATAGAAAATAAAGAAACTGCCCGTGCCTGGGCCAAACAAACCATCATAAAAGCCAATGGCTAAACTCCCGATTCCCGCCAACAGCAAAATTTTAGGCGTCACACGCTGTGCCATATGCACTTGCCCAAATTGCTTCTTCATGAGGGTATAGACCGCCATCACAATCAACATAACCAAGACAAAGGGTTGGAGGACTTCTTTTGGAATCATGGCCACACTGGCTGCGCCCCCAAATGAACTGATGGTGGCACACACTGCAACCACAGCCAAAAGTTTCCATTCAAAGCGCACTTTTCGGGCAAAGGAAACGGCGGAAGTAGCTGTACCCACTACTGCCGCTAACTTGTTGGTGCCAAATAAAGTGGCAGGTGCCATCGATGGAAATGCATTCATCAAAGCGGGAATTTGAATCAGCCCACCACCACCGACGGCAGCGTCAATTGCACCTGCACAAAAGGCAAAAAAGATCAGACTGATAATAATGTCAATGTCCACGCCTTATCCTTTTTTTACCGAGTGATATATTTCGATTATAGATTTAAAACTCGCTTTGGAACCAATCTTTTCTTATCAGTAATTTCAGCCAAACCTAAGCATTTTTCCCCATCGAAAACCAAGACCTGCGCTTCCGCTGTATGCTCAATATTACTTTCCATACCGCGACTAAAGTATTCACTGCGCCCTTCTGGAACTTGTACTTTAGGAAAATGATCTACGGGTGCATATACAGGTAACAACAGTGCTTCGCGCTCTTGTTCAGACAAACTTTCCAAATACTCAATGGTATAACTTGGAATCAGATCAAAATGACCCGTTTTAATGCGGTGTAAATAAGTCAAATGACCATAAGTACCTAATGCCTTCGCAATATCTTCGCCTAAAACACGAATATATGTGCCTTTGGAGCAGGTAATATCAAGGGTGATACTGTCTGCTGTGAATGAAAGCAGCTCAATCGCATAGATGGTAACCGGACGTGCTTCACGCTCAATTTCAATCCCTTTACGGGCCAACTCATATAAAGGACGACCATCTTTCTTCAAAGCGGAATACATCGGTGGCACTTGCTGAATATCACCCACAAACTGAGCCAAAACGGCTTCAATCAACTCTTCGGTTAACTCAGGTACAGCCTGCTCTAACAACTGCTCGCCTTCTACATCACCTGTGGTGGTACTGTGCCCCAGCTGAATGGTGGTTTGATAGCGCTTCACCGAGTCCAACAAAAAGTGCGAAAACTTGGTCGCTTCGCCCAAACAAATCGGCAGCAATCCTGATGCCAATGGATCAAGCGCTCCTGTATGCCCCGCCTTTTGCGCACGATATAACCAACGCACTTTTTGCAATGCCGCATTTGAACTGATCCCCAATGGCTTATTCAATAAAAATACACCATTCACGGCACGGCGCTGGATTTTTGAAGCAGATGATTTCATAACATAGACACGTCTTAAAGCTGCCGCAATACTATCAACCGCTTGTCTAGTTTTACAACTTTTCTGTTGTTTATTTGTCCTTTTGTTTCAGAATAAATCGAGTTCAGTCATATGAACCAAATAAAAAATACAATAGGGATGTTAGGCATAGGATATGCAAAAAAAGAAATTATGGCTCATTTTCGCCGTGATCATCGTTGTCATTCTTGGTTTTCTCATTTGGCTCGCACCCAATGCAACTGTTGGCTCAAACCAAAGGCCAATTAGCTCTAGTGCTCAAAATACTACAGGCTTATTACCCGCAGCGTCAGACTTGCCACATGCATCGGGGCTGCCTTTTGTCAGTAACAGCCAACAGGACACCGAAATCAACTGCCAACTGGTGCTCGACCAAAGTAATCGCTTAGTTGTTAATGAACAAACACGTAACTGTTTTGAATATTTCATTACCCAATATGGTGAAAAAAATATTGACCAGATCAAGCAAGATTTTAAAGCCTATATCCAGCAAGGTTATCAAGAACCTGCGCTTAAGCAGATTTTAGATCTTTGGACTCGCTATATAGATTATCGTGTGCAATTGGGTAGTCTGAAGGAGCCAAGCCTAAATAAAGAAGACCCTGAGTACTATCGTAAAATTTTTGCTTCGATGAAAACCCTACGCAGCCAGTTCTTTTCCGACTATGAAGTCGATGGCCTCTTTGGCGCTGAAAATACCTACCATGAATATACCTTAGACCGTATGAGCATCATGGCAGATCAATCCTTAACTGAAGTACAAAAAGCGCAGAAACTGAAAGAACTGTTTGCTCAACTGCCTGAAGATTGGAAAGAAAACCTAGAACAACTCTCCAAACTCGAAGATCTGCGTAAACTGACCTCAGATATTAAAGCGCGCGGCGGCTCTGCCGAAGAAATTCGCCAAATGCGCCAGAATCTTGTCGGTGCCGAAGCGACCGTACGCCTAGAAAAACTCGACCAAGATCGAAACAATTGGAAATCTCGGGTCAACACTTACTTAGAACAACGCGACAGCATTCTCAACAGCAACATGAGTCAAAACGCGCAGCAGCAAGCCATTCAAAAACTACGTGATCAACAGTTTAATAATTCACAAGAACAACTTCGACTAGGAGCCTTTGAAACCACGCATGACACGGGAGGAAAACTTCCGTTCGCAGATTAAAGCTATACCGTGTTTGACTTTTTCAGGATGAAAAAAATGTTTATAACGAAAAGAATGATACAAACAATGTCACTCGTAGGACTGATTACCAGCCTTGGACTCAGCGCAACCACAGCCACAGCTGGATTACAGACGGTGACCGCAAGCGTAAAAAGTAATTATGCTCAAACCAAATATCCATTGCTATTTACCCATGGCATGTTTGGGTTCAGCCGAGTGGGCGTTGCCGAACTTGGACTCGATTACTGGTATCAAATTTTGCCCGACTTGGCTCGAAATGGTGCGACCACCTTTGCAGCACAAATTTCCCCGCTTGAGTCTACTGAAGTACGAGGTGAACAGTTACTACAACAAGTTGAAGAGGTCATCGCCCTAACAAATAAACCCAAAGTTAATTTGATTGGGCATAGCCATGGTGGACCAACCATCCGTTATGTGGAAGCTGTTAAACCGCAATATGTGGCCTCACTGACAGGTGTGGGAGCAACGTTTAGAGGTTCAAAAGTGGCTGATCAGCTTCTTGCCAATCAAGGTGGAACACAACTACTCAGCCTAGCGGCGGATTATATTATTGGTCCTATGCTTGCTTATGGACAAAGTAATCCTGCATTAAAAAGCAATTTAACGGCATCGCTCACCTCAATTAGTGAGCAAGGTTCCAGTGCTTTTAATCAGAAATATCCAACATCAGCACTGGCTTCAGACTGTAACAAGAGCGGTGCAACATCCAGCAATGGTGTGTATTACTATTCGTGGACAGGCACATCTCAAGTCACGAACATTCTCGATGTTGCAGATAGTGCGATCTCACTGTTGGGGCCTTTGGCCTATGGCCATTTAGACAATGATGGTTTAGTGGCACGCTGTAGTACACACTTCGGTAAAGTCATCCGTGATAACTATGACTGGAACCATTTAGATGAGGTCAACCAAGTTATGGGACTACGTGGTCTATTTAGCGCAGACCCTGTTGATGTCTATCGCCAACATGCCAACCGCTTAAAAATGCAAGGACTCTAGTTCTAATTTTCCCTTCGAATCTTTAACGTTTCGGAGGGATGCCTCCTAGAATTATCCAGTTACAAACTGTATTTAATTTAATCGGATTTCTCTACGCTCCTCCTCCCTCACCTTTATACTCATTTTTGACAACTTAAATTGTCGTCATAAAAAATAAAAAACGAGGATGATCAATGAAATATGGATTATTGATAGCTGGACTGCTGTCGACCTGCGCACTTGCTGCTACACAAACGCAAGCAACTGCTTCACAAATTAAATCAAACTACGTTGCCTCTAATTATGCAAAGACCAAATACCCTTTGGTTTTCGCACATGGTATGGGGGGGTGGATTCGAGCAGGAACCGATGAACTTGGTGTGGATTACTGGTATCAAATCTTGCCAGATTTAGCCCGGAACGGTGCAAACGCATGGGCAACACGCGTTTCTCCATTCAACACCTCTGAAGTGCGTGGTGAGCAACTGCTGCAACAAGTTGATGAAATCTTAGCGATTACAGGAGCACCCAAAGTCAATTTGCTTGGTCATAGTCACGGCGGACATAGTATTGCCTATGTCTCAAATGTTATGCCCAATAAAATCGCGTCTGCAACAGCCATTTCTAGTCCTTTAAAAGGCTCTCCGGTGGCCGATTTGATTATTTCCGCGCAAGGTACGCCGCTAGAACAACCGCTGGTAGGCTTAATCAACTTTGGGTCCAAGGCTATTGTTTGGGCACAACAGCAAGATCCGAACTCACTTCCACATGATGCACTCGGTGCTGGTAAAAGTTTAAGTCAAGCTGGTTCTAAAGCTTTTGCACAGAAATATTCACTGGGTATGCCAAAAACAAGCTGTGGTGAAGGCTTAGCGAAAGAAAATGGAGTTTATTTTTACTCTTTCTCTGGCAACTCAACGTTGACGAACGTACTTGATCCAGACTCATTATTGGGTGCGACAGGCTTACTCATGCAAGCGCCTAATGATAATGATGGCTTAGTCTCACGTTGTAGTGCCAAGTATGGCAAGACCGTGCGCGATAACTATAATTGGAACCATTTAGATGTGATTAACCAGTTCTTTGGTCTACGTTCTATTTTTGCTCCAGACCCTGTTGATGTTTACCGTCAACATGCGAACCGCTTGAAACTTCAAGGACTCTAAAATTTAGGCATAAAAAAATGCGCCATTGGGCGCATTTTTTACTCGTATAAAACTTATAATTAAGCTTTAACTTTACGAGCTGGTAACTTTTCACGAATACGTGCAGCTTTACCAGACAATTCACGTAGGTAGTAAAGTTTAGCACGACGAACGTCACCACGACGTTTCACTTCGATTTTAGCAACGATTGGAGAGTGAGTTTGGAAAACACGCTCAACACCAACACCGCTAGAAATTTTACGTACTGTGAACGCAGAGTTCAAACCACGGTTTTTCTTCGCGATTACAACACCTTCAAATGCCTGAAGACGCTCACGGTCACCCTCTTTTACTTTAACCTGAACGATAACTGTATCGCCTGGTGCAAAAGCTGGGATGTCTTGTTTAAGCTGTGCATTTTCAACAGCTTGTACTAAAGGATGCTTACCGCTCATGGGGTATCTCCAATATGTGCGGGTCAGAAGAGGTCTGATATCCGCTGGGTATAGAGGCTAAATCGCATAGACCCGATTATCTTTCTCTTTATGCTTGACCACTTCAATGCACAAAGAGCCTATTAAAAGAATACTCTGAATTAAGTATTCAAATCTGTTAGCCATTTCTTTTGCTGCTTCGTCAACTCCACATTTTCCACCAACTCAGGTCGGCGTTGTTGTGTTCGTTGATAACGCTGCAAAAACCGCCATTTCTCAATATTGGCATGATGTCCCGACTTTAAGACTTCAGGGACATCTAAACCTTCAAAATGGTCTGGCTTGGTATATTGTGGGCAGTCTAAAAGACCATCCACAAATGAGTCTTGCACATGAGACTGTTCATCAGACATTGCACCCGGGAGTCTCCGAATAATACTGTCTAATAAAACCATCGCAGGAAGCTCGCCACCCGATAAAACGTAATCGCCTATCGACCATTCCTGATCAACATACTTTTGGATCAAACGTTCATCAACCCCTTCATAACGACCACACAATACAATCAATCCATCATAGTGGACAAACTGTTGTACTGCAGGCTCATTTAAGGTTTTTCCTTGCGGTGACATATACACCACAGGAACATGAACTGCACCTGCTTGCATGGCAAGCTCTTTGGCATGTTGAATTGCTTTTGCCAGAGGCTCAGCCATCATCACCATACCTGGACCACCACCAAATGGACGTTCATCCACTCGTTTGTAGTTGCCCTCAGCATAATCACGAGGATTAATACAAGTTACTTGTACTAAATCACTTTTTGCTGCACGCCCGCTAATCCCGTAGGCTGTAATCGCTTCAAACATTTCAGGAAAAAGCGTAATGACTGCAAAAAACATCGCAGACTCCCGTATTTCCAAAAATAATTAGTAATCTACGCCCCAATTCACGTAGATACGACCAGCTTCGAGATCAACGCGTTGCACCACATCTTTATGCCATGGAATCATACGTTCTTCAGCATCAACGCTGTCTGGTGTTGCGTGAACCACCATCACATCATTGGCGCCTGTCTCAAACATTTCATGGATTTTTCCGAGATTTACTTCTTGTTCTTCATCATCCAAACCTAACACTGTTAAGCCTTTCAAATCTGACCAGTAAAACTCATCCATTCCTGCTTTAGGAAGTTGCGCTTTTGAAATCCAGACATTTGCGCCAACTAGGTTATCTGCTGCAGTGCGATCAATCACGCCTTTTAGCGAAACAACTAAGCCTTTGCCATGCGGTTTCCAACGTTTTACATCTATGGTTTGCCAACCTGCTTTGGTTTCAATGTACCAAGGCAGATAGTCAAAAATGTTGCTCATCGGTTCTGTATTGGAATAGATCCAGAGCCACCCATTTAATCCATATGCTGAACGTAACTGTCCAATCTGAATACGATCTTCGGGAACATTCTGTGTTGGTGTCATGGGCTACCTACTACTTAATTAGCAAAAATTATGCAGTAGCTGCAGCTTTCTTAGCTTGAGCAGCTAAAGAAGCAACACGTTCAGATGGTTGAGCACCTTGAGCAACCCAGTGTGCAAAACGGTCAGCATCTAAACGAAGTTTTTCTGCTTTACCTTGAGCTGTTGGGTTGAAGAAACCAATACGTTCGATGAAACGACCGTCACGTGCATTACGGCTATCAGTTACAATAACTTGATAGAACGGACGTTTTTTAGCACCACCGCGTGCAAGACGAATAACTACCATGATACAACCTTATAGTTTTTACGGATTATCCCTGCCCCGACCACCGGAACATTTCAAACCCCTTTCATAGAGGGCAATATTTTACGTTATCTTTACTATGAAAGAAAGATCAAAATTTGTTTATCCACAGTTTTGAATTTATTTTTCATTCCAGCCAAAACATGTATCAGTAGATGCATCAAAGCTATCCTTCCCTTTATACCAGCATTGCTGTCCAGTAGAATTCAAAGTTAAACCGCCACTTCCTTTTTGCATACCTGAAGAAATTGGTGATGCTGTTAGTGTCCAACTTGTTGCTGCTGCATTAAAAGATAAAGCATATTGATACAGGCCATTCTGAGAATTTGGTGTAGTACTTGAGTATCCTAAACGAGTCAAATTAATTGGCGTAATTGTTGTACCAGATACAGATTGCACAAAAGTATAATTTGCCATTTTGAAACGCTGCAACTGTCCTGCAACTTCCGCAAGCTCCGCCTGTACTTCCGCTCTTTTTGTTTTTTGCACATAACTTTTATATGCTGGTATAGCAAATGCAGCAATAATTCCTAAAATTGCCACAACAATAATTAATTCAACTAGAGTAAAACCGCTTTTTTTTACTGCAATTTCCATGCTTCACTCCCTATACCGCACGTTGTCAGTAATACATTGGCATACGTTTTGTTCTTACAGCTGGTACCCTTGCTATTGATCAAATAGCTGTACATTCTATCATCCGCAGACAAAGCTCGAATTACCCAATTCCGTCCAAGTGGTGCAGGACTTGCATTTAACTTTATCGGAGAAGCATCTGAAGAATCACCATCCATCACTTCAATTTTATATTTTGCCGTTGTTGCTGTTGCACCAGACGGTAAATACAGAGGATCAGGAGACAATACATAACCCAAATAGTTAAACTGCCTAGATTTCTGATGCTCTAAATCTCGCATGATTTTCTGGATTTCTTGCTGTGCGCTATTTTCCATCGATTTACGCACATATGCTTGATAGTTTGGCAATGCGATGGCTGCCACAACGGCAACCACCATCACAACCACCATCAACTCTACAAGTGTAAATCCTTTCATTTTGATGATCATTTACACTGCATCCTTAATTTTTCTCATACCAGCTTTGCGGAATCAATTTATTGGCTGCACCATATGTTATGCCCGTAATTTTATTCCCGTTCGGCAAACTTCCTAATGGGGTAATAATACGACGGTCAGCACCCGATGTACCTGGTCCCATGGTAATACCTAAAAGCCCCTTGCCTAATACCAGCGTATTGTTTGCAACAGTATCACCATTTAGACATTGGCCATACGGCATGCAGAAACGGTGCGCGCGGCTATTTCCATAGATCCCTGCACCGCATGATTCAGTTGTCCCCACGCCCTCTGCATCAAAGGTACTGACATAAAGGTCATTATCAATAGCAATCAAATCACCCTGAACTTTTTCAATTGCTCTACGAGTATCATTAGATGCTAAATTAGGCGATATAAAAGAGTAGTACCATCCTTTATAATTTGAATTCTCTTTATTGGCAGCCAAATTTGCAGGCGGTGTCCCTGCTGTTGTAGCGTTTAGTTCACGATTTGCACTTGTTAGCTCGTACAAATTGGACAGTGTTGGACTCGTTGGCAATGTCACTGCCGCAGGATCAGTATCCGTTACGACCTTGTCATAAATATTATAAATTGCATCATTTGTTAATGTTGTATTTAGCGCATCGTTTTCACCAGTTACAATATAACCAGTATTTACTTTTTTACCCAGCAATGGCGTACTGCGGTTTCCTGAACCTATACTGATCACAGCAAATAGTCCGCCTGTTCCTTGGTACACGGTAAAGGCTGGCATTTCATAAAAACGCGGGCTGACACCATTAGCCACATGGCCATTATAAATGCGAGTAATTTGTTTGGCATAATTCGCTGCTGTGCCGCTCGCACTATGTGTACTATTTAAATCCACACGGAATACTTGCCCGCCCAAATCACCAAAATACAAATGATCGACATCGCCATCACCATCGCGGTCAACCCCTTTAATTTGACTGACTACACTGTATTTTAGGTGATCACCATCACCGATGAGTGTTTTTCCTGCTACTACAGGTGTTTTCACAGCATCATAGCTTGACCATAAAAATTCACCCGTATTGGCATCAAACATATAAACACCCGCGCCCACGCCACTGGTCTGATCATAATTAAAGGTTTCATAGCCAGAATCATAACCGCCACCAACAAACATCACTAAACGGCGCTTGCCTTTCCACTGCACATTAGCAATGGTTGGCTTCGACCAACTCTGCCCCATTTTTGCCAAGTTCGCATAACGTGTTGTTTGATCAGAAGGAGTTGCAAAACCATCCACACTGCTTGTAACAGGATTAATACGGAATTTCACAGCTGGTGAGTCCAGATTTGTTAAATCTAAAGCATAATAGCTTCGCCCACCCATACGCAGACCACCATACACCCATTGTTTTCCGTACTTTGTAGCAGAGTCATAAACTTTAAATGTTTCATTTGCCGTGTCATACACATATTCTGTACGAGCTGTCCAAACACCATCTACACCATAGTACAAATTATTCATACCATTTGTCGTACTACCCTCTATGACCGTTTGCTGCGGGTCTAAAAATGCCTTTCCTTGGGCCGCCAGCATTTCTTGAGGGACAAATGCAAAAACTTCCTCTCCAGCTGTATTTCCAACCGTCGTTATCTCATCTGACTTTCCTGCTTTAACAACATGCAGCACACCTTGCGTTGTACCAAATAAAATGTAGTCATCCCGATTTGTTGTATCATTATACGCAGCTCGTGCAGCTACAGCCGGTTGTGCTGGTTCAGTTGCTGTCGCAGGGACTGCTTCTTTTGCAGCTTGTGCAGGAACAAAAGTAATCTTGCCTGATTGTGTTAACAAAACAGGCGTGGAGTGCATAACAGCACCGACTTGACGCAATTCAGGCGCTGAAGCCATCAAGGTTTCTACAGATTGAGCAGTTGTTAGGCCAGCGACCTGAGCTGTAGTTACATTATATCCTAACAACCCTAAATAATAGCCACGTGCTGCTGGAGCACCTTTAATATAAGCTTCATCCACAGCAGTAAGTGTTGTTCCATCGCTAGTAAATACTTTGCGATTTAAATTCGAACCAGTTTTTTTCAAATTTAAACGGCTTAGTAAACCACCTAATGCTTTTAAACTTTGTTGATCAGCCGTCAACGTTGTACCCGTCGCATAATTTGGCGTCCAGAGGTCTTCATTGGTTGTATTTAAAACACCTGCACTGCTAAATAATGCAGTATTATTTTTATCTTTTAATAACCCTTCATCGACTTTATATTTTTTTAAATTCCCTGCCCATGTACGAAATTCTTCTGACGGTTTCGGTTGAAATTGCGGAAAATAGGCATAAGGCTGAATAACTGAAGTATTCAGTACATCTTGCGGAATAGCAGACGTTCCAGTGGTAATTGCTGGAATTGGAACTTTAATTGAGTCAACAAAGTTTGTTACACTATTGACAATATCACTGGTATTCGATGCACTATACCAGCCGCCTTTACCAGCAACTGCAGCTTTGGCTGCTGCAAGGGTATTCCCCGAAAAAGATGCACTTAATATACTATCTGTATAATTAGTCTTAGGATTATAAATTACACTCTGACCACTTGAGTTTGCAAAGTTAAAAGCTGTACCAAAACCTACAACTGCTGTTTTAATCTCTACATTGCTATTATTTTTTTTCTGTTGAGAGTTTTCAGCCATAGATTGCACACATGCCCATGAATCTGAATCCCCACCAGTACACTGCGCACGAGTTAAAGCAAACGTATTACGCACTTTCGCATTGTATGTTGTTTTAGCTGATGATGGGTCATCTGAAGACGGATCACCATCTGTTAGATAATACATGCCGTACCCAGCACAAGCAGTTTCAGCATTAGGACTTGATATATGATCAAATAATCCTGATATACCTGTAGCATATGCACGCGCAATAGGCGTACCGCCTGTAGCACTCCAGCTTTTTATTTCATCCAACAGAATCCCTCTATTTATAGAGTTTAACACCAATGGTGATGACTTAACCTCAGGAGTTGAAGATCGAAATGTTGTAAGACCAATTGATGATGTTGGCGGTAAAGGAGTATTTTCTGTAGCAAGTTTTCCACCATCGACAGAAGAGTTTCCAGCAATTAAGTCAAATAAACTCCGCTTTAACATTGTTACACGATCAGGGCAACTATAGACTTGCTGAGGGTTTGAAACCCACACTTTTTTTAACTCCCACCCAACCCATTTCCACTCAAAACCTCCGAAATCACGGAGCTCTTTTAGACAGTTCTTTACTTCAACCTGCCTAGTAATTTGATTTTTTCTGGTGTTACTTAGACCATTAAAAGTACTTTCATCAATATAACAGTATGATCCATTAAAGTCATAATTCGCTCTATCCCAAGTAGATCGAACCACTAAAATCTCGCTGGTACAACTCGTATTTGTACCAAAAAAGTCTCGTTGCACCGATTTATCAATTGACTGTGACATAGATCCAGACAAATCCAGCACAAACATTAATGTCGCACCGCCATTTGTCGGCGCTTTATAAATCTCAATATCACTGGCATAAGTTGTTGCTGTCTGACACAAGATTGCAGTTGAGAGGGCTGTTAAACTGGTCACTAAACCTTGTTTGTATTTTTTAGCTTTCATTCTCATATCCTCATTACTTGCTTAATGTTTGCGTCAAAGCATAATTAGCAACTTGTGTATGTGTTGGTACACCTAAGTTCGCCAAACAAGCAGAAACCGTCACTTTAGCCAACTTCAAACTTGCTTTCTTTGCCTCACTCTCAGCCTTATCGTCTGCTGAGGTCGTTGGGTCATTAATCTTTGTATCTTCACTTGCAATATCCACATCCAACTCACTTTGCTTGTCAGAAGGAATACTGTTAAAACGTGAGTTGAAGCATGTGTTTACTGCTGTTTTTAGCGCACTGTCACTCAACTCACTTGAGCTTAAATTTGGAAAAATTGAAGTCGCATAAATGGTATACATTTGCGCTGGGTCTTTTTTGGAAGATTCAGGATCCGTACCTTTCTGCATATGTTGGAAAGCAATCGCATCTTTTGTATCCATCGCTTTAACGGCAATTTGCGTTATAACGGCACTACGTCCTGATGTAAAAAAACCGCTCTCCATTTTACAAAAACCAGTACTGCCCAGACCATCATTTGTAATAGAAGAACCATTCCAGCTAATCAAACTTGACTTCGAAAGGCTAAAAAAGTCCGTATTTCCAGATTTGAAACAAAAGACCAGTTCTTTACCCACATTATCCTCACCTTTGATATAGCCAAACATACCGTTCAGCGCCATGCTTCTCATCAATTGCGCAGGATCTTCAATCTTAAATAATGCAGCATCTGAGTTCTGCAGCAGCAGCTGCTGCGCCTGACTCATAGTAGATACCTTTAAAGAAAGTACACTCGATCGAATAGCCAAACTACCTATTAACGTAATCGCAACCAATAACAGCAATACAATAATTAAAGTCGCTCCAACTTGGTTTTTTCTCATGAACGGTCTCCCAGTGCATTCCTTAAAGCAACTGTCTGCATAATTGGTGTTCTAAGATACCGGTTCGGAAAAGTCGTTTTTTGTGTAAAGGTTTGCCCTAATAAAGAAAATTCTTGAGTTGTAGAAATCGAACGCTCACCGCTTCCATCTGGTGCACGAGCAATAATCCCAAGCTGCACAGCTAAAATACGCGGTTTAACCACACTAGTGTTATATTCCGCAACAGTCATGTAACGCTTGCCCGCCACCAGAAAACGCACATGGAACAAATCTACCCTTTTCATAATAATTTGCCCGCTTCCATATATGCCATCCGTAGCCGCAGCCTCCAAATCCGTATCAGAGCTTTCATACTGACTGGCAGCGCATGCCAAGGCCGAACGTTCGGCAGCCGTACCGCCTCCATTCGCATCTGTTCGTACAAAATAACGCTCAACAACATATGAAGAGTTTATTAAATTACCCTCACAGTCATAACCGCCTGCTTGCGTTGGCCTATACTGAATTACCAACTGATCATTTACGGCGTCAGTATAAGTTGTGTTGATTTTTGAACGCATATTACTTGTATGCGTACTAATATTTGCTGTTATAAATTTTGCATTAAAATCAGTAGGTAAGCCTGTCAAACTGGAGCTAAGATTAGCTTTACTAAAAACAATTCCTGAAAATTGAGAGGCATTGTTTAAACTGGCAGAAGGACTATTTAAATTTGCATTTCGAATATTTTTCGCAATGTAGTTCAAACCGAAGTTTTGATCATCCTGCAAATCCGCAGCGCTTTTTTGCATTGCTACATTTCGCTGGCCACTTAAAAACAGCATTAAAGCTGAAGCAACTATAATCAACCCCAAACCAATTGAAATCATCAGCTCTATAAGTGTAAATCCGGCTTGCTTTTTCATTTCAGTAAACCTCCATCATTACACACGTCGAACTTGTTCTATAAGCATTACCGCTGACACATGAGTTTGTATTTGATGTACTGCTTGAAGCCACGGTGTTTCCCCAAGCCACAAATAAACATTGACGACCATTCGTGCTCGGACATGCAGACATACCTAAAGTCATGCCATATTGAACTGCATAAGCTGATAGCTCAGCCACATCAAAATCAGCCAATTGAGCAGCAGTACAATTCGCAGCCGCACAATCTGGCGTTGTATCTGCACGTGCTTGAGTACCAGAAAACTCTGCCAAATACGTATTTGTCCCGAGCCACCCCTCTCGATTAACCCGCACACGCTCTGCCAAATCACGAGCTATATTAATTGCCTGAATACGCTGTGTCCCCTCAATGGTTGCTTCCATAGCACGAACTTGCAGCATGACATAACCCAAGACACCAACGGCTAACACAATCAAGGCAACAAGGACTTCCACCATTCCTACACCTTTCTGAGATGATCTTGTACTCATGGACAACTCCCATCTTCTATTTTTTCAATTTGACCAAATTTCGTTAAAGTGATCTTTTTTGCTGTAGTTGGCTTAGCTGTGGTTGCACCAGATGCCTTACAGAGCACAATTTCAAAAAATGTACTAGTCATCACACCATTGCTATTAAATAATAGCTTATTATTTGTAGGCGTTTTCAAAACCACATTTCCATCTTGAGTCCAATTTAAAACCGTTTGCGTGTTAGAAGCCGACGAAGCTAAATTTAAGGTGATTACCCTTTTTTCTAAAATCGCCTTAGTACGCGCAGCCTTAATTTCCTGCACTAGAGTATTCGTACTTTTTTTCAGATTTTGATTCGAATTAATCTCATTAAAAGAAGGAGCGGCCATCATCGCGATAATTGCCATAACAGCAATCGTCACCATCAGCTCAATTAAGGTGAACCCTTTTTGTTTATTGTGCATACTCCCTCCCCAAGGCAACAAAACTTTACCCTATTTAAAATCATATTCTAATTCTTTACACAATCAGCACAATACAGGATAAAAGGCATAAAAAAACAGATGATTGCCAATTTACAATCATCTGTCAATTTTTCAATAAAATTAGAATGTTAACCAATCCACCTTTTAGGCTTGAGTTACCGCAATACGTAACTCTTTTGGCAAACTAAAGGTAATATTTTCTTCCGTTCCAGCAAGCTCTTGTGGTGGCGTTGCCCCCCAATCTTGTAATCGTTGAATCACTTGCTTAATTAAAATTTCAGGTGCAGATGCACCCGCTGTGACGCCAACCTTGGCGATATTTTCAAACCACGCTTGTTGAAGTTCATCTGCATTATCGACCAAATAAGCGGCTTTACCCATTCGCTCAGCCAATTCTCGTAAACGGTTAGAATTCGATGAGTTTGGCGAACCAACCACCAACACCACATCACATTGGGTTGCTAAATCACGCACCGCATCTTGACGGTTTTGAGTCGCATAACAAATATCATCCTTACGCGGCCCTTGAATCTCAGGAAATTTCGCCCGTAAAGCATCAATCACTTTTGCAGTATCATCGATCGATAAAGTTGTTTGAGTAACAAAAGCCACGCGCTCAGGATGGTGCACTTGAAGCTCAGCCACGTCTTGCTCATCTTCAACCAAATAAATCGCACCACCATTTTTCAGGTCATATTGCCCCATGGTACCTTCAACTTCAGGGTGGCCTTCGTGACCAATTAAGATGGCTTCAATCCCCTCACGGGCATATTTAGTAACTTCAATATGAACCTTGGTCACCAATGGACAGGTTGCATCAAAAACCTTTAAACCACGACGTTCGGCTTCGATCTGTACCACTTTAGAGACCCCATGTGCACTAAAAATTACAATATTGTCATCAGGCACTTCATCCAATTCATCGACAAAAATTGCACCTCGTTGACGTAAATCGTCTACGACAAATTTATTGTGTACCACTTCATGTCGTACATAAATGGGTGGATTAAAACACTCAAGCGCACGATTTACGATGGCAATCGCACGGTCAACACCTGCACAAAAACCACGTGGATTGGCCAATACAATTTCCATATGTTCCTCGATACCACTTTTTAATCAGCGGAAACTAATAAAATAAATGCAAACAAAGTGACGCCTTGCTATTTCGTTTAAACCTTGTCTGCTCTAAAATAGAGAAGATATTTTATCATATCAGGAAAAATATCATGTCGGGTCTCTTGTTTGTCGTTTCTGCAGCTTCAGGAACAGGCAAAACATCCCTCGTAAAAGCCCTCCTTGACCGTGTAACGAATCTTCACGTTTCTGTTTCTCATACTACACGTGGGCAACGTCCCGGCGAACTTGATGGTGTACATTACCATTTTACCGAAAAAGACTCATTTTTAGCCTTGGTTGAACAAGGTGGTTTTATTGAATACGCCGAAGTCTTTGGTAATTACTACGGTACAGCTCAAACTACAGTAAAAGAACAACTGGCGAAAGGTCATGATGTCCTACTAGAAATTGATTGGCAAGGCGCACAGCAAGTTCGTAAGCTTTTTCCTGACTCTAAACAAATTTTCATTTTACCACCAAGCCAGTTTGATCTGCGTCAACGTCTGTCTAACCGTGGCACAGACTCGGTCGAAGTGATTGAGCGTCGTTTAGGCTGTGCAGTTGAAGACATGCAACAATATGTTAACTTCGACTATGTGATTATTAATGATGATTTTAATAAAGCTTTGCACGATCTTGAGTCTGTGATTATTGCCAATCGTTTAGTCATTACACAGCAAGCGAGCCGTCATCAGAAAATGATTTCTGAGCTGATCACCCCTGTTGAAAAGTGATTAAAACTTGAGTCTACAGACAAAGCACCTTATACTGTACAGTCTGTTTAATTTTAGCCTTTGTAACGAGAACTCTTATGGCACGCGTAACCGTTGAAGATTGTTTAGACCATGTAGACAACCGCTTTGAGCTTGTACTAGTGGCAAGCAAACGCGCGCGTCAATTGGCACGTCAAGGCATTGAACCTACTGTTGAGTGGGACAATGACAAACCGACTGTTGTTGCATTACGTGAAATCGCAATCGGTCATGTTTCTAAAGATATTTTGAAACAACGTGAGCAAGACTACCAAACTTCGAGTCTTGATCTTGCACTTTCTGCAAACAATTTGAATTTAGATGGTTTTTCTTTCCAATAAGAAAAATTTATCGCTTAAAAGCCTAGTTTTTAACTAGGCTTTTTTATTGGATAACTTTTATATTTATCCAATACACGTTATAACTAGAAGATAGGATTCATCGTGGTTTAGGTGTATCTTTTTTGCTTTTCTCTCAATGAATAAATTGACAACTCATGCAATATGCTTTTCATTAGAGGATCAGTAAAATTTTCTTGTAATTGCTACGTCTTAAAGGTGTTTTATGCCAGGCCCAATGGTCAGCCAAGCTAAACAACAGCTCAAAACTATTATCGATGCTTACTTAACTGAAAGCGACGTCGAGCGAGTGCTTGCGGCCTGTGATTATGCGGATATTGCCCATGATGGTATTACCCGTAAAAGTGGCGAACCCTATATTTTGCACCCGATTGCGGTCAGCTGTATTTTAGCGCATATGCGTCTAGATGCCGAAACCCTGATGGCGGCACTTTTACATGATGTGATTGAAGACACAGACTTTAGCAAAGAAGATATTGCAGAAAAATTTGGAAAAACCGTTTCCGAACTGGTCGATGGCGTCACCAAACTTAGCCAATCCAGCGATAAAGAATATAACAAAGCCGCTTCTTTCCGAAAAATTCTGCAAGCCACACTACAAGACCCACGTGTCATTATTATTAAACTGGCTGACCGCTATCACAACATGACCACCTTGGATGCACTACGCCCCGATAAACGTGCACGTATTGCCCAAGAAACCTTTGATATTTTTGTCCCGATGGCACGTATTGTTGGTATGAATGAGATGGGCGATAACCTCGAACATTTGTGTTATCAAAATCTCGATCTCGACATGTATAACAATGTCCAAGAGGCTTTATTACAAACCAAACCCAAACGCTGTGAATATCAAAGCAAATGGGAAAATAATCTCACTGAGCTGTTAAAAACCCATCAAATCTCAGGTCGAATTAAAAAGAAAAATAACAATATCGAACTGTTACGACACTTTGTCAAAAATGACATTGATCTACATGAACTTACGCATAGTCATGCCTTTGAAATTATTCTAAATAGCATTGCTGACTGTGACCGCTTAGCCGATGTGTTGCGAGAGAGTTTTCAAGTTTTACACTTTGCAGACCATATTCGTAAACCCCTCCCAGGTGGTAACCAATCACTGCTACTACGCTTAAAAGGTGAAAACACAACATTATCAGTAACCATTCAAACCGAACTGATGCGTAAAGCTGCACGTTTTGGTGTTGTACTGGGCGACAGTGCTCCGCAAGCATGCCGCTCTGCGATTCAAGCCTCGATGCAGAACTTGAATGTCTTGATCGATGGTGCCTGTGCTAAAACCACTTTTAGTGAACTACTCGATTATTTACACCAAGAGAAAATTTGGGTATATACCCCACAAGGTCATCTACACGAGTTGCCACAAGGTGCAACGGTGGTCGATTTTGCCTACTCTGCTAGCTTATTTTTAGGGAACCATGCGGTAGGTGCGAAAATCAATGGCGAAACTAAACCACTTTCTACACCATTGCACAGTGGTCAGGTGATTGAAATTATTACTGATGTCTTAGCCACCCCAAACCCTGATTGGCTCAGCTTCGTCAATACGCAAAAAGCCCGTCGTGCCTTACAAAATATATTGCGTGAACAAGACATCGAAGAACAACGCCTCGTTGGACAACAAGCTTTAAATCGTGCTTTAAAACTATTCAATGTATCCATTAAAGATTTAACCGAATCAGATTGGTTAGAACTTTTACAATGGCGACATATCGAAACTAAAGACCAATTGTTTGAGCAAATTGCCGTGGGCGATTTACTGCCGCAGTTGGTTGCGAATCATTTGTTTGCGCATGACCAAAGTGCACAGGAATCTGACCGACTCATTCAAGGTACTGAAGGTGTCGATGTCAAATATGCACATTGCTGTAACCCTGTACTCGGTGACCCAATCCAAGGACATTTGTCACGCCGCGGTCTTATTGTGCATCGTGCGCGTTGTCATAATCTCCTACATGAACAACATCTACACCCTGAAAATATCATGCCGCTGCAATGGACCAATGAGAATGAGGAAGAAATTAGCTTCACCGCATATTTATTGATTAACATGGCGATGGATGACGAACAAATTTCCGACCTGATTTATCAATGTCGTAAAGAAAAAATCGGGGTCGAAATGGTGCGCAATCAAGATGATAAGACTTATGTCAATGTTGTGGTACACAATCGCAAGCAAATTGCAAAAATCATTCGCGATCTACGTATGCATTTTGGCTTCCCGCGTATCAGTCGACTGGCTCAACCAGTGAGCATTGCGGAAACATCGATTGCGAGTTAATTGTTTAAATCCGCACCTTTTAATGCCAATCTAGGCTATGATTGACGGTGAATATAATAGGAGAACACGATGTCCCGCCAAGTAATTCATACTGAAAATGCCCCTGCTGCGATCGGTACTTATTCGCAAGCAATTTTAGTCGGCAATACACTTTACCTTTCTGGTCAGATTGGTTTAGACCCATACAGTATGGAGTTGGTTGAAGGCATTGAAGCACAAATTCGCCGTGTATTTGATAATTTAAAAGCTGTCTGCGAAGCTGCTGGTGGAACGCTGGCAGATATCGCGAAGTTGAATATTTTCTTAACCGATCTTTCAAACTTCCAGTTGGTCAACCAAATTATGGGTGAATATTTTGCACAACCTTACCCTGCACGCGCTGCACTCGGTGTGGCTAGTCTACCCAAAAATGCATTGGTGGAAATGGACGGTATTGTGATTATTAATCAATAAGTTATATTTTTTAAGAAAAAGCCACCGATTGAGTGGCTTTTTTTTATCCAAAACTCCAATAAAGACAAATGAGATTTCAAATCATTTTTATTGACAAACGATAACAATTATCAATAATATCACTTATCTTATTTCTTTCATGTGGCTTGCTGAAATGTACGTGTGCTTATGCCGTGGTATTACAGATCAAGATATTAAAGACGCTGTTGAAAATGGTGCGGGCAGTTATCGCGAAGTTCGCGAGATGCTCGATCTCGGAACATGCTGTGGTCGCTGTGCACCGGAAGCACGCTCAATCATCAGTGCTGAAGTATCTGCCATTGCCTCACGCTTAGCCATTGCGGCCTAGATATTTGATTGATTTGCTAGAATAACCATAATTATAAATTTACTCTTTATGAGTAGCTCCTCCCCCGCTTATGACTCTAGGCGGGTTTTCTTTTAAAATGCCTAAAAATCAAATTTCCATTCCGCATGCTTTTGATTGCGATTTTCATTTGCTGTTCTATAAATTACTCGCCAAAATCCACTTTGTTGTTTAAGATATTTCTCATAAGTTATTGATATTATTTTTAAGTCGCAGTTTGAATGGAGCTTCCTCATGAAAGGCAATCGTGATGTAATTAATCAGTTAAATCAGGTGCTTTATCATCATTTAACTGCAATTAACCAGTATTTTCTTCACTCGCGTATGTTTAATGACTGGGGTATTGAGAAACTTGGCTCTGCCGAATATAAAGAATCCATTCGTCAAATGAAACATGCCGATAAAATTATTGAACGTATTCTTTTTTTAGAAGGCTTACCAAACCTGCAACACTTAGGCAAACTTTATATCGGGCAACATACCGTTGAAGTACTAAACTGTGATGTACGTAAGGTCAATGAGAACATTGAAGCTATTCAAGCCGCTGTAAAGCTCGCTGAAGAGCAGCAAGATTATGTCACTCGTGATCTCGTGCAAGAAATCTTAGAGAAAGAAGAAGAGTGGTTAGACTGGACAACCACACAGCTTGATTTGGTTGAAACTGTGGGTATTGAGAATTATATTCAGAGCCAGATGTAAGTTGTTTTAAAGCCCGTAATAACGGGCTCTAAATTAAATACCTTTACACGCTGTAGGTAAATATAATTGCCTAATTTCTGTAGATGTACATTCCCAATGTGCAGAGCCATTACCAGCATAATTCATCATTGCAAAAATAAGTTTCTTGCCTGCAACACCAGCATTCATACCAGAACTATTAAATGTGAACTCAAAAGCACATACAGCTGATGGATAAGTTGTATTTAATGCAATACTTTGTACATATTTTGAATTAATTAACCCCGTAGATACCACCCCCATATCAGATAACGATATAGGACAAGCACCAGTATCACCATAAACAGCTATTAAATCCCCTTTATAAGCACTAGCCATGCCTAGAGCCTCAGAAACCTGAGCACGAGTTGTATAATTTTGATAGGCTGGAATTGCAATTGCAGCTAAAACACCAATGATTGCAACAACAATCATAAGCTCTATTAATGTAAAACCCTTTTGCATTTTATTCGTCCTAAGACCGACATAACTCAAAAATACAAAAATCGTGCCAAAACATAATCATTTGTTTTTATTCAAATTTGCAAAAACTATGAGATATTAAACCAAATTAAGTGACATTTTTTGCCACTAATATTTTCAAAAATGTCATACAAATAATTTTATATCAGCAAATAAAAAGCTTTGAAAAAAAAATTAAATCTATTAAAATTAATAGTTTAATAAAAAGGAAATTTTATGAGCAATATCTTTATTGTTGGCACGAGGGCTCAATTGATAAAAGTTGCTCCTGTAATTTACTTTTTTGAAAAAGAGCAATTACCCGTTACTTTTATACTGACGGGACAACACAGAGATACCATGCAAGATCTCATTGATGAATTTAAAATTAAGACCTGTCCAATACATTTAATTCCCAACAACAAAGAACATTCAAACATATTAGCTCTTCTAAGCTGGTTTCCAAAAATTTTTAAACTTCTTATTAATTTTCTAAGAAAATACGAAAATGCAAATGTTTTTGTCCATGGCGATACCCTTACAACACTTGCTAGTGCATTGTCAGCAAAACTTACTAACAATAAAGTCATTCACCTCGAGAGTGGACTAACATCAAAAAAACTTCTCAACCCCTTTCCAGAAGAGATGATCCGTAGAATTGTTTTTAGAACGACCGATATCGCCTGCTGCCCAACACAAAAAGACTTTGATCATATAAAAAAACACTACACCAAGACCGCAGCATTAAATACATTTGGCAACACGATAATCGACAGCATCAATCTTTTAAAGATCAATAAATCTAATATAAGTGAATCTCAAGCATCCATTGTTGTATCAATACATCGATTTCAAAACATTTATAACAAAGAACGCTTGAGTGAAATTTCAAAAATGCTAAATACACTCTCAGAAAAGTATATTTTAAATTTTGTGCTTCATCCAGCAACTGAAAAAAAATTAAAAAAATTCAATTTGTTTAATGACTTAAAAAACAACAAGAGAATTAACTTATTGCCTAGAATGACCTATCAACACTTTCTCACATTAGCATTAGACAGCAATGTAGTTATTACCGATGGCGGCTCAAATCAAGAAGAGTTAGCTTTTTTCGGTCATCCGACAGTTATTTTAAGAGACTATACAGAAAGGCAAGATGGTATTGGCTATAATGCTGTGCTGATTAATAAAATACCAGATTTAACCAATTTTATTATAAATCAAGAGTTCATTAAACTAAAACATGATAAAATCACAATAAATAAGTCACCCAGTCAGACTATTACCAACTATTTTAAATAAAGAGAATAAGCTTACTCATTAATCAAAGTGTAATTAAGTAAGCTTATACCAGTTTTAATTAAACACGACCATAATTGTCTTTAAGCCGAACAATATCATCTTCGCCTAAATAACTGCCAGATTGAATCTCAATCAACTCTAAAGGAATGCAACCAGGATTTTCCAAACTATGTGTGGTACCTAAGGGAATAAAAGTTGATTCATTTTCTGAAACATAATATTCCTCCAGCCCCTTTATTACCTTTGCTGTACCCTTCACAACCACCCAATGCTCTGCACGATGATGATGAAGCTGTAATGATAATCTAGCTTTAGGATTTACAGTAATACGTTTAACCTGATATCTCTCTCCAATATCTACACAATCATATTTCCCCCAGGGGCGAGAGACTTCTTTATGCTGCTGCAATTCACACCTGCTATCATTTTTCAGTCGGCTTACAACTTTTTTTATTTCTTCCGACTTATCTTGATGCGCAACTAAAACAGCATCCTTTGTTTCAACAATAATTAGATTTTCAACACCTAATATAGTCACTAAGCGTGATGTAGAATTAATATAATTATGATGGCTATCCTCTATAATAACATCCCCAATAGAAACATTTTGCTGATCATCCTTTAAATTACTTTTCCATAAAGATTGCCACGTACCCAAATCACTCCATTTCGCTGTAAACGCAAAAACAGCTCCTAATTTTGTTTTCTCCATTACAGCATAATCAATTGAATCTTCCGGACATTCTTTAAAAGCTTGCGCATCGATACGAATAAAATCGACATCATTCTTTTTAACAGCCCAAGCCATTTCACATGCGTGCATAATATCTGATCGAAATGCTTTCAGCTCATTAAGCATCACATCACTACCAAACATGAACATACCGCTATTCCATAAATATTGCCTAGAAAGCAAATATTTCTCAGCAGTGATTTTATCTGGCTTCTCAATAAATTTTTTTAGTTCAAAAGCCTCTCCATCAGTAAATTCACTACCACATTCAATATAGCCATACCCAGTATGTGCTACCGTTGGCTCGACTCCAAAAACAATTAATCGTCCTTTTTGAGCATACACATATGCTTTTAAAATCATTTGATGAAATAAACCGATATCTGAAATATCATGATCAGCCGATAAAACCAACATTGAAATATTATTATCAGGATAAAGTTCTTTTACTAATAAAGTTGCCAACCCAATTGCTGGAGCTGTATTTCGTGCATATGGCTCTAAGACAATAGACGCATTTTCTATTCCTATTTGTCTCAACTGTTCTGCGACTATAAAACGATGATCTTCATTACATATGATAATCGGCGGCGCAACATCTAATTTCAAATTATCTAAGCGCTTTATCGTTAATTGCAGCATCGTATATTGCTCATCTACAAGCTTTAAAAATTGCTTAGGATAAGCATGGCGTGATAAAGGCCATAATCTGGTTCCAGAACCACCAGCAAGAATAACTGGAACTATCATTTTTTCCCCTTTTTAATGCTTTTAAACTATACTAAATTTACTATTAATCAGTAAAATACAAAATTGTTAGCATTACTGCTATTGGATTTTTTTATGCTTACTCCAGCCATTTGGTTCCCAACAGTCAAAACAAATAGTGGAACTGACTCATTTACTGAACAGCTTGTAGAAGGGTTAAATAATCACAATATTCGTGCAGAAATTGCATGGTTACCTCATCATACAGAATACTTGCCTTGGCTTGTAGCAAAACCAAAGCAGCCCAAATGGGCGAATATCATTCACACCAATACTTGGCTGCACTCAAAATTCCAACCCAAAGGTAGCCCTATCGTAACAACCCTGCATCATTGTGTACAAGATCAGGCTTTTTCTAGCTATAAATCATTATTTCAGAAAATATATCACCATCTTTGGATAACCCAGCTTGAAAAACAATCTATTAAAAACGCTTCCTGTATAACTACCGTAAGTCAATATACATCAAACCGTGCAAGGGAAATTTTTGGAGTGACTGACATAAAAGTCATCTATAACGGGATAAATCAAGAAATATTTCAAACTAATAATCAAAAAATAAGGGAATTCAAGAATCCGAAATTTAAATTACTATTCGTAGGAAATAGCTCTATACGTAAAGGTTTTGATTTATTACCAATGATTATGGATGAGCTTGGAGAACAATATGAGCTATTTTACAGTGCAACACCTCCTAAAAATCTAACAATCCCCAAAAATATGAAGCAGCTGCCATATCAAAAGACTGTGTTTGATCTTGCGCAAACCTATAACTCAATGGATGCACTAATTTTTCCATCACGTCTAGAAGGTTTTGGCTTAGTTGTTGCTGAAGCAATGGCATGCGGACTACCTGTAATTGCTACAAATAGCTCAGCATTACCAGAATTAATTGAACATAAAAGAAATGGCTTACTCTGCGATCAAGACAATATCCTATCATTTGTTAATGCTGTAAAGTTCATGAAAGATCATCCTCATCAGGCAAAAATCTATTCAGAACAATCCATATTAAAAGCTAAAGAACTTTTCACTGTACAAAAAATGATTCAATCCTATATAACCTTATATGAAGAAGTTTTAGCAAAACATCATACTTTTTCCAAAAATTGACCTATCGCATCTTTAAATTTTTCTTTAGTAAAGCGTAATGAATTATAGTTTCCTAATAGAATAAGAGAACTGCAATAATGATCATCGTTCCACAATTTCTTAATACCTTCTACCATCTCCTCAATGTCCAGAGGATTTTCTAATAAAAGAGCTGATCCATTTGTTACTTCTGGTAAAGATGTATTATTGGATGTCATAACTGGCACACATAAAGTCTGCGCTTCGATGACTGGTATACCAAAACCTTCGCTTAAGCTTGGGAAGAGAAAAGCTCGACTATTCCGCAAGAGCACTAGTTTTTCAATATCACTGACAAAATCTGTTTTCATAATATTATGACTTACCTTGTCAAAATCTGTATATGAAACCAGATATTCGTTTAGATTATAGTTTTTACTATAGCCGTCATCAACATTGCCTGAAATAACCAAAGGACAGCATTTATCTGAATTCGTCGCGATCGTATAGGCTTTTATAAGGTTATGTATGTTCTTTCTTTCTTCAATTGCACCAACGTAATACATATATTGTTTTGATTTTAAATTATATTTATCTAAGACTTCCTGTTGAACATCAGGTAAAGAGCTTAAATAAATAGTCTGCTCATCTGCAGGCAAAGGCTGATATACAACCTCAACTTTTCCTTCCATAGCAGGGAAATATTCTAAATATTGCAGCTTAGAATATTCAGATACGCAGAGTATTTTATTTGCATAAGAACAAGCTTTTAATCTTTTATAGAAGTATTTATGAAATTTTCTTTTTTCCTGAATAGGAATTAAATCATGAACAGTCTGTACAACTTTATGCTTAGTAGACTTTATTGAAAGTGGTGAATCTGTAAAAATTAAGTCATTTTTTCCAAAAAAAGGAACAGAAATATCATCAACATAATAGTCATTACTAGGCAACAATAAGTTAATATTATTTCTATAATAAATAATTGGACTATTAATATACCCTTTAAACCTATAAGAATCTGGCTTCTCATTAAATTCATAAAAGTATTTATTTTTTTTTAAAAAAAACCCACTCAAAAAATAAGATAATAAAATTTCCTTATTTCCACCTTTTCTTAAAAAATAATCATTAGGATTGTTTAAATATTCAAAAATACTATCCCCTCCTCCTATGAAATCCTTTTTATACATCTGTGTAAAAACATTAATATCAAACTCACTTAAATCAAAGGAATTTTTCAGGGATTTAGCATATTGATAGACACCACGATGATCACTCCTATTAAAAGAATAACTAAATAACAAAATATTTCTTTTCATAGAGCATCCTTCTTCTTAAATTTACGCCATCCTTTTTTTAATTTAAAATACAATTTGGGTGAAAACCAAAACAAAATCGTACGAATGAATTCATCTCTAAATTCAATATTGAAAAATTTAAAAACATAGAAGTTCAAATACATAACTGTTATTCTTTTAAGAAAATAAAAGCCATTATATTTTGTGTAAATAAGATTTAACTCTGATGCTCTATAAATATAACTATTCAACATATTTTTAGAAAAAGTAAATCTATAAGGAAAAATGATACCTGATGCATCCCATTCAAGCACATTAAAATTTAGAGATAAAGTAAGCTCGGAAACTTTTAAATAATTAGCAGAAACATAGGTAGTGTAAGGTAAATATATATCATAGCCATGAGAATTTAGCCAACCAATCATTAATGCCTGCTCTGGTGAGTTTCTTTCCTGTGTATCACAATGGTAGTTAAAACATGAGTTCCACTTCAACTCACAAAATAACTCTTCTCTAGTAAAAATCTCTCTATTCCATAGGTCTTGTAGAAGATCAACTCTACCAAATTGAATTATATCACTTAAATGAAATAGAAAATGATGATAAGAAAGTGGTTTTTTTATATAAATATTAGTAACATTAATTGGTTCTTTAAATATTTTGTATTGAAGAATAGCATCCGAAACTTCTACCTTCTTAGTAATTTTAAAAATTTCAAGACCATTTAATTTTAAATCAGATCTTATTTTTAAAGCATATTGCCTATTAATAGCATTTAAACCATTGATAGTAGAAACTACCATTTTATTAAAATTCCACTGCCTAGTTAAATTTTCTGAAACTTTTAAACCTTCTGGTTCTTTACCATATATGACTCTATCGACAACAGATTCATCGCAAGCCTGCCCCTCCCATGTAGATACAATAATTTCAGCATCTGGCAAATATTTTTTAATCGAATTTACACATTGATAAAAAAGGCAATTATCATCACCTTCAACATAATGAGTTAAACCCTGAATAACTACAGAAATACGTGATGAATCAATTAACTCATCAGTATATTCATTATGAACTTTATTCATTTTCTACCAAATATTTATCATTAAGTGCACCAGGTATCTTTACGACAACATTCACTGTATCTGTTAACGCTAAAAAATCTGTAATTTCACCGGGCTCTATAACAAGAATATCTCCTTCACGCCACTCCTTACCACACATTTTCACTTTACCACTCAAAACCATCGTCACTTCCGTAGCAATTTTATGGTAATGAGCAGATTCATAATCCCCAGCGTTATATTTTTTAACTGCTACCTCACATGACTCAGTTGAAAGTGCTGTTGGATTAAATCCACCAACAAACCAACCTTTAACCATGTCCTTATAATCAAAATTTTTCATTATTTACCCATACTCCACTAAAGAAAAACTATTTGAACTTAGCTTTTGCATTTTCCAAAAAATTTAGTTGCCTTTCATCTTTTATAGGATGATATACATTGCCATTAATTTCAAAAACACCAATTTTTCTTTGACTTAAAATTAATTCATTAAATACTGGGCAAATAAAAAATATATCATTAACAGAACAGTCTTTATAAATCATATTTTTTGCAGCTTTAACGAACTCCCCTCCTTGCTTAAACCAATAAAATCCAGCTGTTGCGTGACGACTAATTGGCCTTTTTTCAGCGGCCTCTATCACAAAACCGTCTTTTAAACGGACATATGAATAACGAGGATGAATCGAGTCAAAAGTCAATGTTCCAGCATCAAGGCCCTGCTCTCTAAAATCCAAAATGGGCTTTTGCAGATCTATTTGTAAATAATCATTCGCATTTAAAATCAACAGCTCTTCATTATTATTAATATACTGTGAAGCAAGCAATGCGGTACAAGCTGCTCCTTTTGTATTCTTTTCAATTGATATAATTTTCGCGGCTGGCGCTAAAATTTTTACAATATTATCTAAATAAAATTTTTGTATATCCGAGCGTTTAAATGCAATTATCAAATTAATGTTTTCATCAATATTCAGACAAACTTCAATTAAATACTGTATCAATGGCCGCCCATTAAATTCAGTTAATGTAAGCGGAAACCCTTTTTCCTCGACTTCATTTATATTTCCGCCAGCTGCCAATAATAAGATATTCATCTTATATTGCCTCCTCAATTTTAGAAATATAACTTTCAATATTGGTCAAGTTTACCTCGTAAATATCCCTAACCTCCAAAACATGTGCTCCTGAAGCCCTAGCAGCTTTTATACCATTTTGATTATCTTCAATGATTAAACACTCTTCTGGTAAACAACCTAGTTTTTCCATTGTAACTTGATAAATTTCAGGATGCGGTTTCGGATTAATAACATCAGACGCCGAAACAATCTCATCCAAATATTTTTTCAAACTAGACTTTTCCATCATAATATTGACAGTTTCACGTACTGAATTTGAAGCAACAGCTAAACTATACCCCCTAGACTTCAATACTGAAAGTGCATACTCATGTATGAATTGCGGCCTACATTGTGTATAAACCATTTCCATCGTATATTTTTGCTTCATTTCATTAATAAAAGCATGTAATTCAGTAGGCAGTTCCGACTCCAAGGAAAGCATTTCTAACTTTTTCTTAGTTGGAAGTCCATCATAAGTTGTCAAATGATCATATCGACTAATTGAAAAGCCAAATAGTTCTAGTGCTTTATTTAGAGCATCATAATGCCAATCTTTTGCATCAATAAGCACCCCATCCATATCAAAAATAACTGATTTTATTTTCATTATTTATTCACCAAAGAAAAAGCTGTGAGCATCTTCAGGAAAATCAGTACACAACATAAGAGCTGCACACGTCCTCAAAGGATATAACATATTCCAAACTTCATTATAATCACGCTTATGCAATTCAGGTGAAACAACACAAACCTGTTTACCAGTAGCTAATAATTTATGAATGACCTCTATGTCATACCAATCATGAGAGAAAGCATCAAGCCAAATTCCATCAGAATATTCTAACCAAATTGGTATTTGTTCAACATCACTTACACGCGTAAAAACAGATATCCCTAAATCTAAATATGACTTCATATCAGGGATTGACATATCAAAAACAAAATAATTTAGTTCTGGATAACCCTGTAAAATTTTCTTCAATTCTTTAGCCAACCCATCTGCTTTAACATTTAAAGCTAGAGTTAAAGGCTTATCATTTAAAGCTTTTAAAAAATTTTTAAAAAGCAGTGAATCGTTTTTAGGAATGTCGTGCGAAATGACTATTTCACCATTTTGATCACGCAAATCAGTTTCTGTTCCAAAATTTAAATTAAAGGATCGTAAAAATGCTGTAATAGAATTTTTTTCTGAAGCCTCTTTCCAATATCCTCTGTGACTTAAAATTTTCATCATTTTAATATTGCCTTCTTAGAAACTGGCAAACTTAAAAACAGTTCCAAATCTGAAGGAATACCTAACCCATACATTCCATTTGCTTCAGATCCAATATTATAGATACCAATTTTTTTATTATTAACAATTAAATCATTATAAACTGGAGCAACATAATATTCATTATTTACTTTTTGTTTACTTTTAATCATGTTTTCTGCAGATAAAATAAAATCCTTACCATGCTTAAAATTATAAATTCCCACCGTTGCTTCATTAGAAATAACTTCTTTTTCAACAACTCTTTTAACCAAATGATTTTTAACTTCAACAAAAGACCATTTAGGATCATTTGCTTTCATTGTCATTATCAAACCATCTAAGTTTTCATCACGTAGTTTAGACAAATATCTATCTATTGAGCAATCAATAAATTGATCACTATTAGCAATCATTAATTCATCATCAGAATTAATATACTCTTTTGCACAAAGTACTGTGCATGCAGCACCTTCAGTTAAACCATCAATGCCAATAACTATAGCATCAGAAGACCAGTTTTTAAGTTTATTAATTAAGTCATATTTTTCAATATGCTTATTTTGGCAAATAAAAATAAATCTATGATTATTTTTTGGCTTTAAGTTGTTAATAACCACCTGAATCATAGGTATATTATTAATTTCAATTAACGGTTTAGGATCTTTGTATCCAGCTAAACTAAATCTACTGCCTGCACCTGCCATAGGAATAACTATATTTAACATTTTCAACCTAATTCTAAACTAATATTTTTTTATGACAATTTTCAATAGCACTTTCTCTATGTGCAATAATTACCATAGTCATTTTTCCATTTAAGCTTTGAATTGCTTCATTTACTGCTTTTTCTGTTTCCACATCTAAAGCACTTGTTGCTTCATCCATAAAAATAACTTGCGGCTGTACATATAATGCACGTGCTATACCCAAACGCTGTCGTTGCCCGCCTGAAAGCAGAATCCCCCTTTCCCCAATTATAGTTTGATAGCCATTTTCTAAATTACTAACTATAAACTCATGAATTTGCGCCAATTTTGCCGCCTCGATAACAGCATCCAGATTAATCTGATGTTGAGGAATACCAAATGCAATATTTTCAATCACAGTCGTATCAGCCAAATAGATAAATTGAGGTACATAACTCACAATTTTTTGCCAAGACTTAACATTATCTTGAGTTATAATTTGCTCGTCTACTGTCAAAACGCCCTGTGTAGGTTCAAGCAGTCCCAACATTATATCCATCAAAGTGCTTTTACCTGATCCACTTTTACCAACAATTCCTAAACTTGTATTTTTTTCAACTACAATATTAACATCAGATAAAATTATTTTATTAGGCTTATCAGGATAGTAAAATTTTACATTTGACAAACTAAACTCTTTATCAAATTTTATTGGAGAGGTAACAAAATCTGCTTTTAATTCTTGATGTTTTAATTCAAATTCATCTAACACTTCTTTCAATATATTTTCTGAAAATTTTAAAGTAGTAAATGAACGATAGATATTTTGTGCCGCTGGCAACATTCTATATGCTGCCACTCCATACAATCCAATCACAGGTAAAATAGTACCTACATCTTGATTTTGCAATACAAGGAAAATTGCTAATAATATTAAACAACCATAACCAATTGTTTCAATTATATGTAATGGAATTTGCCCCAAAGACTCTTGTGTAGCTAAATGTCGTGCATATATACGGGAGTTAGAGTCAAAACGCTTTAAATAATGTGAATGTGCATGATTAATCATGACATCCTTAATACCGCCAAATACTTCCTGACAACTCTGATAACGCTCTTCATTCGCTTTCGAATATTCTTTGCTGATTTTACCCATCATTCTTTTTACAACAACAAACATGAGGGTGTAAAAAAAAATAATAATAAGAGACGTAGATAATGCCATAATTGGATCATAGAAAACCAATATTACAATCATGGAGACCACAACCAATCCATATGACACAATTGTTAATATTGGTTTAATAACCCCCCAGACAACCTGATCAACATCTGAAAGAATATGCTTTGACAATTCTGCACTATTTCTTTGGGTAAAAAAACTGTAATTTTGCTGAAGATATATATCTAGTAAACGGCTTGAAAAGTAATGACGCTGCAAACTTGAAAAACGATTTAGCGCATATTGAGTGATAATTTTTAAAACTGCAGAAAAAAAAACAATAAAAAGTGAAATAACCCCTAAATAAACAATAAATTCATTAACATTATTTACATCAAGAAATATATACAATTTTTTTAACAATTTATTTTGATTAACTACTTCAAAGTCTGCTAAAACTGCAAGGAATGGCATTATAGATATAACACCAATAGATTCAACTATAGCCATAAAAATAACGAGTAAAGAAACAACCCCTATTTTGCGTTTATCTAAAGGTGTAAGTATGTTCCAAACCCCAAATACAGTATTCAGCACTTTACCACTCACTCATCTTTTTTATACATTAATGATGTAATTTGCTCTGATATTAACCCCATGAGAAATATCATAATACTGCCCGTATATAATAAAGCGCTCATATTTGTAAAACGCTGATACTCATAAAGTGTATAGCCATACCACCCAGTTCCCAAAATAAATAACAATACTGAAAATGGCAGAAACATTTTTAAAGGAGAATATAACGTTGCTATTTTAAAAATAATGAGAAAGAATCGGACACTGTCTTTAATTGGATGAATATGACTCTTTCCAATTCTTTTTGCAGCATGTATCGGTACATAAGTAACAGAATACCCAGCTCTAAAAAATGCCATAGTGCTAGTTGTTGGATAAGAAAAGCCATTAGGTAAAAGATAAATAAACTCTCTAAATTTTTCTGCCCGCACTGCTCGAAAGCCTGATGTTAAGTCCTCTACAGGATGATCAGACATATAAGTTGCTAAATTATTATAAAGCTTATTTGCTATCCCACGACCTATACTTGCTTGTGAACCTTTTTGACGAGCACCTACAACGAGATCATAACCTTTTTCAATTCTTTCAATGAGCTTAAAAATATCATTAGCATCATGCTGCCCATCTGCATCCATAAATATAATGATATCACCCGTTGCATTTCTAGCACCTGTCTTAATTGCTGCACCATTGCCTTTCGAATAAGGATGGCTAATGACTTTAGCACCTGCTTGCTCTGCAATTTGAGCAGTATCATCAGTTGAACCATCATTGACTACAATAATTTCATCAACTCTATTGAGTTGCTTAATTGCCTTAACTGTCTGCTGAATAGCTCCTGCTTCGTTTTTAGCTGGTAGAACTATACTAATTTTATACACTTCATGACTTATGTTCATTTAATTGGTCTTCCAAAATCACTCTAATTCTACCTATTTCGAAGTCATACTCTTTACTTGACCGCTTAAGGGTGGATATCTCTTGCTTTTTGTAAATAGTTTCCACTGTATTTAACAAAACCAAAGCTTCTTTCATATTTCCATGTGTGGCTAATTCGGAAACCATCATCATTCCTGCCTCAACATCATTATATAAAATTATTGCATCACTATAATATTTTAAAGATTTTTCTACATTCCCTTGCTCTAAATAAATTTTAGCTTTCAAGTAAGGCATCAAACGTTGAAATACTGGGTAATTTTTATATTCATTATTTGCCTCTAATTCATTTATCAGCTGTAACGTCCATTGCCCATAATACTGCGTTTTATGTTGCGCTGTAATATATTCAACTAAATTACGTAAGGCTTGAACTGCTTGTGCATCAAAAGGCTGTTTTCTTAGCATTTGAGACGTTATTGTAAAATCTTGCTCTGTTGCTATATCCGAATAAACTTTCTGCAATAGCAACCGCATGTTTAGCAAAGCACTTTCAGGCATGCGTTGAATTGCTGTTTCTAAAAAAAGATTAGCTTCAAGCACTCGACCCTGATCAAATAGCATGCCCGCTATAGAGCTTTGAGCTCGGGGCGAATTAGGTGAATTTTGGGCCCAATACAATTCTAAAGCAGGAGTATTACCCCAAAGTTTAGCTCTTTCATAGGTAAAAAAACTCAATCCACCTAAAATGAAAATAACGATCAAATTAACCAACCTAGCATCTATTCTATCTTTGAGAAGTGCAAGACCGCTTACTATGGGTAAAAATAAGAAAATTGCAGCTAGGTAGTTACGATGCTCAAAGTATAGTTCTAGACCAATAACTGTTGATTCCATTAAGTGTGCTGTTAAAAAAAATAGAATTCCCAGTGCAAATAAAGGATATCTATTTTTAAAAAACAAAGCTAAAAACAGCAACGCTAATAAAAAAACTATTGAATATAAAGTTGTAATAGGATTAAAAATTGATTTTGACACTATAAAAGCATCTTGATATAGACCTCTTAATTCAACCTGAGGGATCAGTAAATTAAATAAATATTCACATAATATTCGACTTTCACTATAAAGTCGCTCAATCATATTAAAATTTCTATTAGGCCAAGGATCTTCAGCAAACGTTATATACTTACTAAGCACAACCAAAATCGCAATAGATGGTAGCCATAAAAAGAAAGCCCTCCACTGCCATATTGGTCTATTCATTTTATTGGGGTTACAAAACTCTATCACTAAGATTAAAAAAGGGAGCAAAGCACCATTTTCTTTACTGTATGTTGCAAAGACTGTTCCCAATCCCAAAAAAAATACCATCCCAATGTATGCCCGAACAGGCCTAAAAGGTATAGATAAACGGCATTTTAAATATCCAACAATACCAACCAAGCTAAATAAAGTAGCAAGCTGTGCCATTCTTTGCACAACATACAACGTAGTAGAAACAAAATATGGGTGCAATAACCAAATCGCACTTGCAACTAGTGCAATCCATATAGATTTATTTTCTTTGTAATTATAATTTTTAAGTAATAATAATATTGCCCAATATAAAAGGACACCATTTAACAAATGAATCATTAAGTTGGTATATTTAAATGAATAAGGGGATGCTGGCCATGTATTTGCATCAATTAAGAAACTGAGTAATGAAATTGGGCGACCCGTCGGGCCAGAAAAACCATTAGAAATAAAGTTTCTGACTTTATCCCAACTATCTATAACTCCATAAGTACCTAAATCTTGTAAATTAGGATAATCATCAAATAAAAAATTACCTTGCAAACCAGTCCAATATACAAATACCGTTAAAACTAAAATAAAGAAAAATATGATAATTGAATAATATTTTTTGTACATATCTTACTCTTAAGATGCTTTAACTAAAAAATAAAAAACGCCCATCTTTGATGAGCGTTCTTTATTAATAAATATTAACGGCAGTTTGTTGGAACAAACTTAGTATCAATAGGATTTGTACCACCTGGTTTACAAGTCCACTTCACACCACCAACAGAAGTAATTGGGCTTAAAATCAAGCCCTTATCATTAGTAGCATCAATTTTGTTATTATATGTGATTAAGATTTGACCATTAGCTACACCACTTGAGTTAGCAGATCCAACAAATACCTTACTCACAGCATTACCAGTAATTTTATCAGCATCAGCCAAACCAACACTTGAGTTAGCTTGTGGTAAACGGTTATTAGAAGAATAGAATTCTGCAACAGCAGCTTTTGCACCGCCAGCTAAGCTCAAACCTTCAGAAACATGCGCACGTTTCGTATAGTTTTGATAAGCAGGAATCGCAATCGCTGCAAGAATACCAATAATTGCAACAACGATCATTAATTCAATAAGAGTGAAACCCTTTTGAGCGTTCATAACATTCTCCACAAATGTTTTGTTAATTTTTTATAAGCTTTTTAAGCTACTTTGTAATTAGCATGTATTATGCCAACTTTTATTATATTTATTTTCAAATAAAAAACAGCACTTTATTTCACTATTTAAAAATTTATTTTTGAGCATTGTATTTTTATGTAAAAAAATGACAAATATTGTCAGTTTACCTCTTTCTAGTTCAACATAATTGGCGAATTGCTCAATTCATCAGCTTTATCTTCTATTTTATTGGCATAGAAATGATCCAAAATAGCCCCAATTTGTATAACACCATCGGTTAAAGCTTGCCTATACTCTCGCTGTGCCATTTTTTCAATAACGCGTTGGCAAACCTCATCCCATACCTGTTGTGTCGTGGCTTGCTGTATCCCACGGTCAATGACAATCTCGACTTTTCGCTCACACAAGTTTAGGTAAAGCAAAATCCCGCTATTCAACTCGGTATCCCAGACACCAAGCTCAGCAAAAAGCTGTTTCGCACGTCCACGAGTATCCAAATAATAGGCTTCTCGCGCAGGCATGTGTCCTTCGATCACCACTTGGATTTCACCAATGTGCCCATGTTCAGCAGCAGATACCGCTTGTGCAATCGCATGTTGATCTTGCTGATTAAAAAAGCGTTTACTCGCTGGCATATGCAATAAATGCTTTAGCCAACGTTTAAAACTGGGTTGTACCATTTCATCTAGCTTTGGTTTAGTGACGATTTCCGTCGTGTCAGTTGTTGTTACCATGACCCTGATGCTCCTCCACCGCCGAAGCCGCCGCCCCCGCCACTATATCCACCTCCACCAAAACCACCGCCACCACGACCTCCGCGTCCTCCTCCACTGCCAGAAGAGAGAAAGAGCTGAAATATTGTTTGGGCTAAGGTCGTGATGAGTAAAAAGAAAATCCCACCGCCAATCAGCAAGCTGGTGACTAAACCAGCTCCATTCACCAAGCCTGCCACGGTTCCCGCAACTGCAGCCGTTGAGGCACTTAAACGCCTCCCCACCACAAATGAGCCAATTGCGCCAGCAATTAATATAAATAAAGCAGTACCCAACGTTTTACTTTTTGCTTCCTGCTCTCGGATGGCTTGGTCTTGGCGTTCTTGTAGTTCTTGCGCCGCTTGAGCTGCAACTTCAGGATCAAGATTTAAAATACGTTCAATTTCAGTAAGCCCCGCATTGATCCCTTGAGCATACTGAGCTCGCTTAAAATAGGGTGTGATTTGTTGGTTAATAATGCGATTCGCAATAATGTCAGGAATGACTCCTTCCAAACCATAACCCGTAAGAATCTGCATACGCCGGTCATTAACGGCAATTGCTATCAGTAAACCGTTGTCTTGTTTTGCTGAACCAAGTTTCCATTGGTCTGCAATACGCATGGCAAAACCAAAAATATCCTCTTGACCTGTAGTCGGGACAATCACCACGCCTATTTGGGCTTTTCCGGTGTCATGTAAGGCACGAATTTTTTGGCCAATGGCTTGCTTATCTTCAGTACTTAAAATATGTGCTTGATCGATTACGGGTTCATTTAAGGTCGGCAACGCCCGTATCGATTCGCCATCTGCCATATCATTGGCAACAGGTGGTTGTGGCACTACATCAGCATTTGTAGAGCTTATATTATTAGAATTCGCAGCTTGCTGGCCTTTAATAATTTTTCCAGCAACGACTGTTTCCTCAGCACCATCTGTTGCTGTAGCAGCCTCTGCCCATGTTAAAGAACTTAGACACAGCAATCCTGATAAAATGAATGCAACCACCCATTTATACGAAAACCGTAAGAACTGCTGCTGTACTATCATTCAGTCACCCTATGGTTGCGATTACTTTAATTCACCGCTAGTTAAATGACACTGTTGGTGCTCTTTGCGCGCTTTGCTCTGCACTAAAGTTCGGTTTGGTGTCCATACCAATCACTTTGGCGGTCATGACTTGTGGGAACTGGCGTGAATAGGAGTTAAAGTCTTGCACCGTAGTAATATAGCGATTACGCGCCACCGCAATGCGATTTTCGGTACCTTCGAGTTGAACCTGCAAATCACGGAATTGCTCATTGGCTTTTAAATCTGGATAGTTTTCTGAGACCGCAATTAAACGCGACAATGCTCCTGTCATTTGCGCCTGCGCTTCTTGATATTTTTGGAATAATGCAGGGTCTTCTAATACTTCTTTATCGACTTTTAAACCTGCCACATTGGCACGTGCCTGCGTAACTTCGGTCAGGACTTGCTCTTCATGTTTAGCATAGCCCTTCACCACATTCACCAAGTTTGGCACCAAATCTGCACGGCGTTGATATTGGTTTTGTACTTCTGACCATGCGGCTGTAACTGCCTCATCTTTGACCTGCAAGGTATTATAACCACAGCCCGATAGGGTTAAGGTGCTCGCAAGGGCAACAACGACAGCAGTTTTTTTCATAAAATTCATTCAGCTATCCTCTTTCTTTTGTATTTATTGCAATAACCTGATTGTAAACACATTTGATTATCCTTTTGTTGCTTTTAGTTAAAGCTTTTAAAAATGAAAAACCGAGTGATCTTGACTCGGTTTTGATTATTCGTTTTTTAAACTTAAACTAAACAACCGCGTGCAACTCCTGCTGAAAGCTTTCTAGTTGATAGTCTTCTGCCAAACGGGTTTTCCAATATTTCAACAGTTGAGTGTAATTATAGCTAAATACCAAATAAATCATTACAGTAATCTTTAAATAATTTATCAATATCTTTAACTCTAAACTTATTTCGAATCGCCTTGACTCGCGACCACATATTTTCTATTGGATTTAAATCTGGACTATATCTAGGAAGCCACACAATGTAATGGCCCGCACAACGTACCAACTCCTGAAGTCTTTTCCCTTTGTGAAAGGTCGCATTGTCCATAATCAAAACACTGCTTTCTTTCAACTTAGGTAATAAATCCTGTTCAATCCAACATTCAAATACTTCTGTGTTCACTGAACGATTAAACACACCAACTGTCAGCAATCTATTTTCAATGATTGCACCGATCACATTACTGCAATTCTTCAACTGCCAGTTAAATTTACCTTCAGCACGTGTTCCTTGGAGGCTATAACTATGAGTTCTGGTACTTTCACTTTGAAAACCACTTTCATCTATGTAAATCAGAGGTAATTTCCCTTCTAAGCACTCTATGAGATTTTGAAATTGCTGACGTTGATTTTGATCTGCTTTAGGATGCTTTTAACGTCTTTTTTTACGCGATATTCCTGCGGCATGTAACGCATTAAATACCGCATGAGTACTTACTCCTAAACGTTCAGCTCGCTCATACTGATAATGATCAGGATATTGTTCAACATCCTTCAATATTTGCTCTCTGCTAATTTTAGCTGGACGGCCAGGAATAGGTTTGTTTGTAGTGGACTTTTTCCAGTTCTGAATTGTCTGTATACAGATGTTAAAATGCTGTGCTGCTTTTCGCACAGACATTTCATCTCGAATCATAATTTCTATGACTTTGTCTTTAAAATCTTTTGAATATCCCATATCTCTATTGTTCTATAGTTTTTAGGATTTGGCTATACTGTCAGAGGGGTGAAAGTTGCTTTTGTAATAGGACAAATATTCAGGTAACAATTGCACAAACATCTTGGTCAGCAAATATAACCCGAAGAGATTCCCGCCCAATTTCGGTATACTCTTTTTAAAGTCTTGTAAAAATAATCGACTGGCCGAGTAAAAAGTTAAACTGGCGAAACCTGTCGTTACACTGCGCATAATTAAACGACGAATCTTGTCATCGCCATAAACATCTTGATAAACATCGAACGCCACCGCGCGATACTCAATTTCTTCAATGGCATGTCACACGCAGAGTTTCACTGCATCATCATCCAAGGTACTCAATACCTCAGGATGTCTTAAGATATAGCCGCCTAGAAGTGCCGTAAAATGCTCAAAAACACAAGTAATGGCCAGTTGAATTTTAGGGTGTAAGTTTTTCACATAATCATCTTTACGCGCCAACCATGCCTGAAAACGGTCGAGATTATAATCATCACGTCGCCATGCAGTATTAAATGCAGTGTGTGCTTGAGAATGCATCGCCTCTTGACCAATAAATGCCGCAATCTGCACTTGCAGATTTTCATCCTTCACTTGGTCACGTACATTGCGTACGCTATGCACAAAGAACTGCTCACCGATGGGAAAAGTCGAAGACAATGCCGTCAGTAAATGCGACATGACCGTTGAATTGGCAAAATAATGCCGGCGAATGGCTTTGGGGTTGAATTGCAAACGTCGAATCGTAATACCCTGAGCTTTTGGACGATGTTGATATAATTTTTCTGTCGTCACTTGAGTCATGTCCATTTCCTAACATTTAACCGAGCGATCTTCAGTATCTGAATTTAGAGGCCATTCACATATGGCAAAAATGCTTAGTGCATTTGCAAATTCATCCATTTTTGCCAGACTCTCCACCAGATCTTTTTCGATTTATCCCGACCCACCTCTTTCATATCATCTCAGGCAAACAGTGATCAATAAAAAAACCCGCCGAAGCGGGTTTTTGTGTTGAACGATTTAGATTAAATGTCTAAATAATCCAAAATACCTTCAGCCGCTTGACGGCCTTCCCAAATCGCCGTGACAACAAGGTCTGAACCACGAACCATATCACCACCCGCAAAGATTTTCGGATTTGAGGTTTGGAATTTATAAGTTTGCTGTTCAGCGGCAACCACACGACCTGAACCATCAAGGTTAATATTCACATTTGTAAACCAATCCGCAGGGCTGGTACGGAAACCAAATGCCAATAACACTGCATCTGCAGGTAAAATTTCTTCTGAACCCGGAATTGGTTCTGGGCTGCGACGACCACGGCTATCAGGCTCACCAAGTTGAGTTGTAACAACTTTCACACCCGTGACTTTGCCATTTTCACCGACGATTTCAATCGGTTGACGGTTAAACAAGAAGTTCACACCTTCTTCTTTGGCATTTTGCACTTCACGGCGTGAACCTGGCATGTTTTCTTCGTCACGACGGTATGCACAGCTCACGACTTCTGCACCCTGACGAATTGAAGTACGGTTACAATCCATTGCAGTATCACCACCGCCAAGAACAATCACCTTTTTGCCTTCAACACTGATGTACTCGCTTGGGTCTTTTTCCCAACCTTGAGTACGGTTGACATTGGCAATCAAGAAATCCAATGCATCATAAACACCATCAAGGTCTTCACCTGCAAAGCCGCCTTTCATGTAGGTATAAGTACCCATACCCATGAACACCGCATCGTATTCTGTAAGCAGTTGATCGATGGTGACATCTGTACCAATTTCAGTATTTAAACGGAATTCCACGCCCATGCCCGTGAAGATTTCACGGCGACGCTTCATCACATCTTTTTCCATTTTAAATTCTGGAATACCAAAAGTCAGTAGACCACCAATTTCAGGGCGTTTGTCGAATACTACAGGTTTAACCCCGCTACGCACCAAAATATCAGCACAGCCTAGACCCGCAGGGCCTGCACCAATGATCGCGACTTTTTTATCTGTCCACTTTACTGAAGACATATCTGGACGCCAGCCCAGTGCAAAGGCGGTGTCATTGATGTATTTTTCAGCGTTACCAATCGTCACTGCACCAAAACCATCGTTTAAGGTACAAGCCCCTTCACATAAACGGTCTTGCGGACAAACACGACCACATACTTCAGGTAGCGTGTTGGTTTGGTGGCACAATTCTGCTGCTTGGAAAATACGACCTTCAGCGATCAATTTTAACCAGTTTGGAATGTAGTTATGTACTGGACATTTCCATTCACAATATGGGTTACCACACCCTAAACAACGGTGGGTCTGATTTGCTGCCACTTCCGCTGTAAAAGGTTTATAAATTTCCACAAACTCTGCTTTGCGGACCTGAATCTCTTTTTTCTCTGGATCTTGGCGTGCTACATCCAGAAATTGAAAGTCATTGTTTAGGCGCTCTGCCATGTCTCTCTCCGTGGGTAGGTGCAGCCCGTTTATCTATCGTCTGCACCTGCCTATGTATCAGCAGTAGTGGAATTATTGTGGATCAGCTTGAGTGGTTTTCAACAAAGTCTGTAAATTGGCAGCTTTCGGTTTCACCAACCAGAATTTACGACTGTAGAAATCAAACTCGTTACGGATCTTGTACGCCCAAGCACTACCAGTCTCAGCAATGTGTTCATCTAAGATACGGCTTAAGAACTCTTTATGTTCTTCCATCGATTCAGTCGAAATACGATTCAGCTCAATCAGCTCGTGGTTGTAATGATCAACGAAGTCATTATCAAGGTCAAGAACGTAAGCAAAACCACCTGTCATACCTGCACCGAAGTTATGTCCCACTTTACCAAGTACAGTCACGATACCACCTGTCATATATTCACAACAGTGATCGCCTGCACCTTCAATTACAGCGAAAGCACCCGAGTTACGTACTGCAAAACGCTCACCTGCTGTACCTGCCGCGAACAATTTACCGCCCGTTGCACCGTATAAGCAAGTGTTACCAATGATTGCCGTTTCTTGAGTTTGGAAAGGCGAACCTTTTGGCGGGAAGATCGACACACGACCACCTGCCATGCCTTTACCCACGTAGTCGTTCGCATCGCCTTCTAATCGAATGTGCAAACCACCTGCGTTCCAAACACCGAGAGATTGACCCGCAGTACCCACCAAGTTCATCTTCACTGGGTGCGCTTCCATGCTGAGGTTGCCATAACGACGCGCAATCTCACCTGAAATACGTGCACCAATTGAACGGTCACAGTTACCAATGCTGAAGTGATATTCACCTGTGGTCCCAGCTTCAATTGCTGGTAGCATTTCTGCCACCATTTTCTCAGCAAGCAAGCCTTTATCAAACGGTGCGTTACCTTCAACTTCACAGTACTGTGCCTTACCTTGCGCAGAAGGATGTGACTCCAGTAATGCGCTCAAATCAAGGTGCGCATGTTTCTCCGTTTCACCTGGAAGCATTTCAAGCAAATCTGTACGACCAATCAAGTCTTTTAAGCTCGAAACACCCAACGCTGCCAACCACTCACGTGTTTCTTCAGCAATGAAGGTGAAGAAGTTGATGAGCATTTGTGGCTCGCCAATATAATGTTCTTGGCGTAAATGATCTTGTTGAGTTGCAACACCCGTTGCACAGTTATTCAGGTGACAAATACGCAGGTATTTACAACCTAACGCAATCATTGGCGTAGAACCAAAGCCAAAGCTTTCTGCACCTAAAATGGCTGCTTTCACCACATCTAGACCTGTTTTCAAACCGCCATCGGTTTGAACACGAACTTTACCGCGCAGGTCATTGACACGAAGTGCTTGATGCGCTTCAGAAAGACCCAACTCCCAAGGCGAACCTGCGTGGTGAATTGAAGACAATGGAGAGGCTGCTGTACCACCGTCATAACCTGAAATGGTAATGAAGTCAGCATAGGCTTTTGCCACGCCTGCAGCAATGGTGCCTACACCCGGCTCAGACACCAGTTTCACTGAAACCATCGCCTGAGGATTGACTTGTTTTAAGTCAAAGATCAATTGTGATAAATCTTCAATTGAATAAATATCATGGTGCGGTGGAGGAGAAATTAAGGTCACACCCGGTACTGAATAACGTAAACGTGCAATTAAGCCATTCACTTTACCCCCTGGTAATTGACCACCTTCACCCGGTTTAGCCCCTTGCGCCACTTTAATCTGCAAGACTTCAGCAGAGGTTAAATACGCAGGCGTTACACCAAAACGACCTGATGCAATCTGTTTGATTTTCGAGTTACGAATCGTGCCATAACGCGCTGGATCTTCACCGCCCTCACCCGAGTTTGAACGGCCACCAATGGTATTCATCGCAATCGCAATCGCCTCATGCGCTTCAGGAGACAATGCACCTAAAGACATTCCTGCAGAGTCAAAACGCGGTAAAATCGCTTCTACAGACTCCACTTGATCTAAAGCAATCGAGTTATCTGTTTTTAACTTTAATAGGTCGCGAATTGTTGCCACTGGACGGTTATTCACCAGCTCAGCATATTCTTTAAAGTCTGCATATTGACCAGAACGTACTGATTTATGCAAAGCATTGATCACATCTGGGTTGAATGCATGGTATTCCTTGTCGAAAACAAATTTCAGCAAACCACCTTGGTCGATTGGTTTACGTGTTTTCCATGCATTTTCAGCCAATTTCTTTTGGTCATTTTCAAGGTCAACAAAGGTTGCACCTTTGATACGGCTTGGTACACCCGTGAAGCATTTTGAAACCACTTCTTCAGACAGACCCACCGCTTCAAACAACTGACCACCACGGTAAGAGGCCACCGTAGAAATACCCATTTTTGAAAGGACTTTTAACAAGCCTTTTTCAATGCCTTTACGGAAATTCACTTGTGCTTGGATTGGGTCACCCAATAGCTCACCTTTTGCAACCAAGTCATTGATCACATCATAAGCAAGGTAAGGATAAATCGCAGTTGCACCAAAGCCTAGGATAACCGCAAATTGGTGCGGATCACGCGCCAATGCCGTTTCAACAATAATGTTGGCATCCGTACGTAAACCAACATTAATCAGGTAGTGATGCACAGCACCCGTTGCCATCAATGCATTGGCAGGCAAGAAACCTTGACGAATTTTCTTATCAGACAACACCAATAAGGTTTTGCCGTCACGAATCGCTTGCGCTGCTTCTTCACAGATACGCGCAATTGCAGCTTCTAGACCTTCATCTTCCGCATAATTTAAATCGATATCTGCAATTTCATAACCCTTACGACCCAACGTACGGATTTGATGCATTTTCGAATTTGACAACACTGGGCTTGAAATGATCAAACGATCCGCATGCTCAGGGCTTTGTTCAAAAACGTTTTGCTCACGGCCTAAACACGTTTCCAATGACATCACAATCGATTCACGTAATGGGTCGATTGGTGGGTTGGTGACCTGAGCAAACTGTTGACGGAAGTAATCCGACACATGACGTACTTGGCGAGACAAAACTGCCATTGGCGTATCATCACCCATTGAACCCACTGCTTCCTGACCACTTTCAGCGATTGGACGAAGCAATTGGTCACGCTCTTCAAAGGTCACCATAAACATTTTTTGTGATGCTTTAAGGTCGTCGCCTTTTAAGCCTTGATCACATAAATATTCTTCAAGCTCTGGACTACCTTGTACACGAACCGAGTTTTCACGTAACCATTCACGATAAGGACGCATTTTTTTCAAATGCGTGCTGACATCTTTAGTGTCGAGCATTTTACCTGTGAAAGTATCGATCACCAGAATTTGACCTGGTCCGACACGACCTTTAGAAATCACATCTTCAGGCTCGTAGCCCCATACACCAATTTCAGATGCCAGTGTGATGTAACCATTTTTGGTAATCACCCAACGTGCTGGACGTAAACCATTACGGTCCAACATACAAATTGCATGACGACCATCTTGAATCACGAGACCAGCAGGACCATCCCACGCTTCCATATGCTTCGAGTTAAACTCATAGAATGCACGTAAATCGGCATCTAAAGTTTCCACATTCTGCCATGCTGGCGGAACCAACATACGCAATGCACGGAACAAGTCCATACCACCGCCCACAAGAATTTCAAGCATGTTATCTAAGCTTGAAGAATCCGAGCCAGTACGGTTCACGATTGGATTGAGCTCAGTTAAACCAGGCAATAATGGGTTTTCAAACTTTGGCGTACGCGCCATCGCCCAGTTACGGTTCGCAGTAATGGTATTAATTTCGCCATTGTGCGCAAGATAACGGAATGGCTGAGCCAAAGGCCAACGCGGCAATGTATTGGTCGAGAAACGTTGATGGAACACCACAATATGTGACTCAAGACGTGGATCTGCCAAGTCTGTATAGAAGTCAGCAATCGCTTCAGGCATCATCAAGCCTTTATAGCTAATCACTGTTGAACATAAAGTAGTCACATAAAATGATGAGTCATTGCTGAGCTGCTGTTCTGCACGGCGGCGTGCCAAGAAAAGTTTACGGTTAAACTCAACTTCAGATACACCCATTGGGCAGTTCACAATAATTTGTTCAAATGCAGGCAGTGACTGCATCGCAATCGAACCCAAAGCATCGTTATTGGTCGGGACCACACGCCACGCCAATACTCGGCAACCTTCAGATTCAATTTCTTTAGTTAGAATTTGTTTTGCATGTGCTGCAATTGCTGGATCGAGGCTTAAAAACACCGTGCCGACAGCAAAAACTTCACTGAGTGTAATATCACTGAGTTTTTTCGCTTCTTCGCGGAAAAACTGTTTTGGCATTGCTAAGAGTAAACCGCAACCATCCCCTGTCTTACCATCTGCAGCAATACCACCGCGGTGGGTCATACAGCTCAGACTGTGCATAGCAGTCTTGACAAGATCATGGCTTGCATCACCCTGCATATGGGCGATTAAACCAAAACCACAGTTATCTTTAAACTCATCCGGTTGGTATAAACCTTGAGCGGGAGCTACAGTATTAGGCGATGGCATGTGCATAGCGTACCCTTCTTTCTACAGGCCCTGTCGGGCGTCTAACAATCTAATTACTTCTTGCCGATTCGTTCAATTGACTCATATTCAGATTCTGATTGAAGTACAGCATTTTTTCTTCACACCCAAGATAGACTGATTTTCGTCTTTATGCATGTCTTAATTGAAAAAATGTATGCAGCAGTCACGCACTTTTTTAAGGCACTTGGCCGCTACTATTTCGCTCATAAATCGAATCTTTTTTGCGCCAAAACAGTGACATCAACTCAATTCATGCACCATTAAAGCAAGTTTTATGCCAATTATTTATTTTGTGTGTTAAGCGCTTTAGTTTTATTAGGTTTGTGTTTTTTACGTAAAAATTTAGTTCGAGGACAATCCATTTATTGCACCATATCTGTGCACATATGGAATTTACATTTTTTGATGCGCCATAATGAACCAATTTTAATTAAATGGGTCGGTCACTTCAGGTTCATTTGTTTTATTTTGTGGCGCATTCTCTACGGTTGTTTGTGACTTTTGCACATCAACCACATTTCCATCCGCATCACGACGAGTAACCGTCGTCGATGTTGTCGATTGTTTATTTTGTACGGCTGCTGCACGTGCCGCTTGCTGACGCGCAGCTAGTGTAGCTTCATCAATCACAGGTACAGCTGCTGGTTTCAACTGCACGGCATAGAGCTTATTGCTAAGTCCAAGCTCATCAGAACCGAGGTCATTAACATATTCAGCATAGCTTTCAATTTTTTTAACTTTGGGTTGCACTGACTTCGGCAACGTCAGTTTTAAATCCGCCAATGCCTTTTGCGCCTCATTGGTATTTTTATATACACCATAGATCAGCACATATTGCTCAATTTGGTTTTCACCCGTCAGCCTTAAGTAACTAAACGCTTGACGATCAGATTGCCTTTGCAAAAAGCGCTTAATAATCGCTTCTTCTGAGACTCTAAACAGTTCAACTGTACTGTTCTTTTTATTTTCCTGAATAAATTTGGTCCCACGAAATTCAGCTTCATGCTGCGCGATTGCTACAACACGTGTCGTCATATCCAAAGGTTTTACTTCATCGAGGAATGAGCCTAAATGTGCGGTTGTTGCGACTTTTTCTGGCTGAATTTGTAACTCAACTTCAGATTCAGCTTTTTTTTCAACTTCAACCACAGTCTCTTGATCTGTAATGGCCCAAAAGACTAAGGCGCCAAACAAGCATACCCCTCCGAATGCAAGCCAAATATAATTTTGCTTTGTCTGCCACTGGGTTCGAAGGGTTGTTGCCATAATAAAGTTATGCCTGTTCTTGGTTGGCTAAAATCGCCTGTTTCATCAATTCTACATCAAATGTTTTGGTAATGACGGCCTGTCCTACCGCTTGCATCAAAACCAAACGCAGTTGCCCGTTCAAGACTTTTTTATCATGCGCCATATACGCCAAAAAGTCTTCGAGGGGAATCTGCGGACATACTATCGGTAAATTCGCGCGTTGAATGATATTTTTTGTACGTGCCAAATCTTCTGCACTGATCCACCCCATACGCTGCGATAGATCTGCTGCCATCACCATACCTGTTGCTACAGCTTCACCATGGAGCCATTCACCATAGCCTAGATAAGATTCAATCACATGTCCAAAGGTATGCCCAAGATTCAATAAGGCGCGCTCACCTTGTTCTTTTTCATCATTGGCAACAATACGCGCTTTATGAGCACAAGAACGATACACAGCTTCTGCCAGTGCAGCTTCATCCCCCTGCACCAAATCATCCATATGTTGTTCCAACCAAGCGAGAAAATCAGCATCACCCAAGAGTGCGTACTTAATCACTTCTGCCAAACCCGCGGATAACTCACGTGCTGGCAGCGTTTTAAGTTGAGACATATCCGCCAAGACCACTTGCGGTTGTTGAAATGCCCCGATCATGTTTTTACCCAGCGGATGATTAATCCCTGTTTTACCACCGACACTCGAATCGACCTGGGAAAGAAGTGTCGTTGGCACCTGAATAAAATAAACCCCACGCTGGAAGCATGCTGAAGCAAAGCCCGCCATGTCCCCAATCACGCCACCGCCTAAAGCTAAAACTGTACAATCACGGTTGAAGCCTGACGCTAACAATGCATCAAAAATCAAGTTGAGGTGCTCAATATTCTTATATTTTTCGCCATCAGGCAAAATACACGTTGCAACTGTTTTTCCCAATGCTTCAATTACTGCCACGTAACGCGCTAAATACAAAGGTGCGACCGTTTCATTACTCACAATCATGACTTGGCAACCATGAATATACGGCTCAAGTAAAGCTTTTGGATCTAAATCACTACCAATAAAGATCGGGTAACGGCGTTCGCCAAGTTCAACATATAAGGTTTGCATGGATCAAATCACTTCAAAACTGAATCAAAACTACTTTACAAGAATCAAGTTTAATATACGCTGCGCGAGATCACGTGCAGCCCCTTGATTGGTCTCGATAATATAATGGGCAACTTCACGATATAAAGGATCTCGAACGCTGAGTAAGTCAGTTAACTTTTGTTCAGGATTCTCCACTTGAAGCAGTGGACGATTTTTATCACGATAGGTTCGCTGTAGTTGAATCTCTACAGGAGTATAAAGATAAACAACGATACCGCGTTGTTTGAGAAATGCGCGATTTGGAGCCTGAGTCACCGCCCCACCACCTGTGGCCAAGACCAAGTTGGGTCGGGAGGTTAACTCATCGATTACAACCGTTTCACGACTACGAAACCCAAGCTCACCCTCTTTTTCAAAGATCCATGGAATCGTTGCCCCTGTTTTACGCTCAATCTCATGATCGCTATCAAGAAATTCACGTCCTAACAGTTCAGCTAAATGTCGTCCTACCGTTGTTTTTCCAGCCCCCATAGGCCCTACCAAATAAATATTTGGTAGGGTTTCAAACTCTTTGCTTGGCAAGGAGTCACCTTTTAGATTTGTTCAAATTGAAAATATATTAATGATTTCTTGAAACACTGTCATTAACAATTCGTGGTGTCACAAAAATCAATAACTCAGTTTGCGCACTAGATTTGGTGTTATTTTTAAATAAAGCACCCACTACAGGCAAATCCCCAAAAAAGGGAACTTTCTCATATTGATTTTGCTTAATGTCATCAAAAATACCACCCAATACAACCGTCTCGCCATCATCCACCAAAACATTGGTTTCAAGTTCATTGGTATTAATCAAATACCCTGCAGATGTTAGTGCGCCAACAGTATCTTTTTCAATTTTCAACGACATTTGTACACGGCCATCAGGCGTAATACTTGGAGTCACTTCTAACTTTAAATTCGCATCAACAAAACTGGTTGTTGTCCCTGTCTCGGCACTCCAAGTTTGGTAAGGAATTTGATCTCCACGTAAAATATAGGCTTTTTGCTTGTCACCCGTGAGTACTTTCGGCGCAGATAACACTTCACCATGACCATCTGCTTGTAGTGCAGTTAACTCAAGATTCAGCATATAATCTGAGATTTTCAATAAACCAAAGTTAAACGTTCCAGCCGTACCTGTTGCTAAATCTACTCCCAAATCAAAACTCGGCTGGAAATCCCCCCCCCAAACTGGACTATTCCCCAATTTTTGAGCACTCCAACGGATGCCTAGTTCACGAGAGAAATCCGTTTGTGCCGTGACAATACGGGCTTCGACCATCACCTGTTTCACTGCAACATCCAGCAAGTCAATCATCCGGCGGATCTTATCAATATTTTGTGATGTATCATTTAAAATTAACGTATTAGTACGCTTATCAGACGTCACCGAACCTCTCGCACTAAGCAATGAATCATTATTATCATTGCTAACGCCATTTGAATTATTCGACCCTTTCGATTGGGTCATTAACTTTTCGATATCCTCTACTTTTGCATAACTCAATTGAATATAATCTGTTTGGATTGGTGCAAGCTTAATATTTTGTGCAATCGCCTTCGCTTCATCTTCTTCAGATTTGATCAGTTCAGCTACAGGGGCAATCCAAATCACATTACCATTGCGGCGCTTATCTAAATTCTTGGTTTTCATTATGATATCAAGTGCTTGATCCCATGGAACATCTTTAAGGCGTAGGGTAATATTACCTTGTACCGTATCCGAAGCCACCATATTAATACCTGTAAAATCAGCCAAAAGCTGCAATACACGGCGCACTTCAATATCTTGAAAGTCTAAAGAAATCTTTTTGCCCGTATAAGCACTAGGTGCTTTAGGCTTCATTGGATTTTTATCTTCAGGGCGCTTCAAACTAATGGTGAGCTTATCTTCTGCCTGATAAGCCATATATTCAAAACTGCCATTCGATTGAATCGTAATCAGGCCGTTACTACCATCGTTTTGTGCATCGATGGTCGATACAGGCGTGGCGAAATCATTCACATTTAGACGGCGTGATAAGTGGGTAGGAATTTTATTCCCCAAAACGCGCACCACAATTTTACTGCCTTGTTGTTTCACATCGACAGGGGTATTGCTACCTTTTAAATCAATCACAACTTGGCCTTCACCATCTGAACCGCGCTGGAAGCCAATATTCGAAATACCTTGCTCTGAACGCGCTGCAGCAACAGGTGTTACTACCGCTGGGTTCGCTGAGTTAATTTTCAGAATAAAGGTATTACCTTCAACACGTGTAGTAAATGCACCGGCATCAGCCAAATTTACAGTTAAACGTGAACGCTGCACATCTGAAGTTACATCTACTGTACTTGCTTCAGCCGTTGCCACCGCAATACTGCCTTGTTTTAAGCTCTGCTGTGCTTTATCAAAATCCAAAACCAAACGTGATGGCTGTTCCAACTGATAGGCTTGCGGCTGTGGTGGCAAACCGTTGAACATGACACGAATTTCTGTTCCCTGTCCCGGAATTTGCATCGGCACAATATTCGTAATACTGACTTGCGCACTTGCAGCCTGCATCACCGCCATTGCAATTGCACCCATTGAAAACTGACGGAACATATGGTTCATCGTATTGCCATCCCCAAATATAAAATCTTTAGCACTATTTTTCATTTTTATTCCTTTTCCTTTTTTAAGGCGCCGGCCCAATTAATACTAGGCTTCTCGGGCGCTCGACATAGCCCTCACGCCCATCCGGAATAATTTCAACCAAATCAATCTGTGTGGCAGTGATATTAATCACACGACCATGATTCATCCCCAAATAACTACCACGCTGCACGCGTTCAATTTCACCATCAGGTGTTTGAATCAACGCCAAAATTTGCCCATTTTGCCCGCGCATGCTGCCTTTCATGTTAAGCGATTCAATCGCATAACTTTCCAAGGGTTGTAATTGGCGAGATAGGTTTGGATAGACACGTTTCCCAGCCATAATCTTCAGTTCAGCCGCTAACGAGCTTGGCATGAACGGGCTCTTTAATTGATGCGCAGCATAATTAAAAGTCGGGACAGGTGGAAAATCTGGCGCAGGTTCAATCGGCAATGGTGGCTGATTACGAATTTCAGCCATTTGCATATTGACCGCATCAATACGCGAATCACAACCGACAAGGAATAGTCCAATGCAGAGACTAAGCATGAGATTTTGATATTTCATTACTGAGCTCCTCCTGCATCTGCCTTAGCTGTATCTTCCACACCAGTAGCAGCTGTCGCGCCGACATAACGGTAGGTTTTTGCTTTGACACTGTATGAAATTTGCGGAATATCCGTCTTTTTCTCATTGTTACTTGATGCTGAGATATCGAAGTCATGCAAGGTCACAATACGCGGCAAAGCTGCAATTCCACTGACAAATGAACCAAAAGAATGATAATCACCCGTCGCTTCTATCGAAATCGGTTGTTCGATAAAGAACTCTTGGCGGATTTCTGGCTCTAAACGAATATTCTTAAACTTTAACCCAGAATTTACGCCACTCACGTTAATGTCTTCAACCAAACCAGGAATTTCAGTTTCTTTCGGCAACTGTTCTAACTGTTGATTGAAATTGGCTTCCATTTCTTGCAATTGTGCTTGATATTGCTGCAAGTTACGTAATTTTGAATCTTTTTCACGAAACTCATTCAGTAAATTTTGTTCTTGTGCATGTGCATTTGAAATCGCATCAAGCTTCGGCTTAATCACGACAAAATAACCCAATGCCCCAATCACTAGAATGATAAAGATCCAACAAGTCAATTTGACTGAAAAGGGCCAACTGCCGTAATTATTGGGATCCAAAGTATTGAACTGTTGAAAAAACTTATCAACCGTCATTTTCTTCTTAGTTACAGCATGGTTTTCTGATGTTAATTCTTCAAATTCATCGCGACTCATTGTGCTGCCCCCGCTGTTGAATTATTAACTGTACTTGCGGCTTCAGGTGTCGTGGCATTAGGCGCTACTGGCTGTGCAATCTCATCTAAATCTGCCGTAACCACAAAGGTGCCATAGGTTTCTTCAACACGTGGCACGATGGAACTTGGTGCTTTATCTTTTTTCTCTTCAGCAACCAAGAAGGAATTCATAAAGGCATTGCGATACCACGCCGATGCTTCGAGATTTCTTAAGAATTCCGCAACCGTATTCGGGCTTTCCGCTTTCCCTTCAATGGTAAATTTATCACCCGCACGCACAAACTTAGTAATGTACATATTACTTGGTGTAACACGTACCATTTCATCGACCAAACGAACAGCCACAGGACGTTGACCTTGCAAACCTTGGATCAACTTCATCCGTTCAACAATCGCATTGCGCTGCTCTTGCAGACCTTCCAACGACTTTAATTGAACATCTAAGTTTTGATTGGTACTCACCACCAACTGATTGGCTTGTTCTTGATCTTCAAGTTTTTGACTGTAAAAGAACCAAGCCAAAGCAACAGCTAAAACCCCAACTAATGCAGCCCCAACACAATAGGCAATAAATTCTTTTTTTCGTTTCTCTCTTAACGCATCACGCCAAGGGAGTAGGTTTATTTTTGCCATTAATCAAAACTCCTCAATGCCAATCCACATGCCACCATGAGTGATGAAGCATCATTTTCAATTTTTTTAATGTCGATTTGTGGAGAAAAGCCCATCTGTAAAAATGGGTTGGCAATAGTGACCCGATAACCTAATTTTTGTTGTAATAACTTCGCCAGTCCTGGAATATTGGCATTCCCCCCTGCCAATAAAATATGGTCGATCTCATTAAATTGAGAGGACGAGAAGAAGAACTGCAAAGAACGTGCTGCTTGTTGCACCACAGCTTCAAGAAAAGGCTCAAGTACTTCAATATCATAGTCATCAGGTAGTGTACGGCTTTTTTTGGCACGTCCAGCTTCTTCAAAAGACAAACCATAACGGTTTTGAATTTCTTGAGTCAGTTGTTTACCACCGAACACCTGTTCACGGGTATAAATGACTTTATTATTCTGCATGACAGATAAGGTCGTCATGGTGTGACCAATGTCCAGAATCCCAACGGTGTTTACACCCATTGGAAGCGTATCTGAAAAAACTTTGAATGCATTTTCAATGGCAAAACTTTCAACATCGGCAATCTTAGGCGTTAAACCACCCAACTCCAATGCTTCGGCACGCGCCTCTACATTTTCAATGCGGGTTGCAACGAGGAGTACATTGACACGATTAGGATTGGCTAAACGGTCTGGAAGGACTTCAAAGTCCAAACTCGCTTCATCTAATGGGAATGGAATATATTGCTCAGCATCATCACGAATCTGAATTTCACGTTCGTCATCGTTCATATCGGCATCCATCTCAATGATTTTAGTAATCACCATGGAAGTCGGAACTGCCAGTGCTACGTCTGTCGATTGAACATTGGCCAAATTTACTGCACGCTCAAGGGCATCACCAACCGCTTCTGGATTCAATATATTTTTTTCGACCACACTTCCTTCTGGTAATGGGACTAGTGCATAGCTCTCCACCCAATACCGATTGTTTTTAACAGAAAGTTCCAATACCTTAACAGAAGTCGAACTAATATCTACTCCTATTAACCCCTTACTTGGCTTACGATATAACCTGAGCACAGTATCATTCCTATTATTTTTTTATCCCCAAAAAAAGTAACCCACTAATTAGTCCGCGTCTATAATTTTATACGGATACAATAACTCATCTAACATTCCGTATGTGTACAGGATATACTGACCGCTAATTAGTTTGCCATTAGCTCTTATTAAAACTTACTTGTTATGAAAAAGCTATCTTGTTCGGGCCGTGTTCATCCATTTTTTTTGATCATTATTATAATGTTGGTCTCAATTCCAATGGGTTTTTATGGCATGTATCTCTATATTGCCCCATCTTTGCCGCAAATGACAACTCTAAAAAAGGCGCCATTACTAAAACCTTTACAAGTTTATAGTGCGGATAACCAACTCATTTCGGAATACGGTGGCAAGCTATCTGTACCCGTAGATTACGATCAGATCCCACGAAGTTTTATTCATGCCTTCTTAGCGGCGGAAGATTCTTCTTTTTTTGAGCATAGTGGTATCAGTTTTAAAGGTTTAGGACGTGCAGTCAGTGAAAGTATTACTGGCTCAAATGTCCAAACGGGTGGCTCGACCATCACCATGCAAGTGGCAAAAAACTATTATCTCAGTCCCGAACGTACATTAAAACGTAAATTGACTGAGGTTTTTCTAGCACGAAAAATTGAACAGAATTTGACAAAAGAGGAAATCTTAACCCTCTATGTCAACAAGATTTTCTTGGGTAAAAATGCCTACGGTATCGCAGCGGCAGCTAAAATTTACTACAACAAAAGCTTAGACGAACTCAGCATTGCGCAAATGGCAATGATTGCTGGTCTGCCTAAAGCGCCATCTAAATACAATCCAGTAGTCAACCCAGAACGCGCTTTAGAACGTCGTAACTGGATTTTGGGTCGTATGCTCCAGCTAGGCTACATTAACCAAAGCCAATATGAAAAAGGGATTGCTGAACCAATTAACCTTGATATGCCTGACCGCGGGGTAAGCAACCGATTTCCCTATATCGGTGAAATGGTCCGCAGCGAACTGATTGAAAAGTTTGGCGAGCATGCGATTGACTCTGGTTATAAGGTCTACACCACCATCAACAGTGAACGCCAAGCCTATGCCGAACAAGCAGTACAAGATGGTTTAGAAGCCTATGACCGTCGTCATGGTTGGCGTGGTGCAGAAGCCCATGACAAACTCTTAAGTAGCTTTAGTGCATTTGCCAACACCTTCCCTGCCGAAGTCACTCGTGTCAATCAAAATAGTTTTGATGCCCTAATGCAAGATGGCTCAACAGTAACCGTGCCATGGTCTGGCATGTCTTGGACACGTCCTTATCGCAATGCGAATGCGGTAGGCGGTGCACCATCAAGAGCATCTCAAATTGTTAAAGTGAAAGACATTGTACGTCTGCGCCCCAATGACACCAAAACCTCATGGGCTTTGGTGCAACTGCCTAAAGTTCAGGGTCAGCTGATTGCACTTAACCCAAACAATGGCGCTGTAGAAGCACTGGTCGGTGGTTATAACTTTTATCAATCTAAATTTAACCGAACCACACAAGGCTGGCGCCAACCAGGTTCGATTATTAAACCCTTTGTCTATGCACTCGCTTTAGAGCGCGGTATGACACCGTATAGCATGGTCAATGACAGCCCAATCACCATTGGGAAATGGTCACCACGCAATGCCGATGGTCGCTATTTAGGCATGATTCCATTGCGTCGTGCACTCTATTTATCGCGGAATACCGTGTCAGTTCGACTCCTGCAAACCGTGGGCATTGAACGTACACGTCAATTGTTCATGGACTTCGGCTTAACCGATGAACAGATTCCGCGTAACTACACCATTGCACTCGGAACACCTCAGGTTTTACCGATTCAAATGGCTACTGGATACTCAGCCTTTGCCAATGGCGGTTATCGTATTCAACCGCACTTCATTAATCGTATTGAAGATGCCTATGGCAAGGTCATTTATCAGAACAACCCTGAATATGCATGTATCAGTTGTATCTCTCAACAAGAATCAAAGCCTCAGTCTGCTGACACCATCACGCCTGATGATGAAGTAATTGAAGTCACCAACCAAGAGCTGAACCCTGCTGAAAAATCGGCAAATCCTGTTGAGATCAACAGTGACTATCGTCAAGCGCAACGTATTTTAAAATCTAGCTCTGCTTATGATATGGCGAATATTTTAAAAGACGTGATTCAACATGGTACAGGCCGTGCTGCGCTGCGTATTGGACGAGATGACTTGGGCGGTAAAACAGGAACCACCAATGATGCAAAAGATGCTTGGTTTGCCGGCTTTAATGGCAAATTGGTCACTGTAGCGTGGGTTGGTTTCGACCAACCAACAACTTTAGGACGCCGCGAATACGGCGGTGTGGCTGCGCTTCCAATTTGGACGGACTTCATGGGCAAAGCCTTACAAGGCACGCCTTCGGCATGGGTTCAACTCGATGCCAAAGCCAAAGCGCCAATTCAACGCCATCAAAAAGAAACACCTCAGAGCAACTTAGGGCTAACCCCACCTTTGGCGCAGCCGTTGTATCGCCCTACACCGGTGGTGGTTCCACGTGCTCCTGAGCGTGACTTTGATGATTTGCCTGGTGAAGAGGAAACGTTGATTCCAAAGAACAGCACCCCACCCACCATGCAAGCACCCAAAGAACAACCAAAACCTAAATCGGATGCGCTCGATCATTTGATTGATCAAGTCCAATAATAAAAGCCCGCATCTGCGGGCTTTTTATACTTATGCTTTTTTCTGAAACAGTAAAATTTGATACTGGGCGTGTAGTTCAAAAGCTGCTTGCGACTCTAAAGCTTCACGGCGCTCTTGTTTTGCTTTATAGGCATAAGGGGTCATGGCAATCAGGTTTTTTAAGTCCTGCTGATTAAGCTTAAGATCAGCATCGACCACATCATCACTCACCAAGTCAAACACATCGCTCAACTGCTCTACAAATTTGCTTGGTTCATGCGGCTTGACCTCTTCGAACAGAGCTTCACGCATGGCATACAAATGCTGAGGCGCAGGCGTCACCACCAATAAATATCCTTGCGGTTTGAGTACCCGTAAAATCTCCTGTTTTGGAATCGGGCTAAACAAACTACTACATAAATCAATCGATTGATCCAGCACGGGTAAAGTTGCTCCTGTACCCACCACCCACGTGATATTTTTATTGATTTTCGCAGCCACTTGAACTGCATTTTTTGCAATATCTACACCGACACATTGCAACACTTCAGCCTGCATCGCATCTGTGTAATAGCCTTCACCACAACCAATATCGAGTAAATTTTCAATACGTAACTCACGTACCTTATTGATCACTGCTTGCTGTAAAGGCGCGTAATGACCTGCACTTAAGAAGGCACGGCGGGCTTGTACCGACTCAGGCGTATCCCCCGGATTTTTGCTGTGCTTGTGTTGAACGACATGCAAATTGACGTAGCCTTGTTTCGCCACATCATAACTATGTGAATTCGCACAGCGCCATGTTCTTTCGTTTAAAGTTAAAGCCTCACGACACACAGGACACATGAGCAGATTCATTATTTTCTCCAAGACCTTACCTCAGGCATAAAAAAAGCCGGCAAATACCGACTCTTTTCATACTTTTGCTTAACGCAATTTTAAGGTCATTAGACCTAAAACTACCAGCATAATTGTGATAATCCAAAAACGAATCACCACTTGGGTTTCACGCCAGCCTTTTTTCTCATAATGGTGGTGTAATGGTGCCATCAGGAATACCCGTTTATTGCGCATTCTGAGGGAACCAATTTGCAAGAAGACTGAAATCGCTTCGACCAAAAACACACCAGCCATAATGGCAAAGACAATTTCCTGACGAACCATGACCGCAATTGTACCGAGCATTGCGCCCAATGATAACGCACCCACATCACCCATGAAGACCTGTGCAGGGTGTGCATTAAACCAGAGGAAGGCTAGACCCGCGCCAATCATGGCTGCACAAATCACCACCAACTCAGAAGCAAAGCGCACATAAGGAATATGTAAATAATTGGCAAAACGGACATCACCAGCCAAATATGCAAATACACCTAAACCCGCTGCAACAAGCACTACAGGCATAATCGCTAAACCGTCCAAACCATCGGTCAGGTTCACGGCATTTGATGCACCATTAATTACCAAATAGGTGAAAATGATAAAGCCAATACCCAACGGAATCACCGACAAAGGAATACTTAAATCTTTAAAAAATGGAATCAGCAGATCCAGCATATTTGCGGTATGTACAGGATTGGTCTGTTGCTGCGCAATTACATATAGTGCAATACCAGCACCCAATGATGCAAGCGAGGTCCAAAAGAACTTTTTACGGGCAGGTAAGCCGGCATTGTCTTTATAGCGAATCTTGATCCAGTCATCGGCCCAACCCACTGCACCAAAAATCACCATCACTGCCAAGACAATCCATACATATGGGTTGGATAAATCTGCCCACAACAGTGTAGAGATACCAATTGAGAGTAAGATCAACACACCACCCATGGTTGGTGTGCCCATTTTTTTGGCATGATTTTCAGGAGCATATGAACTCACGGCTTGACCATATTTGAGTGCTTGCAACTTGCGAATCATCACAGGACCGAGCACTAGACCAATGGTCAGTGCGGTTAAAACACTGAGCAAAGAACGCAATGTTAAATAACGAACCACCTGAAACGAACTATGGTAGCCCGCCAGTTGTTCAAATAACCATAACAACATTTAGAGTTTCTCCATCAAATCAGCCATCAACGTTTCCATATGGGTATAACGAGAACCTTTAAACAGGAAACTCATAGACTGGGGTTGATGTGTTTCAATTAAACTGAGTAAGAACGGCAAAGCCTGCTCTTGATTCAAAAAAGCCTGCATTTTTTTGCCATATTGGGTGCTGCGTGCGCCCTCTTGTGCCGCAGGTGCAAATTCACCGACAGCCACCACGAAGTTCAGCCCTTTCACTGAGACCAAATCACGCCCCAGCATATAGTGCTGCTGTGCAGCAGAGCTACCTAGCTCACCGATATCACCCATCACCATCACTCGAACCCCCTCTTGCTGTGCAAGCACTTCAGCAGCGGCACGCATCGAAGTTGGGTTAGCATTGTAGGTATCATCAATCAACAAATGACGGCCTTGTTGAATAAAGTTCAAACGCCCTTTTGCACCGACCGCTTGCTCAAGGCCAAGCACGATATCATCCAAGCTAATACCAATCCCTAAAGCAAAAGCTGCCGCAGCAGTTGCATTTTGAACATTATGCTCCCCAGCAAACGGTAAATTCACCTGACGCACGCCTTGCGGGGTATTTAGCTTAAACGTTGCCGATTGTGCCTGTAACTCAATCTCAGTCGCAAAAATTTCACCACCCGCACCAAAGCTGAGCACCTGTTCAGTTTGTACTGCTTGGCGAATGCTATCGGCAAAATCATCAGCTGCAGGAACAATAGATGTGCCATTTGGGGCAATATGCGCGTAAATCTCAGACTTGGCACGGCAGATGCCATCGCGCCCACCAAACTCACCCAAGTGTGCTGTACCAATATTGATAATGCCTGCAACCAAGGGTTGGACCAAATTCGAGGTATAGTCAATTTCACCCTGATGGCTTGCACCCAACTCCATCACTGCATATTGATGCTCAGGACGTAATTCCAATAACATGACCGGCACACCCAAGTCATTATTCAGATTGCCACGGGTCACCAACGTTGGTGCTATACGTGATAAAATACTGCCTAACATTTCTTTGGTGGTGGTTTTACCACTACTACCCGTCAGCGCAATCACTTTTAGCTGTGGGTTTTGTGCACGACGATAAGCCCCCAATTGTCCCAATGCCAAACGTGTATCAGGCACCACCAACTGACAAATCTCCGCATCTATAGGCTGGCTCACAATGGCCACTTGGCAACCTTGTTCAGCGACTTGCGTAATAAAAGCATGTGCATCAAAACGTTCGCCTTTGAGTGCTAAGAAAGCATCTCCTGCTTCTGCATCACGCGAATCCGTCAAAATGCGTTTAATTTCAGTATTTGGCGCTTGATCATTTAGCCAATAACCTTGGGTTGCTTCGAGTAACTGTGCGGCGGTCCATGACACTAAAGGCACTGTGCTGGTTGTTGAGGTATGCATACGACTTCCTTAGTGTGCAGGATAAGCAGAATCAGTAGTGTGGTGCTGTGCATCAATCGCGGATTGCACTTCGACGACATCGTCAAACCAATGCCGAACACCCTCTATTTCTTGATAGTTTTCATGACCTTTGCCTGCAATCACGACAATATCACCCGCTTGGGCCTGTTGAACGGCAAATTTAATCGCTTCACGACGATCATGGATTTCATGAACCACACGGTTTGAGAAATCAACGCCTGCTTTCATATCGGCAAAAATTTGCTCAGGATTTTCTGTACGTGGGTTATCTGAAGTCAACAACACCACATCCGCTCCATTTAAAGCAGCTTGGGTCATGAGTGGGCGTTTGCCACGGTCGCGGTCTCCACCACAGCCAAATACCGCCCAGAGTTGCTGTTCTACATGGCGCTTCAACGTGCTTAAGACTTGCACCAGAGCATCAGGCGTATGCGCATAATCGACCACAAACAAACGCGCATCATCACGAATCACTTGCATACGGCCTGGTGCACCCTTGAGCTGTGCTGTCGTAGTAACCACATCGGCTAAATCAAAACCCGCTTGTTCAACCATAATTAAACTTGCGACCAAATTTTCAATATTAAAATGACCCAATAGTGGGTTCTGTACCTGATATTCGGCCTGTGCCGTACACAAGCTAAAGTTTGCACCCGTCAGGCTATATTGAATATTCTTTACCAGATAGTCTGCAGGCTGTGTGGTTGAATAAGTTAAAATTTTCGGTTGGGCGGGATTATTTTGTGCCGCTTGAATCATGACTCCAGCATGCTCATCATCCAGATTGATGACTGCAACTTTCAATGATGGAAATTGAAACAAGTGAGATTTAGCTTCGGCATAGGCCTCAAGCGTGCCATGGTAGTCCAAATGGTCGCGACTTAAGTTGCTATATGCAGCAATTTCAATTTCACTGCCCGCTAAACGGCCTTGTTCCAAACCATGTGAAGAGGCTTCAATCGATGCAAATTCAGCCCCTTGCTTGGCATAGCTATGTAGTGCATTTTGTAAGTGCAGCGCATCTAAAGTGGTATGCGACGATGCTTCTAAATTGGGTAAAATGCCATTACCTGTGGTGCCCATTACCGCACATGATTTGCCTTGTAGCATCAACAATTCTGCGACTAAACGAGAAATGGTGGTTTTACCATTGGTTCCTGTCACCGCTAAAATACGAGCAGGCTGTACTTGGCTAGTGGCCAACAAAAATTGCTTTTGCCAGCCTCCCATCAAGTGGCGTACATTCGGCACCACAATATTGTTTTCAAGCCCAAGCTCAGTTTCACTCACCACTGCTAAAGCCCCTTTGTCCAAGGCTATTTGTGCAAACTGCACTGTTTTTTCAGGTTGTGAAAGCGATGTCAGCGCAATAAAAATTTGCCCTGCCTGTACTTTACGACTATCAAGAACAAAACCTTGAAACGGCTGTGCCATCCATCCAGCGTTTTGGTTAGCGGTGTAGAGTTGTTGAAATGTAATGGACATTCATCACCTATCTCTTGATTACAGGAGCATCTAAAGGTTTATCTAAAGGCACGTTCATTAAACGTAAGGATTCTTGCATAACACGGGCAAATACAGGCGCAGACACCGTACCACCATAGTAGGTCCCTTGCGGGTTTTCGACCACAACCACCATCGCTAAACGCGGGTCGCTGACTGGTGCTACACCAGCAAAAAGTGCACGATATTCATTGGTTGAGTAGCCTTTACGGTCCGCACGCAATTTATGTGCGGTTCCTGTTTTACCACCCACACGGTAACCCGGAATAGTCGCACGAGTCGCGGTACCACCTGGTAAGGTTGCCGTTTCCATCATCAACAAAACTTGATCTGCAATTTTTGGATCAATCATTTGCTCACCACGGGGCGGTGCATCTAACTTATACAAACTCAAAGGCATTTTCACGCCTTTGTTAGCCAACATGGCATAAGCATCCACCAGTTGCAGCACAGTCGCATTTAAGCCATAGCCATATGCCATGGTCGCCACTTCCGATACATTCCATTTACTTGGTGGAAGAATTAAACCACCACTTTCACCCGGGAATTTAACAGCTGAACGCTGACCAAAACCGAGACGTTTATAAAAAGTCGGTAAAGTTGCATAAGGGAGAGACAAAGCAATTTTAGCCACACCCACGTTAGAGGATTTTTGAATAATCCCACCTAAAGTCAGTGGACCGTAGTTATGCGTATCTCGAATAGTGTGGTTACCGACCCGCATTGAACCTGGAGTGGTATTGACCACAGTATTCGGCATGTATTTTCCGCTTTCCAAAGCCATTGAAATAGTCAAAGGCTTCATGGTTGAACCCGGCTCGAAAGAGTCAACCGCACCACGGTTACGCATGGCGTCTTTATTGGACAAACTGTTTTTATCGTTCGGGTTATACGACGGCCACGACGCCATCGCTAAAATTTCACCCGTTTTCACATCGACCGCAATCGCTGTTGCAGAACGAGCATTATTGGCTACACCCGCAGCAGTCAGTTCACGGTACATAATGTACTGAAGGCGCGAATCAATACTGAGCGTAATATTTTCGCCCGGCTCAACTTCTTTAACTACCTCGGCATCTTTAAAACGATTGCCCTTTTTATCTCGAACAATTTGCTGCTCACCATCAATACCCGATAGGCGTTGATTCAGCTGCATTTCTAAACCTTCAATGCCCGAACCTTCACTGTTGGTCAAACCAATAATTTGCGCATTCGGTTGTGGCTGCGGATAGTAACGCTTGTAGTTCTTTTCGGTATACACCCCTTGGAACTCACGTTTCGCAATCAATTCAGCTTGCTGAGGTGGCACTTCTTTTTTCAAAACCAAGTAGCGCGAACGCGGACGTTCATTGAGTTTTCGCTTCAGTTCCGCACGATCCATGCCCACGGCATCAGCCAGTTCATCCAGATTTAGATTTTTGTCTGGTAATTGACGCTTCAATTTACGATTGTGCGGGTCTTTGGCTAATTCAGCAGTAATTTCATCAAACAGTTTTTTATTATCAAAATAATCACGTGGATCAATCACCACTTTCATAATCGGCGTACTGATCGCCAAAGGCACACCATGACGGTCATAAATCACACCGCGCATGGCTTTAATTTTTTCAGTTCTTAAAATATTGGCATTGGCTTTATTTTGCAAAAACTCGGTATTAATAACCTGTACGTAAAAAGCACGTCCAACCAAAGCAATAAAGCAGGCTAAAACCACCGCCCACATGAGATAGAAGCGCCACATTTCAACCTGTAGAGCCGATTTTTCAGTCACCGCTTGCTGTTTTTTACGAGTGGGTTTACGCTTTTCTACCATGTTACAGCGGCCTTATTTTTTGTCTTCTGAAGTCGTGGGTAAAGAAATCACTACGGTTTGCGCCGCAGGTGGTGAATACATCCGCAGTTGCGTCACTGCGCGTGTTCCAATTTGTGCAGTTGCGCCAAAAGTTTGCTGTTCAATCAGCAAACGGCCCCACTCTGCATTTAAGTCATCACGCTCGCGCATAAAAGAACTCATTTCGCGATAGTCATGACGGTATTCAAACACTTGAAACACCACCATCATGGCACTGATAAACACCAGCACCAATAAAATGACATAGGCAATCAGCTTCTTAAACTTTAACTTTGTTGGAATTTTTTCAACGACTTCAGTTTTCATTATTCGCCTTTAAGTGCTAAGCGCTCTGCAACTCTAAGCCATGCACTACGTGAACGTGGATTGGCTTTAACCTCGGCATCACTTGCTTTCACACGTGATACTTTCTTTAAACGACGTGTATCTGGTCGTTGTTGTGGCATACCCCAACCCATGTCTTCCTCAAGTGTCGACTCTTTTTGAATAAATTGTTTAATTAATCGATCTTCTAGCGAGTGGAAGCTAATCACAGCCAAGCGACCATTCGGTTTTAATACGTCTACCGCTTGCGGTAGGAAAACTTCAATATCTTCTAATTCTTTATTAATGGCAATACGAATTGCTTGGAAAGTTCGTGTTGCAGCATGTTTATTTTTTTCCCATTTCGGGTGCGCTACTTTCACAATTTCAGCCAATTGCGCTGTGGTTTCAATCAACCCAGCCGCTTTAATCGCTTTGGCAATACGACGGCTATAACGCTCTTCACCGTATTGAAAAATAATATTGGCTAATGCCTCTTCCTCAATATTGACCAACCACTGCGCTGCGGTTGGACCTTTTGAATTGTCCATACGCATATCCAGTGGTCCATCTTTCATAAAACTAAAGCCACGCTCCGCCTGATCAAGCTGCGGTGAAGACACGCCCAAATCGGCCATGACACCATCGACCAAGCCAATACCACGTACTTCTAACTCATGCTTAAGGTCAGCAAAACTGGCATGAATAATTTTAAACCGTGGATCTTCTTGTTCTAAAATCGCGGCTGTTTCCAGTGCTTGCGGGTCTTTATCAAAACCATAGACACGTGCATTTTCATCCAGCTTAGACAACAGCAAGCGTGTATGTCCGCCACGACCAAACGTCCCGTCAATGAAAATCCCTGTATTGCGATCTGCTACCAAAGCATCAACAGTTTCGTGAAGTAATACAGAAATATGCGACATAAAGACTCAATATGATCGGAAGGAAAAATGTAACTGCACATTATTACCTTGTTTTAACAAAGCTCCAAACGACTTTTTGTAGGGAAATATTACTTTTCATAGACAAAACCGTTTTTAAACGGCATTCATTATCAAAAAAACCTCCCAAGGGAGGCTTTTTAAGTAGTAGCTGAAATAATGAACTGGATTATTTACGGCTATTATAGATTTGGTCAAAAGTCGCCCCATTCACAAAGTGGGTCTTTTGAGCATTGGCCCAACCACCAAACACTTCATCAATAGTGAAGGTTTTTAACGGTGGAAATTGCGTTTTATATTTTTCTAAAACCGCAGCATTACGTGGACGATAGAAGTGTTTCGCCGCCATTTCCTGACCCAGTGGTGAATATAAATAGTTGATATAACCCTGTGCTAACCACTTGTTGCCATTTTTCGCCACGGTCTTATCCACGATTGCCACCGAAGGCTCGGTTAAAATCGAGATCGATGGATAAACAATATCGAACTGATTTTTACCTAAAGTTTTTTGTGTCACTAAGGCTTCATTTTCCCAAGTCAATAACACATCACCAATACGACGTTCTGCAAAGGTAGTCATAGACGCCCGTGCCGCAGAGTCCATGACTTTCACGTTATGGTACATTTTACCCACGAACTCTTTGGCTTTGGCCTCATTGCCACCAGGTTGTTTCAGTGCGTAACCCCAAGCAGATAGATACACCCAACGCGGTAGACCACCTGTTTTAGGATTAGGCGTAATAATTTGTACACCCGGTTTGGTTAAATCAGACCAGTCCTTAATTTTTTTCGGGTTGCCTTTGCGTACCATGAACACAATGGTGGACGTATAAGGTGCGGAGTTATTTGGGAACTCTTTTTGCCAACCCGGCTGAATTTGACCTGATTTAACAATTTCTTCAATGTCATTGGCTAAGGCCAAGGTCACCACATCCCCTTTTAGACCATCCACGACCGAACGGGCTTGTTTACCTGAACCCCCGTGTGACTGTTTAAAGTCAACCGTTTGTCCTGTACGGCTTTGCCAATAGGCACCAAAGGATTTATTGAACTCATCGTAAAATTCACGTGTTGCATCATAGGAGACATTGAGCATAGTACGGTCAGCCGCTTGAGCTGATGTCATACTAAATGTCAGACCTGTTGCCACTACGGCAGCAGCCCAGAGAGATTTCAAATGCATTTTCATGGCGTATTAAATTAAATATCAAGAATTATGCTAAATATATGAAACAAAATCATAAATCGCAATTCGCTTTTGTTTTTTAAATACCCGTTATTTTTACATCACTACGACTTAGTGAATTGTTTTTATTTAAAATAATAGCAAACACTTTACTTATTCTTATTATATACATTTTTATGCTTAAAATATAATAAAAGTGGATATGCCTATATCCACTTTTATGTCGGAACGTGATCGCGTCAAACCACAGCACGTTTATTTTTCAGTATAAATTTGATCAAAGATCGCACCATTTACAAAGTGAGTTTTCTGCGCTTTGGCCCACCCTCCAAAGACATCATTAATATTAAAGGTTTTTTGCTTTGGAAATTGCGCAAGGTATTTGTTCGCCACTTGTTTATTTCGTGGACGGAAGAAATGCTTCGCCGCCAACTCCTGCCCTTTTGGCGAATACAGATAATTTAAATAGCCCTTGGCCAAATTTCGATTGCCGTTTTTGTCGACGGTTTTGTCCACAATCGCAACTGACGGTTCCGCTAAAATCGAAATAGACGGATAAACAATATCGTATTTGTCTTTACCGAGGCCTTGGGTTGCCAGTAAAGCTTCATTTTCCCAAGACAACAACACATCACCTATGCCTCGTTCAGCAAACGTGGTCAATGAACCTCGTGCACCAGAATCAAGGACTTTGACATTTTGATAAAGTTTTTTCACCAATTCTTTGGCTTTAGTATCATTACCTCCCGGTTGTTTTAATGCATAACCCCAAGCCGATAAATAGATCCAACGCGGAGCACCGCCTGTTTTTGGATTTGGGGTAATGATCACAACCCCCGGCTTGGTTAAATCATTCCAGTCTTTAATTTGTTTGGGATTACCCTTACGCACTAAAAAAACAATGGTTGAAGTATAAGGTGCAGAATTATTTGGAAACTCTTTTTGCCAGTTTTTATCAATTTGTCCAGTATTCACAATTTCATCAATATCATTGGCCAAGGCCAAGGTCACCACATCTGCTTGTAAACCCGTTGCAACGGCACGTGCTTACTTGCCCGATCCACCATGAGACTGTTTAAAATTGACCTCCTGCCCAGTTTTGCTTTTCCAATACTGTCCAAAGGCTTGGTTATATTCTTGATAAAACTCACGGGTTGGGTCATAAGACACATTTAAAAAATCTTTTGCCGCATAAGCACTGGCTGCAAAGCCCCCAAATAATACTAAAATAGATGTCGCTAATATTTTTTTCATTGCTTTATACTCGAACTGAATTTGCTCACTATATAAATAACAAAAAATCAACACAATCATATATTTATAATTAATTATGGCTTTTATATCTGATAAAAAGATATCTCTAAAAGGACTATTTTGTGCACTTTTAAGGATAAGCCCATACCGATCCTCCACAGATCAAGCTCAAAATCTCCATGCTATCTCCACAGTTATTTGGTACAAAAAGCCAAATGATTTATATTTGATGTTTAAATGTCAATTTAGCCCAAATTTGTTTATAATTTTGTAAATTGTGTGACACAGTTCTACTTTTTTATTTGTGAAATCGGTTAAATTGAAACTAGATTACCAATGACTTTAATAAAAATCTGTTCCAATACCATGTTGAGAGGGGGAAAAGGACATGAAAGCAACATTTTTACAGACCGTTACGTTGAGTATCGGCTTGGCTTGTTTTAGCCAACTGGGACATAGTGCAGCCATTCAAAGCAATGACAAAGCGACGATGCCCACTGAGAAAACATCGTTGATCGAAAAAGCGCTCAGCCAACAAAAAGGCAGTGACCGAACCACGATGACGGATAATGATTTAAAAATCATGACCTCAATCAAAGTTGCACCAACACAAAATTTCTTTGCTACACAAAACCAGCGCTTTAGCCGTTTTGTGCAATCATTGTTCCTCTAAACTAAAAATAAGCCACAGTGTCGTAACCTCTCTCAAGTTATGACATTTGCGCACAAAAGCCTGATCACTGAATGTTGAATTAAGCATTAAGTGATCGGGCTTTTTCGTTATAATAGACCTCAATTTACATTCTGAATCATAATTGGCTATGACTGTTCGTACTCGTATTGCACCCTCTCCAACTGGCTTCCCGCATGTGGGCACAGCGTATATTGCGTTATTTAACTTATGCTATGCCAAGCAACATGGTGGTGAATTTATTCTGCGTATCGAAGATACCGACCAACTTCGTTCGACTCCTGAATCTGAACAAATGATTTTAGATTCATTGCGTTGGTTAGGACTGAATTGGTCTGAAGGTCCAGACATTGGCGGGCCACATGCACCGTATCGCCAGTCTGAACGCATGCATATTTATAAACAATATGCACTCGATTTGGTTGAAAAAGGTCATGCATTCTACTGCTTTGCAACGAGCGAAGAGTTGGATCAAATGCGTGCAGAACAACAGGCCCGTGGTGAAACACCAAAGTACGATGGTCGTGGTTTAAAATTATCTGCTGAAGAAGTTCAAAGTCGCCTTGCTGCAGGTGAGCCACACGTGATTCGTATGAAAGTGCCAGAAGAAGGCATTTGTACAGTCAATGACTTACTGCGCGGGGAAGTGGAAATTCCTTGGGTGCAAGTGGACATGCAAGTCTTGCTTAAAACCGATGGTTTACCGACCTATCACCTTGCCAATGTAGTCGATGACCATTTGATGCAAATTACCCACGTTTTCCGTGGCGAAGAATGGCTGCCTTCTGCACCTAAACATCAGTTGCTGTATCAATACTTTGGTTGGGAAATGCCTGTACTGGGTCATATGCCATTACTACGTAACCCAGACAAATCAAAACTGTCGAAACGTAAGAACCCAACTTCTATTAACTACTACAAAAATATTGGTGTCTTGCCTGAAGCCTTGTTGAACTACTTAGGCCGCATGGGCTGGTCGATGCCAGATGAACGCGAAAAATTCACATTGGCCGAGATGATTGAACACTTTGATATTCAACGGGTATCCCTCGGTGGTCCAATTTTTGATGTGGAAAAACTGAATTGGCTCAATGGTCAATGGATCAAAGGCTTAAGCCCTGCTGAACTGTTAGATACCTTATTGGCATGGAAAGCAGATCGTAAGATGCTCGAAGACATCGCTGCAGCGATTCAACCTCGTATCAACTTACTTTCAGAAGCGGTGAACTGGTCTGCACATTACTTTAACCAGTTCCCAAGCTTGACCAAAGAACAGTTTGAAAGCAAGAAACTGAGCGAAGAGCAGGTTCGTCAAAGTCTGCAATTTGCGATTTGGCGTTTGGAAAGTATGTTCACATGGAACAATGACACCGTAAGCCAAACCTTGATGGACTTAGCCAGCCAAATGGAAATTAAGCTCCGTGACTTTATGCCAGCGTTCTTTATTGCCATTGCAGGTTCAACCGCTTCGACCCCAGTGATGCAAACCATGGTCACCATTGGCCCTGACTTAACCTTCGCGCGCTTACGTCATGCCCTTGAAATTGTGGGTGGTCCTAGCAAAAAAGAAGCAAAAGTTTGGGAAAAACTCAATGAAAGCCTAAAATTGCCGAAAAATGACGCAGTTGATGAAGCTTAATTGATTTTTTAGTTGACGCATGGGCGTTATATCCCTAATATAGCGCTCACACAGAGAGACGGTGTTAACCACTCAACGTGATGCCTCAATAAGTCCCTATCGTCTAGAGGCCTAGGACATCGCCCTTTCACGGCGGTAACCGGGGTTCGAATCCCCGTAGGGACGCCATATTTAAGATGGCAACATCTGGTAAAAAACCCAAGCATTATGACTTGGGTTTTTTATTGCCTCAAATTTATCAGCACTTCATTACCACGCTTTTTTGGCTTTCTGCTCCAATCCGATTAGAATACGGCATAGATTCGAATTTTGGAGTTGTAATGCAATATCGTTGTCCTCAATGTCAAAGCCCAAAAATTATGCCTGTTGCTCAAGCAGGGGCTCCAGCAACACGCCCTGTCGTGCCTAAAAGTCTGGTTTTTTTAGTTCCAGCCATTTTTGTATTATTACTTTTGGTGCTCATTAGCATCGCAATGTGGCTATTTGGGGATGGCGCTGGCTCAACATTACAAATTGCAACGGTTGTGGTTTTCATCGTGTGTGTAATTGCAGGCTTCCTATTTTACCGCGACCTTCCTGATTTTAAGATTTCAATGCAAGGCTTCATGCAGTCTCAGAAAAAATGGAAATGCCGTGAATGTGACCATGAGTGGGAAATCTAAGCCTTAACTTAAAACCCGCATCCAAAAAGGGAGTCTATGCACTCCCTTTTTTATCTACCCAAAGAATAAATAATAATTATTATCACCTGTTAGTTTTTCTCGATATAATCAAAAGCCTCATCTTACGAAATATTTTTAGGCCTAGTCTCTATGAAAAACGCTCTACTCTGCACACTCTTGTTTTGTTCAGTGGCTCAAGCGCATGAACCCTATGTCGCTCCACTGGCGTATCACACTGAAAATACTCAAGTCCCTGTATTGAGCGCCTATGCGGAACAAGCCTTTCATCCTGAATATGCCCTAAAAGATATTTCATTCAGCATTTTCCAACCCAACCAAACACAGACGACGATTCAAGCACAAAAACACCTAGAATCTGCAACTGCGTTTGATCTTAAGCTACCAGAAAAAGGCACCTATACCATTTTTGCCAAAACCTCATATCCAATTGAATATGTACAACATAATCGGCAATGGAAAATCTTTACTGATGTCGCAGCAGATAAAGTCCCTGCCCTAAGCGAGCGTGACTATGTCATTCCAAGTGACTTTAAAGGCAAAGTGCCAAGCAAAGTCTCTACGGTTCGCGAATGGAGCATTCAAAGCTATGTGAGCAAAGACAGCACCTCACCTGTTGCTGGAACGCCAGCCCCAATTCAAGTCAACTTCAAAACCCATCCAAACCAAATCACGGTGCAACAGCCTGTACAACTGCAAATTACTCAAGCAGGCAAAGCCCTAGCGCATGCAGAACTCATGGTTCGTGCTCAAGGTGAGCTTGAGCAACAAGCGAAAAGCACACCTGTCGATGCACAAGGCCATGCCACACTCACGTTTGCACAAGCTGGGCAATACCTGATTGAAGTGAATGAAAAAGTCGATGCCAAAGCAAAACCTAAAAATCAGTATTACACCATTATCAGCGTACAAGTGAATACCCCTAAAACGCCTTAAGTGGCAATTTCTAAGCATAAAAAAACCAGCCCGAAAGCTGGTTTTTTTATGTGGGGAAATTAACCGCCAATTTTCTTGTATTTGGTGCGTTTTTGAACTGCGGCATCACCTAAACGCGCTAAACGATAGGCTTCATACTCAGCATAGTTACCTTCGTAGAATTCAGGCTGTTCGTTCTCAAACGACAAGATGTGCGTTGCAATACGGTCAAGGAACCAACGGTCGTGCGACACCACCATTACCGTACCTGGGAATACAAGAATTGCATCCTCAAGTGCACGTAAGGTTTCGATATCCAAGTCGTTCGATGGCTCATCCAGTAAGATGACGTTTGCGCCCATTTGCAGGATTTTCGCCAGTTGTAAACGGTTACGCTCACCACCTGACAGCTCACCTACACGCTTCTGCTGGTCTTGACCTTTAAAGTTAAAGCGACCGATATAAGCACGTGATGCAATTTCATAATCGCCAATTCTTAAGATATCCAAACCGCCAGAAACTTCTTCCCAAACGGTTTTGTTGTTATCTAAGGTGTCACGAATCTGACCCACATACGCTACTTTAACCGACTCACCCAAAGTCACCGTACCTGTATCTGGCTGTTGTTCACCAGTCATCATACGGAACAGTGTGGTTTTACCCGCACCGTTTGGACCCACGATACCCACAATTGCTGTAGGCGGTACGGTAAAGCTCAGGTTTTCGTACAGTACACGACCATCAAATGATTTACTGATGCCTTCCACTTCTACGACTTTATTCCCTAGACGTGGGCCAGGTGGAATATAGATTTCAGAAGTTTCGTTACGCTGTTGGAATTCACGTGAGTTAAGCTCTTCAAAACGCTCCATACGCGCTTTGTTTTTCTTTTGCTGACCTTTGGCATTTGAACGAACCCATTCAAGTTCTTTCTTCAATGCTTTAGCAAAAGATTCTTCTTGCTTGTTCTCTTGCTCTAGACGCGCATTCTTTTGCTCTAACCAAGAAGAATAGTTGCCTTGATATGGAATACCCATACCGCGGTCAAGCTCAAGAATCCATTCCGCTACGTTATCCAAGAAATAACGGTCGTGCGTAATCGCCACAATCGTGCCGGCAAAGTCTTTCAAGAAACGCTCTAACCAAGACACAGATTCTGCATCCAAGTGGTTCGTCGGTTCGTCTAGAAGTAACATGTCTGGCTTAGATAAAAGCAAACGACACAATGCAACACGACGACGCTCACCACCTGAAAGTAGGGTCACATCCGCATCCCAAGCTGGAAGGTTCAAGGCAGCTGCAGCTTGATCCATTTGGTTGCTCAGGTTATGCGCATCCCATGAATGGATAATCGCTTCAAGTTTTTCTTGCTCTTTTGCCAATGCATCAAAGTCTGCATCTTCTGCTGCATATTCAGCAAATACTTCGTCCAAACGTGCCAAAGCATCCAATGGTTCACGTAAACCATCTTCTACGTTTCCACGGACATCTTTATTTGGATCAAGTGGCGGCTCTTGTTCTAGGTAACCGATTTTGATACCTGGTTGTGCACGCGCTTCACCAGAGAAATCTTTGTCTACGCCCGCCATAATACGAAGCAAGGTCGATTTACCTGCACCGTTTAAACCAAGTACACCAATTTTTGCACCCGGGAAAAATGACAAAGAGATGTCTTTTAAGATTTCGCGCTTAGGCGGAACCATCTTAGACACTCGGTTCATCGTATAAATATATTGGGCCACGTAGGACTCCTCAATAGAAAAACCAAAAAATCGCAAGAAGCGAAAAAATATTTGCGGGCATTATACGATGAATGCGTTGAAAAAATAAGGCATGAAACCGATCTTCAATGCAATGTTACAACTTTCAGTACGGTTATTTTTTAAACATACTCTTTATCTCACTTTTCCGCAGACAAGAAGCTGCTCGCAGCTCATCTTTATGAATTTTTTAGATAAATATTCATTATTTTCACACTTTCACTCATATTCATTGATGGTAGACTGTACAATATTTAACTCACGCAGATGAAGTCCCATGACCTATAAAGATGAAACTTTGGCTATCCATGCTGGTTATAGCCCCGAAGCCACCACCAAAGCAGTGGCCGTACCGATTTATCAAACTACGTCTTATGCCTTTGATAATACGCAACATGGTGCGGATCTATTTGACCTAAAAGTCCAAGGCAATATTTATACCCGAATTATGAACCCGACCACTGCGGTGCTAGAACAACGTTTAGCCGCACTCGAAGGCGGTATTGGCGCGTTGGCCTTAGCCTCTGGCATGGCAGCCATTACTTATGCTATTCAAACCATTACCGAAGCAGGTGATAACATTGCTTCCGTCTCGACCTTGTACGGTGGCACTTATAACCTATTTGCCCACACTCTACCGAAGCAAGGCATTGAAGTCCGTTTCTTTGATTATCAAGATCCAGAAGCCCTACGCGGTTTAATTGATGAAAAAACCAAGTTGGTCTTTGTTGAATCGATTGGCAATCCACTTGGCAATATTATAGACCTAGAAGCGATTGCCAAAATCGCACATGAATATGGTGTGCCCGTGGTAGTTGATAATACGGTTGCCACTCCTGCACTGCTGAAACCCTTTGAATATGGGGCAGACATTGTGGTGCATTCCTTAACCAAATATATTGGCGGGCATGGTAACTCGATTGGTGGCGCGATTGTCGACAGTGGTAAATTTCCTTGGGGCCAATATCCTGAGCGCTTTAAAGTGCTAAATACGCCAGACCCAAGCTATCACGGCGTGAACTATGTCGAAGCTTTAGGCGAAGCGGCTTATATCGCACGTGCCCGCGTGGTGCCATTACGCAATACCGGAGCTGCGATTAGCCCTTTAAGCGTGTTCTTGATTCTACAAGGCTTAGAAACGTTAAATCTGCGTATGGAACGTCATACTGAAAATGCGCAGAAAGTCGCAGAATATTTACAAGCCCATCCCAAAGTAAAATGGGTCAACTATGCCGGCCTGAAAGATCACCCTCAGCATGGCTTGGCGCAAAAATATGTCAAAGGAAAACCTTCGGCAATTTTATCCTTTGGGGTACAAGATGGCCGTGAAGGTGGCACCCGCTTTATTGATGCTCTGCAACTCTTCACTCGCTTGGTCAATATTGGCGATGCCAAAAGTCTGGCGTGCCACCCCGCCACCACCACACATCGCCAACTGAATGAAGCGGAATTAAAGTCTGCTGGAGTAAGTCTTGATATGGTGCGTTTATCTGTAGGCATTGAACATATTGATGATTTGATTGCAGATTTAGAGCAGGCCTTGGCTCAAGTCTAAAATACAGACTGCTAAACTTAAAACCTCAATCACATGATTGAGGTTTTTTATACGCTTGTCTTTTATATTTATAGCCCTTTAACTTCGCTTGAATTCGTGGTAAAAACAAGTAATTAGAACAAATAAAATAGAGCTTTTACTCTAAAATTATTTATTATTTCAATAACTTATGCCGTGATATTTTTAAGCAGTTTAGGTATTATACCGTGAAGGAAAGCAGCTACATTTCTCCGAAAATGCAGCCTAAATAATCGAATACAAAAACAGCCATAACCCTCAAATATTTGACTTAGATCAGGAATGATAACGTGAATTCAAGAATAGATAGACTTTTTAAAGAACGTGTAAATGGAAAAACCGTCTTAATTACAGGCGCTTCAAGTGGTATTGGTTTAACCGTTGCACACAAACTGGCTGACGCAGGAGCACACGTCCTTTTAGTTTCGCGCACCAAAGAAACATTAGAAGAAGTTAAAGCAGAAATCGAAGCCAAAGGTGGTTCAGCCTCTGTTTTTCCATGCGACTTAAATGATTTAGACTCGATTGATGAAGTTTCTAAGCAAATTTTAGCTTCAGTCGATCATATTGATATTTTAATTAATAACGCAGGTCGTTCAATCCGCCGTGCTGTACATGAGTCAGCTGAACGCTTCCACGACTTTGAACGTACCATGCAGCTCAACTACTTTGGTGCTGTACGTTTAGTCATGAACATCCTGCCACAAATGATGATTCGTCGTGATGGGCATATTATTAACATTAGCTCGATTGGCGTATTGGCAAATGCCACTCGTTTCTCAGCCTATGTGGCGTCTAAAGCCGCATTAGATGCATTCAGTCGCTGTCTTTCTGCCGAAGTGCATTCACATAAAATTGCGATTACTTCGGTTTATATGCCTTTGGTACGCACTCCAATGATTGCGCCGACGAAAATTTATAAATACGTTCCGACTCTTTCGCCTGAACAAGCAGCAGATCTGGTTGCTTATGCGATTGTGAAGCGTCCGAAGAAGGTCGCAACTAACTTAGGTCGTTTGGCATCGATTACTTATTCAATCGCACCAGACATCAACAATAAACTCATGTCGATTGGTTATAACTTATTCCCAAGTTCTACCGCGTCTGTAGGCGAACAGCAAAAACTCAACTGGGTACAAAAAGCTTATGCACGCTTATTCCCAGGTGAACACTGGTAAGTTTTCTTACAAGCTACCCAACCTTTGATCAAAGGTTGGGTAGCTAAATTTTTCACTACTCTTTTATAGTTCTTAATATTAACTTAAGAAAAAAAGCTCATCATAAAAGCAATTATAAAAGGGGGAAAAGAAATGCAGGCACTTTATTTATTCAAGCTTTTTTGTTTCATCTTTGCTGCAATTACCACTTTTAATCTATATACAGAACTCACCCTCTCTCATATTTCAATCTGGCAAATGCTGATTCATGGCGGTTTGCTGATGATCTTGCTCGAATTTGGCTTGAAGAGCCAACGCGCACCACAACAGACTACCCCACTAACGAGTGAAATACGCTCACTAGAAACAGAAGCTGGGCCAACTTCACACCCCCCAAGCATGTATAGCAATATTTTTTCAAAAATAGGTTTAATCTCCATTTTTTCCAGCCTGATTGGACAAAGCCTAATCAGTTAAGACTCATACCTTTTTTGTGGACAAAAGATAAAGACGACGTGACCCTTCTACTTTTTGTGTTATAAACAGCCGTCTTTTTTTATTTTGTGAATTTATGCGCGCTTTTACTTTCGTACTGCAATATGTGTGTATCGCTTTTGCGATTTATCTCTGCTACCGAGTAGGCAGTAGCCTGTATTTACAAGATTATGTGATGATGGATATCGTGGCCAATGTCGGGACGATTCTAATCTGTATCGATCTTGCTGTTTTCCTGTGGCATAGCCGCAGTACACAAGCCATAAGCCTCAAAGATTATGCCACTCGACTGGAACAACCCGCTCCTACCTTTGTCAAAGTTTGCCGAAAGCTTGGGCACTTTGGCATTATGTTGATTATCACCAGTTGGATCGTGCCAATCATCAACGGATAAAAGTAACCATAAAAAAAACCTCCCACTTGGGAGGTTTTTTTATTCAAATCTTAAAGATTATTTCGAACCTTTAATCCCTGCTTGAAGTAACAATGCACCTAAACCACCAATTTTATTTTCTTGAGGTTTAGCCGTTTGCGGCTTCTTGTTTGTTTGAGCACGCTCGCCTTGCGGACGTGATTGTTGTGGACGTTTACCTTGTGGTTTACGTTCACTACGCTCTGTATTTTCACGACGTGGTTGACGCGGAGCTTTAGCCGCTTCAGCACCTTCCGGACGCATGGACAAATTCACACGATTACGCTCAGCATCTACAGTGAGTACACGTACTTGCACAATTTGCCCTGGCTTCACCACTTTATGCGGATCTGCAACGAATTCATTCGCCAACTCCGAAATATGCACTAAACCGTCTTGGTGTACGCCAACATCCACAAAAGCACCGAAATTCGTCACATTGGTCACGACGCCTTCAAGCTGCATGCCTTCTGCTAGCTGCGCTACTTCGGTAATGTCTTCACGGAATTTTGCTGTACGGAACTCTGGACGCGGATCACGACCTGGTTTTTCCAGTTCAGACAGTACATCTTGAATGGTTGGTAAACCAAATTTCTCATCTGCAAATTCTTCAGCATTCACTTGGCGAATGATTTCAGAGTTACCAATGATGTCTTTCACTGTCGTCGCTTTCGCTTCAACAATTTTACCGACCAGCGCATAAGACTCTGGGTGAACAGCAGAAGCATCCAGTGGCTCTGAACCATCTTGAATACGTAAGAAACCAGCCGCTTGTTCAAAAGTACGCTCGCCTAAACGTGGTACTTTCTTCAAATCTTGACGGTTGTCAAAACGGCCATTTTCTTTACGGAAATCGACAATTTGCTGCGCAATCGACTTATTCAAACCTGCGATATAACCCAAGATAGCAGATGATGCAGTATTAACATCCACACCCACTGAGTTCACACAGTCTTCAACGACTGCTTCAAGGGTTTTCGCTAAACCAGTTTGGTTCACATCATGTTGGTACTGACCTACACCAATCGATTTTGGATCGATTTTCACCAGTTCAGCCAATGGGTCTTGTAAACGACGTGCAATCGACACTGCACCACGAATCGACACATCTAACTCTGGTAACTCCGCAGATGCCAATTCAGACGCTGAATAAACCGATGCACCGGCTTCTGATACAGAAACACGTGTCAGTTTTAAATCGCTGTTTGCAGCCATCATTTCAGCCACAACGCTTTCTGTTTCACGGCTGGCTGTACCATTGCCAATGGCAATCAGGTCAACATTGAACTCGCGGCATAAACGGGCAAGTTCTGCAATTGAACCCGCTTTATCATCTTTGGGTGCAAATGGATAAATCGTGCTATGTGCAAGTACATCACCTGATGCATTCACCACAGCCAATTTCACCCCTGTACGAATTCCAGGGTCCACACCTAGGGTTGTACGTGCGCCCGCGGGTGCAGACAACAGCAAATGACGTAAGTTTTCAGCAAAAACATCCATTGCTTCAGATTCAGCTGCAAGACGTTTTTCAGTGAGCAACGAATGTTCGATACTTGGACGAACCTTGCCTAACCAGAACAATTTAGCTGTTTGTTTTAAATAGTCTTGACGTGCTTGCGGCTGTGCAGTTTCAAGGCTGTATTCATTTTCAATACGCGCCACTGGTGCATCATCTTCGCCATCAACTTTTAAACCTAAAACGTTTTCTTGACGGCCACGTAACATAGCCAATAAACGGTGTGACGGGACTTTATTTAAATTTTCAGAAAAGTCGAAGTAATCGCGAAATTTTTTGCCAACTTCTTTTTTCTCATCACTTGCCACTAAACTTTTTAAAGTGGCTGTTTTTGCAAACGTGGCCTTAAGTTCAGTGGTCAGTGCAATATTCTGCGCCCAGTCATCAATTAAAATATGTTGAATCGCATCCAACTGACTTTCTAGATCTGGATAGTCTTCATGGCTAAAGCCTGCCAATGCATCAGCTGGATCAACCGCTTCTGCAAAGATTTTCTCTGCAATCGGGCCTAAGCCTGCTTCTTTGGCTTTAAATGATTTACTGGTCCGTTTTGGACGGTACGGTGCATAAATTTCTTCTAAGGCATTTTTAGTTTCAGCAGCATTTACACGTGCCAATAAATCATCAGACAATTTGTCTTGTTCTTTTAATGATTCGATTACCTTGTCGCGACGTTCAAATAAGTCACGTAAATAAGCCAAACGTGTATCGAGCTGACGTAACTGCGCATCATCTAAGCCTTGCGTGACTTCTTTACGGTAACGCGCAATAAATGGAACGCTAGCACCTTCATCAATCAACTTGATGGCAGCCTCGATTTGATTTGGACGTACGGCAATTTCTTTTGCCAACTGCTGAACTAAGTCAGTCATCGTATGTGATCCCACAAGGATATGTACTAAAAGCCATGATTATAAAGACCGAGACTATAAAATCCACAACTGTTTTTATTAATTTAATGGCTTAAATGTGACATATTTCAGGCAAATTTCATAAATCCATCTCATTTTCAGTGTTAAATCTTATTTTTAGGTATTCTTTGCCATTTTTTTCTATGGGCTAAGATGTATACATTTGGTATCTATGTCTTGATTTTACCTGCAATATTTGTTGCTTTAGAGCATAGTAAAGACATACAAATGAGTCGTATACTCAAGACTATCCCGACTTTTGTTTACGATGACAATAAAGAATAAAGGAGCACTTCAATGAGTTTAGTTGTACCTGCTGAAAAAACAGATGCTGTACATAGCGATGCAGATCGCGTTGAACGCATTTTAGTGGTAGATGACGATGTGCGTTTACGTACGCTACTCCAACGCTTTTTAGAAGATAAAGGCTTTGTGGTGAAAACAGCGCATGACGCAACCCAAATGGATCGTCTCTTACAACGCGAACTGTTTTCACTGATTGTGCTCGACTTCATGCTCCCTGTTGAAGATGGTTTAAGTATCTGTCGTCGTCTACGCCAATCCAATATTGATACGCCTATTATTATGCTTACCGCTCGTGGCAGTGATTCAGACCGTATTGCAGGTCTAGAAGCGGGTGCAGATGATTACTTACCGAAACCATTTAATCCAAATGAGTTGTTAGCACGTATTCGCGCTGTACTGCGCCGCCAAGTCCGTGAAGTTCCAGGCGCACCAAGCCAACAAATGGAAGTGGTCAGCTTTGGGCCATGGTCACTTGATTTATCAACACGTACCCTAACGCGTGAAGGTCAAGTCGTAACCCTAACTACAGGTGAGTTTGCGGTACTGAAAGCCTTGGTACAACATCCACGTGAGCCTTTGACTCGCGACAAATTGATGAACCTTGCGCGTGGCCGTGAATGGGGTGCAATGGAACGTTCGATTGATGTTCAGGTATCGCGCCTACGTCGTCTTGTAGAAGAAAACCCTGCTCGTGCACGTTATATCCAAACGGTTTGGGGTGTGGGTTATGTGTTCGTTCCAGATGGCGCGGAATAATTCAAAACTAAAAAATACGGCTTCGGTCTTTTTAAGCTGAGTAGCAATAATCAGCACGACGGAGTCCTAAAATTAAGCTCAACTTTATCGATTAACCTGCGGTTCGCCTTACTTTTGTTTCGACAAAAGTAAGCAAAACCATTGTCATCTGCAAAACTCGGCATATTTCTGCATTTCAACATCATGCTCGCAGAAACTTTATAACACCCAGACCTCCTGCCTCGAACAATTGCAGATGACTTTTCGCGTATCGCATACCTGTCACCATTGAACTATGTCTCTTACATAGAAACAGGAAATCACGTGAAACTCGAACCCATCGACCCTCAAAAATTTACAGATTACGAAGCGTATTCAGAACGTAAACGCACGCGTTGGGAACGCTTTTTAGATAAAATCAAGCCGCGTTCTGCTGCCATGCGCACCACCGTACTGGTACTCTTCATTGTATTTTTCAGTTTATTTATGTCTTTGTGGTTCTTTTGGCGCACCTTATATCTTCCAGAAATTCAACAACATGCTCGTTATCTTGCTGTTGAAATAGAAATTCTCAACAACCCCGATTTACGGATTTATCATCAAAATACTGAAGTCGATGTCGATGACTGGCTAAGAAGCCGCGTCGGGATTGAATACGTCACCGATCCCAAAGAATATCCCAATGTTAAAGATAAGGTGATTGCCGAGTTCTTTACCAACCAAATTGAAGCTAAGCTGGCCAAAGAATTAAAAGTCGAACATGCCACAGTATATTTCCAGTTTAAACCCAGCCCACGTATTTGGATTCAAACCCCTGAAATGAACGGTAACTGGGTCCGAGAACCACTGAAAACTTATGCCAACTATAGCCCTGAGTTAATTTTCGGTTGGCTGCTTGGCGTACCCCTTATTGCAGCAGCCATTATTTTAACCTTGGTTCGTCAGCTCAATCGCCCGCTGCGTCGTCTGCAAAATGCTGCCAACAGTTATAGTAAAACAGGCACAGCACCGTATTTAGAGACCAATCACGGCCCTCAAGAAATTCGCGAGGTCAACCAAGCGTTTAATCACATGATCTATACCCTTGATCAGACTGAACGTGACCGCCGGATTATGCTGGCGGGGATTTCACATGACTTACGCACCCCACTGACCCGTATTCGACTCAGTGCAGAAATGATGCCCGATGATGATTTTTTAAAAGAAGGGCTGATTTATGACGTTGAAGATATGGACGCGATCTTAAATCAGTTCATTTCCTATATGCGTGACGGCTCAGATGAGGAAATTCAAGACACCGATTTAAATATGCTGTTACAAGAATTGGTGGTGCAATTCAAACCGCTGGATATTCGTTTTGAACCTGCTGAATTACCGATTATTCAGGCACGTAGTCTATCTCTTAAACGCCTGATTGGTAACTTGATTAATAATTCAAAACGCTACGGTGCTGAGCCGATTGAACTTTCCGCAACAGTGGAAAATGAACATATTTTAATTAGCGTAGCAGACCATGGTGAAGGCATTCCTGACGATCAAATTGAAGAGCTCATGCAACCTTTTGTGCGTGGCAATGAAGCCAGAACAGTTCAAGGCAGTGGTTTAGGTCTCGCCATTGTGAAACGAATTGTCGACATTCACCAAGGTCAACTCAGCATTCATAATCGGGAACAAGGCGGACTTGAAGCAATTATTTCGCTGCCTCTTCATCACAATCAAGATGTTGAAATTTCCAGCAACAACCCACTCGAAAAATTAAAGCAAACCTTGGTTGAACATTTTTAAACTTTGTACAATAGTTGATCAAACGATTTTGTTCAACTATTCAACAATTTAATTTTACCAAATATATTTCAACCACTTACAAATCATCAGAATCCCTTATACCCACATTTTTTCAAAAAATTAGACCTTAGCCTAACAGGTATGCACAATGTCGTTCTTGATCGGTACAATCGGTGCCAGATCCAGAATATTAACGAGAGTAAACCATGTCTTTAGATCGTATCCGTTTAGCTTCACTTCACGATAAAGTCATCAGTGCAGAAGAAGCGTCTGCTTTTATTGAAGATGGCATGACTGTAGGTATGAGTGGCTTCACTCGTGCTGGCGAAGCGAAAGCTGTACCTTTGGCATTGGTTAAACGTGCACACACAAATCCTTTAAAAATCACATTAATTACTGGTGCTTCTTTAGGTAATGACCTAGACAAGCAATTGACTGAAGCGGGTGTATTGGCACGTCGTTTACCGTTCCAAGTGGACAACACTTTACGTAAAGCCATCAACAATGGCGAAGTGATGTTCATTGACCAACACTTGTCTGAAACAGTTGAGCAAATGCGTAACCTTCAGTTGAAAAAACCAGATGTAGCAATCATTGAAGCGGTTGCAATTACTGAAGATGGCGGCATCATTCCAACAACGTCGGTAGGTAACTCTGCAAGCTTCGCAATTTTCGCAGAAAAAGTGATTGTTGAAATCAACACCAACTTAAGCCCTGCATTTGAAGGCTTACACGATATTTACATCCCAACTTACCGTCCAACACGTCAACCGATTCCATTGACTCAAGTGGATGAGCGTATTGGTACGCACGCGATCAATATCGATCCTGCAAAAATCGTAGGTATCGTCATCAACAACGACTTGCACGACTCTCCATCAACGGTAACGGCTCCAGATGATGAAACTCAAGGCATTGCAGACCACTTAATCGCATTCTTTGAAAAAGAAGTGGCTGAAGAGCGTCTACCTAAAAACTTAGGCCCATTACAAGCAGGGATTGGCTCAATTGCCAATGCTGTACTCACAGGCCTTAAAGATTCGAACTTCGAAGACCTCGTGATGTACTCAGAAGTGTTGCAAGACTGTACTTTCGAATTGATCGATGCAGGTAAAATGAAGTTTGCTTCAGGTTCATCAATTACCCTTTCAGCTAAATACGGCGAGAAAGTATTTAATAACCTTGAAGCGTACAAAGATAAATTGGTTTTACGTCCACAAGAGATCTCAAACCACCCTGAATTGGTTCGTCGTTTAGGTATTATCGGCATCAACACTGCACTTGAATTTGATATTTACGGTAACGTGAACTCAACTCACGTTTGCGGTACGAAAATGATGAACGGTATTGGTGGTTCAGGTGACTTTGCACGTAATGCACACTTGGCGATCTTCGTAACCAAATCAATTGCAAAAGGTGGCGACATCTCTTCAATCGTACCGTTTGCATCACACATTGACCATGCAGAGCACGACGTAGACATCCTGGTAACTGAACAAGGTCTGGCAGATCTTCGTGGTTTAGCGCCACGTGAGCGTGCTCGTGCGATTATCGACAACTGTGCACACCCACTGTATCGTAATGCATTAAATGATTACTTTGATCGTTCATGTGCAAAAGGTGGTCATACTCCACACTTACTTCGTGAAGCGCTTTCTTGGCACTCTAACTTCGAAGAAACAGGTCACATGCTTCCTGTTCAAGCAGAAGCGAAATCTGCTTAATTTAAAGTTTTAAAAAGCGCCCGATTGGGCGTTTTTTTATGGCTGATGAAAAGTGTAAGAAAACACTTATCAAAATAAAAAAACTCAATTAATCTAAAGGCATCCGAAAAATAAAAATGCCAAGCTCATGTTCATTATTCGCCCCTATCTCGAAACAGATTTAGAAGACGTCATTGCACTTTGGGAGGTGTGCGACCTTACTCGCCCTTGGAACAACCCTGAAATTGATATTTTTAGAAAAACTGCGCAAAAAGATGGTTTATTTTTACTGGCCGTTAAAGATGAACAACTCATCGCCACATTGATGGGTGGTTATGATGGCCATCGCGGCTGGATTAATTATTTGGCAGTACATCCACACTTTCAACGCAATGGGGTCGCAACCGCACTTATACAGCAACTAGAGAAGCGTCTGATTGCGTTAGGTTGCCCCAAACTACAACTGCTTGTACGTAAAGAAAACATCGACGTGCAAAGCTTCTATGAGCAACTGGGCTATGAGGAAATCGAAGTCGTATGCTTTGGTAAACGTCTGATTGCCGATTAAGCTTAGACACTCAATGCGCCGATACAGGTAGACGACCCAATCTTAAAAAAATTGGAAATTTAAGCGCAAAAACTTGGTTCGCGTGATCATCCAACGCAAAGAATGCTTTGAACTCATATAAGGGGTCATTTGAATTTTTCGCTCGATAATGTTTCAGTGCAGACCATGTATTTAAATAATCCAACAATTGAGCAGCAGACCATTGAAACGACATCGACAATTCAGGCGTCGCTATTTCCTCAAAGGGAAAAGGAATGGTTTGGTAGACCTCGTCGATATAACGTCTTTCGGCATCCCAATAGCCTGTCAAAGTCTTAAAATAAAGTCGCTCAATACAGCCCTGTAACTCAGGTTGCTGCAGCTGAATTAAACCATAGCCAATGACCGCAAAAATGCCTTCAGGTCGTAAAGTCCGCCGCACTTCTGCATAAAAACCATCAAAATCAAACCAATGAATGGCTTGAGCCACCGTGATTAAATCAAAACTCTGCTCGGCAAAACTGGTGTGCTCTGCGGATTGGACCTGATAACTGACATTTTCAAAATAAGGTGCATGTTGTAACTGATGAACACTGATATCTGTCGCCACCACGGCATCAAAATGCGGCGCCAACAATTGAGTTAATTGCCCCGAACCTGCACCACAGTCCCATGCAAATTGAGGAGTCTCCACAAGCTTGAGTATTTCTTGAATCAAACTCGCTGGATAACTCGGACGTGCGAGTTGATAAAGCTGGCTTCCCGATGAAAAGCGGTCTTTCATAAGCCATTCTCAGTCTTATTTTTGACTCAAAATTAGCACATTTTCCATTAACCAAAGCATGATGTTGTCCAACATCTTATACAATCGCACTTTTCATGGGACAAAAAAAAGCCCCAAACATTGTTTGAGGCTTTTTTGAATATGGTGGCGAGACCCAGGATCGAACTGGGGACACACGGATTTTCAATCCGTTGCTCTACCTACTGAGCTATCACGCCGATGTCGCGTATTAAACAGTTTAAGCCGTGCAGCGTCAAGTCCGTTTTCAAAAAAATCATTTGAGTGTTTACTTTTACAGCAAACCCAGCACCCTTCGTACATTTTTTGAGTCATTCTTTGCACTTAAAGCACGTCACCATCACTATTCATGAAAAAAGCAGCCCAAAGGCTGCTTTAAAAAAGCTTAAATTTTACCAATGTGCTCTAAGCAACGATGAATCGCACCACAGCCCGGCTCGAAAACTTTCACACCTTTGGCTTCTTCCATACGACAGACTTCTTCAACCAGCCGCTCCGCAACCCCTCGTCCACGGTTAGCAGGATGTACTACGATGTATTCTAAGGTTTTATTTTCACCCTGCCCACTACACCAAATGGCGCCAATGACTTTAGTATTAAATTCTGCGGTGTAAAGTAAGGTATACTGAGCTAGATTTTGCTCAAGTTGTTCTACGGCATCATGCCCATCGCCAAATTCAGGACTGGTGTCGTACAGTCGCTCTAGCTGGCTGCGCAACTCTTCTTTTTCCAGTGAAGTATAAGCGTGTACGGTAATAGGCATTGATAAACCCTCCTGAGCAATCTAATATGCGGTGACTTCGTTACGGCGAAACATTTTACATCAATTATTTGACGTCTTTGAGGAACGTGTCTATGACAGAACGTATCAGTGAAGTGGTAAGAAATACCAACGAAACCAAAATTCGAGTTCGTGTAAACCTCGATGGTACGGGTCAAGGCACGCTCAACACAGGTATTCCCTTTTTAGATCATATGATTGATCAAATCAAGCGACATGGCTTATTTGATATTGATATTGAATGTGATGGCGACTTGGAAATTGATGATCACCACACGGTTGAAGACTGTGGTATCACGCTTGGACAGGCTTTTGCTAAAGCTTTAGGTGACAAAAAAGGTTTACGTCGTTATGGTCATTTTTATGCACCGTTAGATGAATCTTTAAGCCGTGCTGTGGTGGACTTATCTGGCCGTCCAGGTTTATTTATGGATATTCCATTTACCCGTGCCATGATTGGTCGTTTTGATGTGGATCTATTCTCTGAGTTTTTCCAAGGCTTTGTGAACCATGCACTCATGACAGTACACATTGACAACCTGAAAGGGAAAAATAGCCACCACCAAATTGAAAGTGTGTTCAAAGCATTTGCGCGTGCACTTCGTATGGCCTGTGAAATTGACCCACGTGCAACCAACACCATTGCTTCAACCAAAGGTAGTTTGTAATGACCCGTATTGCCCTTCTTGACTATGGTATGGGTAACCTACACTCAGCAGCAAAAGCGCTTGAGCATGTTGGTGCAACGGTCGATGTGACCAATGATCCCAAGTTAGTGGCTCAAGCTGACAAAATTGTATTCCCTGGCGTAGGTGCTATGCGTGACTGTATGCAAGGCATGCATGAAGCAGGGATTGATGAAGTCGTTCGCCATGCGGCATTTAATAAGCCTGTATTAGCGATTTGTGTGGGTATGCAAGCGCTGATGCAACGCTCTCAAGAAAATGGCGGAGTCGATGCTCTCGGTATTTTTGAAGGCAGTGTGAAACGCTTTCCTGATGTAGACGGCTTGAAAGTACCCCATATGGGTTGGAACCAAGTTCATCAAGCCGATCCGAGTCATCCAATGTGGAAAGACATTGAGCAAGATGCACGTTTTTACTTCGTGCACAGCTTTTATGTTGAACCGAAGAACTCTGGCATTGTGGCGGCGACCTGTGACTACGGTTTAGAGTTCTGCACAGCCATCCATCAAGAAAATTTGTTTGCGACCCAGTTCCACCCTGAAAAAAGTCATACCGCAGGTTTACAACTGCTGAAAAACTTTGTGGAATGGAAAATTTAATTCATTCCAGCTTTTGTTTGATTGAAAAAGCTCAACTTCGGTTGGGCTTTTGTTTATCCAAAATTGATGCATCTAGACTAAAAATAAATCAGAAACAGCTTAAGTAAATGAGGCGTGTGACCCCACTCCTGTGCCTTTCAATGTATAAAATCTTTGCTTTACAGCAGACTAGTGTACTCAAGATGGCTGAGATGCCTTTTCATTGTCACCAAATTTGATTATGCTTTGCCTGCTTTTTAGACATTTTTATTTATAAAAAACTTAATTTACAACGATAAGGTAAGTCACTATGACTCAATATGCACAAGAATCTGCGCTGAATGCCGCAGGTCGTTTCGGACGTTTTTCATACCTAGCATGGAACTGTCTACTTGCCATTGTAGCGTCAATTATTCTTGGTATTTTCATCGCAATCTTTCCTAATACATTCGTGAACTTGGAAACAGGCAACTTCGGTGGCGGCATGATTTTTATCATCCTGATCTATGTTGCGCTGATGTACTTCACGTTTGTATTTACTATTCGTCGCCTACATGACCGCAACCATACGGGTTGGTTATCACTGTTGATGTTGGTGCCTCTTGCCAACGTGATCCTAATGCTTTACCTGATTTTCGCACCAGGCGATGATCGTAGCAACAGCTATGGCTCACCACGCCCAACCGCAGGCTGGGAAGCCGTTTTGGCATGGATTTACATCGTGATTTTCGTTTTAGCGATTATCGGCGGTATTGCGGCTGGTTTTATGTCCTAAAATCACCTGTGCAAAACAGCCTGCCTAGGTCGGCTGTTTTGCTAAATCAACCTAAAAGCTTTAGGCTTAAGCAACAATGGCATAGTCAAAGCATGATGGATTCTTCTTTTCAACACATCCTTCCCAGTAAAGTCGAAATTCAACAATTTCCTCGTTTTCAAAATTTGCCAAAACAAGCAATTCATGTCATTCAAAACTTAAAACAGTGTGAAGCAATCCGCGCTGAACTAGAACAGGTTTCCATCTTCGGTTTTGACAGCGAGTCCAAACCGACCTTTCAAGTGGGAGAAGTCTCCACGGGTCCGCATTTAATTCAACTGGCCAGCATCGAGCATGCTTATTTGTTTCAAATGAGTCCACCCATTTGGAGCTTCCTTACACCATTTTTGGCGAATCCAGACCAGCTCAAAGTGGGTTTTGGTCTAAAAAATGATGCCCATCTGTTCCGCAAAAAAGGTTTTGAGCTCAAGGGTGTGGTTGAGCTGTCAAAATGCTTTGCCAGCTTTGGTTTGACCAACCCTGTTGGCATTAAAAATGCCATCGCTCTGCTGTTTCACCTCAACTTCCCCAAAAGCAAAAAAGTCAGCACTTCAAATTGGGCGAGGAAAGTACTCACGCCTGAACAAGTTGACTATGCTGCTACCGATGCCTATGCCGCGCTGTTGGTTTTTGAAGAATTGCGGCGTTTAGAGCGACTCCCAAAAGATATTTCCAAAGAATTAGAAAAAACAACAAAACCTTGTCGTCATGAAAAGCTGTAACAGATGCTTAGAAAATTGCCAATACTTTGCTAAGATGACGGACATTGATTTTATTTAAGATTTGGCTAGGAGCGAAAGCATGCTGATCATCCCTGCAATTGACCTGAAAGATGGCAAATGTGTTCGTTTAAAACAAGGTCGTATGGAAGACGATACGGTTTTTTCTGATGATCCTGTTGCAACTGCACAGCACTGGGTAAATGAAGGCGCGCGTCGCTTACATTTGGTCGATTTAAATGGTGCTTTCGCTGGTACGCCAATTCATAAACCTGTGGTTGAAGCCATTGCTCGCGCACAACCTGAACTGCCAATTCAAATTGGCGGCGGTATTCGCTCACTAGAAACCATTGAACACTACTTAGAAGCGGGTGTGTCTTTTGTCATTATTGGCACCAAGGCTGTTCAAGATCCTGAGTTTGTTGAAGAAGCTTGTAAGAAATTTGCAGGTCATATCATTGTCGGCATCGATGCCATGAATGGCATGGTGGCCACCGATGGCTGGGCCAATGTGACCGATGTGAAAGCAACCGATTTGGCCAAACGTTTTGCCGATGCGGGCGTATCGAGCATTGTCTATACCGACATTGCACGTGACGGGATGATGCAAGGGGTCAATGTTGAGCAAACTGTTCAACTGGCACAATACTCTGGCCTACCTGTGATTGCATCAGGTGGTGTGACCAACCTTGATGACGTACGTAACCTCAAAGGTCAACCTGGTATTTTGGGCGCAATTACTGGTCGTGCGATTTACGAAGGCAGTTTAAACCTACGTGAAGCACAATTGCTGTTAGATGAACAATCACTCTAATTGTAGAATTTAAAAAAGAGGTCTATTGACCTCTTTTTTATTCATTAAATGTTGGTGTATAAAATCTGCTGTTTAATAAATCACATTACGAATGAACTTTAACGGTACAGTTCCACGGTTGATATATTGGTATTCGATGGCACTCGAAAACACAATCGACTCTCCTACCCCCAAGACTTTCATCTCACCTGCCAAATCCAAAGTTAACTCCCCCTCTATCACATAGAGCATCTCACGCCAACCGACTGGGTCAGGTTCTGCACTATAGTGCTCATTTGGGGCAAGCACCCATGTCCACAGTTCAACTTTTTGTGTTGCTGCCGCCGAGGCCATTAATTTTGCTTCACTGTGTGCTTGTGTACCCTGCCAAGCCAGAACGTTGACGACCGCTTGACCTTGCTGTTCAGGCGCAGCAATGATCTGTACAAAATCGACCTCAAGTACATCGGCAATCAAACTGAGTTTTGCCAAACTAATATTGTCCTGTCCAGATTCAACTCCAGCCACCATGCGACGACTTAAACCAGCCAAATCCGCCAGTTGTTGCTGGCTCAAGCCTTTTAAACTTCGATAATGACGCACATTTTGACTGACGTGTTGTAGTACCGCAGGAGACTTCATAAAGTTCAATCAAAAAAATATTGAGCAATATATTGCACACAAAAACAAAGCATGACAAGCTATGTGCAATATATTGCACATTAGTTCTTTTATGTTGAATGCTCAGCTCGGCTCTAAAGCGCCTGTCATTGCACTGATTTTAATTACCTTTATTTGGGGCGGTACTTTCTTGGCCGTGAAATACGCCTTAAATTTCAGCTCCCCCATGTTCTTTGTGGGCTGTCGTTTCGCCTGCGCCGCGACAATTATTGGCTTATTTTCCTATCAGCATTTAAAACACATCACCCGACAGGACCTGTGGGCAGGTGCACTCATTGGCTGTATGGTCACTATTGGCTATGGCACACAAACGGTCGGACTACAAACAGTCAGTAGCAGTGAATCTGCCTTTTTAACAGCACTGTATGTGCCTTTGGTACCTGTATTGTTGTGGCTGATCTTTCGTAAAGTGCCCCATTTTATGATTTGGATCGGAGCGCTCTGTGCGTTTATGGGCTTAGTCTTACTCACAGGCAATAGCCTGAGTTCAATTTCACTGAATTTTGGCCAGACCTTAACCCTACTCGGTGCAATCGCTATAGCGATGGAAATTATCCTGATTGGCTATTTTGCTCCAACAGTCGATATTGGTCGAGTGACGGTGATTCAACTGGCAGTTGCCTCTGTGCTCGCCTTTGCAGCTATGCCACTAGCAGGTGAACACCGCATTCCAGACTTTTCATGGCCTTTACTGAGTATTGCACTCGGCTTGGGTCTTGCCAGTGCCGTGATTCAATATGTAATGAATTGGGCACAGCGCTCAGTCAATCCATCTCAAGCGGCGATTATTTACGCAGGAGAGCCAGTATGGGCAGCACTATTTGGGCGCCTTGCAGGAGAACGTTTGGCACCACTGGCTCTGTTGGGCGGACTTTTGGTGGTGTTTGGCATTATGATCAGTGAATGGAAACCGAAACTGCTGAAGTTGAAAAAGAACGTCGAACAACTTTAGCCCATCTCCGAAACGCAAAAACTGCTGAATCGAGTGATCAATGGCCATCGATTCAGCAGCTCAGTCAAGTGGTTAGAATGACACCATCTTGCCCGGATTAATCATTGCTCCGAGTCCATACATGCTTTTGGCTATTGGAATGACCAACGGCGCCAGTGCACGACCAAAAGGAATGTTCTGATGTTGAATACGGGTCAACATATTAAAATCATCACATTGACCACAGAAATCATCGGCAATGGCTTTACCAATACGCACCGTTTGCGCAACACCATGTCCACTCCACCCCTGAACGGCATAGATAGGGTATTGGCTGCCAAATTTGCGACTATCCGCGGCACCATTAACGGTTAAATCTGTCGTACCACTCCACACAAAATCAAGCTGGACCTGCTCTAACTGAGGAAATACGTGTTGAATACGCCCTAGCAAATAGTCATGCGTTTGTTCAGGACTCCAACACGAACCCGTACCTTCACCGCCAAATAACAATCGGTTTTTCGAGACCCCGCGGTAGTAATCAATTTGAAACTGGGTGTCGTATACCGGCAGATCCGTCGGCAAAAGTTCTTTCAAATCTAATGCTAAAGGCGCAGTGGTACACACATAAGTATAAAAAGGAATGGTGGTTTGATTGCGTTCTTCCAATAGTTTAAATGAGGCATGATGTACACCCATTACCACACTTTTACGTGCTTTAATCACGCCTTGGGCTGTGGTCACATAAATACCATCGGCACGTTCTTGGATTGACTGTACTTCCGTCTGTTCATAAATCGTGCCGCCGTTTTGGCAAAAGCCATAAGCCAAACCACGCGTCAGTGCTAAAGGATGAATATGCCCCCCGAGCTGATCCAACTGACCTCCAAAATAGTTGTCGGATTGCACATGCTCACGTAATTCATCTTGGGTCAACATTGAGGTATGTTTTTCGTCTAAATACTGACGCGCCTGCATACCTTCACGCAGTGCATCTAAATGTCCAGAGTGTACCGCAGCCGTCAAGTGTCCATATTTACGTTGCACATCTAAGCCATATTTTTCAGTAATGTCATCTATCAAAGTCATGGCTTCCGTTGAGGTAAAGTGCCATAACTTTTTAGCCTCTTCAAAGCTGAAGTGCTCAATCATGGTTTCGGCTTCCCAACGTGCCAACCCCGGGGTGAGTTGCCCACCATTACGCCCTGAGGCAGCACTGCCCACTCGGTTTTTTTCAACCAAGACCGTATCGACACCCTGCTCCGACAAATGCAGTGCAGCCGATGCTCCCAGTAAGCCACCGCCTATCACGACCACGTCACATTCGATATCTGCATTTAAAGGCTCAAACTCATGCCATACATGCATTGAACTTTCGTAGTAATTGGCTGGATGACTAAACGCACCACACTGCGGGTTCAACCAATTCCACTCTTTACCACTTTGTGCCGCTGAACAGGCTTTGTATTCAACGTCATCTAAAAATGTCGGTTTATTCATATTCATTTCATTCACACTCAATATCTATCTCATTTTCATGCAGGTTTTAATATGCATTTCCAATCACAATGTTTTGTCTTTTCAATTTCTTATAAATAAATAGACCAATGCCTATCGCCAACCAAGAGCAACCAAAAATCAATGCATTTCGTTCTAAATTGACCCAGAGGCAAAGCATCACCAATACAGATAACAAGGGAAGAATCAAATTGAGGCATTTGTTTTTAATGCCTTGGGTTTGTTTTTCCAACAGATAGAACTTCACAAAAACCGAGAAATTCACCGCAGTAAAGGCAATCAAAGCACCGAAGCTAATCATGCTGACCACAGTCGCAAGATCTAGAAAAATGGCCGATAGCGAAATCAGGCCAATACTTAAGACGGCATAAAGTGGCGTACCTAATTTTGCATGGAGCTGCCCAAAGGTTGCTTTGGGGAAAATGCCATCCTTCGCCATAATATGAATTAAGCGTGAAGCGCTGGCATGAGTGGCTAAACCTGAAGCGAAGGTATTCATGATTTGGGCACATAAAAATACGGCTTGGAAAAGTGCTCCCCCCACATAGAGGACAATTTCAGGTAAGGCTTCGTCAGGGTTGTTAAAACGCACATTGCTTGGAAAATACAGCTGGATAAACCATGAGGCACTAATAAAAATCCCGCCCCCGAGCAACGTGGTAAGCAGCACGGCACGTGGAATATTCTTTTGGGGATCTTTGGTTTCATGGGACATGGTCGTGACCGCATCAAAACCCAAAAATGAAAAACATAAAATCGATGCACCCGCAATCAAAGGCAAAACAGAACTGTCTCCATTAAACAGAGGGGCTAAAGTCAGTACATGATCATAGCCTTGTTCAGAACCCACGCCTTGAATGACTAGATAGATAAATAAAACCATCAGCAGTAAGGGTAAAAGTACAAACAACAGACTTAAATTCGCCAAAATATTGATTCGGAAACAGTTAATCAGCGTAACCAAACCCGTGAATACAACCACCCATAGCCAATACGGCACACTCGGGATCACAGCTTCTAAGTAAATACTTGCCAGTAAGGCATTCACCAAGGGCAACAAAATATAATCTAGCAGTGAACACCAGCCGACAAAAAAGCCTGCTTTGGCTCCACACGACTGTGCCGTGTAGTTATAGGCAGAACCTGAGTCACCACTGATTCGGCTAAAACGTGCATAACTAAATGCGGTCAGTAACATTGCAACCAACGCCAAAATATAAGCCAATGGCACACGCCCATCGGTAATCCCAGACACAATCCCAAAGGTATCAAACACGACCATCGGGGTCATATAGGCCACACCAATAATGACCACTTGCCATAGTGACATTTTCTTTAAAGAAAAATCTGCATTTTTCACCGAAATCACCATCTTTCATTGTTTAATCTAGTGATTTTGGTTTTTGCAACAACTATGCCATATAATAACAGCTTAGCTATTTTAAAAATATTGAATTAAATGCCAAAGTACGATTTAGAAACCCGAAAAGCAGCGATTCAACGCTATAAAATCACGGATTATAAGGTTGCCGTTTGCAAGGAATTTAACATCTCTCGTGTGACCTTAGACGCATGGATTAAGCTCGAAGAAGAAACAGGCGGCTTGTCTCCAAAAGTAGCCAACAGCCGTGGAGCACCCAGCCATATTAAAGACTGGATTGCATTTCAAGTATTTGTTAAAAATACAAAATTTAAAAATATTAGCGATTTGGTTCCACTTTTTGAACAACACTTTGGCTATTCGGTTTCTTATGCAGTTTTGGTTCGCGCCATTCATGTTTTGGGGCTAAAACGTCGTCGAGGAAGATTCTACGCTTAGTCAAAAAGGGACTATTTTTTATAATATTTTCTACGCATATATTCATATAAATAACTGTACATTAATGTAAGGTTAATTTATTAAAAATGTAAGTTATGATTATTAAAAAAGCAATTATTTATAAATAAAAATGTAAGTTATAAATATTAAAAAAGTAAATTTATTAATATAAAAAGGTAAATATTGAAATTCAATTTAGTAAGATGCTTTTTAAAAGCCTGCGCAAAAATAGAGACACTACTGCATCAGCTTGGTTCATCTCGGTGCATAAACCTTGTTATAAAAAATAAAGTCATAAAAAAAGGGCACACTGCCCTTTTTTAAATCCCATCACTTGTTATTGATACATGGGTTGATTGTCGTTTAAACGAATAATGCCTTTAATGGCGCGATACACAATCCACACCCACGACAACCCAATCACAGACACGCAGAAGGTTGAAGCACCGAGTGCGACACCTGCGAAAGCGGTGGCATTTTCACCCGTAAAGAATAAGAAAATAAATGGCACAAAGGCGATCACGTTCCAAATCAAATACCACCAAAAGGTGCGAATCTGCCAAGTAAAATGGCTCTCAAAAATGGAACCTCGCACAGAGCCACGCTTCACATAATTAATCACTAAAGCAATGATGGCTAAAATCCCTGCGGAAAAAATCGCAACGATATACAAAATATAAAGAATAAAAGTCAGACTACGATTCGGATCTTGATCGACTGAATAATTCATATTGTCCCTCATAAAGTGGGCTTGAACTTTAAATAGGCAAACTATTGAAAGGAGAAATAAGCCATAAAATTAAAAGTATATTGAATAGAATTGTACAAAAGTAAATCTTTCTAAAGGGTTGTTTTTGTGTTTTATGTCGTAGCTTTTGCTGCGCTAACCATGCTGCAGGCCAACCGCCCAAAAATGAAAGGAGATGTAGTGTATTTTCAGGTACACGGCGCTGTCCATTTTGCGCAGATTCTTTATCTTGCGCATAGAACCAATAACTGGCCGCATTCATCACACTAATCAACAGCAGCACCAATCCACTCAAACGCCCCAGCAATACCAATAGCGCCAAAAACACGATGTATGCCACCGACGCAATTTGCATTGGACTCCAACGTTGACCCTGTTCGGTCTTTTTCGGGGAGACTTTTTGGGTACGGCTCTTTTGGGTTTGTGATGCTTTTAAATAACTGACTTGCTGTGCGCGATAACGCCCTTGCGCATCCACAAGCACGTTGTATTCCAACGCACAGCCTAAAATAGGACGAGGACCTTGCCGTGCAAAGTCCTTGATATGTAAAAATACGCGATCTTTGCTGTCATCGTTGGGCTGAATAAAGCCATAGCCTTTTTCATCAAACCATTCAACGAGTCGTCCTTGGTCACGCATTTTTCTTTCCTATTTAAGCAGTTACAAACTTTAAGCGGTCAATCACCATATTACGCATTTCGGCAGGATTTTTCTGCAAAATGTCATCCCCCGTACGGCCTTGTTCAGCATTTTTTTGTGCCACTTGTAAACGCATCATCCAAAAACGCGCAGCGGCCATTGCAAGATACAACTCTAGGCAAGATTTTTCATCAGTCGTCAAAGGACGAATGCTTTCATAGGCGTTTAAGAATGCGATGGCCTTGTCTTCATTTAAATGCACACTTGGATATTCGGTACAGAAGTCATTTAGCGTAATCGCAATATCAAACAAGAACTCATCTTTATTCAGTTCATAAAAGTCTAAAATGCCTTTGAGCTGATTGTCCTCAAACAAAGTGTTGTCACGGAATAAATCCGAGTGGATAAAGCCCTTTGGACGATTCGGATAAACCGCCGATAATGCATCATATAACCCCAACAACTTATTGAGTAGTGCTTGATCCGCCTCACTTAATGTCGGTTTCATTTGTAACGCTACAGCAAGCCAGTAGTCATGGTCACGGTATTCTGCACGCTCCAATGGAAAATCTTGCAGTGCGACATGCATTTGCGCTTGCGCAACCGCAATCGCCTCGGCTTGCTCAAGGGTCGCAGGCATAGGGTGTTTGCCCATCATCCGTGGGGCAATTTGCGCAGGTTTATCTTTTAAACTATGAATGGCTTTGCCTGAGTGACTTAAAGGTACAGGAACCGCTAAACCAGCCTGACCTAAATGCTCAAGTACAGGAACTAACTCGCCTGCGCCCTGTTCATCCATTTCTTCAAATACAGTCAATACATACTGCACAGCATTTTCACACACAATAAAATAGTTCGTATTTTGAATACCGCCTTGAATTGGGATCAGATCGATTACCTCAAGTCCATAAGGTGCTGCAAACGCCTGAACTTCCTGTAAAGTCAAAGTGGTATAAACCGACATATAAAACCTGCAAAAAAACTTACATAAGTTTGATAGAATACCCGCTCCGACTATTAAGGTGTAGCATCTAAGTCGCGAAGTTTCATAATCGGCTGTTATTTTTGGAAAAAATTATGCTAGCTAAACGTATTATTCCTTGCCTCGACGTAGACAACGGTCGTGTAGTGAAAGGTGTTCAATTCCTTGATATTCGTGATGCAGGTGACCCAGTAGAAGTAGCACGTCGATATAACGAACAAGGTGCTGATGAAATTACCTTCTTAGACATTACCGCAACTTCGAATGGTCGCGACACGACTTATCGTACGGTTGAACGTATGGCTGAAACGGTTTTTGTTCCCTTAACGGTCGGTGGTGGCGTTCGCAAAGTTGAAGACATTCGTCTCTTACTCAATGCTGGCGCGGACAAAGTCAGCATTAACTCAGCAGCGGTGTTTAACCCAGAATTTGTACAAGAAGCATCACAACGCTTTGGCGCACAATGTATTGTGGTTGCCATTGACGCAAAAAAAACGGGCGAGAATAAATGGGAAATTTTTACCCATGGCGGCCGTAAACCAACCGGCATTGATGCGATTGAATGGTCCGTGAAAATGGCTGACTTTGGTGCAGGTGAACTGCTGATTACCTCGATGGATGCCGATGGTACCAAAGCAGGTTATGACCTTGAGCTGATGCGTCAAATCAATGACCGCGTGACTATTCCAACCATTGCTTCGGGCGGTGTCGGTAACTTACAACACTTGGCCGATGGTATTTTAAAAGGTGGCGCAGACGCTGTACTGGCTGCTTCGATTTTCCACTTTGGACAACACACCATTCCTGAAGCGAAGAAATACCTTGCAGAGCAAGGCATTGAAATGCGTTTATAAACAGACCATAACCGTAAAACCTATAAAAAGAGTACTTTCAAGTACTCTTTTTATCATTTTAAAGATGAGAAAAAATGTATCACTTAGAACTAATCTTATTTATTTGTGGTCTATTGATCTGTTTTGTTTTCATCCTTTTGATGAAGAAATATGTTGACCGCCCTTTCGGTATGCTGGCTGTACTGCTACTCCTCGGTTTATGCCTGTGTAGCTATATCAGCTTCTGCAAATATCAGTTTAAACAGTATTATGAAAAAGCGCTGATTGCACCTGATCAAATTCGGGCTTGTGGTATTTTTACACAATGGTCAGAGGTCACCCATTACCGACGGCACAATATCAGCACTGAAAAAGTGTTTTACTTTCAGAGTGATCGACAAGCTTTTTTATTTAGCAATAGTCCGCGTGCCAGACAAAGCTTCCCTGATCTCAAAACCTTAAACATCAACGAGCATGTTTGCTTTCAGTTTTCCCCAAAATATAAAGATGAAATGGATCGCTATATTTTAACCGACTTTAAAAAGCAGGCGAATTAAAAGACTCAATTACGCTGTACTTCGGCACAGCTGAGCTAATGCTGAGTTGAACAGTACTATCGATTATGCAGCAGATGTTAAAGTTTAGAATGCTCGTTGGCTCTTGACCGAACTTATGCTCTCAATTTTTGAGATAAAAAAAAGGAGTCTTGCGACTCCCTATAAACCTAGAATAACTACAACATTGTCTTGTTAAACTGGAAAATGAAAAATGACGTACTAGTGCTCATGAGATGATTTCATCTCATCAACAGCTTTACTATAGAATGTTCAAATGACGAAATATTGACAATACATACCAATATTATTGACAAATCACGACAAAAATACCCTATTCCGTTATCCTGCAACCGTTTCAGTCGTCTGCGCTGAGTTCAGTGGAATCGCTTCAGGTGCCTTAACTCATTTTGCAAGGAAGACCTGATTGACCCACTGGGTGAGCTTATTCGACACTACTTGGGGTAAAGCAATACCCAACGGATTTTGCTCTTGCAAATCCAGCGAGGAAATGACCCGCGTTCCTAAAATATAATCAAACCATGGCTTGGTCACACACCAGTTGGCATCCTGATTGGAGTTCATATGATGATCATAATGCCAAGGAATCTTACGCATTGCCCAGTCTGGCTCTAAGTGCGCACGGCGATGGATATAATAATAATTTCCTGCACTGTACAACACAGACAAAGTCATGCCTTTGGAGACAGGATAAAATAAGGTCCCAAACACACCCGCCACGACTGCGAGTGACACGATTTCATTTTTGGTACGCCAATTGCTCCAACCTTCAACATAACCATGATCGTGAAACATGGTTTTCCGCACTTCTCGGTGATGCTCCCAATGCGATTTCATACTCTCAGGCACAGGGCTATAACGTGGCTTTCCAGCACGGTGTGTTCCATGCAAAATATATTTATGTGCAACCCACTCAAACGCATTGGCAACCACTAGTCCTGCGACAAAACCCTTCCACATGGCAAATTCCTCCTATATTCAGATTGAATATAATGTGGAAACTATGCTAAATATTGACCCTAGCATTCAAATTCATTGACAAATTACGACAAGAACAATAGAGCCAATAAATGCAACATTTCAAAGATTACACAGGTTCTGTCTACGGTGGACTGGGACATTTACTCTATGCCTATTGCCAAGCCGTGGGCTATCCAATTTCTGAACAGCTTGAAAAAGCACAGAACTTAGAACGTTTTGATTATGCCCTGTGGTTAGAATTACTGAATGATCTTGACAGCCATCTGCACATCCCTGCGCTCGGACTCGAGATTGCAAAGTATGTACAGCCCAAGCATTTAGGCATTTTGGGCTATATTGCGCTGTCCTGCGAAAATTTAGGCGAAGCGCTCACCCGTTATCATGACTTTCACCGTCTCATTTATGATGGCAGCTCGCTATATGTTGCAGTTGAAGGTGAAAATCTATGCTTTGGTTGGGTGGAGATGCCGATTGAACTCACCACACAACTCAGCAATGAAGTGGCAATGGCGCTGATCATTCAGTTTATGAAACACTTTGTCGCCCATGATGACATCCAGCTCAGCGAGGTTCATTTTACTCACCCAGCCCCGAAAAATATGGCACTGTATGAGCAGTACTTTAATTGTAAAGTTCGCTTCTCTCAAAGCCGTCCGATGATGATGATTCCCCTCAGCGAATTATCCATGCCCTTTCAGCAAGGTGATCAAACCCTGCAAAAACTGCTCTTACAACAAGCCGAAGCATTGCTGGAAAAACTTCCCAACTCTACTCACATCGACCAGCGCTTACAGCATGCGATTTTAACGGGGCTACAAAAAAACCAATATCAAATTGAACATATTGCTCGGCAACTGAATTTTTCAGTCCGACAGCTGCAACGTTACTTACAACAACAAGGCACGACCTACCAACAGTGGATGCAAGAAGTTCGACGTATTTTGGCGGAGCAATACTTAAAAGATCCACACCTCAGCTTACAGGAAATTGCACTGTTGCTAAGTTACTCTGAACAAAGTGCTTTTCAACGTGCCTTTAAGCACTGGACCCAAGTCACACCTCAGCAGTGGCGTATTCAGCATTTTCACTAAAATCTGATCTGCTTGATCCACGTCATCAGGATGTCATGCTTTTTTTGTTAAATTGATTGAAAAACGAGCATTTTCTCGTTAAATATAAAGTTCTACGCGAATAAAACATCAATAACTACAAAAAGTGCATTATGAATAAATATCTTGCTGAATTCATCGGAACGTTTTGGTTGGTCTTCGGAGGCTGTGGCAGTGCCATTTTTGCAGCAGCTTTTCCCGAGTTGGGTATCGGCTTTCTTGGCGTTGCTCTTGCCTTTGGTTTAACCGTTTTAACCGGTGCCTTTGCACTTGGACATATCTCTGGCGGGCACTTTAACCCTGCGGTCAGTGTCGGCTTATGGGTCGGTGGACGCTTTGATACCAAAGATCTGATCCCCTATGTGGTCTCCCAAGTGGTCGGTGCAGTTTTAGCCGCTTGGGTGCTATACCTGATTGTCCAAGGACAAGCTGGTTTTGCTGGTACAGGAGGCTTTGCGACCAATGGGTATGCCGAACTCTCACCAGGAAAATACTCTTTAATCTCCGCTTTAATGATTGAAATTGTACTGACAGCAATGTTCTTGATCGTGATTATGGGCGCCACAGATAAACGTGCGCCTGCTGGTTTCGCGCCAATTGCGATTGGTTTAGCCCTAACCTTGATTCACCTGATCAGTATTCCTGTGACCAACACCTCGGTTAACCCTGCACGAAGTACAGGTGTTGCAATATTTGCTGAAACAGCCGCGTTAAGTCAACTCTGGTTGTTCTGGGTTGCTCCGATTGTCGGTGCCATTATCGGCGCTATTATTTATAAAATTTTAGAAAAAGAGGATTAATTTTTTCTCTATCCCTTAAAAGAAAAAGCCCACGATCTGTGGGCTTTTCTTATTGTTCCACATGGAACATAGATAGGCTTATGTTATAAAAACGGATTGTCAATTTCACCCGACTGCAGATGTTCAATTTTCTCAGGAAGCTGGGCTTCACTTTCAAGCTGTTGCACAATGGCATTCAGATACGCCTGCAATGCTTTGGCCGCAGCTAAACCGGCTTGGTCTTTGGTGAGTTGTAAATTGCCATAAATACTCACGCAGTCCGTGTCATTTTCAAGGGTCAAATCATGGATGGCATGGGACTCATTGCCATGTACAAAAGGTTTAAACATTTTATTTTTACTCTTCTTTATTCTTCAGGCATCGGGCACTGCAGTCGAATGCCTACACATCCAACTGCGTAGAACTTTAACGTAACAGCTGCAAAATATATTGCAATAAGACGTCGACCAATTGTTTCACAATCGCATCTTGATCCGCCGCATCAATACCCGTGCCTTTTGTGACTGTGCTACCACTACTCGACTGAGTAGAGCCCGATTTAAAGTTTTTTTGTAAGGCTTTGAGCTGCTCGGATGAAACCTCTTCTGCGCACTGACTTTCCGCATCCCAATGTGAGTATTGAATTGCACTATTGGCTTTTACCGCCGTTGCTGTCAACGGTAGTTTATAAGTATTACGTTTTTGCTCTTCTGTCAGTTGCGGAAATAAATTCACACCCAACTGCTCTTCCAAATAGCAGACACTGACAATTCTTACCTGCTGTGAATTATCATTCGGTGCGTAATAAGCGCCGATTGCACCCGTTTTTGGCATATAGACCGCTTTATAAACCGCACTCGGAACAATCACTCCCTGACCAATGGTCTTAAGTTTTTTGCCCTGAAATACTGGCCCAGTCACCACAAAAACATCTAGCTTTTGCTTGGTCACAAGCGCCCGTGTGGCTTCTTCCAATTCACGCCACACTTGCTGATTATTTTTAGGAGCCTGTGGCACCATGTTGGCCAAAGAAAAACTGTCGAATTGTGCGGCTTTATTCGGCATATCAGCATTCGGTGCCATATGTCCACGGTCATAGCCTGAACCACGGTAGTCCGACAATGTCGCTCGATGTTCAGTTGCAACATTATTTTCTTCGTGAAAACTATCTTCACGTGGAATTTTTTGGCTCAGGCGCTGCGGCGTCAGAGCCTCTGCAACCCAGAGGGGGGTTTTCGAAACGCCCGAATACATCACATTAAAGCCGTTAAAGCACAGTGCATAGCTGTGTTTACTTAAACTTTCTTTGAGTAAATAGGGCGGAATTTCCCTATAAAATTGTTCTAAACAGGCTGAATTTGAGCTTGGGCTTAAAGACACGTATTGCTGAATTTTTTCTTGACCAAAGGCAATCGCAAAACTTCCCGTTGCCACCAATCCTAAAATCACTTTCAGGCCATTTTGATTAAACATGTTAAAGACTGACTTACCTGAACTACTTTTCTTCTTCGCCATCACAACTACAATAAACATCGGTTTTTCACGAGCTTAACAATCAGCGTATACGAAGTATATCGCCCGAGTTCTATTCGCATAACAATTAAACAAAACGCCATATTTAGATGATTTTGCATGTAACAAAATGTCTTTTTTGTAGAGTTTTTCTACGGCAACGTGATGCGATTGCGTATCTTTGATTGCTGTCGCTTCAAAAAATATGCCAAGGTAAAAAAGAATCGAACGAAATAATACATGCAATTTACGGAGTTCTTATGCATTCTAAGATTTTAGCTTCTCTTGGTTTAATCGGCACAGTGATAAGTGCTTCAGCCTTCGCCGAGCCACCGATCCAACCGGGTGACACCTTAGAAAGTCTCTCTCAAGCCAAAGTCACGACTACTGTTAATGGTCAACCGGGTTCTATTCAAGAACTCGTAAGCTCAGGGCAAATTAAATTGCTTGATCCAAATGCAGCAGCTATCAGCCCAGCGGGCCAAGGTGTACCCAATGACCAAGCAGTGATGCCAACAGCACCACAGAGTGAAGCTCCTGTTCAACAGGCCGCACCTGATACCACAGCGCAACAACAAGTCGCTGCGACTCCAACAGAGCAACATCCACTAGCACCGAATGCAGAACTCTCAGCACAACAAGCTGAAGCGGCATTAAATGATGCTGTCGCACCCACGGTAAATACAGACATGAATGCTGCCCCAGCTGCTGCACCGCCATTAGATTCATCAGCAGAGGCACCTGTCAATGCGGTTGAGCCTGATTCACTGCCATTACCAGATGCCCCTGCTCAAGCACTTCCTGACGCTTCAGCAGAACAACCTGTCCAAGCGATGCCTGAAGCACCTGAAAATGATCCAATGAACTAAGACTTCAACTGATTTATCCTCCAAAAAAACCAGCATATATGCTGGTTTTTATTGAAGTTTAAATCTGGATCTGACTACCCAGCTCAACCACGCGATTGGTTGGAATTTGATAGAAGTCGCTCACAGGACTGGTATTCCGTTGCATTGAGATAAAGAGCTTTTCACGCCACGGCGCCATACCATCCCCTACAGTACTGATAATCCGTTCACGCGAGATGAAAAAACTAATTTGCATTAGATCATATTCAAAACCAAGTTCAGCATAGGCCATTTCCAATGCTTGCGGAATATTTGGCTGATCTTTAAAACCATAATACAAAGTAATACGATAAAAACGGACATCCAGTTTTTCAACACTACTGCGTTCTTGTGACGAAACAAAAGGAATATCGCGTGTAATAACCGTTACCATGATGTTGCGTTCATGCAGGACTTTGTTGTGCTTAATATTGTGAAGCATTGCGTGTGGCACAATATTTGGTGTACCAGTCAAAAAGACTGCATCACCTGGAACGAACTTAGTTTCACTACCCATACTAATGCTTTTAATAAATAGGTCTATTGGCAATGAATCCTTTTCAAGACGCTTCAACACTAATGCACGACCATCTTTCCATGTCATTAAAATAGTATACAGCACTGCACCAATTAAAATTGGAACCCATCCACCTGATAAAATTTTAAGCGAAGTCGAGGCAACAAAAACTGTATCAAGTAACAAAAATGGCACGGCGAATAATGCAACTTTCCACATTGGCCAACGCCACAACCCATAGGCCAAAATAGAGATTAAAATAGTGCCACACAACATAGTCATGGTGACAGCAACCCCATAAGCACTAGCCAAATTCTCACTATTCTCAAACAATAAAATTAAGATCAGTACAGAGATATACAGCGCCCAATTAATAAATGGCAAATAAATTTGACCGCGCTCTACCTCTGAAGTGTGTCGCACTGCCAAACGAGGTAAATAACGTAATTGAATGGCTTGATTAACCATAGAAAATACGCCCGTAATAACCGCCTGAGATGCGATAACTGCTGCTGCTGTGGCCAAACCAATCATTGGAAATAGTGCCCATTCTGGAATAAGCATATAAAAAGGATTCGCGAGTGCATCCGCGTCACGCAATAACAATGCTCCTTGCCCTGCATAATTCAATAACAAACATGGTAATACAATAATAAACCAAGCTAAACGAATCGGAAGACGACCAAAATGTCCCATATCGGCGTAAAGTGCTTCACCGCCCGTCATAGTCAAAATCACGGCACCCATAGTCAGAAAAGCCACATAGGGTTGATTAAAGACAAAACTCAATGCCCAGTACGGATTAACCATCAATAATACATGAGGGGTCTGAAAAATACTCCACAGCCCTAAAGCACCAATCGCTAAGAACCACAGTAGGGTTAATGGCCCAAAGAATTTCCCCATTGTCCCTGTCCCATGGCGCTGTACCAAAAATAAGCCAGTGATAATTCCTATGGATAAGGGCTCTAACCACTGATTAAAAATAGGCGTAGCAATACTGAGACCTTCTATTGCAGAAAGAACCGAAATTGCAGGAGTAATAATTCCATCACCAAAAAACAGTGATGCACCAATAAACCCCAGAGCAATAAGATAAATTTTCTTGTTATCACTAATTAAGGTGGTTCGCAGATTTAGTGCCAGTAAGGACATAATTCCGCCCTCACCGTTATTGTCTGCTCGCATAATAATCGTAACGTATTTAAAACTCACCGTTAGCATCATGCACCAAAAAATGAGGGACAAAATGCCTAAAACTGACGCTTCTGATATCGCTAGATGGGCTGTTAAAAAACATTGACGCAGTGCATAAAGTGGACTGGTTCCAATGTCTCCAAACACGACCCCAAGGGCGGCTAAAGTGATTGCGGGCAATGCGGCTTTTTTTGCAGTACTTTGCATAGTGTGTCTTCAATTTAGACAGTATTTTTGCGAATCATATCATCACGCTAAAAGTTTTTCTCTAAATCAATTGTTTCACCTTGTCGATGGCTATGTTTTTCGATATTATCCTCCGCCATGGTGAGGTGTCCGAGTGGCTGAAGGAGCACGCCTGGAAAGTGTGTATACGTTTGCGCGTATCGAGGGTTCGAATCCCTCTCTCACCGCCAAAATTTTAAAGACCTTAATCGAAAGATTAAGGTCTTTTTTTATGCTGAACATTCTTATTTAGACTTGGCACAAAGTCTGCTTTATAAAAATGACTCTTCACCCAATAGGATAATTTGCACCACAAAGTGAAATATTTATTCAAAAATAAACGCTTGAACCTGATTCAAACTTGAGCTAAAACAATTTCTAAGGGAGGTTAAAATAAATCATCAATGATCATCTAGATGCAATGTTTATGAAGCACAATTCATTTGCGGTATATAACTAGCGAAACACTAAATTGACCAATAAAACTGCTATTCGGGAGTCAGAATGAATAACAGCACCAATTATGTCAAACAAATTAAAAACGCTAAACGAGGCGGTTATACCCCAACCCTTGCAAAGGATGTCAATAAACATAAAATTCAAAAAGCAATTCGTCTGATTGAACAATGGAGAACGCTGGCCAATGAACTCAAACCTCAAATGCAACTCGACATGGCTTTTACGTTGGAAGAATGTGCCCAAGACCTCGATCAAATTTTAAGGAGCAAATAAGTTCCATGTTTTCACTTCACCTTATTTAAAAACAGTTTCATCACAGCCCCCAAATTTTATTCTTAGCTTTCACCCACCCTTTGGTGGGTGAAGTTTGCACAAACAATCATGTGCATTTCAATCGCTCACTTTTTGGCTTGCGTTTTCAAGAAAATCCGCTATCATTCTCACCACGTTGCCGGCATAGCTCAGTTGGTAGAGCAACTGACTTGTAATCAGTAGGTCCACAGTTCGAATCCGTGTGCCGGCACCATTTTATACTTAGCCTCGCTTTTTAGTGAGGCTTTGTTGTTTCTGGCCGTTTGGTTTTTTATTTCATTTTAAATGTCTTTCATTGCTGTAATTTGAACATAGCGCACGATGCCCTGTTCAAATAATTTTTGGCAGAGCTTAGCCGTCATTTTAATTTTGAAATAATCCAAATTTTGAGCGGCCTGTTGGACTAAATGCACATGATAATAACGAGAAAACCCCGCCAAAACTGCATCTGATAAATCTTCAATAGCAACCTGCTGATAGCCTTGCGCTTCTATCGAATGCTGCAAATTCTCTTCTAACTGAAGATGTTCCAAATGAACATCGGCTGCTTTTAACAGCATTTTCAGTTGAAGCTTCTCAAAACGATTTAAATTCAAAAATGCATCACTCAACATCAGATAGTGAAAACCGATGCGCCCTTTTGAATTTAAAACAGAATGGGTTGATCTCAGAAATGAATTTAAATCACTGTGATAAGCGGCATCGAGGCAAAACACCACATCAAAAGGCGCTAAAAATAGCTTTGAATTTAAATTTAAAAATGACGTTTGAATGATGTGTATCTTTGAATTTAACGTGTGTTGTATACGCTGAACACATTCGGCTTGTAACTCAACCGCACAAAGTTGCTGAACATGGTAATGCTGCTGCCACAGCAATAGACTCGCGCCCTGTCCACAGCCCAAGTCTAAAACACGGTCATTTGATTTTAGCTGTAATCGATCAGCAAGATGCGTTGCCAGTGTTTGGCAAGCCTCAGGATAGGATGACCTTGCATCATCCCAATAGCCAAGATTGCTCCAAGCCAATACCGCCTGATCTCCCAATTGCTTTGCATCAATTGCATATTTATGTTTGGGCAGATGTCGCTGTAAGGTTTGGAGCCATTTCATGCTTTAGTAGCCGAGTTGTGGGGCAACCTCAACTTTAGGTTTTAATCCAACAAACGGCAATGGCGCACCGAAAATTTCTGCAATATGCATTGCTGAAGTTACGGCAGACTCTAAAATAGGCAGACCATCGCACGACCATGAACCACAGAAGAAGACTTTTCGGTTAGCACTCTTATGGCGTTGTTGTAACTCTTTATTCAAAGCCACAGTTTGCGAGTCCACCACCGCACGGGTCAAAGTTACTGTTGAAATCACTTTTTTCGGGTCAATCTCGGTTACAGGCTGCCACGTTTGGAACACGGCGTTTTTACCGACCAGACTTGGTTCGACTGAATTGAGCCAAACCGTGAACTGTTGACGGGTAAACTTACGGTCCATCATATAGCTCAGCACCGACCAGTCTTTACGCTTAGGCGGCATCACGGAAGGATCAGTATGGATCACCAGTTGACCTTGCTCAAAACGGAACTGTTTTAACAGCGCAATATCATCTGCAAACTGAACAGGATCTAAAAACTCTTCAATTTTTGTGGTTGGCGTTGCCACCACCACACGGTCAAACAGTTGTTGTTCGCCCTTATTATTTTCAACCAAAACTTTGTCACCTTGTTCAGTGACTTTGCTAATAGCAGATCCGCTTTGGATATTGATGTTTTCAATCAATTTATCGACTAAGGCAGGTGTTCCACCTTGTATACGCAATAAAGCATCGCCATCCGTCAACTGACGTAAAAAGATCAACAGCGGTTTCGCTGGCCATTCGCCAATGGTTTTTGGATTACAGGTACAGATGGTGTAGAGCACAGGCATGACTGCGCCATGCCAAAACACTTCTTCAATGTCATGCTGGTTGATAAATTCAGCCAAGGTAATGTCTTGATCTTTAGATTTGAAGAATTTAGCAATCGCGGTTTTAAGCTGCAACATACCTTTAACCAAGCGCCATCCATACTGCTGCAGGCCTTTGCGGTTATTGATAATCGGAAAATTACCAATGCGGCTACGGGTAGTGGTTAACCATGTTTCTGTACGGTCTTCAAACAACCAACTACATGCCATGTAGGTGCGTACTGGATACGTTTTGATGCCTAAATAAGTCGCAAGACTTAAGGTGTTTTTCCATAAGTGTGGGTTCATGACACGTAACGGAGCATCAATCAGACCACCTTCAAACTCTGTACTGTGGCTATCCATCCCTCGCCCAGTCAGTGCTTCGAAAATAGTAATATTATGCCCAGCATCCTTTAGAATTCTTGCGGTAGCAAGACCGGCCATGCCGCTACCAATAACTGCAATATCCAAAATTATGATCCGTCAGTCTGACTTATATTGACTGAAATTATGACCCAATGTCGAAAAAATAGGGCTATTAAAAAATACCAGAATCACATTTTTTCATGTGCCGCACAGATAGGACGATATCTACTTAAATTACATTTAATTACACTAAAAAACCACTCAAATAAGCACACGTTTTTTATACATTTTATTTTAAATAAAAATATAAGTTGTTTAAAAACAAGGTATATAAATTAACCATTTTTATAACATCTGTTTTACAAGCCAGCAAAAAGGCGCTAAGATACGCCTCGCATAAAAACGATAACTACATCACACAATAATCCATGACCAACTATGCAAAACAAGAAGACTACAGCGCCTAAAAAATCCCTACCCTTGACCGAGTAGGGATTTCTTCTTTTTAGCGACAAGATTTTAGTCCACCACAGCAACGGGGATTTCACCAAACTTGCCACGATTAAAATCGTCAAAAGCTTGCACAATTTCCGCTTTGCTATTCATCACAAATGGACCATAACCTTGAATCGGCTCATTTAGTGGTTCACCAGTCAACACCAAGAACTTAGTGTCTTGCAGCGCTTGTAGTTGAATTGCAGCTTCGCCATCTTGAGCAAACATCACAATGGAACTATCCACCACTTTTTGCATGCCATTAATCAGCACTTCACCACTGAGTACCACCACAATTGTGTTATGCGTGACGGGCACATGAATAAAAGTTTCGTACTCTGCTTTTAATTCACCATCCCAAACATTGACGGGGCTATACGTTTGAGCAGGGCCATGATGACCACCAAACTCCCCCGCAATCACGCAGAGATGTCCAGCATTATCATCCATTTCAATACGTGGGATATCCGCCACAGTCAAGGCTTGATAACGTGGTGTGGTCATTTTGTCTTTGGCTGGCAAATTCACCCAAAGTTGCACCATTTCAAACAGACCACCATGCTCAGCAAAGGCTGGAGAATGAAACTCTTCATGTACCACACCTGAACCTGCAGTCATCCACTGTACATCGCCAGTATTGATGGTACCGCCACCACCGCTAGAGTCTTTGTGCGTCACTTCACCACTATAAGCGATGGTGACTGTTTCAAAGCCACGATGCGGGTGTGAACCCACACCACGTTGCGATGTGGTTGGATCAAATTTGTAAGGTGCAGCATAGTCCAAAAGTAGAAACGGACTAATTGCTTGTCCTAAGCGGTCATATGAAAAGAGGTTTTTGACAGGAAAACCATCACCCACCCAATGCATGTCTTGATTACGATAAACACCGATTACTTTTTTCATCTTGGAACTCCTATATCGATAGGATGAATATGCAATCTATACTACCCCTTTCCTCAGCCGTCTTATAGCACTGCGCTAGTACACACAATCACACAGATAGGACAATCTCGTTAGAATCATCTCACCTTCATAAAAACCAATTTAAAAACAAAGCCATTCTTTATTTTTATGACATATTTTTGCTCAAATTTTCCTATTTTTAAGATTAAGCATCTCGTTTGGCTTATTTTATTGTCTCATTTTCCTACCTATGATGATATTCAAGCTCAAGGCAGTAACCTATTTACTGATTGCCTAGAGACTCGACTGATAATCACAACGAGGACAAAAAAATGGCTAAACCTTATATTCGTTTAGATAAAGATAATGCAGCGGTTCTTTTGGTTGACCACCAAGCGGGTCTCCTTTCATTGGTCCATGACATTGACCCAGACAAATTTAAAAACAATGTACTGGCACTGGCTGCTGCCGCGAAATATTTTAATCTTCCCACCATTCTGACCACCAGTTTTGAAGATGGACCAAACGGCCCTTTGGTCCCTGAATTGGTCGAAATGTTTTCCGATGCACCCTATATTGCACGCCCAGGACAAATCAATGCATGGGACAATGAAGACTTTGTTCAAGCCGTAAAAGCCACAGGTAAAAAACAATTGATTATTGCGGGTGTAGTGACTGAAGTCTGTGTGGCCTTCCCTGCACTGTCAGCACTTGAGGAAGAGTTTGACGTCTTTGTGATTACCGATGCATCGGGAACCTTTAACCCCATCACCCGTGATGCAGCATGGGATCGCATGTCTCAGGCAGGCGCGCAGCTGATGTCATGGTTTGGTGCAGCTTGCGAATTACACCGCGACTGGCGTAATGATATTGAAGGCCTCGGTTCACTCTTTGCAGCGCATATTCCAGACTATAAAAACCTAATTCAAAGCTATAGCAAAAATACAGCGCAGAAATAATCAAACCTCAGTAAAAGCGATCCTCGGGTCGCTTTTTTGTCGTGTGCAATCGTTAGCGATGATACAGTATCAAATCATCCATCACAGACTGCCTTCGGTCACAAATCAATACAGGCTTGAACCCATCATGCATTCATTTGACGACTATTATTATTTTTATCTTGTGGTCAAGCACGGCGGTTTCAGTGCTGCAAGCGATGCCTCGAACATCACCAAGTCTAAGCTTAGTCGCCGTATTTTAGACCTTGAAGCCAAGTACAACGTGACCCTGATTCAGCGTTCAACACGACATTTTAAAGTCACCCCCTTGGGACAAGAGCTGTTTGAAGAATGTCGTCAAATCATTCAGCAAGTCGAAAGTGCACACAATGTTTTACTGAAACAGAAAAGTGAACCGCAAGGTTTAATCAAAATCAGCTGTCCTTCTGTGATGATGCGCTATCAAGTACGAAGTTTACTCAATCATTTTTTAAAACAATATCCCAAAGTCCAAGTGGAAATGGAACTGACCAGCCGTCGTGTCGATGTCTTGCATGATGACATTGATCTTGCCATTCGGACCAATTTTAGTGCCAATGAAGACTCGAGTATTGTGGTCCGTGATGTGGTCAAAACCACGCATTGTTTGGTGGCCAGTCCTGATCTGCTACAGGGCCGTGAAATTCAATTTGCCACTGAGCTGAATGATTTTCCAACACTCGCACTGGGGGTACAAAAGTCCGATTATCAATGGTTATTGCATCATACCCAGAGTGATGAACAGATCGTGATTCCTTTAGAACCACGGGTCAAAAGTAATGATGTCGCAGGTGTGTATTACTCGGCTCTGGATGGACTCGGCATTGCCAACCTACCTTACTTAACGGTAGAGGCAGATATTGCTTCAGGTCGCCTGATTCACATTTTGCCCGACTGGTGTTCCAATATTGGAAGCGTACAGCTTGTCTATGCTTCACGTAAAGGACAACGTTTGGTCATGGAAAAACTGATTGAGCATTTGATTCAGGGTTTAAGAGACTTTGCCAGCACCAGCAAGGGTTATCATCTGTAGAACCGAAAAGAATCCCGCATAAAAAATCAGCCACTTGGGCTGATTTTTTACAGGCATCATACTCATGACTCAGCACAATGCAACTATCGAGGTCAGCTTAGATTTTACCAACCAAGTCGATTGACGGCGCAAGCGTTGCTTCACCTTCTTTCCATTTTGCTGGACATACTTCGCCTGGGTGTGCATGCACATATTGTGCTGCTTTCACTTTGCGTAATAGTTCAGATGCATCACGACCAATACCGCCAGCATTAATTTCAATAATTTGGATTTTACCTTCAGGATCAATCACAAAAGTACCACGGTCTGCTAGACCTTCTGTTTCAATCAGCACGTCAAAGTTTTTAGACAAAGTCCAAGTTGGATCGCCAATCAATGGATACTGAATTTTACCGATCACATCTGAAGTATCGTGCCATGCTTTATGGGTAAAGTGGGTATCGGTCGATACGCCGTAAATTTCCACACCGAGTTTTTGAAATTCAGCATAGTGATCGGCTAAGTCGCCCAATTCTGTTGGACACACAAAGGTGAAATCAGCAGGATAGAAAAATACGACAGACCATTTGCCTTTCAAGTTTTGCTCAGACAACTCAATGAATTCACCATTTTGGTAAGCTGTTGCATTAAACGCCTTAACTTCAGTATTGATTAAACTCATGTATTCGTCCTCAAAAGATTTGTGAGAGTGCTTAAGTGATGAAGCAAGAATACGCACAAACCAAAAATTGGTAAAACAGTAAGTTTTTATTATTTTTATCGGATTTTTAGATTTATTATTTCCCGACGATCTTGCCCGATTTTCATCATCTTGTGACCTAAATGAAAACCTTTCCATTTTTCAAATCGAGCTAATACAGTCAAATCTAGAGTCAAGCAGTGGAAAATCTATGATTTGGAAGGGCCTTTCAAAGCTTTGATGTTCAATAAAAAGTGAAATTAAGCCGTTTCGGTCTGCCCCACCTGATGATAAGCACGATTAAAATAAACCAAACTTTGCTCATGTTGGCTTTGTTGAATCGCAACAATACGGCACATAAAAACCGTATGTGTTCCCACTTCTTGAATATCCTCAATTTCACAGTCAAAATTGACCAAAGCATCCTTTAAAACAGGTGCGCCCGTTTCTAGCTCTGTCCACACACCATGTTTGAAACGCTCTTCAGACGTCATTTTAGATGCAAAGACATTCGAAATATGCTGATGTTGTGCACCTAACACATTCACCGATAAAATTTTATTGTCGACAAAATGTGCATGTGAACGCGATGCTTTATTCATACAGACCAATAATGTCGGTGGTGTATCCGTCACACTGCATACGGCAGATGCTGTGAATCCATGACGATCAGCCATGCCTGCCGTAGTTACGACACTCACGGCACTGGTTAACAAAGACATTGCATCTCTAAAGTCTGTTGCTTCAATCATCATTTTATTCCTCAGTAGAACGAACACATGCTTTTAAATGGAATACGAGCTACCCATTTCTGATCAAATAGATAGCCCTCTCACATCACGCGCTTGCTGCGTATGAAGCCGAAAGTTCTTTACGAATAATTTCTGCACCTGCGCTTAACGCATTCAGCTTACCACGTGCCACTTCACGTGCTAAAGGTGCCATGCCACAGTTGGTCGAAGGATAGAGTTTATCTGCATCGACAAACTGAAGCGCCTTACGTAGTGTATTCGCAACTTCTTCTGGTGTTTCAACGGTGTTGGTTGCAACATCAATCGCACCGACCATGACTTTTTTACCGCGAATCAGTTCAATCAGATCCATTGGTACACGCGAGTTTTGACATTCGAGTGAGATGATATCAACTTTAGATTGTTGCAGTTTAGGGAATGCTTCTTCGTATTGACGCCACTCTGAACCTAAGGTCTTTTTCCAATCGGTATTGGCTTTAATGCCGTAGCCATAGCAAATATGAACCGCAGTTTCACATTTCAGACCTTCAAGTGCTCGTTCAAGCGTTGCAACACCCCAGTCATTCACTTCATCAAAGAACACATTAAATGCAGGCTCATCGAACTGGATAATATCCACACCCGCAGCTTCTAACTCACGTGCTTCTTGATTCAGGATCTTAGCAAATTCCCAAGCCAGTTTTTCACGGCTTTTATAGTGACCATCATACAGCGTATCAATCATGGTCATTGGACCAGGAAGCGCCCACTTAATCGGCTGATTTGTTTGGCTACGTAAAAACTTAGCATCTTCAACAAAAACAGGCTTTTGACGGCTTACTGCACCTACCACTGAAGGTACACTCGCATCATAACGATTACGGATACGAACCGTTTCGCGTTTCTCAAAATCAACGCCATCCAGATGTTCAATAAAGGTCGTCACAAAATGTTGACGGGTTTGTTCACCATCACTGACGATATCAATACCTGCATGGAGTTGTTCTTGCAATGACAAACGTAAAGCATCTTGTTTCGCTTCGAGTAATGCCTCACCTTCGAGTTTCCAAGGTGACCAAAGTTTCTCAGGCTCAGCAAGCCAAGAAGGTTTCGGTAAACTGCCCGCAGTTGATGTTGGTAATAAAATGGCCATTTTAAATCTCTATTTCAATATTCTGTTTCAGGTAAATTAAGCAGCGTTGCTGTTTACGGTGTAATTCGCAGCCCATTTTTCAAGGATGTCTTGATACGGCTTGATAAAGTTTTCTTCTGTCCATTTACCTTGCTTGACCGCGAGCTGACCACGTTCAACGCGGTCATAGACGATTCGCGTTAATGAGTAATCTGGGTAGTCTAGGCTAGCTTGATAGACTTGAGCTGCTGATGAATTTGCATTGTAAATTTCAGGGCGATAAATCTTTTGGAAAGTTTCCATGGTGCTAATCACACTGATCAATTCAAGATCGGTGTAATCACGCAGTAAATCACCCGCAAAATAGAATGCTAAAGGTGCAGCGCTCCCTTTCGGCATAAAGAAGCGAACCTGTAAGCCCATTTTATGGAAATACTCATCGGTACGTGAATATTCATCTTGTTTATACTCAACGCCTAACACAGGATGCTCATTGGTAGTACGGTGATACTTCTTCGCCGTTGAAACACTCAAACAAATCACAGGCTGTTGATTAAACTCTGCTTTAAAAGTCTCTGAGTTCACCAAGTATTGATACAGTTTGCCATGTAGATCACCAAAACCTTCAGGTGCATACGACGTCGAATTCTCTTTATTATGTTCTTTCAGCACCACGCTAAAATCGTAGTCACGTACATAAGACGAGAAGCTATTGCCAATCATGCCTTCAATACGCTGATGGGTATGATGATCATTAATCGTGCTTTTCAGCATTTCAATAATTGGGAAAGTTTGACCATTCCCCTCAATATCTAAATTTGCAGAAATAATATCGATTTCAAGCGAATAACGATCACCATTCGGGTTATCTGTTTGTGCTAAGGCATTGAAACGATTATTGATCATACGAAGTGTATTACGTAGGTTCTGCTCACGACTTTCACCGCGCGCCAAGTTAGCAAAGTTCGTCGTTAGACGTGTGTTATCTGCTGGTTGATAGTTTTCATCAAAACGAATGCGTTTAATTGAACATGCAAACTCTGTACTCATGGCGATCTGTTACCCTATATTTATGCGATAAAACTGAATTTCTTTCATGCTCTTTCTAGAGGGTCCAATTTTCTTTTTGGATCTTTCTAGTGAATCATCTTTCCAGCCTTTTCAGTTTTTTCTGAGTATCAGGCTAAGAAGCAACGATGAATATGATCTATCGTTAAGAGCGTGGTTTAATTTATACCTGAATGATCACATGAATAAAAATGATTTAATCTCACACCAAAGTGAACTAAATTCATGTTTAGAAATTCTGTCACTTTAACAATGAATTATGCGTGGATAATTTTTGTGGATGTACGAAAGGAAAGAATGAAAACATTAAGCCCTTGTGTGTGAGTTGTGAAAAGTCATGATATTGCTCAATCAACGTCATCAACACGCTACATCTTTATTTTAATTATCTTTTTAAATCAGGAACTTAAAGTCATAAGCTGATTATTAAAATATTAGATAAAACAGACGATTCAATGGTTTTGTCTGTGGGAAAATGATGAGTGCAAGCTTGGTTTTGAGTTCTTGTATTTATTAACTTTGGCTCCTCTTTCTGACCTTGGCTCTTCCTCACAGAATCAGGAAATTTAATATCTTTCCTATCACCAATCAGAATTAAAAAAACAAACATTCGGTCGTTATATTAAAAACAGCTCACCTATATCAAGTAAAACTAAAGAATCATCTCATGCATTTTTTGCATAACTGAATTAAAAATTGCATTGTCGTTTTTTTTAAAAAAAAGTAACACTTGCCACAGCTAAATCCCCAATCGACGATTTAGCACTCAACACCTAAAGCAATGCCTCTATAAATTGATCAACATGGAATGTCATCAATGCCTTGCTACATCAGGCCAAAAGTTGAGGAAAAGAAGATTAAAGAAGGAACGATAAGTATGAAGCAGAAGAAATTACTGAAATATATTCTGATTGCCATGATCTCAGGAATACTGATTGGCTGGGCTTTTCATAGCACTTTAACAACTGCACAAACCACAGAACTTGCCGCCTATTTTAAAATTGTGACTGATGTATTCTTAAGATTAATTAAAATGATTATTGCACCCTTAGTGTTTGCAACAATCGTTTCCGGTCTTGTCTCGATGGGAAAATCCTCTTCCTTGGGATCAATTACCTTAAAGGCCATGAGTTGGTTTATTGGTGCATCATTTATTTCACTTTTACTGGGCATGGGCTTAGCCAATTTATTCCAACCTGGCGCTGGGATGAATCTCACCGTTCCTCAAACAGCGGTTGATATCGGTGTCAGTGCGACAAGTCTGAGCTTAAAAAGCTTCATTACCCATATTTTCCCGCGTAGTTTTGCTGAAGCCATGGCCAATAATGAGATATTACAGATTTTGGTTTTCTCAATTTTCTTTGGTTCTGCACTTGCCTATGTTCAACATCATAGTGAAGCGACCGTCATTGGTAAAATAATTGATGAACTCTGTAAGGTGATGTTCCGAATTACAGATTATGTCATGGCATTTGCACCTATTGCCGTTTTTGCAGCGATTGCTTCCGCGATTACCATTCAAGGCCCTAAGCTGATTATTGATTATAGTATTTTCATTGGACAGTTCTATGTAGGACTCTTGGTGCTTTGGACTCTCCTGATTGCTTTCGGCTATATCTTCTTGAAAAAAGATATTTTTAAATTGATGCGAATCGTGCGTGAACCCACCATGTTGGCATTTGCGACCGCAAGTAGCGAATCGGCGTATCCAAAAACCATGGAAGCTTTGGAGAACTTCGGTGTGCCTAAACGCATTACCAGTTTCGTGCTCCCTTTAGGTTATTCTTTCAACCTCGACGGCTCGATGATGTATATGGCATTTGCTGTGTTATTTATTGCACAAGCCTACAACATTGATTTAAGTTTTTCCCAGCAAGCACTCATACTCTTTACCCTCATGATTACGAGTAAAGGGATTGCAGGTGTTTCACGAGCATCTATTGTGGTGATTGCCTCAACACTGGCCATGTTCAAACTTCCTGAAGCCGGTATTCTATTAATTTTAGCGATTGATCAGTTTTTAGATATGGGCCGTACGGCAACCAATGTGATTGGAAATAGTATTGCAACTGCCGTGATTGCAAGTACTGAAGGCAATAAAGATGAGCTTACGGAGCAAGAAGGCATCATGGTGAACAACATTTCTCCCGCAAACCAATTAGCCGATAACACTTAGAATTATTTATAGATAAAATAAATGGTGATTTTTAAATAGTAAGTAAAGTCCTTTATTTACTATTCATAAAATCACCTTATTTATTATTTAAATATACCTCAAAACGATTAAAAAAAATAATCCATAAATTCGAATTATTTATTTTTCTGAATTAAAATATTCCAAATATAATTAATTCGATTTGAAAATGACATTTCTCGTTTAACCAGATAGACATCTTGAAATAAATAGTACTGCTTACCGTCCAGTACTTTTAATTTATTTTCTTGAATTTCTCTTTCAACCAATAATTTAGGCAGCCATGCCACACCTAAACCTTGCAACACCAGCTCTTTTAAATCACCTGCATTATCCGTCTCATATAAAGTTCTATAATCCAACTTATTTTCAATCGCTTCATCCACACAGTTTCTTAAATATGCTTGTTTACTATAAGACAACAAAGGAAAAGACTGATCGAGTGAATATTTGGCAGTCCCGTCATGATCTAAGGCCGTCACAGGGAGTATTTCCATTTCAACAATTTTATGAAATTCGAATAAAGAACGATCGAATTGTTCTAATGTCTTTTGATCACAATAACTGATTAAAAAATCACACGAGCCATCTTTTAATAAGCGCATCCCCTGTTTGAAATTTGAGGCAATAATCTCCAATTTTAAGTCCGTCATATCCATGGATAACTCATGAATAAAGCGGGGGAAAAACTGGGTAATGAGCGAGTGTGACACTGCAAACTTGACGGTTAACTCATCATGTTTCACATTCTTTTCTAAATATTTTATTGTTGTAGTGAGTTGATTTTGTATGTTTTTTGCCGAAGCCAGTAAAACTTGGCCTGCTTCTGTGAAATCAATATTTTTACTATATCTTTTCAAAATTTGGAACCCAAGTGAGTTTTCAATATTCTGAATTCTGCGCGTAAAGGCAGACTGCGTGACATGTCGTAGAGCTGCTGCTTGAGATATCGATTTTTCTTGCTCTAACGCAAGTAAATCTTCAATCCATCGAATTTCTAAAGTCATAACTCATTCTTCACTCATCCTTTGATCAATTATAATCTATTATGCAAAAAATGCATGTAGTAATATATTTTTACATTAGAAAAAAAACCGTGCGCACTTTAATATCGATTTATTCGAGATTAGAGTCTATTTAAATGAACATTAAGATTAACACACGTGTTGAAAAGGATTTATTAGGACATAAAGAAATTCCTGCTCATTGCTATTATGGTGTACAAACTTTAAGAGCTTTAGAGAACTTTAATTTAAGTCCAAATAAACTCAATCAATTCCCTGTTTTTATTAATGCCCTTGCAATGGTTAAAGCTGCATGCGCAGAAGCCAATTTTAAACTCAATAAACTTGAAGAAAATAAATACAATGCCATTCAGTATGCATGTGAACAAGTTATTAATTATAAATATCATGACCAATTTCCAATTGATATGATTCAAGGTGGTGCGGGAACATCCACCAATATGAATATCAATGAAGTACTGGCTAATATTGGATTAGAACATTTAGAGCATTTAAAAGGCGAATATCAATATTTACATCCAAATAATGATATTAATATGTCTCAGTCAACCAATGATGTCTATCCAACGGCCATTAAAGTGGGTTTAATTTTTGCAATAGAGCAATTGAACAGCCCGTTTCAAAGTTTAATTCAAAGTTTTAAGAACAAGTCAGATGAGTTTTCGCATATCTTAAAAATGGGTCGTACCCAATTGCAAGATGCTGTTCCAATGACCTTAGGTCAAGAATTTGGCGCATTTGCAAATACCTTACAAAATGATTTAAACAAGCTCAATGACATCATGCCGTCTGCTTTAAGTGTTGTAAATTTGGGTGGAACGGCAATTGGAACAGGGATCAATACCGAAGTTAAGTATCGTGAATATGCCATCGCAGCATTGTCTGAAATTACGCAAAAGCAGATCAGCAGTTCACCTGATTTAATCGAAGCAACCTCAGATATGGGTGATTTCGTTTTATTATCGAGCTTCTTAAAACGTACCGCGACTAAACTCTCAAAAATTGCCAATGACCTGCGTTTACTTTCTAGTGGCCCTCGTACTGGTCTGAATGAAATCCATTTAGAACCGCGTCAACCAGGCAGCTCAATTATGCCTGGCAAAGTGAACCCTGTTATTCCAGAAGCAATGAATTTAGTGTGTTTTCAAGTGATTGCAAATGATTTGGCCATTACTTTGGCGGCCGAAGCAGGTCAGTTACAGCTCAATGCGATGGAGCCGTTAATTGCTTTTAAACTGTTCGAATCGATCGATTTGTTAGGTAAAGCGATGCAAATGTTCCAATATAAATGTATTGAAAACATCCGTGCCAATGCTGAACACTGTCAGGCCAATGTAGATAATTCAATCGGCATTATTACTGCACTCAACCCATATTTGGGCTATGAAACAACGACTCGTATTGCAAAACAAGCCAATGAAACTGGCCAAAGTGTATTGGCTTTAATTAAAGCTGAAAACCTATTGTCTGATCAAATTTTGGCTGATGTGCTATCGATCAAAAATATGGTTCATCCTCAGCAATCTTTATCATGATTTATTAGCATTTCGTCTTTTTAAAAAGGAATCTCATCAGAGATCCCTTTTTTATAGAGAGGAAAAGTATGCTCTGTCACTCGTATTAGCTGAACATTTTTATTCTATAAAGTTCTTTTTAAATACAAAGTTTTCCGAGTCATAAAAAAAAGAACCTAATAAAAATCAGATTCTTTCTTTATCAAAAATACAACATTTACTTATTGCACAAGTTAGAACGGAAGATCATCATCCATATCTGCTGGTGCTGCCGCAGGTGCTGACTGAGGAGCCGCCTTTGGTGCAAAACCGCTTGGGTTATTGTTCGCATAACCACTTTGTTGATTGTTGCTATTACCTGCTGCAGGATTGCCGCCATAACCGCCTTGGTTGTTGTTATTGTTATAACCACCACCTTGGTTATTGTTGAAACGTGGTTGTGCATAACCATCATTTCCGCCTTGCATTTGCTCACCTTGCTGACGGTTGTTGTCGAGCATCTGCATTTGCTCACCACGAATTTCTGTGGTGTAGCGTTCTTGACCATTTTGATCTGTCCACTGACGAGTACGCAGTGAACCTTCAATATAAACTTTCGAACCTTTGCGTAGGTATTGTTGCGCAATTTCACCTAGACGGTTGTGTAACACAATACGGTGCCATTCGGTTTGCTCTTTACGCTCACCTGTGCTTTTGTCTGTCCAAGAGTCGCTCGTTGCAATTGAAAACTGGGTCAACGAACCACCGTTTGGAAAAGTTTTCGTCTCTGGATCTCGGCCTAATGTGCCCACTAAAATAACTTTATTTACACCGCGCATCTGATGTTTACTTCCTATCTATTTCTATTATTTACTTTATAAGAGTTATGCTTAAATGGCTACCTCTTTCCCCAACAACTGCGTTAAATCTTGTCGCGTAGCATCATCTATTTGCTGCTTATCGACTTTTACATACGCTACTTGCTGATCAGACATCACCACGACCTCTTCAATACCACGAATCGCTAAAAGCTGTGAAGTCCATTCGTCCGTTTGTTTATGCTCAGGTAAACGCAATACCATCGAAGACAAATAACGTGGTTGTGCCAAGCCAAAACTAATCAATAACCAAACAATCGCCAGTCCAGTCAGGATGCTCCAGCCCAAGGCTGTATTGTTTAACAGCAACAACTGACCACCTGTGACACCACCAAAGAATGCGCCTAAAAACTGGCTGCTGGCATTTACGCCCATCGCAGTCGCTTTAGACTGAATCGGCGCAGCTTTCGACAACCATGACGGCAACAACGCTTCCATGACATTAAAAGCAATAAAGAATAAGCCCAAACCAGTGAGCAAAATATACTTCGACTCAAAGCCAAAAATTAGAATGCCTAAGCCTAAAATAATGCCGCCAATAGCCGTTAAAAAGATGCCTCTCATTTTGCGATATTTTTCAGCCAACACAATACTTGGAAAGGCAAAAAATAGGCTAATCACCAACAACGGTAAATACACCCAGCCATGCGAATTTAGTGGAATTTTTGCAAAATCGATAAGTTGCGATGGGACATAAATAAACATTGCCGTCAGCAATAAATGTAAGCTAAACACCGACACATGCAGACGGTTCAAATCGCCCATTTTTAAGACTTGTTTGAGCTGAGCCAAATAACCTTGCTGATAATTACGATGATGGCGGGTGACTTTGGGCACCAAAAATAACATCGAAATAGCCGCCAAACCCATGATGGTGGTCACCCAGAATAATCCTGAAATTCCCACCAAACCGGTAAGCCACGGCCCCAAACTAAAAGCCACAGCAAAAGAAACTCCGATACTCATGCCCATGGTTGCCATGGCTTTCATACGATTTTCTTCACGGGTCACATCCGCCAGTAGTGCCATCACCACTGCAGACACTGCTCCACCACCTGCAATAGCACGACCAATAATCACCCCATAAATGGTGTCTGACATCGCTGCAATTGCACCACCCAAAGCAAATAGAAGTAGCCCAAAAACCACCAAGGGCTTACGGCTATAACGGTCAGCAATCAAGCTGAAAGGAATCTGTAAAATAGCCTGTGTTAAACCATAAATCCCCACAGCCAAACCGAGCAGCGCAGGCGTTGCATATTCATAGGTCTGCCCTGCCACAGAAAATACAGGGATGATCATGAACAAACCCAACATGCGTAAGGCAAAAATACTGCTTAAGGCAAAAGTTGAACGACGTTCTAAAGCATTCATCATAAACGAGGACAGACTGTATTGAATTAATCTTGGATCAAGATTATAGGCTATTCAATCCGACTAGCGGCATGAATTTTATGTTTAATAAAAGCCTTCCTGATCTGAAAAACAAAAAGCGCAGCCTGAGCTGCGCTTTTCTGCGGTTTAAAGCCATCTGCTTTAAGCGGCTTGATGTTTTTTGTATTGAATAGAAGCAATAACAGCCCAAACAATAAAGGCCACACCAATTAAACCCGTGACAACTTCTGGTACATGTAGACCTGTACCACTTGCCAACATAATGAATGCTAAAGCACCAATTGCGTAGTGTGCACCATGCTCAAGGAAGACATAGGCATCCAAAGTCCCTTTTTCGACCAAGTAAATGGTCATTGAACGCACGAAAATCGCACCAATCGCGAGACCCAGCATAATAATCACAACATCGGAAGTAATCGCAAATGCACCAATTACGCCATCAAAACTGAACGATGCATCAAGTACTTCTAGGTATAAGAAACCACCAATACCTGCTTTGACCACACCTGTAGTTGCGCCATTGGCATCATGTGTAACTGCATTGCCGTCTTCATCAACTTCAGGTTCACCGCCCAACAAATGACTTAAGACTTGTACACCAATATAAACCACGATGCCCCAGATTCCCGCCATGGTCACCACCAGACGTTTGGCTTCATCGACATTGGCCGCCATCACCAAAAGTGCAATCAGTGCAAGGAAGACCGACATTGCAGGAACATTGGCTAAGTTGGTCAAACGACGTTCTAACCAGCGGAACCAGTGTGTGTCTTTCTCTTCATCTAAGAAGAAATTTAAGAACACGAGTAACAAGAATGCACCACCAAAAGCAGCAATTTCAGGGTGATGATCCATCAGACGTTGTGAGTAGGTTTTTGGATCATTCAAAGCCAGTTGTACGACTTCAACGAAGCCCATATCTGCAGTTACCGCCACAATTGCGACAGGGAAGATTAAACGCATACCAAATACAGCGACTAAAATCCCCACAGTCAGGAACAAGGTTTTCCAGAAATGATCCCAACCACGTAACACAGATGCATTGACCACGGCATTATCAAAAGATAACGAGACCTCCATCACCGCTAAAATTGCAGTAATGGTCAAAGCAGTAAACATGGTCTTTAAGCCCGCTTCTGGTCCATGGGTAAAACCCCAGTACGCAGACAACGCAAGACACACGATCGTAAAAATGATAGAGAAACCAAAATGTTTCATCATGACAGATCGACCTATAAAAAATTTGGAGATGAACGAAAACTTAAAAAACAGGTTGAGTTTTATGGCCGCAATTATGACGCTTTTTGCGCCTGAAACCAAAACATCTTCGTTAATTTTTACTTATCTCACCGATGTACGGAGATGGATTGTTGTTCCGCGCAAACTGTTGTTATAGTCTTGCCCATATTTTGGCTTCCCTTAGGATCTAATCATGGCTTTTTCTCAAGACGTTTGGCAGCGTAATATCGACTTATATCAAAAAACACTGGCTTTACCTTTTAACCAAGAGTTGGCTTCAGGCACACTTAATAAAGAAGCATTTTGTCATTATGTGATTCAAGATGCGCACTACTTGGTGGCTTATGGTCGTGCTTTAGCGGTGTGTGGTGCTAAAGCGTATGAGGCTGACGACATTATTCAGTTTAGCCAAGGGGCCAAAGAAGCGATTGTGGTGGAACGCAGTTTGCATGGTGGCTTTATGAAAAATTTTGATATTTCAAAACAACAGTTTGAAGAAACCCCGCTGACTTTAGCATGTCACCATTACACTTCATTTCTAACGGCAACAGCATGGTCTGAAAGCTACCCTGTGGTGTTAGCAGCACTCTTACCTTGTTTTTGGATTTATGCTGAAGTCGGTAAAGACATTGTGGGGAACTCTATCGCCAACAACCCATACCAAGCGTGGATTGATACTTACGCAGGTGAAGAGTTCAACCAAGCTGTGCGTAATGTAATTGCAACCATCGATAAAGTGGCTGCACGTTGCGATGCAGATACCATTGAGAAAATGCATAAAGCCTACCGTAAAGGGGCTGAACTGGAATGGTTGTTCTGGGACAGCGCTTATAAACAGCAGCAATGGCTCGGTTTAGACCACGCTTAAAAGCGCACATGATCCAAAAAGCTCTGAACCCTTCAGGGCTTTTTATTGACCGAATCTCGTATTTTTCAAATGGCATGATTGCTATTTTAAGCATTTGAAACTAAACTCCAAAAATGATAATAATTATCATTTACATAATTAACTTTCGAGGGCCGTTCTCATGCATCCTGATACTCTAGGTACTGAAGCCATTCGTGCATTTTTTACCGTACAATGTTGCTGGCTAAATAACGAAGAAATATACCTTGAAAAAGGCTGTTTACACTGTGGTTCTGCCGCGACCTATCTCATTTATTATACCAATCCACATATTCAAAAATTGATGTTGGCTTTTATTAAAAAATATCATTGCGTTTTAAGTCGCGAACAAGACTTACTCGACCTACCAGACTTTGAAGATGACTACGACGCCTTCTTACAAACTCTTGAGCATGAAGTCAATTTCTATGCCCGTCTTCATCATGACATTATCCGTCCCTTTGCTTTTGAGACGGTCGATTCAATCTTTGAACGTCGTTATGCGCTAGCATGCTAAATGCTGCAACCATAACAATACTCTATCCCTGAAGGCGTACGGCAAACCAAAAATAGCACAGCCATGATGCAACTTTTGCACTACGCCAAATGGGTGATCCACTCTTTTTTACACAATGCCTAAACATCTTTCTATCTTCAGTCGCAGCCAGTATCGATAGCTTGAGACTTGTTTCAACACCGAAATCTAGCTACAGTCTAGCAGCATCACTTTTCTTTTGGCCGACATGATTTGTCGCTATAAAATCATGTTTAACACTTGAATAAAGCATAAGTCGTTATCATATACCTCCTTCATCTGCACAATTTCGAGATAGTTTTATGAGCCAAAGTCATATCCGTATTCGAGGCGCACGTACCCATAACTTAAAAAATGTGAACCTTGATATTCCCCGCGATAAGTTCGTGGTGATCACGGGACTTTCTGGTTCAGGTAAGTCATCGCTTGCATTTGATACACTCTATGCCGAAGGTCAGCGTCGTTATGTCGAATCGCTTTCGGCCTATGCGCGCCAGTTCTTGTCACAAATGGAAAAACCTGAAGTTGACTCAATTGAAGGTTTAAGCCCTGCCATTGCGATTGAACAGAAGTCAACCAGCCATAACCCACGTTCTACGGTGGGTACCATTACCGAAATTTATGACTATTTACGTCTACTCTACGCACGTGTCGGCACGCCATTTTGCCCAGAGCATGACTTGCCGATGGTGGCACAGACCGTATCGGAAATGGTCGATGCCGTAAAAGGATTGGATGAAGGGACAGCGCTGATGCTGCTTGCACCTGTGGTGCGTGAGCGTAAAGGCGAATATTCCAACCTGTTTGAACAGCTACAAAGTCAAGGTTTTGTACGGGCCCGTGTCGATGGTGATATTGTTGATCTAGACCCAATTCCAGAACTCGATAAAAAGAAAAAACACACCATTGAAGTGGTGGTGGATCGTTTTAAAGTCCGTGATGACCTCGGCAACCGCATTGCAGAGTCTTTTGAAACGGCTCTACGTTTGGGCGGTGATATTGCGATTCTTTCGTGGATGAACGGTGAACACCCAGATCGGGTCTTTTCGGCTAAACACTCTTGTCCTGAATGTGACCGCGCCGTTGCAGAACTTGAACCTCGTCTATTCTCATTCAACAATCCCTTTGGTGCCTGCCCAACCTGTGATGGTTTAGGAACCCGTAGCCATTTTAGTGCTGAAAAACTCATTCCAAGCCCTGAGGTTTCCATTAGCCAAGGCGCGATTCGTGGTTGGGATCGTCAACGTCCGTACTACTACAGCATGATTGAAAAAGTGGCTGAACATTTTGGCTTTTCTTTGGATACGCCTTGGAATGAACTGGATGCCGACACCAAAAAGAAATTTCTCTACGGTACAGGCAAAGAAAAAGTTGATTTAAGTTATATCGATGAGCGTGGTCGTAAGCATAATCGTGTGCAACCTTTTGAAGGAGTTTTGCCACATTTAGAACGTCGCTATCGTGAAACAGAATCAAACTATGTTCGTGATGATTTGGCACAATATCTGTCTAATGCAGCATGTGATGCCTGCGGTGGATCACGTCTGAATGAAATTTCACGCCATGTTCGAGTGAAAGACAAAACCATTGCCCAAATTACTAAAATGTCGATTGGTGATGCAGAAAGTTATTATCACGATTTAAATCTTGATGGTGCAAAAGGTGAAATCGCCGATAAGATTTTTAAAGAAATCCGTGAGCGCCTGCACTTTCTAGTCTCTGTTGGTTTGAATTATTTAAGTCTCTCTCGCTCAGCAGAAACCCTGTCTGGTGGTGAAGCACAGCGTATCCGTTTGGCTTCACAAATTGGTGCAGGTTTAATGGGCGTGATGTATGTCCTTGATGAACCATCCATTGGTCTGCATCAACGTGATAATGATCGCCTACTTGAAACCTTAGTTCGTTTACGTGATTTGGGGAATACCGTTTTAGTCGTTGAGCATGATGAAGATGCGATTCGTGCAGCAGATCATATTATCGATATTGGTCCTGGTGCTGGTATTCATGGTGGTCATGTGATTGCTGAAGGGACTTATGATGAAATCCTTGCCAATAATGAATCACTTACAGGTCAATATTTATCAGGCAAATTGAAAATTGAAGTACCGAAAAAACGGACTGAACCACCAAAGCCTGAAGAACAAATTAAACTGATGGGTGCTGCGGGTCATAACCTACAGAATGTGGATTTAACCATTCCTTTGGGTGTGATGACCTGTGTGACTGGTGTGTCTGGTTCAGGTAAATCTACGCTGATTAACCGTACTTTATTGCCTTTGGCAGCGACACAGCTGAATGGTGCAACCACTTTAACAGCTGAAAAATTTGACTCGATTGATGGTCTGCAATTCCTTGATAAAGTTGTTGATATTGACCAAAGTCCGATCGGTCGTACGCCTCGTTCTAACCCTGCGACGTATACAGGTTTGTTTACTCCGATTCGTGAATTGTTTGCGCAAACACCTGAAGCCAAAGCACGTGGTTATGCTGCGGGACGTTTCTCGTTTAACGTGAAAGGTGGTCGCTGTGAAGCCTGTGAAGGTGATGGCATGATCAAAGTGGCAATGCACTTTTTACCTGATATGTATGTGCCTTGTGATAATTGTCATGGTGAACGTTATAACCGTGAAACTTTAGAAGTTGGATATAAAGGTAAGAATATTTCCGATGTTCTGAACATGACAGTTGAAGATGCTATGCATTTCTTTGATGCTATTCCAGTGATTCATCGTCGTTTGGAAACACTGAATCAAGTGGGTTTAGGCTATATTCGTTTAGGTCAGTCTGCAACGACACTCTCAGGTGGTGAAGCGCAACGTGTGAAATTGGCACGTGAATTGGCAAAACGTGATACGGGTAAAACGTTGTATATCTTGGATGAACCCACTACAGGTCTACATTTCCATGATATTGCAAAACTTTTAGATATTCTTCATGAGCTACGCAATAAGGGCAATACCATTGTCGTGATTGAGCATAATTTGGATGTAATTAAAACTGCTGACTGGGTGATTGATTTAGGCCCTGAAGGTGGTGCAGGTGGCGGGATGATTATTGCGGAAGGTACACCTGAGCATGTGGTGAAATCAAAAGTTTCACATACTGCGAAGTTTTTGAAACCGTTGTTGAAGTGATTTAGAAAGGGCTCATAAGAGCCCTTTTTTAGTTATGTAGTCTAGCGATAAGGAAGCTCATATAGTTCTTATAGAACTCATCTTCTTCTGCTTTTTCATGATAAATTTCAGTAATCCAATTACGAATCTGTTTGCCCAAATCAGACCCTTTTTCTCGTTCCAATACTTTTTGAACCATATAACTACTATTTATTGAGTCAAATCTTGAATCCCTAGATACTTCATTAAATAGTATTTTTTCCCAATCTTTTTTACTTGCTTTCTGGACAGACAATTCATCTTTATTATTCCATGCTTGTTTAATATATATTTTAAAAAGTGCATCTTTCAGTTGTGGAATATTTTCTTTATTAAATTCGAAATTCTTTATGGAATCTTTAAAAACTGTCCTTATTTCACCAAAACCTTCATTTATTCGAAATTGAGATATATCTTTTTCCATTTTTTTGTTTATCCAATCAATAATTTCTTTCTCCAAAGCTGTTACATCTTTATTGAAAATTTCTAAAATTTTTAAAGCAAAACTTAAATTGCTTAAATTCTCTAGTCCTATAACAAGCCTTGTTTTTTCATAAAAATTATCTGGAAATTGTTTATCGACCTTTAATCCCCAAAAGTCTTCACAACACTTATGAAAGTCGTCCTGACTTTTATTATTCTTTTCTGATATCAAGTCAGAACTAGCCAACTCTTTCAATAAACTGAAATCTAATTCACCTACTTGATCAAACCATTTCTTGAATTCAATAAGCCACACGTCAGACCGAATAAAATTGTAAGAAATCGTCCGTAGAGCTTCATAAGTTTTAATTTTTCGTTCAGACCAACCTGTTTGCTTCTCCTCAAGAACCAATTTAATATTTTCCCATTGGAACTCATATTTCTCACCAAAATCAGCAATAAAATAACCCTGTAGAATCCTGATTAAAATTAACTTCTTAGTTGAATCAGCAACTTCTTCAGGCAACTGCATTCTAAATGCTTTATAAAGCTTGATCACTTTCTGGAAGAACCGAAAATTATGGATCTCTAATTCATCTGCAAATTTCACCATTAAGCTTACCAATGGTTCATCTATATCTTTTGCGTTTACACGAATCAGTGGTTCAACTGAAGTAATCTTTATTTCTTCATCAATCAACTTTTCTTTATATTCCGCATATTTTTTCTTATTTTCACCTTCAGCTTTATCTTCATCTAAAATCAAAATAATCTGACAGTTTTTCTCCAATTTGAGCTGGTTCGCCAAACCCATAACATCTTTAATATCAAGTTTGTTCGACATCCGCTCAAAATCATCAAAGCAAATGACTGCTTCTTTTACTTGATTAAACATCAAACTATCAAAAACCTTCGCTGGTGCACTAATACCAAACTGTGAAATTCTTGTATCTTTTAAAATTGATGGTAATCCTCGAATCCATCGAGGAACTTCCAGCGCTGAATGGTTATTTTCAATATTACTATATATGTGAGTTTTCAAATCACTTAGTGACTCTAAGCCAAATAAAGAAACGTATACATATTTATTTTTTAACTTATAGCTTTCTCTATATTCATTCCAAAAGAAAGTTTTTCCAACACCCCAAGAGCCTGTGATCGCTATTGCGATGCCCTTATTTTCATTTTTTATAAAAATTTCTTTTAAACGTTCGGATTGATTCATTGCCATTTAATTATTAAAAACTAATACTTTTATAGTACTTAAATACAATAAATTCAATCACATGACATATAAAATGGTTTTTGTCACTTTTTCCCAGTCAAAAGTGAGGCAACACCTACTCAATGAAAAAACAAATCAACGATAAAATATTGAAATGCGCTAAAAACAAAGAATTTAAATATTCATTATGTATGAATGCGGGTACATCATTTACATTTTTACTTATTATGTAGATGTGAATTTCATCAACTCGCCACTTTATTTTTACCCTGCTCTTTAGCTTGAAACAAAGCGCGATCAGCTTTTTCTAACAGTGCCATCCAACTGGTCGCACCAATTGCCACCCCAATACTAATACTAACTTTCAAATCAGGGCAGCGTACATTATCAACTGACTTCGCTTCATAAATCTCAGAACGAATCTTTTCCGCAATTTTTAAAGCGCGCTCCATCCCAATATTTTCAATCAGCACGATAAATTCGTCACCACCGTAACGTACCAGCAAGTCAGATGTCCGAATATTTTCTTTTAATTTTTCAGCCACAAACTGAATCACCTGATCTCCCATCAGATGTCCATAAATATCGTTGACCTGTTTAAAATGATCGATGTCGATCACCATTAAACAAGTCTCAGAGAACTGAGTCGGCTGATTTTCCAAAAGTTTAATGTATTCATTCAGCGCATAACGGTTTGCAACCCCCGTTAATGAATCCAAATGTGCAATATTCTTGAGCCGAAACTCCAACGCATCTCGCTGCTGAAGCGTCTGTTTTAACTGCTGAATCGCTGTAAATAAAGAATACACATTGGCTGGTTGATCTTTGGTGTCCATCGGGTTGGGGCAAATACTCGAATAGGATAAATCAAACAGAATTTCACGTGCTTGAATGAGTGGTCCAAACACTCTTTTGCGTGCATAGATCATGGTAAACAGCGCCGCAAAAATTGAAATCAGTGAAATACTCACTGTCATCAGCAGAACATTTTGTGCTTTACGCTTTTCGATTGTGGCTTTTTCAACGCTATATTTAAGTAAATACTTTTGCAATTCCACCACGGTTGAAAACTTATCAACGATTGCTTCGGTTAACTGTGTGCCAGTTAAGTAATATGGCCGATGGTAAATACTTTCATTCATCAAGCGCTCAACAATCAATAGCCCTTTGGCTAAAAACTCGTTATAAACCGCTTGATGCAGCACTTTAAATTCTTCGGTTTTATCACGCTCGGGCTGTAAGGTATCAATGAGTTCCCACAAATACATCACTTGCTTCCGAGTCTGTAAAGAACGCGCTAAATTGGTTTCAGGAATCGGTTGTTTAAAAGCCACATGCGCCATCACATTGGATGCAGCACGACCAGCCTGATCGCGTAAGTCCGCTAATAATAAAATTTGGACATAGAAGTTTGAAACAGCGGTGTCTTTGCCTTCAGATACAGCAATCACATCTTTTAAAACATCATGACTACGATCCCAAGCACTAAACATTTTTAGGATGGCTTGATCCATGGTCTCGGCATTACGTTGCTCACGTGGTAGAGCTGCATAAGCATCCACCTGCTGTCTGCCTTGCGTTAAAGCTTCATCTAAACGGTCAAATAAACTTAAATCTAAATTTGGGAGGTTCGAATGCTTTAAAACCTCTAAAGTCTTTTGCATCTGCTCATCCACCGTGAGCCGATATAGTTTTAACTCAAGCACGTGTTTGGCAAAGTCTTGTTGATTACTTGACATGAGTTTGTTGGCTGGCGCACGCTCTCGTGAAATCTTATTGGCCAAGTCTGCAACAGCCTGTAAGGCTTGTATTTCAGTTAAAGCTTGGTTGGTTTTGTTGTAATCACGATAACTTTTAACTATCAACGAAATGGATAAGCTGCACAATGACAAAATAATAATGCTCATTGCAATATACAGCTTTTGACTCAAATACTCAGAGCGTATTTCTCGCATACTTCAACCACGCCCCCATTCCCAAATAAAAGAAAACCAAATTAACTGTTTATTATACGAACAGTATATCGTGTATTTAAGTGATTAATTCTTTGTTTTGCATCGTTTTAAGATTTCATCATCCCCAAATAATCACAGCTAAACTTTCACTCACCTATGAAAGCTGAGCCAATCCATCCTTAATAGTATTCATGTTTAGTGTGAATTTCATTCAATATTTTTAATTCCCATTTTTTAAAGTGCCTATGTTTACACATGCAACATTTAAGTGCATAATGCACAGTATTGGGGCAAATTAGAGTATATCCTCAGCAAATATTCTAATTTTCCCACAAATTTTGGCGGAAAAAACCAACTTCTCTTAGAAGTTGGTTTTTTTTTGCTCGAATAAAAGTTTTTAATGAAAAATATAGCCCCACATTTGCACTATTATTGCGCATTAAATTCCAATAGATTTTTATTAGAAAAAAGAAGATCTCGAAAATTTAAATAAAAAAAAGCCCAACCTTGGGGAAAGTTGGGCAGATAAACAAAAACTGTTTGTGGAGAATTAGCTTCTCAGAAAACAACAATATTGTTAAATGATTCGCTAAAGTCATTATGAAATAAATCCGTTCACTTGTAAAGCCAACTAAAGCACTATGGATTAACACAACGCTATAATTATCGTGAAAATTATCACAAATACTCAGAGGATATGTACATTATGCAAGCTAAAAACGAGCTTTTTGCGCTAATTTTAGGCGTTTTTTAGATTTAGGACACAAAAACGCCTATATTTGAGGTGCCTTATTTAACTTTTTTACCGTTTATATCTATACATTCAATCTAATTTACCAATTAGAAATCAAGTTCATTACAATTCATTTTCCTGCATCGTCTGTTTTCTAAATAGGTATACCCTATTGTTCTGCTGTAAGTTTTTTTTGGTTGACATGGATACACTCAATTGAGCACTTTTTAACCCCTAACACAGCTAGAATAATTACTCAATAATATAATACCATTAGAGCTCATTGACTTAATAAATTGTTACAATAGAATAGCCTTAGTTTAATCCAATGTTAACAATCTGGTAAATATCATGAAAAAACTCGGTTTAGCCACTGCTTTATTATTAGCCATGACCGGTGCTCAAGCATACCAATTCGAAGTACAAGGTCAGTCAGAGTATGTAGATACAACTGAAAACGACAAAAACTTCACTGGTGCTGTACAAGGTACTTACTATTTCAAAAACGTTGATTCATCTAAAGGTCCTTTAGCTGAAGCTGCTTTCTTAAACCAAGCATCAAATGTATCTTTAGCTTACCAATATGGTCAGTATGATGCTCCTGTAGATGAAGGTCGTTCTGACATCGAATCTCATGTTTACGGTGCTAAAGCTGAAGCTTATGTACCAACTAAATTCGTTCCTGCTTATGCAAGCGCGTCTTACAGCCACACTCACACTGATGGCAAAAATTCAGTAACTCGTGATGATAATGGCGACCGTTATGCATTAGAACTTGGTGCTGTAGTAGCTCCTAACTTCTTGGTTGCTGTAGGTTATACTAGCGTTGCTGACCAAACTGCTCTTGATGCGTTCGGTATCATGAACAATGGTGTAGTTAAAACTTTTGGCGAAGCAGCGACTATTGCTGACGACCAAGATGCGATTACTGCACGTACTAAATACGTAGGTAACATCGACGGTACAAACATGGCGCTTGGCTTAGAAGCTGGTCTTGTTTATGGTGAAGACACTGCTTACCAATTAAAAACTGACCTTTACTTAACACCTGCGTTAAGTGTTGGTGCTTCTTATGCAGAGTCTAGCTTTGATGACTTACCAAACAAAGCTTGGGGCGCGAACGTAAACTACTTCATCACTCCAGCGATTGCTGTAGGTGCTAGCTATGTAAATGCTAATGCTGAAAGTGCAAATCTTGATACACAATCTGTTGGCGTAAACGCTAAATTCCGCTTCTAATTCAATTTAGAAACTGAATAGAAAAAAGGACGCTTTAAGCGTCCTTTTTTTAGTTTGTGGCTCTGACTAAGTTTAAGAAATGTAAATGACGCTCATATTGGTCAATAATATCTTGCAATAGATCATCTAAAGTCCAATCCATCACATCATAATTCTGCCCACCTTCTCTTAAGAAAACTTCAGCTTGATAAAACTGCTGTTCTTCAAGTCGATCTGCCATAAAACTGGGTGGCTGGGTTTCACGGGCAACCACCTGATAGATGAAGTTAATTTCATTATGGTGATCCACGCGTAACTGCAAGCCATGCTCAATCGGTTGAATGGTCACGTCTAGCTGACGGCGCTGAAATTCCTTTTGTACCGCTGAAAATGCATGTTGTACTTGCTGACCAATAAATTCTTCAACCTCAGACTGGGTATGCGGATAATGCATAATCAGACCTAGACGCTGTTGCCAACTGCGTGGATTTTGAATCGCACGTGGCGTGATTCGCGCATCTTGTAGTGCACGCATTTTGGTGACATCCAAACGCAGTGCTTTCAGTAAGCCCCAACAGACCAACAACATAATCAAAGTAAAGGGCAAGGCACTCATAATTGTGGCCGATTGTAAGGCTGAAAGTCCGCCTGCCATCAGTAAGATAATCGACAGTAACGCAATCAAAATGGTCCAAAATAGCCTTTGCCATAAGGGTGAATTTTCTGTTTCTGCGGTTAAGTAATCAATGACCAATGAGCCTGAGTCGGCTGAAGTCACAAAGAATAGTACCACCAGAACGGTCGCAATCAGGCTCGATATTTGAGAGAAAGGTAAATGGGTCAAAAATTCAAACAGTGCGACGGATGAATCTTGTTGTACTGCTGAGATTAACGAAGTGTGCCCATCTTGAATAATACTGAACAGCGCTGCATTCCCCATGAAGCCCATCCAAATCAGGGTAAAACCTGTAGGAATGAATAACACCCCGACAATGAACTCGCGAATGGTTCGACCTTTAGACACTCGGGCAATAAACATTCCAACAAAAGGCGACCACGAAATCCACCAAGCCCAATACATAATGGTCCAACCACCAATCCAACCATTCGGTTGATAGGCATAGAGGTTGAAGGTCATCGTGAACAGATTGGATACGTATTGCCCGGCATTTTGAATACTGGTTTGTAAGATATAAATAGAAGAACTGGCAAAAAACACAAATAGCAGTAAAACCACTGCCAGCACCAAATTCAATTCAGATAGCCGTTTAATGCCTTTGTCCAAACCAAACCCAACTGAGAGTGAAGCTAAAAAAGTGACAAAAATGATTAGCCCGACCTGAATACCAATACTTTGCTGGATACCAAAAAGATAATTCAGTCCCGAATTAATTTGGGTCACCCCAAAACCAAGTGTGGTCGCAACCCCGAAAATGGTGCCTAAGGTTGCAAAGGTATCAACCGCATCTCCCGTTACACCATAGATTTTTTTGCCCACCAAAGGATATAAAGCGGAGCGAACCTTTAAAGGTAAATTATGTCGGAAAGAGAAATAAGCCAGTGACAAGCCCACAAGTGCATAAATGGCCCATGCATGTAATCCCCAGTGGAAAAAGGTGATCCGCATCGCTTGTTGTGCAGCATCTACGGTTTGCCCATCGCCCGTGGGCGGGTTGACATAGTGCATCACGGGTTCAGCAACACCGAAGAACATCAAACCAATCCCCATCCCTGCGGTAAACAGCATGGCGAACCAAGAACCACTGCTATATTCAGGCAGACTATGATCAGGGCCGAGTTTGATTTTCCCCATATCGGAGAGTGCAATAAAGATCAGTAAGATCAGAAATAACGCGACAGATAAAACGTAAAACCAGCTAAATGAGTCAATAATCCATTGATTTAAATGTTTAGTTAAAGCCTCAAAACCACTTGGGTCAAAAAGAATCAAGGCCAGAAAAAGCACCAGAATCACGACAGTGCTGAGAAATACATTCCGTTTGATGTTTGCAAACAGCGATGGCTTTATGGAAGGCATAATTCCCCCAGAAAATTATTTTTAGTACAAAGATATAACCAAAATGGTTAATTAGACGAGTCTAATAAAGAGTGAAGAATGAATAGCTTAAAATTTAACGATTCTGTTCCATCATAATTTATGTTTAAAAATAAGGCAGTGCGAATCCTGTAACAGTTTAATTTTCTTTATGATCATTGGGTCGGTGCTGAATATACTGCAAGGCAATCAAGCGTGAGACGACTAAAGCCAAATACATCACCCCACAAAACATCTGTAACATCGCAATCATACGGGCCAGCGGTGTCAGTGGCATTAGATCAGACAAACCTGTCGCCGACTGCAAACTAAAGCTTAAAAAAAGTAAATCGAGCCATGACTGTGCGCCCGCCACATTCGGATTTAAAAAGCTATTGGGTTCTAAAATCTGGCAAATGCTATATAAAAAGGCAAAACCCCATGCAATAAGCGTAAACACTGCCCCTGCAGCAAATAGCTCATCTTTGGTCAAATAACGGTCTGCAAACATATAACGCAGCAAGCCATAGGCCGCAATAAAATAGGCCATCGCTTCAAAGGCATGACTAATCACCAAAAGCATTGGATCTCGCGCACCGAGCAAAATCAGTAAGGAAAAGAACAATGCCCCACCAACAAAGCTCAAGCCGAGAATGGTGAACACGGGGGTTTGGCGAATGACCTTGGCAATGAGTAACAGGACCAAAACACCTAAGCCCCAAACCAATACACGTAAGGACAAACTATGGTCGCTCAACAGCGCCAAAATCAGCATAATAAATTGCAACAGCAGTAACCATGCTGATGGCAGTAAACGGAAGCCTTTCCAAAATTCGACAAATACTTGCATATGCAGCCTGTTGTTTTTAAAGCCAAGTTTGATTGGTTCTTGTTCTCGCTTTTAAACTTAGCACGAATAGCCACTGAAACCGATGCTTTTTATTCACGTGAGTCAATTCATTTTGATTACAACTTGAGTACAGACTGTATATCACGATCTTGCATTTCAGCATTCAATGCCAACAAAATTAGGTATTCAACACCATAAAAAAAGCCCCAATCAATGGGGCTTTTTTTAGTTCAGGTTCAGATTAGTGATCTGAAGCGCCTGAGATACCAATACCTGTTTGTGAACGTACATACTGCGCATCAAATGCTTTACGTTCTGCTTGTGCACGTGCTGAGTTATCAGTCACAGAGAACAACCAGCAGCAGAAGAACGCCAATGGCATTGCAAAGATTGCTGGACCATTAAATGGGTTTACTGGGGTTTCAGAAATGCCCAATGTATCGACCCAAACGGCTTTAGATAAGATAATCAGTGTTACTGCAGTCACTAGACCAATCACACCACCAATCACCGCACCACGTGTGGTTAAACCTTTCCAGAACATTGACAGTACAAGCACTGGGAAGTTGGCACATGCTGCTACAGAGAATGCTAAACCGACCATGAAAGCAACGTTTTGCTTCTCGAACAGAATTCCTAAAATCATCGCAAAAATAGCAAGACCTAAAGTCGCGATTTTAGACATACGAAGTTCAGATTCAGGAGTCGTTTGACCTTTCTTGAATACGTTTGCGTACAAGTCATGCGAGATTGCTGAAGCACCTGACAATGTCAAACCAGCAACTACCGCAAGAATTGTTGCGAATGCTACCGCTGAAATGAAGCCCATGAACAAGTCACCGCCCAATGCATCAGACAAGTGAACCGCTGCCATGTTGTTACCACCAACAAGCTCTAGCTTGCCAGTTACTGCCATTTTCGCGACATCAAGGAACTGTGGATTGTTCGATACATAAAGGATCGCACCAAAACCAATGATGAAGGTTAAAAGGTAGAAGTAACCAATGAAACCTGTTGCTACAACCACTGATTTACGTGCTTCTTTAGCATCTTTAACGGTAAAGAAACGCATTAAGATGTGTGGTAGACCCGCTGTACCGAACATTAAAGCCAAACCTAAAGAAATGGCATCAATTGGGTTCGCTGCAAGTTTACCTGGGCCCATGATATTGCCCGCTTCTGCTAAAGAAATGTCATGTACTTTAGAGAAAACTTGAATTGACTGTGTGAACATTTCAGAGAAGCTGAAGCCTACGCCTTTCATCACCATGAAAGCCATGAATGTCGCGCCAGACAAAAGCATCACAGCTTTAATAATCTGTACCCAAGTTGTTGCCAACATTCCACCGAAGATCACGTAAGCCATCATCAGAAGACCGACAATCACCACAGCAATGTTGTAGTTCAAACCAAATAACAGTTTGATCAGCTGACCTGCACCCACCATCTGAGCGATCAGATAGAATGCAACGACAACCAATGAACTTACTGCTGCAAGCGTACGTACTGGTTTTTCTGCTAAACGGAATGACACTACGTCAGATAAGTTGAACTTACCTAAGTTACGTAGACGTTCAGCCACCAAGAACAATACGATTGGCCAACCGACCATGAAACCCAATGAATACAGCAAGCCGTCGAAGCCTGAACTGAAAACCATTGCGGAAATACCCAAGAATGACGCTGCAGACATATAGTCACCCGCAATCGCTAAACCATTTTGGAAACCTGAGATCCCGCCACCCGCTGTATAGAAGTCAGCAGTATTGGTGGTTTGTTTTGCTGCCCATTTGGTGATGAGCAAAGTAAATCCGACAAAGATACCGAACATGATAATTGCATGCCAGTTTGTAGCTTGCTGTTGAGCCTCACCCAAATCTGGGCCTGCAAGTGCTAGGCTCGAAGCCAACAGTGCTGTAGCAGCGACTGCAAGCGCTTTCAATGAATTCCATTTCATTAGTGCTGTCCTTTCTCTTGCGCAATGGCTTCGACTTCACGCATTGCTTCTTCATTTAATGCGTCGAGTTTGTTATTCGAGATATACGAATAAACACCACACAAAACAAAAGACAATACAATAATGCTTAGACCCAATGGCATGCCAATCGTGGTCACCCCACCACTGACTGAAGTCATTAAAAATTCTTTGTTGTAGCCGACCAACAACATGAAACCAACGTATACAACCAACATAATGGTTGTCAGTGTCCAGCTCAGTTTACTTTTACGACTAACCATTTCCTTGAATTTGGGATTTTGTAGAATCTGTTCTACTTGTCTCTCATCCATAACCATACTCCTGTCTGTATCCAACCGTAGATACAATTTTTTAATTCGAATTATTACATTTGCTAAAGTAGCAAGCTTCTGTATTGGTTGTAATTTAGACTTTGGTCTGTAAATCTTAAACAAGCTCAGCAGCCTCTATCCCAGATGCGCTATGATGGCCGAGATGAAGGAAAAACTTTAGGTAAAATGAACAGCTGGCTCATTATCGGGGTATTGGCCCTCTATATCGTCTTACTCTTTATCTGCGCCTTTTTTGGTGAGAAACACGCCAGTCGCCTGAGCACGCGAGGGCGCATGCTATTGTTTAGTTTAACTTTAGGGGTCTACTGTTCATCTTGGACCTTTTATGGCGCAACAGGTGCAGCGGTTCGTGAAGGCATTATCTTTCTGCCGATCTACCTTGGCCCACTACTCTTCGTCGCACTGGGCTATGACATTTGGCGTCGTTTAGGCCGCGTCCGTCAGCACCATGCTATTTCATCAATTGCCGATTTTGTCGCTGCACGCTATGGTAAAAGTGGGCCTTTGGCCTCAATGGTTACTATCCTCGCCGTCATTGCGATTATCCCTTACCTTGCCCTACAGCTACGTGCCATTGCACTCAGTGCCGCGGTGATTTTAGAACCTACCGCAGGCAGTATCGCCTCGACCACCAACGGTGTGCTATTCCTCACCGGTATTTTGGCCATTTTAGCCATGATTTTCGGGACCAGACAGATTGCCAATACAGAACAACATGGCGGTCTGATGTTGGCGGTTGCCTTCGAGTCTTTTGTCAAACTGTTTGCTTTGCTATGTGTCGCGCTCTTTTTCGTGTTTGCTGCACCTGAAAACATCCATCAAATTTCCAAAGATGTCGCAGAGACTTTCCATCAAGTACAACTCATTGGTGTACCCGATACATTTTGGATTCAAACCTTGTTGGCTGGACTCGCGATCATTTGCTTACCGCGTCAGTTCCACGTCGCTGTGGTCGAATTGCGTGATGAAAAGCATATTCGCGGGGCACGGCGCTGGTTCGCAGTCTATTTAGTTTTAACCATCATTGCTATTATCCCGATTGCCAGTTGGGCGCTGCATGCAACGCCAGGTTACTTAGCGATTCCCGATGTAGCGGTTTTGTCTTTACCTTTAAGTTATGGCCAAGACTGGTTAACCCTATTGGCCTTTTTAGGCGGCTTCTCTGCCTCTACGGGTATGCTGTTGGTGTCTTCAGTGGCACTATCGATCATGCTCAGTAATGACTTGATCATGCCTGCCTTATGGCGTACTAATTTACTGTCCCGCCACGATAAACGCTTACCTTTGGTGCTTAAATTTACCCGTCGGGTCTGTATTTTAGCCGTAATGTTATTGGGCTTTTTGTTCTTCCATTTTTTCAATGACATTGACCAACTTTCAGTCTTTGGCTTATTGGCCTTTAGTGCGGTGGCTCAGTTCTCACCTGCCCTCATAGGTGGTCTGTACTGGCGTGGCGGCAGTAAACAAGGCGTCTATGCAGGTTTATTGGCCGGTTTTGGTATGTGGGCCTACACCCTGCTGTTACCCACTGTACTGCGCAGTTTGCCTGCTGAATATTCACATTTTACCGAAAGCTTTCTCAATTTTGGGCCAATGGGCATTAACTGGTTACGTCCTGAAGCCCTGCTCGGTTTTGAATCCTTTGCCGCACTCACCCATGGGGTGGTGTGGGCACTGGGTCTGAATATTATTTTATACATTTGGATTTCCCGAGTTTTCCGTCCCAGCGTGGCTGAACAAATTCAAGCAGAAAGTTTTTTCTATTATGAAACTAAACCACTGCCAACCCAGAGCACGTCTACAGACATCAACTACATTCATCACGATGTTGCACGTTTAAAAGTCGGTGATTTAATTACCTTAGCCAAACGGATTACAGGCGATGGCGCAACCATGCGCGCTTTCCAACAATTCTGTGCCCAGAACAATGTGGTACTGAATGAAAACAGCAATGCCAACGGCATGTGGTGGCGTTTTACCGAACAATATTTGGCAGGGACCATTGGTGCTGCATCGGCACGTACCCTGCTCACCACCGCGATGGTCAACAATGGCCTCGCTTTGGGGCAAGTGGCGAACATTCTAGACCAAGCCTCACAGTGGCAACGTTTTAATCAAAACCTGATCATGACCATGATTGACCACATGACCCAAGGGGTGAGTGTGGTCGATGAAAATATGTGTTTGGTGGCATGGAATAACCAATATCTAAAACTGTTTGATTATCCGAAAGACATTGTCTATGTCGGTTGTCCGATTTCCGATTTGATTCGGTATAACGCAGAGCGCGGCGAATGTGGCCCGGGTTCGGTCGAAGAACATGTAAGGAAACGGATGCACTGGATGCAAGTCGGTAGCGCACATGAATTTGAACGAATTCGTAAGGATGGTCGTGTCATTCAAATGCGTGGCAACCCAATTGAAGGCGGCGGCTTTGTCACCACCTTTGCCGACATTACCGCCTTCCGTGAAAACGAAGCTATGCTAGAGGCGCGTGTCCAAGACCGAACTCAGCAGTTGGCAGATGCATTGTCTGAACAACAACTGGCGCGTGAACAAGCCGACAAAGCCAATATGTCGAAAAGCCGCTTTATTGCCGCGGCCAGTCATGACTTATTGCAACCGATGCATGCCGCACGTCTGTTCAGTACGGCTTTAGAACAAAGCGTACAAAGTGAAGAAGACCGCAAAACCTTACAACAGCTTGATCGTGCCTTACACGGTGCAGAAAGTATGTTGTCTGCCCTGTTGGATATTGCCCGTCTTGAAGGTGGCACCATTCAACCCAACCGTCAGGCTTATCCGCTGCATGATTTACTCAGTGACCTCGAATTGCAGTTTAAATCCATTGCTGCACAGCGCGGTATTCGTTTCAGTGTACATGATGCTCAGTTCTGGATAGATACCGACCCACAATGGATTCGCCGTATTATTCAGAACTTTGTCAGTAATGCCCTACGCTACACTGCCAAAGGCAAAGTGGTGGTGGGTGTACTCCGCTCTACGGACAAACCACGCCATATTCGAATTGGAGTGTGGGATACTGGACCCGGCATTGCAGAAGAACAACGGATTAAACTATTCCAAGAGTTTGAGCGCTGTGGCCATACCTCACCGTGGGGTGAGCAAGGGCTTGGCTTGGGCTTAGCCATCGTACAACGGATGACCAGCCTGCTCGACTACCCAGTGCATGTCTATTCAGAGTATGGCAAAGGGTCATGCTTTATGATTGAAGTACCAATCATTGACCCACCAAAAGTCGTGGCAGCGCCTGTACAAGCGGTTCCACTCAAAACCAAAGCCTATAAGATTTTGTGCTTGGACAATGACGAAACCATTTTAGAAGGGATGTCGACTTTACTGACCAAATGGGGCTATCAAGTGTTTAAGGCAACTGAACCTGAACAGGCTTTTGAGATGATTCAACAAGAAAATATTCAGGTTTGGTTGGTTGATCAGCACTTAAACCATGACAAAATTGGCTTGGACTTTATTTTAGCCAATCGTCAAGAAAATGTCCCCGTCGCTTTGATTACCGCAGACTCAGATCCTGAACTGCCACAACGGGTCAAAGATATGAATATCGTGCTGTTGAAAAAGCCGTTAAAACCTGCTTCTTTACGGGCATGGTTATCGGGTTTAAAAATTTCAAATCCTGAATAAATTCAATACATTCGCTCACAAAACCCAAGTCACCTGACTTGGGTTTTGTTTTTTTAGGCTCTGTATACATGGCAAACTGACTAAAATTTTAAGGATTTCGACCAAAGTGCTCATTTTCAGCCCTTTGAAGCCCAACAATATTGGCTAAAAATTACACATCTATTTTTACTATGGCAAAATACACCACTTACATTAGTGAACACTTGTATACTTAGTTACAATTTTTCAAGTATTTGTTTTATTTAAACTAAATATACATAAAAACATAAACTACGACTTTAGTCGTATTCATCTCCACAGGGGATTGGCAGATAACTAGGACTAAGAAAAGATCAGTTTTTCTACCTATATACCCCTTCCTTCGCTGAAGAAACTGATCATCCTTCTCTTGGAGTTTTATGATGAACATTTCTAAAGCAATGCCATATGGCTCAGATCAGTCGCAACAATTTCTGCGCCAGTATAGTGCCAATGCCTTTTTACCCAGTATTGACTGGGTCGAACTCTTTAAACAAAGTAAACTCAACGAGACTCATGTTCAGGCCTTAGATACGCTGTATCACACCGCTATTCCCCTCGCATTACAAGTGTTTGAACAACTCGAATTTGATGTATTTCGCCCCGCGGCTTACCAACCGCAAGGTTTAGGTCTATTTGAAAAACTTCAGCAACAAGAAGACCCCTTCTTGCTGGCATTGGAAGCCGAATCCAGCGGACTCAGTGAAGATGTGCGCCATCAAATTTGGAGCATGCTCCTTCGCGGCGGTGCAGTTTTGGTGTTTAAAGCATGGCTCGGTAAAGTCAAAACCGATCAGGATCAACTCGACACCACCCAGTTTGACCAATTGTCGGATCTGCTCTTTATTAAAACACCACCGCAAGTCTTGGCGGATCGCTTAAGTATTGATGCGCAAGGAACACAAGACCATATTTTCCTCATGTATGACAACGAAATCTACTTAGACTGTTTCAATAGCTTGGAAACGGCGGCTTTATTTGTCGATCTTGGCGTGTATGACGCAGCCTTTTTAAGTCTGCGCGATGACCGTGTTGCGGCTTATTTGAAACAACAGGGCTATGTCTCTGAAGAGCAAATTGATGACTTGCAATGTGCTTTAAATCCTTTATTTTGTACCGATGTCACCAGCAAACAAAACTGCTTGGCTTAAACTCAAAACCGAAAAAAAGCGCTGATGATTCAGCGCTTTTTTTAATTCAATAGATCAGCTTACATTCGTTTTTCTTCAATATTTAAAGCATTGATCGCGAGAACCGCTTGAGTTCGGTTTTGTACCCCGAGCTTACGGAAAATCGCAGTCACGTGCGCTTTAATCGTCGCTTCTGAAACATCGAGTTCATAAGCAATCTGCTTATTCAGCAAACCTTCTGCCACCATCATCAATACACGGAACTGCTGTGGTGTTAAGGATTGAATTCGCTCAGCCAGTGCAGTTTCATCGGCAGCACGTGGGTCAAAGTTCATGTTAGCAGGTAAATTTGGCGGCAACCAAATTTCACCATCTAAGACTTCGCGAATTGCTTCGCCAATATGACTTGGATGTGCCGACTTTGGAATATACCCCATCGCACCATGCGCAATTGAACGCTGAATGATCGAAGTCTCTTCATGCGCTGAAACGACAATAATCGGTAATGATGGATACTGGGCACGAACGTGTACCAATGCAGAAAAACCTGAAGCACCTGGTAAGTTTAAGTCCAATAGCACCAAATCAGGTTCAGGACCTTTTTCAAGGCGTTCATAAAACTCGTTTACTGCGGCTGTTTCATGAATTTGAGCTTGCGGTAAGCTATAACGAACAGCTTGGATTAACGCATGGCGAAACAGCGGATGGTCATCAACGATTAATATATTCATAAGCAACGAGAGATTTCGAGTGCACTAGTCTTGACTATTCTAACCATACAAGTGCCGATAAGGATATGCAAAGTCTAACTTTTTTTCACTTTATCACGCTTTATTCAGAAAAATAGCCTCAATTCCAAGTCGATCTTGAAATATAAATAACTAATCACATTTTGATATAAAATTTATCAGCACATCGAAAAAGGTTATGTATTTTAAATATATATATAGAATACAACCATTTAATAAAAATTTTAGCAGCCTTTTTCAGGCTCAGCAGATATATCTTAAAATCAGATAACTTAACGCTATTTCTTTATTTTACAGACCAAATGCAGATATTAGATAAATAAGCCCATTCCGAGATACAACACTTAGGGCTGTCCTTATGTCTACTTTACTGCAAAAACCACTCAATATTGTCGCTGTGTCAGGCGGTTTAAATACCCCGTCTAAAACTGAGGCGCTAGTACAAGAAATATTAAATGAACTGGGGGAAGCAACACCAATCCATGTACATTTCATTAAATTTAGCGAAATTGGCCATTTACTCGGTGGCGCGATTTACCGCAACCAACTGCCACAACGTGTGCAAGATGACTTAGCAGCGGTCGAAGCTGCCGATGCGTTGATTGTTGGAACACCAGTTTACCGTGCTTCATTTACTGGTTTATTCAAACACTTTTTCGACTTTGTTGAGCAAACGGCGCTGGTCGATGTACCAGTACTGCTTGCAGCCTCAGGCGGCAGTGAGCGTCATGCGTTGGTACTGGAGCATCAACTTCGCCCACTATTTAGTTTCTTCCAAGCACAAACTTTACCGATTGGGGTCTATGCCACAGACAAAGACTTTACCCCAGCGTATACCATCCACAGTGAATTATTACGAGATCGCATTACTCTTGCCGTAGCTCGTGCTTTACCCATCTTAGAATGGGCACCTGCCAAAGGTCAACGTGCAGAAGTGGTTAAAGAAAAGACCCAACTTGCCAATCAGAACTTGGGTATCAACACGCAAATCGAACAAGACGATGTATTGCCTTCAGCGGCAGTTCCAAATTTAGATGCAGCCGAGTCTCGCTTGCATCAGAAAAAAGCCAAACCACAGGTCGCTTAACGCAAAAAGCATTGAGAGGGTTTTCACATGTCACAACAGAATAAAAATATTACGTTTGCTTATTGGGTTCCCAATGTCAGCGGTGGCTTAGTGGTGAGTAATATTGAGCAGCGCACAGACTGGAGTTATGACTATAACGTCCGTTTAGCGCAGGCTGCGGAAAAAAATGGCTTTGACTATGCTCTAACTCAGATTCGTTTTACTGCGGGTTATAACGCAGAAAACCAACATGAGTCGGTCAGTTTTAGTCACGGTATCTTAGCCAAAACCAGCAAACTCAAAGTCATTGCTGCTATTTTACCTGGCCCGTGGAAACCCGTGCTTGCCGCAAAACAGCTTGCAACCATCGACCACTTAACCCAAGGACGTATTGCGATTAATGTGGTTAGTGGTTGGTTTCGCGGCGAATTTGATGCCATTGGTGAAACATGGCCTGAACATGACCAACGCTATGCTCGCTCGGAAGAGTTTATTCGTGCTTTAAAAGGCGTTTGGACCCAAGACAACTATAGTTTCAATGGAAAATACTACCAGTTCAAAGACTACACCTTGTCACCCAAACCTGTGCAAAAGCCGCATATTGAAATTTTCCAAGGCGGCAGTTCACGCGCTGCACGGGATATGGCTGCACGGGTTTCAGACTGGTATTTCACCAATGGCAATACCCCTGAGGAGCTCAAAAAACAGATTGATGATATTCGTGCAAAAGCCCAACAGAATGGCCATCAGGTCAAAATTGGGGTGAATGCTTTTATCATTGCCCGAGATACCGAAGAAGAAGCGAAAACGGTTCTGCAAGAAATTATTGATAAAGCCAATATTCAAGCGGTACATGCCTTTGGCGATGCCACCCGTGAAGCGGGGGCAGCAACACGTGAAGGTGAAGGCAACTGGGCCAAATCGAGCTTTGAAGATTTAGTTCAATACAATGATGGCTTTAAAACCAATTTGATTGGTACACCACGCCAAATTGCGGAACGTATTGTGGAATTAAAAGCCGTTGGTGTGGATTTAATCCTTTCAGGTTTTTTACATTTTATCGAAGAGGTTGAATACTTCGGTGCCAAAGTGTTGCCATTGGTTCGTGAGTTGGAAGCTCAGCAGCAATCCGTTGAGACTGCCAAATCTGCTTAGCTCGGTAAGCAGCAGACACGAACTAAAAAATAATAATCATAGGTGACTCTATTCTTCCCTCGAGGCTCGGCTTGAGGGTTTTTTTATTGGTGTATAATCCGAACAAAGTAAAAAATAACCCCTTTATATGAACAACAGCCAACCCTCTAAATTCATTAATCTCTCTTTGGCCTTTTTATGGGGCTATCAAGGTCTAATTCCTAAAATCCTCTTTATCAATCCCGATGAAATTGCCATTTGGCAAACTTTTGGGCTTTCCTACGCACAGGCCCAACTGGCAGGTCAGGGCTCAGGCGTGCTTGAGTGTATTTTTGCTTTATTGTTCCTCTTTAATTCAAGTAAATATCTGCATTACCTCAGTATCTTTAGCTTAGTGTTTTTATTCGCACTGGTCGCTTTTCTAATACCAGACAGTCTCATTCGTGCTTTTAATCCTGTGGTTATGAACCTTGCAATGATCAGTCTATCCATTTGTTATTGTATGCTTCACAGTCAAAAAGCGACTTCCTTTAGTGTACAAAGTAAAAGAGCCATATGAATTCAAAATCAGGTTGCATCGTCATTACAGGCAGTTCTAAAGGTATCGGCTTGGGTTTAGCTCAAGCCTTCTTGGAACAGCAACAAGCCGTAGTAATATCTAGTCGAAATAGCACAGATTTGCAGCACACCCTGCAACAGCTACGGCATCGTTTTCCCGCTGCGCTGATTCATGCCGTCACGTGTGATGTCACGCAGATCCATGAATTACAAATGCTTTGGGATGAAGCCATTCAGCACTTTGGTGCTGTTCATATTTGGATTAATAATGCAGGCAGTTGTACAGCGACACTAGACTTTAAAGATCTCGCAGCAGCAGACATACAAACTGTGGTTCAAACCAATATTCTAGGCAGTATGTTCGGCTCACAAGTGGCTTTAAACGGCATGCTGGCACAAGGCTATGGTCAAATTTTCAATATGGAAGGTTGGGGTACTCGCGGCGAATGGAGTGCAGGCATGACGACCTATGCTACCACCAAACGTGCCGTAGGTTACTTTAGTCAAGCCCTGTTTAAAGAAACCAAACAGACCCACATTCAAGTCGGTACACTCAGTCCCGGAATGGTAGCAACCGACCTACTGGTGTCCTCATGGCAAAATGGCCATGTTCAGCACTGGAACAAAATGAAAAGGCTATTCTTTTTTATTATTGATCCGCCTGAAGTGGTCTGTCGCTATTTGGCTCAACGCATTTTAGAGAATAAGCGTCGCCATAGTCGCATCGTATGGATGACGCCATTACGTCTGTTGCTCCGATTTTTGCGGCCCTATTATTGGCGGCGGAATCCCATCAAAGATACAGCTTTAGCGCATCTCCATTCAAAATAATGCCACATCAAGTGATAGATCATTTACATTAAACATAAACCCCGAATTAGGAAAACTTCTGATGTACACAGGTATCGTACAAGGCTTAGAAAAAATTCTAGATGTCCGTCAAGGCGACGGTTTTAGCACCCTTGTGATTTCAAATACACACAACTTTTTTCACGATGTCTTCATCGGTGCAAGTGTAGCCATTAACGGCACCTGCTTAACTGCAACGCACATCGATCTTGCTGCAAACCAAGTCCATTTTGATGTCTCAGATTTGACTCGACGCCTGACCACTTTAGGCACTTTACAGACAGGGGATGAGGTAAATATCGAACGTTCAGCCAAAATTGGAATGGAAAATGGGGGGCATAACTTGTATGGACATATCGAAGGAACGGCTACAGTAAAGCAACTGAGCCGTCACGGCGAGACTCTGCATGTGGATCTTCAGATTCCAGAAGGCAATATCAAATACTTTTTCTTAAAAGGCTTTATTGGTCTAAATGGTTGTAGCCTCACCGTCAACCGTGTTGATCGTAACAGCCATGAAATTTCAGTTGATTTGATTCCTGAAACTTTGCGTCTGACCACATGGGCATCGGTACAAGTCGGCGATGCGGTCAATTATGAAATTGATCAGATGACACGGACGATGGTGGATACCTTAGAAAGCATCCATCAGCGTTAGAACTATTTAATTTCTAAACGTCTCGTACTTACAAATTTGTATACAGCAACCTGACGTATTCCATCAATATGTCAAAATAAAAATACCGTCTGCTTAAGACGGTATTTTTTAGGTTGATTTTATCCGTTTGGATATACTTCTTTAATCAACACTTCGACCACTTGCGGTTCAGCCAGCGTCGATGTATCGCCCAAACTATCTAACTCGTTCGCCGCAATTTTTCTTAAAATACGGCGCATGATTTTGCCTGAACGTGTTTTGGGTAAAGACGGTGCCCAATGTAAGGCATCTGGTGTCGCCACAGGACCCAACACCTTTCTTACCCACTGAATCAGCTCTGCACGGAGTTCTTCCGTTTGCGCTGTGCCCGCTTGTAAAGTGACAAAGGAACAAATTCCCTGTCCCTTGATTTCATGCGGCATTCCCACCACCGCAGCCTCAGCCACCGCCTCATGTGCCACCAAAGCACTTTCTACTTCGGCCGTACCTAAACGGTGCCCTGACACATTCAGCACATCATCTACCCGTCCTGTGATCCAGTAGTAACCATCTTTATCACGGCGTGCACCATCGCCCGTGAAATACGTTCCCGGATAGGTTGCAAAATACGCTTCGATAAACCGCTCAGGATCCCCCCAAATGGTTCGCATTTGTCCCGGCCATGAATCCTTAATCACCAGATTGCCTTCAGCCTCACCTTCTAACTCGTTGCCTTCTGCATCGACCAAAGCGGGTTGAATTCCAAATAAAGGACGCGTTGCAGACCCGGGTTTAAGTGGTGTAGCACCCGGAAGTGGAGAAATCAAAATTCCACCAGTTTCCGTTTGCCACCAAGTATCCACCACTGGGCAACGGCTTTCTCCCACTACTGTGTAGTACCAATTCCATGCTTCAGGGTTGATCGGCTCTCCGACGGAACCAATTAAACGCAAGCTGCTACGATCACTCTCACGGACAAAGGCATCCCCTTCACGCATCATGGCGCGGATCGCTGTCGGTGCCGTGTATAAAATCGTCACATTGTGTTTGTCGACAATATGCCCTGTACGTGCCCAACTTGGATACTGTGGAATCCCCTCAAACATCACTGTTGTGGTTCCATTCGACAAGGGTCCATACAGCACATAAGAATGTCCCGTAATCCAGCCCACATCGGCAGTACACCAAAAAACATCATCTTGTTTTAAGTCAAACACTTCACGGAAGGTACTATTCACATAAGTTAAATAACCCCCTGTGGTATGCAGCACCCCTTTGGGCTTACCCGTTGAACCTGAGGTATATAAAATAAATAGGGGATCTTCAGCATTCATCGGTTCAGGTGGACAAATCTCGTTAACGGTCATGATCTCCATGTGATACCACAAGTCACGCCCTTCTTTCAGCTTGATTGGATTGCCTGTCCGGTGCACCACAATCACGTTTTGTACCGAGTCTGTCCCAGATAAATTTAATGCCGCGTCTACATTTTCTTTCAACGGAATGGGTTTCCCCCCGCGCATTCCAGAGTCTGCGGTAATCACAATTTTGGCTTGACTGTCATCAATTCGGCTCGCCAATGAATCAGGTGAAAAGCCACCAAACACCACACAATGCACGGCACCGATTCGGGCACAGGCCAACATCGAAATGGCTGCTTCTGAAATCATTGGCATATACAGCACCACACGATCACCCTTCACCACACCATGCTTTTTCAGGACATTGGCAAAACGACACACTTCATCATACAGTTCAGCAAAGGAAATGATTTTATGGCGTGACGGATGGTCACCTTCCCAAATAATGGCAGGTTTATACGGATGCTCTTTTAAGTGGCGATCGAGGCAGTTGGCACTTAGGTTTAACTGCCCATCGGCAAACCATTCAATTTTAAAATTATCTTTGTCATAACTGGTGTTTTTAACTTGGCTAAAAGGCTTGATCCAATCTAGCTTCAAAGCTTGTTCAGCCCAATATTCATCAGGTTGTTCTATCGATTTTTGATAACGTTTAAAATATTCTTGTTCATTGGTGCGCGCAGTTTTTTCAAATTCAGCAGGTACAGGATAGACTTCTTTCATATCATACTTCCTTATATTCTGACTCTCATCGCGAGAGTTCATGCCACAGTTATTGGTTTATTATTGGACTGCATAACCACAGTATGACGATTGTTTTTTAAACAGATCAACACGGCTTTGGTCGTATATTATTTCTACAATTTAAAACACATTTTATAGTGATCTTTCAATGAGATCCTGTGTTTAATCCGTAACATGAACAACGCCGAACTCCGTAAAGTCGCTCCAGCTAGGCTTTTTAAAGCATATTGTTACACTTCAGTCGGTGTTATTTCATGCATAAGGAGCATGACTCAGTGCCTTCATTCCAAAACTCAAGCATTTAAAAAACAGAGAGATAGATTTTTATCCGTCTATCAATCAACCAGAATGCGATAATTTCATACGCTTTTCTCTATTAAATACACACAATTTTCAGGCAAAATATGCCAAATTTTCAGCGATTGGAGCACCAGTGTCAGAACAAACCCATACCTTGAGCGAGGTTGCTCAAGGTACGTCAGAGATGCTACATGACGCGACAGCGAAAACCACGCAAAGTGTAATTGCACATACGGCAAAATATAATGACGCCTATTCCACCATCGACAAATTTGTCGATAGTTTTTGGGAGCGTATGCCTTATTTTTGTATTGCGCTGATTACCTTCGTCATTTTTTATTTGCTCTCCAAGCTGTTTAAACTTTTTGTTCGTAAAGCACTGTCTGATCGTTCTTATACCAAGCAAAACCTTGTCCTTGTCCTGAACCGTGTCGGCAGTTCGGCCATCGTCTTTATTGGCTTCCTGATTGCCATGGTGATTGCGATTCCGGGTTTCACTCCTGGTCAGCTGATGAGTGCTTTGGGGATTGGCTCGGTTGCGATTGGTTTTGCATTTAAAGACATCTTCCAAAACCTACTTTCAGGAATCCTGATTTTACTGGGTGAACCGTTTAAGATTGGCGACGACATCATTGTCTCGGGTATGGAAGGTAACGTTGAAGATATTCAAATTCGTGCCACTTACCTACGTGCGCCAGATGGTCGTCGTATCGTGATTCCAAATGCAACTGTGTATACCAGTGCAGTCACCGTTAACACCGCCTATCCACGTCGTCGCTGTGAATTCTTGGTCGGTATTGGTTATGAAGATGACATCAAAAAAGCCAAAGATATTATTTTAGGTATTTTAGACCGAGATACGACCATTTTAAGTCAACCAGGTTTTAGCGTGAACGTCGCTGCACTTGCAGATTTTTCAGTGAACCTCAAAGTCCAATGGTGGGTCAACACCACAGAAACCACGGTATCTGGCTCAATCAGTTCAGTACAAGAATATGTGGTTCAGGCCTTTGCTGAGCAAGGGATTTCTATTCCTTACCCAGTTCAAGAAGTTCGCGTCGCAAAAAATGACAGCTACCCGACAGAAACTTCAACTGCTAAATAAGCGTCCTAAAACATAAGGGATCACGGTTTCAGTCCGAATAATACGGCTGCCTAAGCTCATCGCTTGACAGCCGTTTTTTACAAGTAGTTCAACTTCGTAAGGGATAAATCCACCTTCCGGCCCGATCACAATCGTACAGGGATGTTGAATCGCAAAAGGCATTTTGGCATCGCTATAGGGATGTGCCACATAGGCAGGACAATTAGCTGAAATCAGGCTAGGTAAAATGTCTTCCACAAAAGGCTTAAAGCGTTTATAAATTTCAACTTTCGGTGCAATCGTATCGCCTGCCTGCTCTAGCCCCAAAGTCACATATTGATCCAACTGTTGTAAAAATGGGGTTTGCCAATAACTTTTATCGACCCGATAGCTGTGCAGCAAAATGATTTTTTCAACCCCTAAAGTCACCGCGTCCATGACCAAACGACGTAGAACTTTAGGACGTGGCATCGCGACAATTAAAGTTACTGGGAGTTTGGCTGGTACAGGCTCTTTATATAAGGGTTTTATACGTACAACTGTTTCAGAGATCTCTACAACTTCTGTCACATAACGCTTTTGGTTTCGAATGCCAACTTTTAAAGTATCGCCAACCTTAATCTGTAAATGAGCCTGTAAATGTTCCAGCTGACGCTTGGCGCTAATGGACCAAAATTCCGATTCAGTTTGGCGCGAATCTAAGAGAACAATATTCATAATAAATAGAAAAAATCCAAACAGTGGAGGCCTCATCAGCACATGTCATCGTGAAAGGCGACAAGAATGTCGCCCGTTGTGCTGAGGTACAGGATGTACCTTTAGCACAGCAAAAGATTTTTGTTATTTGTCATCTTTGAAAAGTAAGAACCACCTACGCAAAACCATCCATAAAATCTACAGTATTTGTAGTAATGACAAACTCACTCAAGTTTTATAAATAAGCATCAATCACTTGAATATGCTTTTTCAAAGAGCCCGTATTTAACTGCATAATCTTTTGTGCAGATTCATTCAGTGTGTTGGCCTGCTCAGTATCCTCTAACAGTATCATCAACACCGCAGCAGCTTGTTCAGCATCCTCAACAACTTTCACCGCGTTGGCTTGTACAAATTCATCGACAATTGTTTGGAAATTAAAATAGTTTTTGCCCAAAACCGTCGGCACATGTAACGCAATTGGCTCTAAAATATTATGTCCGCCACCCGGTTCATTTAGTGATCCCCCGACAAAACAGGCATTAGATAAGGCATACCATAACCACATCTCCCCCATCGAATCGGCTAAATAGACTTGGGTGTCCGCCTCTATGCTTTGTCCCGTACTTCTGCGAGTGGTATTTAAATTTAAACTTTGTGCAACAGCAAAGACCTCATCAAAACGCTCTGGATGACGTGGTACAACAATGCACAACAGTTCAGGCTGTGCATCCAAATATGGCTTAAATGCGCTTAACAGTTTTTGTTCTTCGGGTGCATGAGTACTGGCAATAGTGATGATCTTACGCCCAGCGAGTGACCATTCTTGCTTGAGCTGAGCTGCCTGTTTGACAAACGATTCTGGCGCATGAATATCAAACTTAATACTCCCCACCACCTGTGTTACCGATGGCGCTGCACCAAGCTGAATAAAGCGCTCTGCAGTTGCCCGATCTTGTGCCAAAAGCTGATCTAGCCCCTGTAACATCGGCTGCGTCAGGCTAGATACTTTGGCATAGCCTTTGGCTGATTTTTCAGAGAGGCGCGCATTAATCAAGATACATGGCACCTGACTCTGCCCTGCTTGGGCAATTAAATTTGGCCAGAGTTCAGTTTCAACCAAAGCCAAGAGTTTGGGCTGATACAATGCAAAAAACTGACGAACTAAAGGCTTTTGATCTGCAGGTAAATATACTGCTTGGAACAGGTTTAAATAAGGTACTTTTAAAAATAGGGATTTGGCACGCGCCTGCCCAGTTTTAGTGGTATTGGTCACCAAGACTGGATGACCGGCTTTTAAATAATGCTCGATTAGAGGCTGCGCTGCGTTGGTTTCACCCACCGACACGACATGGAACCAAATCGCTTGGCGATTTTTAACCGGTTGAAACGGCCCGAAACGTTCGAGACATTCTTGTTGAAATTGTTCTGTACTCTCTGCACGTTTTTTTATTTTAGACTTATACAGCGGTTTGATCAGCGCAAGTGCTGCGTTATACCAAAAAGGAGTAGCCAAATACGTGCTCCAAAAATCAATGCAAAAATAAAACAGCGCAACTCATATTATCCCATGAATTGCGCTGTTATCTTGTCGCGAATTGAACGGAAAAGCAATTTAAACCGCAGCAGTTTCCATTTCAGCTAAAGTCGGATAGTCCACATAGCCTTCAGCGACACCCGTTCCAATCATATTTTCCAGTTTCAGTTCATTCAGTGGTGTATCTTGCAGTAAACGCTCATACAAGTCTGGATTGGCAATATACGCCTTACCAAAAGACACCGCATCAGCCTTGCCTGATGCCAACAGCTGAATTGCATCTTCACGACTCAGTTGCATATTGGCAATATAAGGCACTCCACCAGAACGCTCTTTCATATATTCAGAAATACTGTCTTCAGCCAGATATTCACGGGTAAAGAAGAAGGCAATCTTGCGTTTGCCCAGCTGCTCCATGGCATAGCCAAATGTTTCACGTGGATTATCATCGCCCATGTCATGGTCATCACAACGCGGCGCAAAATGCACCCCTACACGATCTGCGCCCCATACTTCAATCAGTGCATCAGTTGCTTCTAGAAGGAACCGTGTACGATTTTCCACTGAACCGCCGTATTCATCTTCACGCTGATTGGTTTTGCTTTGCAAGAACTGGTCAATCAGATAACCATTGGCAGCATGTAATTCCACACCATCAAAACCGGCTTCTTTAGCACGAATCGCGGCTTGCTTATATTGCTCGGTAATCGCGTGAATTTCAGAAACCTCCAAAGGACGTGGCAATACATAAGGACGTTTTGGACGTAGTAAGCTGACATGACCCGCCTGTTGTACTGCACTTGCAGAGACTGGTGTTTCACCATTTAACAGATCCGGATGCGATACACGACCAACATGCCAAAGCTGGGCAATAATCAGACCGCCCTTCTCATGAACCGCTTGAGTGACCTTTTTCCAGCCTTCGACCTGAGCATCGGTAAACAATCCTGGAGTATTCAAATAGCCATTGGCTTCTTCAGAAATCACTGTAGCTTCAGAAATGATCAGGCCAGCACTTGCACGTTGCGCATAGTACTCAACCATCATTGGGGTTGGAACGCGATCAGCAGTTGCGCGGTTACGGGTCAGCGGCGCCATGATGACACGGTTTTTAAGCTCTAACGCACCGAGCGTTAAAGGAGAATTTAATTCAGCCATCGTTACTCCCACCTGTTAAAGGTGTTGTTGTAGGTGTTCGATAAATTGCTGAATCAACGCTTCATTGCGAGAAAAATAAGACCATTGTCCATATTTTTCCACTTGAATTAAACCGGCCTGCTGTAAAACGGACAAATGGTTCGACATCGTCGATTGCGATACATTTCCCAACCGTTCGATATGACCTGCACATACGCCGCGTCTAAAGTCACCACATTCGTCACTCGATAAAAATTGTTCCGGTTTTTTTAACCATTCCAAAATTTGGCGACGCGTTGGATTAGCCAAGGCTTTAAAAATTAAATCTATATCCATACTCAAGACACGTTTAATGGGCAACAAAGCGTTGTCAGCTTGTTTTACTTAATATATCGCATTTTTTCGATTTTAATATCGATTTTTTTAGATATATTGTAAAATAACTGATAACCCTTTGCTTTCATTCATCATTTAAATTACAAACCTTGTTTTAAGCTTGCTTCAATAAACTTATCAAGGTCACCATCTAGTACTGCACCTGTGTTGGAGTTTTCAACACCCGTACGTAAGTCTTTAATACGCGAGTCATCCAATACATAAGAACGAATCTGACTGCCCCAACCAATATCCGACTTCGAGTCTTCAAGTGCTTGCGCTGCTTCGTTACGTTTGCTCATTTCCAACTCATACAACTTCGCACGTAACTGTTTCCACGCATGGTCACGGTTGGCATGTTGTGAACGTTGGTTCTGACACGCCACTACAATGCCTGTTGGCGCGTGGGTTAAACGTACCGCAGAGTCTGTTTTGTTAATGTGCTGACCACCTGCACCCGAAGCACGGTAAGTATCGGTACGCACGTCAGATGGGTTGATATCAATTTCAATGTTGTCATCGACTTCTGGCGAGACAAACACAGCAGAGAATGAGGTATGACGGCGGTTACCCGAGTCAAATGGCGATTTACGCACTAAGCGATGCACACCCGATTCGGTACGCAACCAGCCATAGGCATACTCACCTTCCACACGAATCGTTGCTGACTTAATCCCAGCCACATCGCCGTCTGACTCTTCCATCAATTCAGCTTTAAAACCATGACGTTCAATCCAGCGCATATACATACGCAGTAGCATTGAAGCCCAGTCTTGTGCTTCTGTCCCACCTGAACCGGCTTGAATTTCCACATAACATGGATTTGGGTCCATTGGGTTACTGAACATACGGCGGAATTCAAGCTTCGCTAACTCTTCTTCTGCAGAAGTCAATTCAGCTTGGACATCAGCCAACAGACTTTCATCATCTGCTTCTACTGCCAAATCAAGCATCGCTTGCGCATCTTCAAGCTGCGTTGCCAAACCATCTAACACATTTAAGACGTTTTCAAGTTCGCCTTTTTCTTTGGCCATGGCTTGTGCACGGCTTTGATCATTCCAAATCGCTGGATCTTCTAATTCACGGAGAACCTCTTCTAAACGCTCTTTTTTCAGATCGTAGTCAAAGATACCCCCGTAATGTGAGACCACGGTCGTTTAAGTCTTTTAATTGGTTTAGATACGGATTAATTTCCACGTGAATTACTCTCAATCAATATAAAGCGAAAAATAGCCGCTGATTATATCACAGTCGACGGCTGGGATTATTCATCTCAAATTCGACAAAATCACACCCTTCTTTCTAGAGCTTAAAATTTTTTAGCCTCCCAAAAAGTATTCACTTGAACCGCAATCAAGCTGCATATAAATACGAACCATCACATAAAATACATACCTGAGAAGTGTTCTAAACATAGATACGGACTAAACATTTTGAGTTAAAATTGGTTAAAATGGCGTCAAAAATTATGAAATCCACATAATCTACACAATTTTAATAAAACAAAACATTATAAATTTATAATTTATTATCAATCATTTAAATTTAAAAAATTACACGATGTAACCTTAGATACAGAGCATTAACTTTCCTTTGGTTGACGCTTTTTTATTTTGCCCTAGACTGAAGTTGTAACAAAAAATTAATGAAATACAGTTCCACTTACGAGGGGTACATACCATGAAAAAATTAGCAATTGCTTCAGCATTACTTTCAGCTCTAGCGATCACAGGTACTGCACATGCATACCAAGCAGAAGTGGGTGCTTCGGCTGGCCTAATTGATCCAGACAACGGTAGTTCAAGCGGCTCTTTTGGCGTAGATGGCACATACTATTTCAACCCAGTTCAAACACGTAATGCGCCACTTGCAGAAGCAGCATTCTTAGACCGTGCAAGTAACGTTAACGCAAAATACCAATACGACGAAGTAGGTGATAATGAACGTCATCGTTATGGCGTCGGTGCTGAAGTCTTTGTCCCTAACTCAGATTTCTATGTGAGTGGTAATGTTGGTCGCGATGATAGGAAATTTGACCACGGTGGCGATTTTGATGAGACCGTTTATGGCGCTGAAGTGGGTTATTTACCAGCACCAGGTTTATTAATTGCTGCGGGTCTAAAAGGCTATGACAACGATTATGACGATGGCGTAGATCCTACTCTTCGCGCTAAATATGTCACTTCTCTAAGCAATGGTAAAGATATTAACTTAGAAGCAGGCGCAGGTTTTGGTGATTTAGACGAATATAATCTTGCAGCAGATTACTTCATCGATAAAACCTTAAGCCTAGGTGTAGATTACTACAGCAAAGACCGTGACTATGGTGATACTAACGAATTTGGTATCAATGCACGTAAATTCTTTACCCCGCAAGTCAGCCTTGAAGGCCGTGTTGGTTTTGGTGAAGATGGCAACAACGACTACAACAAATTCGGTTTAGCTGCTAAATATCGTTTCTAAAACCAATTAAAAACCTTGAATACTCAAAGCCCATTTTCGAATGGGCTTTTTGCACTTTGATAAAGCATTGTTATAAATAAAGATTGACTACCTGCTACTTTTTCGTACACTTCGTTACAACTGTCATAGAACAGTCATATTTTTTATAACAAAGAGAGAACCTCTAAAATGCTTAAACAACTTGCACTTACTACCGCACTTATTGCGAGCTTCGGGACTGCACATGCTTACCAAGCGGAAATCAATGCAAACTACGAAAATACAAGCTTTGATGGTGACAGTGAAGATCTTGATACTTTTGGCATCGGTGGCAAATACTACTTAAATGGAGTGAACACTAAAAATTCGCCACTTGCAGAGGCTGCTTTTTTAAGTAAAGCAAGCAACATTGGTCTTGGTTATGCGAACTCAAGTATTGATGAAGACGGCGCCGATTTAGAAATTGACACAGTCGGTTTAAATGGTGAATTTTTTATCCCAAACTCTCAATTTTATGTTTCTGGTAGCCTCAACCGCTCTGAAGTAACGGTTGAAAGTGAATTTGGTAAAGCATCAGATGATAATGTGGGTTATGCATTAGAAGCAGGTTACCTGCCTGTCGATGGGCTACTCATTGCGGCTGGTGTAGCCAAAGAAAATCTTGATCCAATGTATGTTTCAAAAAATGGCTTCATTGATACATTCTCAAATATCTCCGCAGTAGCAGACGATACAGCTGTGACCTTACGCGCTAAATATGTGACTCAAATTGGTAACTATTTTACCAATTTTGAAGGTGCAACATACTTTGGCGATGAAACTGCTTACCGCTTAGGTGCCGATTTATATATCGATCCAACCTTAAGTGTTGGTGTTTCGTTTATGGATACAACATTCGATGACTTTGACACTGTTTGGGCTGTTCGCGCGCAAAAATTCTTTACGCCTGCTATTGCTGTTGGCTTGAACTACACAACAACGGAAGATGCTGATTCATACGGTATCAATGGTACATTCCGCTTCTAATTGAAACAAAAATGTATTAAAAAAACTGCTCTATAGAGCGGTTTTTTTAATGTTGTTCTAAATGCAAAATGCGAAGTTGTACGCTGACATTGCCACGAAATTCATTTTTATCCAGCTCATAGACCAAACGAATTTGGTGGTTCATCTCATTGAACTGGTATTTGTCTGCCGCATTAAAAGCAATCGCATCTACCACCTGTCCATTGTCTAAAGCAATACGTAATTTTAAATGCACTTCTTTCAACCAGCGGAAATCTAAAATTTGAAAGTTTCCTTCAAAAATAGGTGCTGGAAACTTTTGCCCCCATGGACTAATCTGCTGTAGAAGATCGACCGTTTCAACCTGAATATTTTCTGCTGCTAACTCACCATCGGTCCATAAAGTCGCCGTAAATAGACCTTCATCCTGAGCTGCCATCAGTACTTCAAAGGCCTGCTTAAACTCTTCAAAATGGACTTTTTGAATGGTTAAACCCGCTGCCGCAGCATGCCCACCAAAGTGGCTGACCAAATGTGGATATTGCTCAGCAACACACTCAATGGCATCGCGGATATGCACTCCTTCAATCGAACGTGCTGAACCTTTAATATGTATCCCATCTTCATCTGCGGCAAACACAATACTCGGACGATGAAACTGTTCTTTTAAACGCCCTGCAACAATGCCAATCACCCCTTGATGCCAATGCGGCTCGAACATAATTAAAGCCGGAGGTAAGACCGTATCGTCCAGTTGAATTTGATCCAAGGCTATTAAAGCCTCTCGTTTCATCGTCGCTTCAACCTGACGACGTTCCACATTCAACTGATTCAGTTGTTCTGCCAATGGATAGGCAGAAGCAAAGTCCTGTGCCAATAGACATTCAATACCGATATCCATGGTTTCCATACGACCTGCCGCATTAATCCGTGGTCCCAGTACAAACCCCAAATCTTGCGCTTTTAAAGTTATAGCCTCTCGACCTGCAATCTCCAGTAGAGCGCTGATGCCCGGACGACATAAATGCTGTTGAATGCGCTTCAGGCCAACATCGACCAAGATGCGATTGTTATAGTCAAGACTCGCAACATCGGCATAGGTGCCTAAGGCCACTAAATCCAAATACTGACTCATGACTGCCGAAGACTTATTCAGTTTTTTACGATAGGTTGATAAGTTAGCTAAAACATAAAAGGCCACGCCCACCCCAGCTAAGGCTTTACTTGGAAAATCACACCCCAACTGGTTCGGATTCACTACCGCTTGGGCACTGGGAGTCGGTTTTGTGGTCAAATGGTGATCGGTAATAATCACCTGCATGCCATGATCTTGCGCTTGTTTCACGCCGTCATGACTGGAAATACCATTATCCACAGTAATCAATAAATCAGGTGTAAAGCTGGTAAATGCTAAATCCGCAATCGCAGGCGTTAAGCCATAACCATATTTAAAGCGATCTGGAACCAGATACTCTACCTGCGCCCCCATTTCTCGCAAAGCCAAAATCATTAAAGCGGTGCTGGTTGCACCATCTGCATCATAATCACCCACAATGACAATTTTGTGTTCCTGATCAATTGCAGCATCCATCAACTGAATCGCTTCATTTAAGCCTTTCAGACTAGGGGCCAGTAAGTGCTTGAGCTTTAACTCCAGCTCCTGCATTGACGCCACCCCACGGCGGGCTAAAATTTCTGCAATAAACGCAGGAACGTCCTGAAATAATTCAGGACAGGTCATAAAGGGTCTTTGCTTAATTTGAATGGCTGACATTTATGGCATCAAACGTTTCAGCATCCAGACATCTTGCTGTTTTTCATAACTTAAACGGTCATGTAAACGGTTCGGACGCCCTTGCCAAAACTCATAATAGTCAGGCTCAAGGCGGTAGCCACCCCAAAAGACAGGTTTATTCAGTTCTGATTTACCTTCAACTTGGCTTTGCAATTGCTCAAAACGTTGTTGCAAGACTTCACGGCTTTCAATCACGCCACTTTGTGGTGTACTGATATGTGCCGCAATTTGGCTATCTCGTGGGCGCTTATGATAGTAGTCCGTCGATTCTGCTTCAGAAATTTTGACCACTTTACCGCCAATGCGAATCTGACGTTCCTGCTCTTGCCAATAAAACAATAACTCTGCATATGGGTTTTCTGCCAGATCATTGCCTTTTTGGCTGTCATAATTGGTATAAAAATCATACCCTGCTTCGGTTGCTCCACGTAGCAATACCGTTCGCACATGCGGACGACCCTGCGCACTTGCTGTCGCCAATGACATAGCATAAGGTTCATGCAGTTGTGCTTCTAAAGCATGATTAAACCAAAGCAAGAACTGAGCATGTGGATGGGTTTCTACTCGATCTTCATGCAGCTCGCCTTTTTGATAACTTAAACGAAGCTCACTGAGATCTTTAATTAAATCACTCATTTCTTCACTCCTTATTAAGCTGCGTTCGCACGTACAGCATCAGCCAATGTATGAGCTAAAGTACTGACTTCATCGAGATCATCCCCTTCCACCATGACACGAATCACAGGCTCAGTACCTGATTTACGAATCAACAAACGACCACGACCTTTAAGTTGTTGCTCGGCTTTATCAAATTCAGCCACCAAAGCAGGCACCGCATAAGGGTCAAACATTGCCTCTAAACGTACATTCACCAACACATTCGGTAGAAGCTTAAAGTCAGCAACCAATTCATGCAGCGCTTTCTTCTGCTCGACCATCACCGTAAGCACTTGAAGGGCGGCAATAATCGCATCACCTGTGGTACTTTTATCCAAGGTTAAAATATGCCCTGATGGCTCACCGCCAATGACCCAGCCTTTTTCTTCTAGACCTTGTAGGACATAACGATCCCCCACTTTGGCACGTAATAACGCCACACCCGCTTTTTCCAAAGCCAGTTCCAAAGCCATGTTTGACATCAAGGTACCGACTATTCCAGCAGGCTTTTTAGCGCTCTGTGTCGCTAAGATATATAAAATATGGTCGCCATCAATCAGCTTGCCATCTTTATCTACTAAAATAACGCGGTCTGCATCCCCATCAAAGGCGATGCCCAAATCAGCCTTATGCTTCACTACGAGTTGCTGTAAATGCTCAGGATGGGTCGAACCACATTGCTCATTGATATTTACACCGTTAGGCTCATTATGAATGGCAATGACTTTGGCACCTAGCTCACGAAAGACTGATGGACCCACGTTATATGCTGCACCATTGGCACAATCCACCACAATCGTTAAATCATTCAAGTCATAGTGATAGGGAAATGTGGATTTACAAAATTCAATATAACGACCATTGGCATCTTTTACACGGACACTTTTACCTAAATTGGCAATATCATCAATGATGAGGTCTTTTTCTAATTCTTGGTTAATTTCTTCTTGAATAGCATCTGGTAGTTTCTTGCCTTCACTGGAAAAGAACTTGATCCCATTATCAAAATAAGGATTATGTGATGCTGAAATCACAATGCCCAAACTTGCGTGTAAGGCACGGGTCAAATGTGCAATCGCTGGGGTTGGCAATGGGCCTAGTAAATGTACATACACCCCTGCTGCGTTTAAACCCGCTTGTAATGCTGACTCTAAAATATAACCCGATAAACGTGTGTCTTTACCAAGTACCACCAATGGTTTTGATTTTTTACTGTGGCGTTTTAAAACTTTCCCTGCGGCAAAGCCTAGTTTAAGGGCAAATTCAGGGGTAATAGGGAGGACGCCAAACTTACCGCGAATACCATCGGTACCAAAATAACTCATGTTCTACTCACTTCTTAATGGTGATCTAAATCATCACTTTTTTACTCACGACACTTTACACCAAAACGAAAAAGCCGTCATAAAAATGACGGCTTTTACATTCAACAATTCGTATAACTTTATTAGCCAACGCGATAGTTTGGTGCTTCTTTGGTAATCGTTACGTCATGAACATGTGACTCAGACATACCTGCCGAAGTAATTTTCACAAACTTCGCATTTTGACGAAGATCTTCAATCACAGATGAACCCGTATAACCCATAGAAGAACGTAAACCGCCCATCATTTGGTGCACAATGTTACCCATTGGTCCCTTGTATGGCACACGACCTTCGATCCCTTCAGGAACAAGTTTCTCAGCACCTGCTTTAGAGTCTTGGAAATAACGATCCGCAGAACCTGTTGCTCCTGCCATCGCGCCCAATGAGCCCATACCACGATACGCCTTATAGTAACGACCTTGGAAGAATTCCACTTCACCTGGCGCTTCTTCAGTCCCGGCAAGGAGTGAACCGACCATAATCGTACTCGCACCCGCGCCAATCGCTTTCGCCATGTCACCAGAGAAACGAATACCACCATCGGCGATCAATGGAATTTGATCTTTCAGTGCATTAGCCACACTGTCAATCGCAGAAATCTGCGGCATACCAATACCCGCCACAATACGCGTGGTACAAATTGAGCCTGGGCCGATACCGACTTTGACCGCATCTGCGCCGGCATCAAGAAGTGCCAATGCAGCATCCCCAGTTGCAATATTACCGCCAATCACTTGGACTTGTGGGTAATTCGCTTTCACCCAACGTACACGCTCGATCACACCCGCAGAGTGACCATGCGCCGTATCTACGACAATTGCATCAACACCCGCTTCAACCAAAGCTTCTACACGACTTGGTGTTTCTACACCTGTACCGACTGCAGCACCTACGCGTAAGCGACCAAGGTCATCTTTACAGCTGCTTGGATAGCTTTCCGCTTTACGGAAGTCAGTGACTGTAATTAAACCTTTGAGTTCGTTATGTTCACCAACAACCAAAACTTTTTCAATGCGATGCTTTTGCAGTAAAGCTTGAATATTTTCTTTCGATTCACCTTCACGAACAGTCACAAGGCGGTCTTGACCAGTCATGATGTTGCTTACAGGTTGCTCAAGGTTCGTTTCAAAGCGTGTATCGCGACCTGTGACAATACCGACCACTTTGCCATCTTTCACAACAGGCACACCGCTGATGTTGTTGGCTTGAGTAATCGAGATCAATTCGCGTACTGTGGTTTCAGGTGTCACAGTGATTGGATCTTTCACCATCCCTGCTTCAAATTTTTTCACACGACGGACTTCTGCAGCTTGTGCAGCAATATCCATGTTCTTGTGCAAAATACCAATACCACCGTTTTGCGCCATCGCAATCGCCATACGTGATTCAGTCACCGTATCCATTGCTGCTGAAACAAGGGGGATATTTAAATTAATGCCGCGCGTGAATCGTGTCTTTAATGAGACATCTTTTGGGAGAACAGTAGAATAGGCAGGGAGTAATAGGACATCATCAAAAGTTAACGCGTCTTGAACGATGGTCAACATGGCAGTCTCACTGGTAATTTCCGTGCGCTATTATAAACAAATATGAACTTAAATTTCATTTCAATTGAAAATTTATTTTTTTATCTTAGAAAATAAAGTGATAAAACCTATATCTTATTTGAGACCTTCATTTTCACCTTTATTTTTTTATTTGTTGTTTTAAGATGAATTTGATTTACTTTCAAAAACTAAAAAAGCAGAGCCTTGGCTCTGCTTTTACCGATTAACACACTTGATCAAAACCTTCATCATTGACTGCAATGCTCGCTTCCAATTGTACAAATGGAATCATATTGTGTGCACGTCGTGCTTTGTTGCATTGATCATCAGCGATTTGAACTTCTTTACATGAAGAGCTACGCTGTTCATACATCCCACAACTAACTTGCTCACCAATGGTGCCTTGCAGTGCGATACAGCGTGGACTGGCTTGATTAGTTCCAACCATGCATGAATACACAGCCGTCACTGGCTCTGTGTAATGTTCAGGCATGGAAATGCCTTCAGCCCAGTAAAATGAGACTCTAAAAAAGGCACAACATGCCCCGCAGCTTAAACAGGCATCTTCCGTTGGAACTTGAGACAACATCCTTTATATTCTCATTTTCAAAAACTTTTTTGGAAGAAAATATTAAAAAAATTGTGGTTGCCAAACAAGCAAAATTTACGACTATTTTGTCACTTAAGTTGGACAGGTAAAAACACTCTCATCCATCAAGTCTGTACCGCACTCCAGCGTCTCAATCCAATCTAAAAATTGATGAATCTGCTCGTGCCCAATAAACGGTGTCCCATGCTGCGGTACAATCATTTCAACATCCATGGTGCGGACCATATTGACCCATAAACGAATCACTTTGTTATTGCACATATAGCGCTGATGAAACCCTTTCATTTTAGGAATATGCGCAGCAAAGTTTTCCAAAGGTTTTGAGGCATCGTCCACCATCGATGCCCCCATATCACCTGAAAATAAAATTTTGGCAATTGGGTCATAAAACTGAAAATTACCCACCGAATGTAAAAAATGCGCAGGCACAGCAATAATCGAAGACTGCCCCAACGTAATCACCTGACCGTGGTCTGGTAGCTCCACTAAACGATCCAGCCAGTTACCTTTCATCCGCTCACTCATAAAGGCAGAGTTCAAGTGAGGTAAAAAGCGTGCCCAAAGTTTAGAAGCCACCACTTTCGCTTCGGTATAGACCAACCAACGCGGCATTGAGGTAATAATGTCGGGGTCTTGGTGTGAGGCCATCACAAAATCAAGATTGGTCAAACGCGTATATTTATTCAACTCCATGGTCAGCGGCACATAGGTTAAATCACCACCCGGATCTAAGACCGCAGCACGCTCATGGTCAATAATTAAAAACTGATTTGCCTGTACACCCTCGCCTTTGACCAAGCTGGTAAAGCTAATACACTTATGTGTGCCATCATCATATAAAACCTGTGACGTTGTGCGGTCAAATGCCATGCCCATCCCCTCAAAATGCTGTTTTTCTTAAAAGACTTTTTAATACCTACAACATATATGGATTTACACAAACTTACAATGCATTTGCGACCAATATCATTTGATATATCAATAAATTGAAGATCATTTTTCAATAAAAAATCCCGATTTTTTAAGTCGGGATTCTTATTTTCTACGGTAAATTAGAAGAAATAATGCTGTACAAGTGTTGCAACACCAATGACCAAGAAAATGGCCGCACCAATTTTATGAATTAAGGCAATTGGCAACTTGGTCGCCAACTTATCGCCAATAAAGACCGCTGGCGCATTGGCCAACATCATCCCGAAAGTCGTACCCAACATCACCCAAACTATACTGTCAAAACGTGCCGCTAAAGCCACTGTCGCAATTTGAGTTTTATCGCCAATTTCGGCCAAGAAGAACAACACAAACGTTGCGCCAAATACCCCAAGTTTCTGCCATTTCTTAATGCTGCCTGACTCATCATCCAACTGATCAGGAATCAACATCCAACCTGCCATAGCAATGAAACCAATCGAGAGAATCCAGATCAGCGCATCAGGGCTTAAAACTGTGGTGATCCATTGGCCTAAAACAGCAGAGACGCCATGGTTAATAATGGTCGCCAGCAAAATAGCCAATAGAATTGGGACGGGTTTACGGAAACGTGCAGCAAGTAACAATGCAAGCAATTGGGTCTTATCGCCCATTTCAGCTAAAGCCACGATGGCTGTGGAGAGTAGGAATTCATACATGATGTCTTTCTCTGGCTAGCATAACAAATACCAATGACTCACCGCTCCTGCTAGCCAAAATCTGCAGAGTGGTAAATCAAAGGTCTTGCCAACAAAAGAAAGCTCTTTAGAAGCTCATTTGGTTCTTTGCTATGATGACCATGCTCGTTTTAGAGCAAATATGTTGATCATCACCTGTTCTGAAGAACAGCGGCTACTCCCCAATGAAGTAACACCATGTTAGGCGAAAATATGTTTTTTGGCAATCTATAAATACAAAAGACCCTGCCGAAGCAGGGTTTTTATTGAGGTATTTTTTCAAGACTTCCAGCAGCTTTTCTCTCTTTTGAGAAAAGAGAATAGCAGGGCTAAAAGCTAGATCATCAGATCAGCAAAGTACGGATGTCTTTCAACAACTTGGTCAGCTTATTGGTAAAGCGCGCTGCATCCGCCCCATTGATCACACGGTGATCATAAGACAGAGATAACGGCAACATCAGTTTCGGATCAAAACCTTGACCATTCCATACTGGTTGCATCGTCGCTGGAGAAATTCCCAAAATCGCGACTTGCGGCCAGTTCACCAGTGGTGTAAATGCTGTACCACCAATTGCACCTAAGCTTGAAATCGTGAAGTTTGCACCTTGTAGATCTTTCGGCGAAAGCTTCTTATCACGTGCTTTCTGACCCAATACACCAAGCTCCACCGCAATGTCTTTAATCGATTTCTGGTCTGGATTACGGAGTACAGGAACGGTTAAACCATCTGGTGTTGCTACAGCAATGCCCATATGGATTTCGTTACGCAAGAGTACAGACTTGCCATCATCAGCCAAGTGACCGGCAAAATCACGCTCTTCTTTCAGCAAATGCGCAACAGCTTTAATAATGAAAGCCATAATGGTCAAGCTAATGCCATCTTTCTTAAAGTTACCTTTAAGGTCATTACGCCAAGCTTCAAGCTCAGTAATATCCGCCAAGTCAAACTGAGTCACTTGTGGAATATAGTTGTTTAAAGACAACTGCGGAATAGAGACTTGTTGCAGACGTGTCAGCACTTTCTCTTCGACACCGCCAAACGCTGTGAAATCAGGAAGCTTTGGCAAGCCAGAAACTTGAGCAGCAGCCTGAGCGGCTGGAGCAGCCTGAGGCGCAGTTAAACGCGCTTTGACAAATGCTTTCAGGTCTTCCTTCATGACACGCGCATGCGGGCCAGATGCGCTTACTTCAGACAATACGACGCCTAATTCACGCGCCAGCTTGCGTACAGCTGGGCCTGCATAGACTTTCGCATTGGCCTCATTCTGCGCTTTCGTCAGCTTGTCTGCACCCTGTTCTGACACAGGAGCCGCAACTGACTGTGCTGCTGGCGCAGGCTGCGCTTTAACTTCAGCTTTAGGCGCTAGAGCAGAAGCCGCCGCAGGTGCAGCAGCGGGTGCTGATGAAGATTCACCTTCAATGGTCACCAAAGCCACACCTTCCGATACATTTTGTCCCAATGCAACATGAATGGCTTTAATCACACCCGCTGTTGTACTTGGTACTTCAACCGTTGCTTTGTCTGATTCAACCACGATGATACTTTGGTCTTTTTCAACCGTATCACCTACTGACACCAAAATTTCAGCAACAGCCGCTTTGTCTAAACCCAAGTCAGGCACTGCAATTTCAATCGCACCTGCAGGCGCAGCAGCAGCTTGTGGCGCCGCTTCAGCAGGCTGAGCTTCAGTCGTTTGAGGTGCTACAACTGGCGTAGGCTCAGCAGTCACTGGTGCAACTGACGCTGCTGTTTTTACAGTCAGGATCACTACGCCTTCTTTAACACTGTCACCAACTTGAACGCTAATTGATTCCACTGTGCCTGAAATCGTACTCGGGACTTCCACAGTCGCTTTGTCTGACTCAACCACAAGGATGCTTTGATCAACGTCAATTTGATCGCCAACCGACACCAAAATTTCACCAACGGTTGCTTTTTCCACACCAATGTCTGGTACTTGTACATCAATCACTTGTGATGCTGTAGTCGCAGCGGGTGCAACCGTTTCAGCAACAGCAGCGGGTGCAGTCTTTTCTTCAGCTTGTACAACGTCAGCCTGTGCTTGTACTGCTGGCGCTTCAGTTTGTCCCTCGGCTTCCAGCTCAATCAGCGCTGCACCTTCAGCAACCGAGTCACCTAAGTTCACCAGGATGCTCTTCACCACGCCTGCTGAAGTGCTAGGCACTTCAACAGATGCTTTGTCTGATTCTAATAGAACGACACTGTCATCAACCGCAATGGTATCGCCAACTTTGACCAAAATTTCAGCAACAACGGCTTTATCTACACCAATATCAGGAGTTGTAATTTGCATACTTATTTCTCCTCTTTGTAGTCAGCTACAGCGTGTACAGATGGCGTTGCTTGAGGAGCCCAAGCTACTGGACGATCTGTATCTAATTCAAATGTAGAGATGGCATCTTTCACTAAGCGTGCATCCACTTCACCTTCATCAGCCAATTTCTTCAGTGTAGCAACAACAATGTGAGCTGCATCTACACCAAAGTAACTACGTAATTTAGCGCGTGAATCTGAACGACCATAACCATCTGTACCCAATGCTACGAATGGACGGTTGTCTGGAAGATATGCACGAATTTGTTCGCTATAAGCACGCATATGATCTGTTGCAGAAACCACGATACCTTCTGTACCGCGCAGTTGCTCAGTCACCCAAGCCTCTTTCACATTCTCGCTCATTGGATGCAAGCGGTTGTATTCTTCACATGCCATACCATCACGTGCAAGTTCATTGAAACTTGTTACGCTAAATACATTTGAATGGATTTGGTATTCATCACGTAAGATTTGTGCAGCTTTAATGACTTCACGCAGAATTACACCTGAGCCCATCAACTGAACAGTGGCTTTTTCATCTTTTTGAAGTAAGTACATACCACGTTTAATGCCTTCTTCAGCACCTTGTGGCATTTCAGGATGCTCGTAGTTTTCGTTCATTACCGTTAAGTAATAGAAAATACGCTCTTGGTTCACATACATGCGTTGTAAACCATCATGCACAATAACTGCTAATTCATAACCAAAACATGGGTCATACGACACACAGTTCGGAATCGTGTTCGCAAGAATATGTGAGTGACCATCTTGGTGTTGTAAGCCTTCGCCATTGAGCGTTGTACGGCCTGCTGTTGCACCCAATAAGAAACCTTGTGCTTGTGCATCACCTGCAGCCCATGCAATGTCGCCAATACGTTGGAAACCAAACATAGAGTAGTACATGTACATTGGAATCATTGGTAAGTTATTGGTTGAATAACTGGTTGCCAATGCTGCCCAAGCGCTCATTGCACCTGCTTCGTTAATGCCTTCTTGAAGCATATGACCATCTTTTGCTTCACGGTAATGCATCAACTGTTCTTGGTCTTCAGGCGTGTAATGCTGACCATTGGCTGCATAAATACCTAACTGACGGAACATACCTTCTAGACCAAAAGTACGTGCTTCATCTGGAACAATAGGAACAACACGGTCTTTAATGGCTTTTTCTTTTAACAATGCAGCGATTAAACGAACCATTACCATGGTGGTTGATTGTTCTTTGCCTTGTGAGCCTTTTAATACTGCATCAAAGACAGAAAGTTCTGGAATAGCCAACTGTTCACTTTCTTTACGACGTGCAGGTAAGTAACCACCTAGTGCTTCACGACGTGCTTTCATATATTTCAATTCAGGCGAGTTTTCGCTTGGACGATAGAAAGGCACTTCTTCTAATTGCTCATCGGTAAATGGCAAGTTGAAACGGTTACGCACGTATTTCAACGAATCAATCTGCATCTTTTTGATTTGGTGCGTTTTATTGACCGCTTCAATTTCATCAGACAAGCCATAACCTTTAACAGTTTTCGCTAAGATTACAGTTGGTTGACCTTTGGCTGTACATGCTTCTGCATAGGCTGCAAAAACTTTGTACGGATCATGACCACCACGGTTCAGGTTATCAATATCTTCATCGCTTAAGTCTTTAATCAACTCAGCCGCTTCTGGGTATTTACCAAAGAATTTTTCGCGTGCATATGCACCACCCTTCACTTGTAAGCGTTGGTATTCGCCATCCAGTGTTTCTTCCATAACCGCTTTTAAAGCACCAGTGCTGTCTTTAGCCAGTAGTGGGTCCCAGTGACGGCCCCAAACCACTTTAATGACACGCCAGCCCGCGCCACGGAATAAAGATTCTAATTCTTGAATAATTTTACCGTTACCACGTACTGGGCCATCTAGACGCTGTAAGTTACAGTTTACAACCCAAATGAGATTGTCTAATTTTTCACGACCCGCAAGTGAAATTGCACCTGTGCTTTCTGGCTCATCCATCTCACCATCGCCAAGGTATGCCCAAACTTTGCGATTTTCTTCTTTGATTAAACCGCGGTTCATCAAATACTTTTGAATATGTGCTTGGTAAATCGACATGATTGGGCCAAGACCCATCGATACCGTTGGGAACTGCCAATAATCAGGCATTAAGTATGGATGCGGATAAGAAGGTAAGCCAACACCGTCCACTTCGCGACGGAAATTGTTTAGATGCTCTTCAGTCAAACGACCTTCAAGGAACGAACGCGCATAAATACCTGGCGCACAGTGACCTTGATAATAAATCATGTCCCCACCAAAGCTGTCGTTATTGGCACGGAAAAAGTGGTTAAAACCGACATCATATAATGTTGCTGAAGATGCAAAACTTGCCAAGTGACCACCTAAGTCATCACCCGTTTTATTGGCACGGAGTACCATCGCTAGCGCATTCCAACGAATCAATGCACGGATACGACGCTCCATGTCTTGATCGCCTGGCATTGCAGGTTCTTCAGCCACTGAAATTGTATTTAAATAAGGCGTGTTTAAACGCTGAATAGGGACATGTTTAGCGATTGCTTGTTGATACAGTTTTTCTAGTAGAAAAGCTGCACGCTCAGTCCCCATGTGTTGTAAAACGGAGTCAAACGCATCTTGCCACTCTTGCGTTTCTTGCGCGTCAGTATCACCATAAAACGCCATAATTCACCTATTTCGATATCCTAATCTTATACGCTAATATGTATCATACTTTCGTCCTATAAGAGTATCGCTACAGCTGAATATGGCTGAGCCATACTATTTAGCAACTAAATAGTCATTGACCATTCGTTACCCAAGATAACAAAAAACCGCCAATTTAGGCGGTTTTTTATACATTTAATGCTGTTTTTTGATGCTAACTTAGATTCCGTCAGAACTGTATTCCTTTTTCAAGCATCAGACCAACGGTAAGTTCGGATCATCGATCAAATCGGATTAAGGCAACATTGCTAGATAAGTCGATGGGTTTTTGCGTTGACCATCTTTAACTACTTCATAGTGTAAATGTGGGCCAGTACAACGACCTGTACATCCGACATTGGCAATATGTTCACCCGCGTCTACACGGTCGCCAACACGTGCTATTAAACGTGATGCATGAGCATAGCGCGTGATGTAACCATTGCCATGGTTAATTTCAACATATTGACCATAGCCCGTACCCCAACCTGACTTGGTCACAATCCCGGGACCTGTCGCATAAATCGGTGTACCGCTTGGCGCAGCAAGATCTAGACCTGAGTGGCGCTCAGCACGACCATTCATGGTGCGGCCGCCGTAACTTGAGCTCACACGTGCGCTTGGAAGCGGGTGTGTCACTAACCACGAATATGGATTATTTGAAAAACTTTTTGCAGAGGATTCCGAACCGTATTTTTTCGCCAGTGAAGCATTGTTGAGTTCAACCGTTTTTTCACGGAGCTGAACGGTCATTTTCGTTTCGGCAGGAACATCAATATCATTCGATTCGGTATAAGCACCTTCTGATAAAGTGCGTGTCAATTGCTCAATTCGATCCGAAGATGCATTATTTGTATTGAGTTCTACCAAATCAGCGAAGGCTACTGAAGCAGCCGATGCCGCAAAAGAAAAAGCCAACAAAATACGTCGCATATGCATAAAAAACCTCTTAAAACTGTTCTTACGAATGTTTCTTGCGTGATCTCGTCCTTGATATCTACCGAAAGAAGCGCATAAGATTAAGACATTAACATGAAGGAAATATGTATGTCCGAACCAGTGAATCTCTTTCAACAAACCAGAAAACACATAAAAACAGGAAACTTAACGTTTCTCTCAAAGCAAGTGACTGCATGGCAGAAACTTACAAAACTGATTCAACCTATCCTACCGCAACCAGAGCAGTGGCAGGTTGTTTGTTATCAATATGGTATTTTGACGATTACCGGCGAAAATCAAGCGATGATTAGTCAACTTGGTTACCTTCAAAAACAATATATTGCACAACTGTCGGAACTTGATGAGTTTAAAGACCTACAAAAACTCCAAGTTCGTTTGAGAATCCCCTCTCAAACACCCGCAAAGATACAATCTATTTCAAGATCGTTAAGCACAGAAACTCAAGACTTAATTCGAGGTGCTGCTGACTTTGTGAGCGACCCTAAGCTTAGCCAAGCAATGCGACGTTTGGCAAGCAAAAAAAAGTAACCTCGTCTCGACCCGCTTCAGAATTGCGTTTTTAAAATGATAAATTCATCACACTTGTTATTGTTACAATATAACATCACACAATAAAGACAATGACTTAAGTCACACTCACATAAGGAATTGGACACTGATCTTCGTCATCAAATGTTACAATTTCATAGCTGCTTGGATCACTTTGGACATTGCGCAATAATTGATTATTCAAAGCATGCCCAGACTTATATCCATCAAATTTGGCAATAATTTGGTGGCCGAGCAAGTAAAGATCACCCACCGCATCTAATATTTTGTGACGAACAAATTCATCTGAGAAGCGTAAACCCTCTTCATTCACCACCCCGGTTTCATCAACGCCAATGGCATTGTCTAAACTTGCTCCCAAAGCGAGATTATTGGCTTTGAGATAGTCCAAATCTTTCATAAAACCAAAAGTACGGGCTTCGCTGACTTCATAAACAAAGGTTTCGGTTGAAAAATCGATAGTGGCAGACTGATATTCTTTCTTAAAAGCGGGATGATCGAAGTCAATGGTGAAGTTGAGTTGGAAACCCTCATGCGGGCGGAAAATGGCGCGTTTATCGTCGATGAGAGCTTCAACAGGTTTGAGTATTTTAATAAATTTTTTAGGGGCATCCAGTTCTTTGAGGCCGCCTTGCATCAGTAAGTAAATAAACGGACCCGCACTGCCATCCATAATCGGCACTTCAGAGGCAGACACTTCAATGATCAAATTATCAATACCCAGACCTGCAATTGCACTCATAACATGTTCAATCGTACCGACTTTGGCATCTTCTTGAACTAAGTTTGAACACATGAAGGCTTCTTGGATCAACATCGCATTTGCACGAATGTCGACGGGTGGATTGAGATCGATACGACGAAACACAATTCCTCCGTCCGCATGATGTGGCACAAAGTTAATTAAGACTTTTTGACCACTATGCAAACCAATGCCGCTTGCTTTAACGACACGTTGTAGAGTTCTTTGTTTCAACATGTTTCATATCATCTCACCACTAAACCGCTATACGTTAGCATATTTAGCCATTGATAAAAAACAAAAAGGTAGTCAGAGACTACCTTTTCTTCATCACATGTGGCTTAACCACATAGACAAATACTACTTACGTTGTTGATTTTTCAAATAATCTTGAATACTCATTGGTGTTGGACGTGCAGCACTCACTGTCGATGCAGAACTTGCTGCTGCAGCCACGTCTTGGTTCTGACGCTGGATTGCAGGCACATCATCATCTTCAACAACCGCTTGCGTTGCATGCCCATGTTGTGCTACCTGCACATGTGCATTTGGACGCTTCACTGGCTCAGCAGAATCTGCTGAGTTTCGAGTTAAACCTGTTGCAATGACAGTGACACTGATTTCATCACGCGCATCTGGATCAAATACGGTGCCATAGAAGACTTGGCCTTCGTCTAGATCGACAATTTGGTTCACAACATCAGTAATTTCTTCGATTTCGCCAAAGGTAACGTCATCACCACCCGTCACATTAATCAGAATCCCTTTGGCATTCATAATGGTGACATTATCTAGCAATGGGCTACGGATCGCTTGTTCGGCTGCTTGACGTGCACGGTTTTCACCACGACCTAAACCTGCACCCATCATGGCATAACCACGTGTGCTCATCGCAGTTTTCAAATCAGCAAAGTCAAGGTTAATATGACCTGGGCGCACTACCAAATCAAAGATACTACGGACCGCATTTAATAAGACATCATCCGCTTTTTTGTAGGCATCTTTCATTGAGATGTCACGGAAAACTTTTAACAAACGTTGGTTTGGAATGATGATTAAAGAATCTACATGCGCTTCTAATGCTTCAATGCCTTGCTCAGCAGACTGAAGACGACGTTTACCTTCAAAGTTAAACGGTGTCGTTACCACGCCTACGGTTAAAATGCCCATTTCTTTGGCAATTTCAGCAACCACTGGCGCAGCACCTGTACCTGTACCACCGCCCATACCAGCAGTGACAAACACCATGTCAGTACCTTCAAGGTGCTGACGAATCAAGTCTCGACTTTCTTCAGCCGCTGCTTGACCGACATTTGGATTGGCGCCCGCACCCAAGCCACGGGTACTTTGCTCACCCAACTGGATTTTGAATTGTGCATTCATACGGTCTAGCGCTTGCTTGTCCGTATTGGCACATACAAATTTTACACCTTGAATATCTGACTCAAGCATGTGTTGTACGGCGTTACCACCTGCACCACCAACACCAAACACAGTAAAACGGGCTTGACCGTTGCTATCGGTTTGATCATCTTCTAAAAATTCAAATGAGGCCATGACCTATAGATTTCCTAATTCGTTATTGGCAGTCACTTAAGCCCGTATACTGCCTTGATCTTAATAAACAAAATTGCTTTTAAGCATGCTGTGCAAGCCATAACTTGTCAAGTTTAAGCGATGCGTTGTACAACTTCTTAACAATATTCCAAAAAAATTCAACTTAAAAAACAGATTTCAGCTTTTCATTGAGTCCCGACCAAGCGCGTCCAACGCGTTTAATCAAAGACAGTTTTTCTGTATCTTCTGGTTCCACTATAGTTTCTTGTGTTTCGCTCTGACTAAACATCAACAAACCTGCGGCAGTGGCATACTGAGAGCGACGCAGTGCGGCAATATTTTGCTCATCTGCTGTCACTTGCACAGGTGGATTCCCCAAATGCGCAGACACACCCAACATACGACGAGTCAACGTCACCATACCTTCGATTTGACTGGCATCACCAGTTAACACCACACCATGATACAAACCATGAATCGCACCATTACGCTCTAGCTCTTGGCGAACTTGGCCTAAGATTTCTTCATAACGCGCAATCACGATTTCAGTCAGCTCAATACGACTAATCGTTTGCGGACCATCAATCCCTTGGATCTGAATCATATGGTCCGGTTTAACCGACTTAATGTCGACACACCCATAGAGTAATTTAATTCGCTCAGCTTCTTCAGTGGTGGTTTGTAACACAGCAGCAATATCACGGGTGACATGTTCGCCACCACGCTGCAAAGTATGCGTCAAGGCCAAACGACCATCCAAATACACCGCAATGTTGGTGGTACCTGCACCAATATCGACTAAACAGACGCCATACTCTTTTTCATCTTTGAGTAGGCTCGCTTCTGCCGTTGCCAAACAAGACACCACCAGTTTCTCCACCCCGATGTTCGCGCCTTTTAAGGCCCGATCAAGGTTTTGCATGGTACTAATTGGTAACATCATCAACTGATAATGACCAATCATGCTGTGTGCAGACATCCGTATTGGGTTTTGTACCCACTCAGTGGAGTCATCCAACTCAAAGCCCAGTGGAACAGCACTGACCAAATAATGATCCGAGGTCATGTGGCTGGCTTTGGCCAACTCTAATGCACGAACCACTTCACTTGTTGTAATTGTATGGTCAGTATTTTCAACTGGCGTTCGTCCAGATGCATAAAAGCTTTTTAACTCGGCACTTGGGATTGAGACCCACGCGGAATGGACACGACATTCAGCCATATCTTCTGCTTCTTGCACGGCATTTTTTATCGCTGTAATGACTTTATCAAGACTTACAATTTTTCCTTTATTCATGCCTCGGTTACGAGCAGTTGCCATTCCTATCACTTGGATATTGTCTGGCGCATGTACCTTACCAATCAAAACTGAAACTTTGTGCGTCCCAATGTCAATCGCAACAACTGAGGGAACCGCTTCATTCATTATTTACTACTACCATCACATGTTTGTTTAATTTATGGCTTTATGCCTCTGTTTTAAAGCCAAGTATTATGGCTTTGCTGCTGCTCCACCTGCAATGCTTGTGTCATCAATCGTTACAACAAAATGACCATTTGCTATCTTTGGTGCGGCAGCATTCTTCCATTGGATGGCCAAGCCATTCCGATAACGCAAATCAATGGCAGATACTTTGGCCCAAACTGGCTTCAAATCACTTTGAGCCAAATAACTCAAACGTTGCAGCTTACTCATGGTTTGATCCTGATCTACGATAACACGTAAACCTGAATCGAACTGCATAAACCAAGTCATACGCTCCGTTAAATATAGTTCTTTTAAACGAAGGTTGACTGGCTGGAATAATTGATTAATTTCATTATAACGGCGCATCATCATTTTAGATTGACTGATTGGGCCATGTAATAATGGCAAATTCTGATTATTTTTCGGCGTCACTTCGCTAAATACGTCACCGCTGTCACTTAAGAGACGCCCCGTCCCCCAACGTGCAATTGCATGCCGTGGCATAACGCGAACGCGAATCGCATTCGGCCATGCCCGCGAAACCACCACGCGATCGACCCAAGCCAGCTCTAAAGTGCGATCACGAATTTCTTCTAAATCTGAGGTGAAATAATTATGGGTAATGGCTGCTGAAACATGTCCCATCACCTGATTCTTTTCCGCCTCAGAACGTACGCCTACTACATCAAGTTCGGCCACACGTGCATCTGTCATGACTTGATATAAGCCATAAATACCAACCAACAGCACCGCCACAGCAACGACCAACATCACCCAACCACCGAAGTTAGCAAGCTTTTCCTTACGCGTCGGTGGTTTATCGTGTATCGAAGTAATCGCTGCGCGTTTACGGCGCATAGAAGCGGGTAATTGCGCCATTTAGTGAGCCGCACCTGTCAGTGTTTGCTCTAAAATTTGGACACAAAGTGCATCAAAGCTATAACCCACTGCATTTGCTGCTTTCGGTACCAAAGAGTGGCTGGTCATTCCAGGTACTGTGTTCACTTCTAGTAACCAGAAATTGCCTTGCTCATCTTGCATCGCATCAATACGACCCCAACCACTTGCACCCACCGCTTGGAATGCACGGAGGCAAAGCGCTTGCAACTTTTGCTCTTCTTCAGTGCTTAAGCCACACGGAATTCCGTATTCCACATCATTACGCTGATATTTCGCTTCATAATCATAAAAAGCCACATCCGCAGGAGGTTGTAGACGAATCACAGGTAGCGGTTGACCATTTAAAAATGAAATCGTGAATTCACGTCCCGTAATCCATTTTTCAGCCATCACCACAGCATCGTGTTGGGTCGCTTTGGCAATTGCCGCTGCCAAATCTTCTGCTTTTTCAACTTTACTCATGCCGACACTTGAACCTTCGTGTACCGGCTTGATAATCAGTGGAAGACCCAAATTCGCCACCACTTCAGCTAAATCTGACTCTTGGCTAATGATGCGATAGGGTGCTGTCGGTAAGTCTGAACCCTGCCAAACTTGCTTGGTTTTAACTTTATCCATGCCAATAGCAGAACCCTGTACGCCTGTTCCGGTATACGGGATATTGAGCCACTCCAAGACCCCTTGGATTTGACCGTCTTCTCCACCGCGACCATGTAACACAATAAACGCACGGTCATAACCGACCAATTCGGTCACACTACGCTCTTGCGGATCAAAAGCTTCTGCATTTACACCCGAACGAACCAATGCTTCAAGTACAGCTGCACCACTATCTAGAGAAACCTCACGCTCAGCAGACTTGCCACCAAGCAACACCGCTACTTTGCCGAATTTTGAAGCATTTGACACGTTGATATCCTTAAACTTTATGACTGTTTTATTCATTGAGTAATCACAAAACGTGATTATTTTAAATATAAATGATTGCTTGCAAGCTCAACCGAGATAGCCCCCACATTACCTGCGCCTTGCGTCAATAACAAGTCATCCGCTTGTAACACTTTTTTCAACGCATGCTGCAAATTACCTTCGACTGGATCGATCAAAATCGGCTCTACATCGCCACGTAAACGAATACTACGCGCCAATGAACGACTATCTGCCCCCACAATCGGTTTTTCACCCGCAGGATAGACTTCAAGCAGCAACAGCTGATCGACATGTGACAATACATCCACAAAGTCATCGAAACAGTCACGGGTACGGCTAAAACGGTGCGGCTGGAACATCATCACTAAACGACGGTCTGGATGGCTTGCTCGTGCAGCTTTAATGGTCGCTTCGACTTCTTTTGGATGGTGACCATAGTCATCCACCAATTTCACATTACCGCCGTCGATGTCAAATTCGCCCTGTACTTGGAAACGACGGCCTACGCCGCTGAAACTTTCTAACGCACGTGCAATCGCAGCATCAGATACCCCTTCATCGGTTGCAATACCGATTGCTGCAAGCGCATTTAAAATATTATGTAAACCCGGCAAATTGATGGTTAAACGTAAAGGCCCACGATCTTTACGCAATACGGTAAAGTGCGACTGCATGCCTTCTTGTTCAATATCCACTGCACGAATGTCATTGTCTTCGTTAAAACCATACGTGATCAATGGACGACCAATACGCGGCATGATTTCACGAATGTTGGCATCATCGCCACACACCACAGCCAAGCCGTAAAACGGTAGTTTTTGTAAGAACTGTACAAAGGTATCTTTTAGGACATCGAAACTACCACCATAGGTGTCCATGTGGTCGGCATCAATATTGGTCACGATGGTGGCCATCGGTTGCAGATGCAAGAATGAAGCATCTGATTCATCTGCCTCTGCCACGATAAAACGACTCGCGCCCAGCGCAGCATTCACACCAGTACGGTTCAGCAACCCACCAATCACATAGGTTGGGTCGAGATTTTCTTCTGCCAACATACACGTGACAAGGCTAGTGGTCGTGGTTTTACCATGCGTTCCCGCAACAGCAATCCCATGACGGTAGCGCATCAGCTCACCCAGCATTTCTGCACGGCGCACCACAGGTGTACGCGTTTCAATCGCTGCTTTAATTTCTGGGTTTTCTGCATCAATTGCAGTCGACACCACAATCACGTTTGCCCCTTGAATATTTTCAGCGGTATGCCCGATATAGACTTTGATGCCGTTTTCTTCAAGCTGAGCCGTGGTTTTTGATGCTTTGATATCTGAACCTGAGACTTTGTAGCCTTGGTTCTTGAGCACTTCAGCAATACCACACATACCCGCACCACCAATCCCAATAAAATGGATGTGCTTAATACGGCGCATTTCTGGCACTTTAATTAACTTTTTTGCTTGATCAGCAGGCGTAGATGGCGACATAAAATACTCGGTTTACAATGCTTGAATTAAACGAACCACATGTTGGGTTGCATCGGGTTGTGCTTGCTGACGTGCTTTCACTGCCATTTCAGACAATAACTGACGGTTCATCAAGGGTAATAATAATGCTTTTAAACTCTCAGGCGTCATGCTTGCTTGTGGGCAAATTTTGGCTGCACCGATATTGGCTAAAAACTTTGCATTGGCCGTTTGGTGATCATCCACAGCGCTTGGCAGTGGAACAAACACCGCAGCCACCCCCGCAGTCGCAATCTCGGTTACGGTTAATGCCCCAGCACGGCAAATAATTAAATCGGCATCGCTATAAGCTTGGGCCATATCTTCAATAAAAGGATGGACTTCAACCTGAAGTTGTTCAGGTGCATCGGCATAACGCGCTTGGGTCGCATCTGCATGGTTTTGACCACACTGATGATAAATGCTTAACGGCACATTCAATTGCTTCAATGCTTCAGGAACACGCTCATTTAACGCTTGTGCACCCAACGAGCCACCCACAATTAAAACTCGAAGCGTGGCTCCAGCTTTTTCACGTTCTTGATAACGCCAAGACGGATTTAAAATTTCCGTAATCTCTTTGCGGACGGGATTACCCGTGGTCACAATTTTATCTTGTGCAGCAAAGGTATTTGGAAAAGCTTGGCACACTGTTTTGGCAATACGTGATAACTGCGTATTGGTAAAACCCGCAATCGCATTCTGCTCATGAATAATCACAGGAATACCCAGTGCGCGCGCAGCCAATCCACCTGGCCCAGCGACATAACCCCCAAAGCCCGCGACGGCATCGACTTTGAGCTGCTTCATGTAACGCATTGCACTTAAAGTGGCTTTTAAAATTTTAAAGGGTGCCAATACTTTGCGGACTAAGCCATTGCCGCGCACACCTTGAATATCAATTTGATAAATTGGGATATCATGATTTTTAAGCAGGCGATTTTCCATACCTGTAGGCGTAGCAAGCCACGAGACTTGACAGCCTTGTTGCTGTAATTCCTTAGCCACAGCAAGTGCTGGAAAAACATGTCCGCCCGTTCCGGCAGCCATCATCATTACATGTTTCGGCTTTGTTTGTGTTGCTTCGGTCACAGTCTAATTCTTCAATTCTAAAAATATGGAAACAAAATTCAATTTTAAGCGATCAATTGTAATCACAAACGCATAGCCGCGAAAGATTATTTACTTTTTTTCAACAGGCATTTGATTGTTTTTTTCTACTGATTTTCAAGTTTAAACTAGATTTGTTATCAGATGTGCATTTTTACTCAAACTACAGCACACAATCAGGCTCAACAGTGCAATTGGAGATATTTAAAAATAAAACAATGAAGCTGATTTGAATCAAATATTTAACATCATTCTAAAGTGTAATTCACTTCATTTTAGCGGCTAGAAATACAATCTGAGTGCATACATTTGAACAGAATGAAAATTAGTGGTGTCTAGCAACATAATCCGCTTTATTTTCAACCAAATTTATACACTTTGTAGCAAAGTACAGCTCTATTTCAAAACCGACCACAACCATGAAAGAAAAAAGGAACCATTTCAGGTTCCTTTTCTGTCGTTTTAGCTGGCTTTCCCTGCTTCCAAGACATCAAATAAATCATCGGCAATCGAGGTGCCAAATTGTGCATCAATCTCACGAATACAGGTTGGACTAGTGACATTAATCTCGGTCACATAATTGCCAATCACATCAAGTCCGACAAAAACCAAACCTTTTTCACGTAAGAAGGGTCCCACTTTTGCGGCAATCGCCTTGTCGTTTTCAGTCAACGGACGTGCTTGACCCAAACCACCTGCGGCCAAATTCCCACGCACTTCGCCGTTTTGTGGAATACGGGCCAAACAGTACGGAATAGGTTCACCATTGACCAGCAAGATACGTTTATCCCCTTCCACAATTTCAGGAATATAACGCTGCGCCATAATTGGACGTGTGCCCATTTCCGTCAACATTTCCAAAGTTGAGCCAATGTTCACACCATCTTGATATAAACGGAAAATTCCCATACCCCCCATACCATCAAGCGGCTTCACAATCACATCACCATGTTCTTTGATAAATTCACGGATCAGGCTTTGTTGTGAAGTCACTAATGTAGGGACTTGCAGTTCGGGGAACTGCGTGGCAAACAGTTTTTCATTACAGTCACGTAAGGACTGTGGTTTATTGATAATCCACGCGCCTTCACGTTCCGCTTGTTCCAAGATATAGGTGGTGTAGACAAAGTTCATGTCAAACGGTGGATCTTTACGCATCAAGATCACATCGTAATCGGCCAAGGACTCTTTTTGCTGTTCACCCAACTCAAAATAATGATCGTAGTCTTCAAACACTTTTAAGGGAGAAATCAGACCAAAGGCTTTGCCTTGATCGATATATAAATCGTGTTGTAATGCATAACCCAGTTCATGTCCGCGACGGCTTGCAGCCCATAACATGGCCATGGTGGAATCTTTTTTCAGATTCACCGTTTCAATCGGGTCCATCACTACCAGTACACGCATAATTCTCACGCTCATATTTTTTAAACTTGGCAAAAAGTATAACGAAGTTTTCAGGTTTGGGTGCAACAAGTTGTGTAATAATTAAAGATTAAAAAATCTATTTTATTCAAATAACTACAACAAATTACAGTAACAAATCAGATACTAACTGCTCAACTCAACAAAGGAAAGTATGCATCCATTACCACACAACAGCTCCTTTCCACACCTTCTCCATTAAGCCAAAAGGCGTTGAATATCCTTAGCAATTTTTTCAGGTTTAACAATTGGCGCATAGCGTTTCACCACCTGCCCTTTTTGGTTAATGAGAAATTTGGTGAAATTCCATTTGATACTTTGACTACCTAAAATGCCTTTAGCTTCAGTGGTTAAATACTGATACAGCGGATGCGCTGTAGGTCCATTCACGTCAACTTTGGCAAACATCGGGAAAGAGACCCCATAGTTACGCTGACAAAAGCTGCCGATTTCTTCATTACTCGCAGGGTCTTGCTGCGCAAATTGGTTACAAGGAAAACCTAAAATCAGCAGGCCTTGCTGTTGATAGTCCTGATATAACTGCTCCAAACCTTCAAATTGCGGGGTTAAACCACATTGGCTAGCGGTATTCACCACCAATAAAACCTTGCCTTGATAATCGGCCAGATTTTTTTGCTCGCCTTCCAACAGTTCGGCCTGAAAATCATAAATTGTGGTCATTACATCTCTTCCATTCATCAAAATGTCATTAATTAAAGTCGCTTCAAGTTCTGAATCGATCTCAACCTCAAATAAATATCGCACACAATTAACTTGTGCACAAGATTATTATACACAATACACTTTTATCCCTATTTCATTTATACTGCTTTACAGACATTAACACCCCAAGGACATGCAACATGGCGGACATCCCACTTTTAGAAAACCGCGTGTGTTTTGCCATGTATTCCGCAACCAATGCCATGGTTCGTCAATACCGTCCACGCTTACAGGTTTACGATCTGACCTATCCGCAATTTATTGTTTTGTTGGCTTTATACGAGCAGGACAATGTGACGCTGACCGAGATTGGACAAAAAACCTTTTTTGACTCAGGCACCTTAACCCCAATTATTAAAAAACTAGAAGAAAAACAGTTTTTGAAGCGTGTTGCCGTCAAAGAAGATGAACGTATGAAAAAAGTCGTTCTGCTGGAAAAAGCACTCTTAGCCAAAGATAAAATTATAGCCATTCCATTTGAGCTAGCGTGTTCTTTAGGTCTAGATCCCGATGATTTGGTAGCCATCCATCAACTGTGTCAGCGTTTTTTAAACGGTTTGGAACAGACCCAACACGACAGTCGAGATACTTAAGTGCAACAAGCGATTGTCGGTTTTCATCTAGATGAAGAACGTCATTGGGTGGCGGAGCTTACCTGTGGTCACACACAACATGTCCGCCATACTCCACCGTGGCAAAACCGTCCCTGGGTACAAACTGAGCAAGGACGCCAAGAAAAAATAGGTGTTCTTTTAAGCTGTAAAAAATGTATGGAAAATTCACAAAAATAATTCTTTTGCATTTTCTTCAAATTTTAATGCTTATTTATCAATTTTTTAGAAAAATTAAATAGCCTGTATAGCTGTACTTTTAAACTCAGTAAAACTATGTAGAAAAAATGAATATTACCGTAAGTCTTGTTCATTTTTAGTAAATGATTATACTTCTCATTTTTATTGGCAATTCACTCTCTCCGAGCCTTAAATCATGATGAAATTTTCACCACAGCCGCTTTGTGGTTCTAACCTATTCAAATATAGCCTTCTCAGCTTTATGATTTTAAATGCGCATGCAGCTTATGCGGATAAAGCGACACTACAAAATAATGAGAACCCCTCCTCTCAAGCGACGACAAACAAATCGAACACAACAGCAGTTCTGCCTACCTTGAAAATTGAGGCAATGAGTGAACTTGATCCAATCAAAAGCTATGTCGATTATGATCAGGCCAATGTCACACGAAATGGGTTAAAGAAAAAAGATATTCCTCAAACCATCGATACCATCGATGTACAGAAATATAAAATCTATGGCTCTAACGACCTCAGTGTGATGCTACAAGGCACACCGGGAGTATCCACCAGCTACGATACGCGTGGTGATGGCATCACCCTCCGTGGTTTCTCTGCCGACTCGGGTGATATTTACCGTGATGGTATTCGTGAAAGTGGCCAAGTACGTCGCAGCACATCCAACATTGAACGGATCGAAATTTTAAAAGGCCCTGCCTCGGTACTTTACGGTCGTAGTGCTGGCGGTGGTGTGATCAATATGGTGAGTAAATACGCCAACTTTGACTCGAAAAGTTCCGTCGGTACTTACGTAGGCTCATATGATAACTACGGTGCAACAGCAGATATTAACCAAGTGTTGAATGACAATTGGGCTGTCCGTTTAACAGGTGAATACGGTGAAGCGGATAGTTTCCGTTCAGGCATTGATAGTAAAATTGAAATGATCTCGCCAAGTTTCACTTATAAAAATGATGATGAAACCCTCACGTGGACCACACAATATACTTATGACAAATTAAATCGAACCCCTGACCGCGGGCCTTCTTATAGTAACTTACCCGCGGGTGTTTCAATCAAGACTGGCTTTGCTCAAGAAGGCGATTTTATTGAAGATGAATTACAAGTTATTCGTACTGATGTGAAATATCAATATGCGCCAAATTGGAATTTCCACTGGGCGCTCAGTTATCGCCAAGCTTATCAGAACTTTGACAACTTCTTTGGTGGTACCTATTGCAATAACAATCTCACTTTAGAAGCAACACCAAAAGCATGTACTTGGAATGGTTACATACGTCAAAGCTATGCATGGCAAGAAACCATGAATAAGACCATTACCAATACTTTTGATATTTCTGGCTCATTCAAAACTGGAGCTATAGAACATCAGCTCCTCGTCGGTGCAGATGTCAGCCGTGAAGACCGTTCACCAAAACTAGGAAATTACTCAAGTGGTACAGGTGTTCCTCGCTACTATGGTTTTATTAACCCTTACAATCCAGCAGACCAATATAATACGTTACCAAGCTCAGAACGTCTCCCTGTAACCTCTGATAATCATCACGTAGGTGAGTCAATGGGGTTCTTTGCTCAAGATTTAATTAGCCTGACACCTAAACTTAAAATGATGTTAGGTATGCGCTATGATCAGTACAATTTCAAATCGACCAATCATATCCAGAACCTTTCAAAACAATATAATGATACGACCTTCAGCCCTAATATTGGCTTTGTATGGCAACCATCAGAACAACACAGTTTTTATACTTCATACAATAAAAGCTTCGCCCCTTATGGAGGTCGTGGCAATATTTCTGTTGATGTTAATACTGATCCTAAATACTATGATGCTGAACCTCAATACAATGAACAATATGAAATTGGGGTTAAAAGTGATTGGTTAGACCAACGCTTAAACACACAACTTTCAGTTTATGACATTCGTAAAAAGAATATTCGTTATCAACCTGATTCAAAAGAACAACCTTTCCTTTGGTCCGTAGGTGGTGAACATCAAGCCAAAGGTTTAGAGTTCAGCTTCATCGGTCGTGTACTGGACAACGTATTTGTCCGTGGTGGTTATGGTTATACCGATACTGAAGTGAAAAAGGATAAGGAAAAACCAGAGAATGTAGGGAATGCATTAGCAAATGCCTCTAAAAACACAGGCAACCTGTTTGTGCGCTACTTACCTACAGAAAAACTCTACGGTGAAGTTGGTGTGACTTATGTGGGCTCTTATTACACAAACATCAATAACTTGAACAAAATGGAAGGCTTCAACCGTGTCGATGCTGCCATTGGTTATAGTACTGACCCATGGAACGTGACTTTAGCTGTCAGCAACTTGACCAATAAAGAATACTGGCGTTCGGACTCTATGCCAGGCACACCACGTAGCTTCCTCATGCGCTTGAACTACCAGTTCTAAACCCCTTCAGTTAAAACGCCATCTCAAGCGGAACAGGTCACTGTTCCGCTTTTTTATGCTTATCAAGGGGTGCCTAAGCCAATCGATGCATGCTTTGGGTCTTTTCTGATAAAGCGCAAGAAACGGATTTTCAGGCCTCGCTGGATTTGTTAGTGTTTTCTTAAGTTAAATGATTTCCGCGAGTAATCATGACAGAACATAGCAATTACGCACGTGTGGCAAAGGCAATTGAATACATTGAACAAAACTTCAAACAGCAACCCAGTTTGGCTGAGATTGCAGAACACGTTCATTTAAGTCCTACACATTTTCAGCGTATCTTTAGCGAATGGGCAGGCATTAGCCCGAAGAAATTTCTACAATATATTAGTGTGGAATATGCAAAATCGGTTTTGAAAAATCACACAGAAAATAATATTTTTGCAGCAACCTTTGACACTGGCCTTTCCAGTACCAGCCGATTGCATGATTTATTTGTCCAAATCGAAGGTATGACGCCCGCAGAATATAAACAGGGCGGTGAAGCACTCCACATTCACTATAGTTTTGCCGAAACCATTTTTGGCTCCGTCATTATTGCCTCGACCCCTAAAGGGATTTGTCATATGGCCTTTACCGAAGTAGATCGGGATGCATTGGTCTATCTGAAAAAACAGTTCCCACGTGCGACATTTATTGAAGATCAGGATGAATTACAACGCAAAGCGCTCGCAATTTTTCAGCACGATCAAAACAGCTTATCAGAGATTAAACTACATCTGAAAGGCACCGACTTTCAGCTCAAAGTGTGGCAAAGTCTGCTTAAAATTCCCATGGGAAAGCTCAGCAGTTATGCATATATTGCTCAAGAGATTGGGCAAGAGCGTGCCTCACGAGCGGTCGGAACAGCAATTGGTAACAATCCCGTTGCCTTTTTAATTCCATGCCATCGGGTCATTCAGTCTTCAGGACAACGTGGTAATTATATGTGGGGGACAACACGTAAAACCGCGATGATTGGCTGGGAAGGTGCGCATAGCCAAACACCAACTGAAAAAGAAAGCGAATAAAAAAGGAAGCCGAAGCTTCCCTTTTTTGTTTCAATGCTTAGACGCCATACTTCACGCGATAGGCTTCCATTTTTGCTAAAGCCTCTGTCTCACCTTTAGCCTCTAAATAATTCATCAAATCTTTCATGGTCACCAATGCATGCACAGGAATTTCCAATTCTTTTTGGACTTCTTGAATCGCAGACAGTTCACCTTGACCTTTTTCTTGACGGTCTAATGCCACCAACACACCTGCAATCTGCGCACCCGCATTTTTCAAAATGGTGACTACTTCACGGATCGCTGTGCCCGCAGTAATCACGTCATCAATAATCCAGACTTTTTTGCCTGCAACGGATGCACCAACCAAGACCCCGCCTTCACCATGATCTTTGGCTTCTTTACGGTTAAACCCCCAAGGTACGCTCACCCCATGATTTTGTGACAAAGCCACCGCTGTTGCAGCAACAAAAGGAATCCCTTTGTACGCAGGACCAAAGACCACCTCAACATTGTTGCATTCTGTCAGTTTAGTTGCATAGCCAGACGCCAGTAATGACAATGCTTCACCGTCATTGAGTAGACCTGCATTAAAAAAATAAGGACTCACACGACCCGATTTTAAAGTAAACTCACCAAATTTAAGCACGCCACGTGATAATGCGAGTTCGATAAAAGCTTGAGGGTTAAATGTCGCTTGCGCTGTCATGCGGTGCTCCGTATTTTCAAATTGAGGTAAGACTTGCGCATGATACCAAAGAGTAGCTATCCAAGTGATCAAAAAATTTTACGTGTGGTTTCAATTAACGTAAATGGTCTACGTTCTGCAGAAAAAAAAGGGATTTTTGATTGGATTGCCACATCAGATGCCGATGTGATTTGCATGCAAGAATCTCGCATCACCCACGAACAATGGACCGATAAATTTAAACCTGAAGGCTGGCATACTCACCTGTTCCCTGCCGAACGTCCAGGGTATGCTGGCACTGCTATTTATAGCCGTTTACCCTTTGTTTCAGTTACTGATGGGCTTGGTTTTGAATTAGCCGACTCTCAAGGCCGCTTTATTTCGGCTGAGTTTGACTTAGGCTTAGACCAAAACGTGCATATTTGTTCACTCTATTTACCATCGGGTTCTTCTGGTGAAGAGGCACAAGTACGTAAAGACCACTTCTTAGAAGAATACAAACAAATTTTGAAACAATGGCGTGATGAAAATAAATCCGTGATTGTCTGTGGTGACTACAACATCGTGCATAAACGCATCGACATTAAAAACTGGTCAGGCAATCAAAAAGCCTCAGGCTGCTTACCGCACGAACGCGCTTGGCTCGATCATATTTATGATGAACTTGGCTATGTCGATACTTTCCGTGAAGTACGTCCAGAAGCTGAGCTTTATTCGTGGTGGTCAAACCGTGGACAAGCCCGTGCGAAGAACGTGGGCTGGCGCATTGACTATCAAGCGTGCTCACCTGACTGGAAAGCCCGTACAGTCAATGCTTGGGTCTATAAAGAAACATGGTTTAGCGACCATGCACCTGTCATTATTGACTACAAAATCTAGATAAATGTAAATATTTAGCTCATATCCAGTGAACAACTGTTTACTGGATATGAGTTTTTAACCTACATTATCTGCCGTTTTTTGAGTCTTTTTCTGATCAATCAATCAATGCATTATGTTTCCACGGCAAAGGGACGATGTCAGGATGACAGCACAAGGACAGGACGCCGTAGGATGAAATTAAAACGAACTATGGAAATAGTTGGTTTTCAAGGATGTGACAATGGACGTTGTAATGAGACCCGCATGATCAGGATGATTAAATGCGGGTTTTCTCTTTTTTAGTCTCTGCCTTTTTTTAATGCTTCTTCTTTTTGTATTCTATTTTTCTTTGATTTAATTCTAAAACGCTTTTATGACAAGACGATGACGCTATTGGCTTAAATCGCGACACTAGAGCTGCTCTGCTTTTTCCGTTACTCTAAACCCAGCTTAAAATTCAGAAGGGTTTTCCATGTTAAACGTGTATGGCATTAAAAATTGTAATTCAATGAAAAAAGCATTCGACCTACTGAATGAGTTAGGTTTAGCGTATGAGTTTCATGATTATAAAAAACAAGGCATTGATGCTACGACTGTCAAAACATGGCTCGATCAGATTGGGGCAGATGTGGTCCTGAATAAGAAAGGTACCACTTGGCGTAAGCTGACTGAAGCAGAACAAGACACTGCTTTAGCTTCAGAGCAAGGACTGATTGATGCTCTCACCACACATAACAGTCTCATCAAGCGCCCCGTGATTGCAACACCCGATGGTTTTATTGTGGGTTTCAATGAAGATGCAATTCGTGCCTTGAAGGCTTAACAAAAAATAAAAAGCCGAGCAATTGCTCGGCTTTTTTTGTTGGATGGGATTAGTTCGCGCGAATCCAAGTTTGGTTACGGCCTAATGCAGCCACACCAATGTAGCCACGAAGCTCTAGTTTTTTACCACCAGCAGCAATGTTGCCTTTTAATTTATAAGTTTTGCCCGTTTGCGGATCTAAAATTGATCCACCTTCATAGCTTGTACCGCCCGCGTTTTTCAGACCATGTACAATCGTTAAACCTTTCAACGATTTGTTTTTGTATGGGCCTTCACACTTGGTACATGCATTTTCTTCACCTGGTGTCAAAATACCTTGAATACTCGCAGTTAAAGTTCCATTTTTTTGCTCAGTGAATTTAACCAAGGCTTTCGCTTGTTTAGTTTTGTCATCAATCGTTTTCCAAACAGTGCCATTCAGCGGATCTGCTGCATGAGCTAGAGCGGTTAATCCTAGTACGCTTAACGCAAGTGCAATTTTTTTCATTTTTGTCATTTCCCTAGTCTAGTATAGACGACTATCATTATTAAAAAGTCACAACAATTTTTCAATTTTTCAATGTGACCAATTAGTGTAACCTTGTAAATTATGTTGGTAAATACACAAACTCAAGGTAAAACAAATAACAAAATGGAATAACTATGAAGATTGCCGATCCATGGAAACAAATCATTACAGAGCAGTTTTTAAAAACCACGATTCGAACCCCAAGTCGCTTTAGTCTCCCACCCAGTAGTCAGCGTTTTCTTCTTGAACAAATGTGTCGTGCCTTTCCGCTCAATAAGTCGATCCAGATTCGTCCTCTACGTCTTGCAGGCCTGCGTGCGGAAGAGTTAAAACCTGAAACTGAAGCCACTCAGCTCATTTTGCATATTCATGGTGGAGCTTTCTTTTTAGGTTCAATGAATACCCACCGTGCGTTTGTCTCAGACCTTGCAGCCAGTACACAAATGCAAGTCATTCACCTTGACTATCCTTTGTCACCCGAACACCCCTATCCTGAAGCCATTGATGCGCTGTTTGATGTTTATCTGCTGTTATTGGAGCAAGGGATACAAGCCAAAGATATTATTTTATCAGGGGATTCATGTGGTGCAAATTTAGCGCTAGCCTTGGCGCTGCGCATTCGTGATGAGCAACGCCCTCAAGTCAGTGGGCTGATTCTGCTTTCGCCATTTTTGGATTTAAGCTTAACCAGTGAATCTATTCGCTATAACAGCAAGCTCGATGCACTGTTATCCATCGAAGCCCTTGAAACAGGCATCGACTATTATGTTCCAGAGCAAATCGACCCCGCCGACCCACTCGTTTCACCCTTATTTGATGATTTAGCAGACCTCCCGCCTACCCTTGTACAAGTCGGTTCGAAAGAAATTCTCTTGGACGATGCCCAGCGGTTTAGAGATAAAGCGACCAAGGCAGGTGTAGATGTGACATTTAAACTATACACAGGCATGTGGCATAACTTTCAAATGTTTAATGCATGGTTTCCAGAAGCTAAAATGGCGTTGCATGACATAGCAACGTTTGCTCAAGCGCTCGACCAAGACTAGACACATCCTGCATAAAAAAAGGTCAGCTTAACGCTGACCAAATGAGGAATCATGGAACTACAGTTATTGTTTAAATCGCTTGCACCTGTGCTAAAGCTGCTGCAATGGCTTTATCTTTCAGCTCTGGCCCCATATTCACGCCTTCAGCACGAATGATTTCAACATCGGTCACACCGGTAAAATTAAAGACGGTTTTTAAGAAGCCTTCTTGGAAGTCAACAGGACTATTTTCACCATAGACACCACCGCGACTACTGGCAATATAGGCTTTCTTGTCACCAGCCAAACCGACCGGGCCATTTTCAGTATATTTGAAAGTACGACCTGCAACACTAATGCGGTCAATCCATGCTTTTAAAGTCGAAGTAATCCCGAAGTTATACATCGCTGCACCAATCACCACAACGTCCGCATCTAAGTACTGTTGAATAATACGTTCGCCCAGAGCCGATTGTTCTGCATTTTGACCCATTAAAATTTCTGCGTCTAAATGTGGAATCGGTTGCGTTGCCAAATCCAAATATTCAACCTCAACTTGCGCATGCTTTTCGCTGAGTTGCGAAACAATCGCTTGGCTCAACTGACGAGACACAGAAGCATCCGCCATAATACTTGAATCAATATGTAAAACTTTCATGGGATGTTCCAACATAATCTTTATTGAATAGTTGCATTTTAAAATAAGATTATCCTTAGAATAATAGGCCTATTCAAAACACTATGTTCTAAAAATAGAATGGTCTTTCCCTTCTGAGCTACATACTCAGTTCGTCACCTTTGATACCGTCTTTTTATAAGATTGTGATATGTTGAAAGCAATGTATAAGAAATCAATCACATTATTTAAAAAATAAAGCGGATATATCAAGGATGAAACGATTGAATGAGTTCATGGTTCTCAATATCTAAACAGCTAAGCAACAGCAAACTTTCTCATTATCTACTTGAAGAGGAAGTGATTATGAACTGGGATACCTTGAAAAAGTGTATTTTAATCCTTGTTCTCGGCTGTTGTGTCAATTTGATCTGGTTAGTTTGGGAGACTTTTGTACTGTTCAACTCAGAATATTGGCATGTCGTTAATGTTCAGCTTTTGCGCCATAAATTGGTTATTAATTCCATTTTTTTCATCACGTTATTGGGTTTGATTTACCCTTGCTATGCCCTACAAAAACAAGCTTGGGTACAACGATTCCTCCCTTATATTGCGATTGGAATTTTAATCATCTCACTTTGCTATAACGGTTATATGATTGGGGTGTTTAGCCCTGTCACTATGGTAGTCTATATTTGTCTGATCGCTGTCGGTTTGGTATTGTTTGAGCGAAAGATCGTGTATGCGATGCTAATTCCTGCGACAGGCTTCTTAACCGTCTCAGGCTGCCTCAGTTTTATTGATGTGATTCCTTATGCTCCTATTTTTCAGATTGATGGCCAACTCTTTCTCAATGGGTTTTGGCTCCTGTCGATGCTGTATTTCGTTATTCCCATTCTAATCACTTGTCTAATTTTATTTGAAATTTTACTTAGCCAATGGCGACATCGTGAACGACTCATTCAACATTTAAGTCAGATCGACCCACTAACCAATACATCTAACCGTCGTCGTATTAGCCAAAGTTTGGAGTATTTGCATCAGCAAGATCCGCAGAATCCCTATGCGGTTATCCTCTTAGATCTCGATCATTTTAAAAGCATCAATGACCAATTTGGACATCATATCGGAGATAACGTGCTCATCGCTGTGAGCCAACAATTAAATAACCAGATACAAGACCATGACCTAGTGGGCCGTTTTGGGGGTGAAGAATTTATACTCATTTTAAAGCAGTCCCCTGCCCTTAAAGCTCGTCAAATCGCGGAACGTTGCCGTGCAGCCATTGAAGATTTAGTGATTCAAAATGAAGATGGACGTGCAATTCGCATTACTGCCAGTTTCGGCATTGCCCTAGCGACGGATAAATTGAAACCGCAACAGCTTTTGGATCAAGCAGACAAAGCACTGTATGCCGCTAAAGCCAGTGGACGTAACCAAATCAAATGCTATTTAGAAATCAATCCCTGTGAGATCAAATATAGCGCCGCATGTGGCGACACACAGCACATTTCACCCAACTAAACTGCTTCTGCCCGTGCCGCATCGACCCATTGTGTGACCGCAGAATGCTGCATAATCTGTTGCATATACTGCTGGCTGCGTTCAGATACAGGGAGTGCATAACTCTTGAAACGCATCACCACAGGTGCATAGAAGGCATCGGCTATAGAAAAATCACCAAATAAAAAGGTATGCTCATCCGAACGCTGTGCCCAAATTTGTTCAATTCGTGCAACATCTGCTCTTAATTCAGCATGCTGCGCCCATAGAGCCTGACCTTCTGCAATGCTGTATTGTATTTGAAGATTCATTGGGCACAATTCACGCAGTGCCATAAAACCACTATGCATCTCACCACTGATACTACGTGCTTGTGCTCTTAAAGCACTCGTCCTTGGCCAAAGGGCTAAGTCTGGGTGTTGCTCAGCCAAATATTCACAAATCGCTAAAGAGTCCCAAACTCTAAATTCTCCTACATCTAAAACGGGTACTTTAGCATTGGCATGAATCTGGGATAGTTGCTCTTTAAAACTGGGGTTTATTGCATCAAAGCGAACCTGTACCTCTTCAAAGTCGATGTTAAATGCGGTCAAAACCAACCACGCTCGCATTGACCAACTGGAGTAGTTTTTATTAGCAATATATAAATGTTGCATCACCCATCTCCCTCAAGTTTAAAAACGTTGTAATTGAGCTAAAAGTTCAGCCTCAGTAAATGCACCCGTTAAACGTAAACCACGAATTTCTTGTTGTGAGGCATCTAAAAATAAATACGTGGGCGGCCCTAAAATATCCCACTGATTTAAGAGCACTTGATGCGTCGCATCATAATGACTCAAATCCAGTTTAATTAAATAATACGGCGCAAGTGCCTGTTGTACTGTTGCAGATTTTAAAATACGGTGTTCAATCGGCTGACAGGCAATACACCAATCCGCATAGACATCAATGACGATTTTTTGGCCTTTCGGTGCTTGTGCTAATAACTGCTGAAACTCTGCTGCCGTACTTGCGACATGCCAACGTGCAGAGACTGTCACTGGTGCCTCAAAAAAACGCTGACTCTGTTGATATTGGCTATAGGTAATATAAGACCCACCAATCAGTAACGCCACGATATATAACACACGTAACTGGGTTTTATTCCACATTAAACGGTACAATACATAGCCAATAAAGCTTAAACCCAAGGCTAAACTCAGCAGTTGCATCCATGTCTCAGAAAGCAGTGGGCGAATAAAATACAGCGCCAAAGCCAACATAATGAAAGCAAATAACACCCGAATTTGATTCATCCATAACCCTGCACGTGGCAAGATTTTAGCCCCCAATATACTGGCAAGCAGAAGTGGCGTTCCCATCCCAAAGCCTAAAGTGAACAATAAAACTGCACCTTGCCACTGGCTTTGCGTTTGTGAAATGAACAATAAAGCACCAGCCAAAGGGGCTGTCATACAAGGGCCAACCAACAAGGCAGAAATCATACCCATGATTCCCGCACTGATCAGACTGCCCCCTTTTTGCATGGACTGAATATGATCAAGTTGATTCACCACGGCTTGCGGCAATTTAAGTTCAAACAAACCAAATAGATTGAGCGCGAATAAGACAAAAAGCAGGCTAAACGCAATAAGGGTTGAAGGCTGTTGCAACCAACGCTGAAAATTCAAACCTGCAGAGGATGCAACCAACCCCAAAATGGCATAAACCATAGCCATACTACAGACAAAGACTAAAGCAATCATCCATGCTTTAAGACCTTTACTGTCTCGTATAATGAGAGAAGTTAAAATCGGTAGCATGGGTAAAGAACACGGTGTAAACGCGAGCAGAATGCCGAGCCCAAAGAACAACAATAAACCATAAGCCAGCGAACTCTGAGCCAATTCCTCCGACCACATTTGGTCTTGGGCTGCGCTATCATCGGTACTTAATGTCGCTTGTTCAGATGTCACATTGAGATCTAAGGACTGCGCTTGGGCATTCGACTGTGCCGCCAAATCTAACAGCCGTTTTGAACCACTGGCCTGATCTTGCAGACTGATCAATCCATTAACATCAGTCTTAAATTCAATGGTTTGTGGTGGATAGCAAATACGATCTTTGGCACAACCCTGCCAAGTCACCTGATAGGTTTGCGAAGCTTGTGTATTTAAATCAAATTGTACTTGTTGATAATAAACTTGGGTATGCCCATAGTTTTCATCATATAAATCATGGGCTGGAGGTAGCTCTAACTTAAGCACCTGTCCTGCCTGTTTCACTTCAAATTTGTGCTGATAGATATAATAGTGTTCAGGGATATCCCAATGCAGCTGAGCGCTATGCTCAGTTGTGGACTCCACTGTAAATGGAAACGCATCCTTGGCTGAAAGCAGTGGAGTTTCTGCATGAACGTTTAGAATACTGGCCCAAATACACAGATTGATAATCAATACTGATAGCACCAGATACCACGTCCTTCCGTTCTTCCCCTGTTCCAGATGAAGATGCTTTTCCATAATGTTTTCTTTTTCTAATTAAAATAAGTATGAAATGCCAAGGGCTGAGTAATAGCTTTTATCTGAACCATCTAAGTCAACGCCAACACTTGCATCCAGTTGCATCCGCTGATTGACCGCATACATTAAACCTGTACCCAGTGCATATTCATTGTCTTGGCTTTCTGCTTTACGGTAAACCAATTCAGAGAAGCCGCTGAGTTTATCGGTAAATTGGTACTCGAGTGTCGGGATTGCAGAAATTGCCCAATCACTATTTTGTACTTCATAACGCATGGTGATAGATGTTGTCACGAGATCGCTATAATCATAAGACACAGCAGAAGTCAGGCTATAAATATCATCTTCATTGGTGAAACCATCATTGCCTGTAGCAATAACCGCTTCAGCTAATACGGCCATACTCAAACGTTCATCATCCAGTGGAATAGCTGCTTTTACACCCACACTGACATCACCCAAACCATCTGTTTCAGACTTGTTACCCGCCACTTTCACTTGCTGCCACGACGGACCTGCCCAACCCAATTGTAATTCGATGTTTTCAGCTAAACCTGTGCGGAATAACATATCTGCATTTAAGCTGGTGGTTTTGACTTTTTCACCATCAGCCGTGGTCGATTCAGCATAGTGCGCATTGGCCAAGCCCTGCTCCCAAGCCAACTGCCCCACAGGCGTAATCCCTGTCCCTATGCCCGAACCTGGGCGGTCAAAGGAAAAATCTGCGGCCATCGCATTCATACTGAACCCAGCGGCTACACATAAACCTAAATATTTTAATTGCATCATGATGATCTCGCTGTTTAAGCTAATTCTTTTGTCATTTTTGCACCATGCTGACGAAGCAACTCTAAGGTTTGCTTTTCTTCAGCCAATGCTTCGGCCCAATTAATTTCGTCAAACTCACAATCAAAGAATAAATCGCTAATTGAAGATAAAATAGTTAAGCCATCTTCATCTTTGGTGTTTGGATCAACTTTTTCATCCAATAAACGTTTGACCGCGGGCGCACATGCAGCACTTGCAGCATCCCAAAGTGGGCCATAAATTTCTTCTGTATCCCACAAATGCAAGTTTGCTTTGCCATGAATCAGTTGTTCTAAAATGTCTAAATGTACCGCTAGAGTCTGTTGTTTTTCTTGTTCTGACAGCGGTGCGCCTGCTTCATACGCTTCGCAAATCGCTTCCCACCATTTGAATAAGCCATCTGACCAGACAGAAATCACAGGTCCTTTTTCAGGATCGATAAAATTGAGACTTAACCCATCGGTCAATAGACGTTGAACTTGTTGAAGATCTAATTCTTCAAGTGCTTGCACGAAAGCTTGTTGTTGCGCGGTTAACATGGAGATGACGCTCTTCAATTCAGTTTATTCTATTATGCCGAATAAACGGGACATTTGTTATCCGTAATGTTGGATAAAAGTGAGTGCCCAGCATTAAAAAAGCCCCTGATTGAGGGGCTTTTTTTAAATTCGGTGAGGTTTAATCTTCCTCATCATCAACTAGGCCATCATCCTGATCTGCATATACAGGTTGGCCAGCACGTGGTTTATCATTTTTTTCAAAGGTATGTTCTAAACTACGTTTAAGGCGATCGATCGCGCCATGAATCGCAGTATCGACATTATGACCTTTATGATTTACAACCACGGGTTTTAAACCTGCTGGACGCGCTTCAATCATACATTGAATGTCGTCATCTCCGCCTTTATGGCTATTGGCATCACTTAGATGCACTGAAAAGTGGGTAATGCGCTCACTGTGACGTTGAAATTCTTGATTCAGCTCTTCGCGTATATAACTAATTAAACGGTCACTATTTTGAATGTTTTTATCTGTACGGATTTCTATGTTCATAAAATAACATCCTCTCTCTCTTTCTTTATTCGACTCTTTTGTTGTACGAAGATTTTTATCTCTTGGTACACTTGTAACTTACTGTTTTAACAGTATTCGACCATCTTCAATTGCTTTGGAATGTAACCTCCATCAATTGAATGATGAACACTTTTGAGTCTGCAGATCTGTGTCCTTCTCCTTTGAATATCGGGCCTAACTGAAAATTATGCAAGTGATATTTTTAAAAAAATATGAAAAGGATACTTATTGTGACAAGCCCTTACTTGCATGGCTAAAAACAGATGGATTTGATTCCATCTTCTAACTATTCAGGTGACTTTATTGGCTAGAATGAACAAAAAAATCTAATGATTATGACAACTTCAATTACGGCAGGAATGACTGCAAACATCGATCATTCATTCTTTACAAACATCCCCAAATAAGTGCAAACCCTGTTCCATTCTAGGATTTTCCCGAGCTGTATCATGTCGATATTGCTAAATTTATTATTCAATCACCTAACATTTTTTCCAAGAAGGTCCATATCAAATTAAGTGTCATGCCTGAAAGGTAACATTAAACCATTTGGTAAAAAAAGTATAAAAAATGGCTCATTTTGATATCTATTTTCCATGACGTTCGTCAAATTTGGCTTTATTTTTGCTTAATAATCGGTATCCTGTATCCGATTTTTTGGGGAAATATTCATGAAACTGACTCAAATTGCTGCTTTCGTAGCATTATCTTCTGCTGCGGCAATTTCTCAAGCTGCGCCGATTTGGCAAGACTTTAGCATCACTGGTTTATATGGTGAAAACTATGCTCATCCTGTAAATATGGATGATAACAACCAGCAAACGACTGCAACTGTAGAATATACTGCTAAGTTAAAATATGGTGATTTTTTCGGCTTTGCTGACCGTGCTCACAATGACTTTGAAAACAGCACATATTTCGAGCTTTCTCCTCGTTTAAGCTTAAGCGCAGTGACAGGGACTAAATTAGAAGCTGGTCCGATCAAAGATATTTTAATTGCAGGAACATGGGAAGCGAACAGCTCTAACTACCCAGGTGCAGACTTCAATAACTACCTCTATGGTATTGGTTTTGATCTTGCTATTCCTTATTTCCAATATGCTCAGCTTAACTTCTACAAAGCAGACAATGAAAAAGGGACTACTGATGACTACCAAATGACTGCTGCCTACGGTATCCCAGTTAAACTTGGTTCAGAAGATTTTCTTATTGACGGCTTCCTTGACTGGTCAACAGGTGAAAATGCAACTCATGCAAGTGAGTTAAACTGGACAACTCAATGGAAATGGAATGTAGGTAAACACATTTCTCCAGATACACGTCTTTATGTGGGTGTTGAGCACTCAGTTTGGAACAACAAATACGCCATCAAAGGTTTAGACCAAAATGACGTAAGTGCATTAATCAAATACCACTTCTAATTCACTTTTGTGAATATCCAAAAGCAAGACTTCTGTCTTGCTTTTTTTTATGCAAAAGCAGCATGATACCCCTCCCAACGCATACAACCTTGCCCTCATGTCTTTTCTCATTCGTCCAGCCACTGAACACGATCTGCCCGAGATCCAAAACATTTATAATGCAGAAGTCTTACATGGCATGGCCACTTGGAATGAACATGCCTATGATTTAGCGCATTTCCAAAAACAACTACTACACTTTCAACAAAACCAATTTCCATTTTGCGTGGTGGAAGACCAAGAAACGCAGGCCATTGCAGGCTTTGCAGACTATGCCACCTTCCGTAATTTTTCAGGCTATCGTTATACCGTTGAGCACTCGATTTATATTTCACCCAACTATGCCCGTCAGGGCTTAGGTCAACAGCTTTTAGCCTATTTGATTGAACAGGCAAAATTGCAGCACATGCATGTCATGGTTGCAGGAATTGACCACGCCAATCTGGCTTCAATTGCTTTACATGAAAAGTTTGGCTTTGTACAAACTGGCTATATGCCACAAGTCGGACAGAAGTTTGGGCAATGGCGTGATCTGGTGCTGATGCAACTACTGTTAAATCAGTGAGGTTGGGACTAAATTGTCACTGGTTACGCTAATTACGGCATAGGTATGCTTGGCCGCATGTTCATAAAAGTTTCTGAGCTGAGCAAAGACTAAACTCAACTCGGCAAATTGCAATTCAATCGATTCAGTCTGGATGCCATGTTCCTGTTCTAAGCGTTTCAAACACGTGGTTTGCATATGTTTTTTAAAGTCATCGATATCCAGTTTTTCTAAAGCCTCTTGAACTTCAACCACACGCACCGCGGTGTTATAACGTACCTCTGTAAGTTGTTTTTGGCGCTCTGCCAAGTGATGCTCGGCTTGTATACTCAAAGCCAGTAATGAAGTGCCAGACTTAAAACTGCCTTGCAATAAGGTCTGTAAGATTTTCCAGTTTTTACCTAAAAGCAGATGTGACTCGATGTGCTCCGAATTCAGCACATCGTCGACAGAAATAGATTCTAAAATCAACGTTTCCAAAGCATTGGGCGGAATACTTAATAATAATGTGTCCATATGGCTGCTCTTATTGTTGTTGCTTTGCATTAGCTTAACGCGTCTAAAAGCACACTGCTCAAACAATTTGTATGAGTAATTTTTCATACAAAGTTAAAGACGACCAACCTTTACTTCCAACCCAAAGGCCGGCCAACACAGACTATAATTTACCCCTCCTAGCAAATGTATATATTGAGACTCAAACAATCGAATCCCTCAAGGGAGTTTTCGGTTTTGATTGGATGAGGACAGAACATCATTGTGATATTTTTCAGCTTGATGAAAAAATTCAAATTACACGTCTAGATCATCCCTAACCAAGTATTTATGCGTTAATATCTCATTTAATTATTCAAAATAATCAGAGGGATAAATGGCAAAATTTTTAAATACAAGTGGTACTAATTTTTTTCTTGAAGAACTCATCAAAAATGCAAAAGAACGCCTTATTTTAATTAGTCCTTATCTCCGTTTAAATGACCGAATTAAGGAATTACTCGAAGATAAAGATCGTCTCAAAATTGACATTCGTATTGTCTATGGAAAAAGTGATTTACACCCAGACGAAATTAAATGGATGCAAAAATTGGATTATGTTCGCGTTAGCTTTTGCAAAAACTTACATGCAAAATGCTATATCAATGAAAGTGAATGTATTATTTCAAGTCTAAACCTTTATGAGTTCAGCCAAGTCAATAACAATGAAATGGGGATCTTAGTCCGTAAGTATGAAGATAATGAAGTCTTCAAAGATGCTTATGAGGAAGCTCAAAGGATTATCCGTATTAGTGATGAAGTACGTATTACTCTAGATGAAGTAAAAGCTGAAGCTTCTCCAGTTTCAGAGATGAAAGAAAGCGAAGAAGAAATAATTTTTACCAAACTAACGACTGCAAAACTCGCAGCAAAAGTTGGAATTAAAACCCCAGACTTATTAGAAAAATTAGTCAATAAAGGCTATTTAAACCTTACAGAAAATGGAAAACATTTTCTTACCGATTCAGGAAAAGCTATTGGTGGTGAGTTCCGAACTGGTCAGTATGGTATTTATTTTTTATGGGATGAAAATACTGAGATTTAAAAACAATAAATCCCTCCAAACCTCCCTTTTAAAAGGGAGGCTTCCCCCTCTCCCTTTGGAAGAGGGGGAGAATAAAAAAGCTTAAATCGCTACCAATTCTCGAATACCTTTTGCAGGCATTTCACAGCCTGCCCCTTGCGCAATCACTTGTCCACGGGCCATGACGGTATATGCATCGGCCAGCTCCTCGGCAAAATCATAAAACTGCTCGACCAAAACCACCGCCATGTCGCCGCCATCTGCCAGTTTACGAATCACTCGGCCAATGTCTTTGATAATAGAAGGTTGAATGCCTTCTGTAGGCTCATCCAAAATCAATACCCGAGGCTCTGATGCTAAAGCACGCGCAATCGCCAGTTGCTGCTGCTGCCCCCCTGATAAATCCCCGCCTCGGCGGTGTTTCATTTCATTTAATATGGGGAATATTTCATACAAATGCTCAGGTACTTTTCGGGTTTTCGCCCCCTTAAACTTGGCCATGCCAATCAGGATATTTTCTTCGACAGTTAAGGTTGAAAAAATATCACGCCCTTGCGGCACATAAGCCAAACCTACATGCACGCGTTGCTCGGGACTCATTTTCGAAATGTCCTTGCCATCAAGTAAAATCTGTCCGGACTTGATCGGTAAAATCCCCATTAAACATTTCAGTAAAGTGGTTTTCCCTACGCCATTCCGCCCCAGCACCACGGAGCACTCTCCCACAGGGGCCTGAAATGAAACATCTCTTAAAATATGACTGCCACCGTAAAATTGATTGACGTCTTTGACTTCTAACATGGTCGGCTCCTTAACGTCCTAAATATTTCTCAATCACATCCTCATTGGCCTGTACCTCAGCCAATGTACCTTCGGCTAAGATCGCCCCTTGAGCCAGTACCGTCACTTTTTCACTGATGGTGTCGATAAAGCTCATATCATGTTCAACCACCACCAAGGTGTGATTTTTCTTCAGCTCTAAACATAGCTCAGCTGTTCGTTCCGTTTCGGCATCGGTCATACCCGCCACAGGTTCATCGAGTAGAATCAGCTTAGGACGTTGCATAAGCAACATACCGATTTCCAACCATTGCTTTTGTCCATGTGACAACAGCCCCGCAGGTTTATGTACCCACTCTTCTAGGCGGATTTGCGCCAATGACTCATCCAAAGCCAACTGTGCATCTGGGTCAAGTTTGCTAAAAAAGCTTTTCTTCACCCGCTTATCTTTTGGTGCAGCAAGCAGTAAGTTTTCCATCACTGTAAAGTTTTCAAATACCGTTGGTTTTTGAAATTTACGGCCAATGCCTGCTTCCGCAATTTGCTCGGTACTCATCTTGGCCAAATCATAGTTTTGCCCAAAAAAGGCGGAGCCTTCGGTCGGTCGGGTTTTGCCCGTAATCACATCCATTAGTGTGGTTTTACCTGCCCCATTGGGCCCAATGATGCAACGTAGCTCCCCTTCTTGGATGTATAGTGATAAATCATTTAAGGCACGAAAAGCATCAAACCAAACACTAACTTTTTCCAAGTACAATGCAATCCCATGACTGAAGTCGGCGCCTTGTTCTTTGGGACGTCCATAGCCGTCTGAAGCATGGCCACCATGAGGTTGTATTAGCTCACTCATTCGCTACGCTCCTTTTTAAAACGGTCAAACAGACCAATGACACCTTTGGGTAAAAAAATGGTGACCACAATAAACATAGCACCCAAGATCAATAACCATGCTTCTGGATAAGCCACGGTGAAATAGGTTTTCACGCCATTAATTAACCCTGCACCTAAAATTGGGCCAATCAAAGTCCCACGCCCACCCGCAGCTACCCACACCGCCATTTCAATCGAATTAACGGGGTTCATTTCACTCGGGTTAATAATGCCTGCTTGGGGCACATACAATGCTCCTGCAATACCTGCAATCACTGCGGACAGTACCCATGCAGAAAGCTTGTACCACAGCGTACGATAGCCCAAGTACTGCAAGCGGTTTTCACTGTCCCGAATCGCCCCCAGCACACGACCGTAGGGTTTATTCATGAGATGACGCAACCCCACAAAGCACAACATCAACACTAAAGCCGTTAAGGAACATAAGGTGGCACGCATGGGAGCAGAAGTGATGTCCATGCCTAAAATAGTCTTAAAGCCTGTAAACCCATTGTTTCCGCCAAAACCTGTTTCATTGCGGAAAAATAACAGTGCCACAGCAAATGTCATGGCCTGCGTAATAATCGAGAAATACACGCCTTTAATTTTGGAGCGAAAGGCAAAGAAACCAAAGATGAAGGCCACCATACCGGGCACCAACACCACCAAGGCCAAAGCCCATAAGAAATGATTGCTACCCACCCAATACCAAGGCAGTTCAGTCCAGCTTAAAAACCGCATAAAGTCAGGCAGGCTGTCACCCGCTGTCTGACGCATCAGATACATACCAAACGCGTAGCCACCAAGGGCAAAGTACAAGCCATGGCCTAGGCTTAAAATGCCTGCATAACCCCAAACCAAGTCTAGTGCCAAAGCCACCAGAGCCAAGCACATGATTTTACCAATCAAGGTGACCCAATACGCAGAGAGATGAAAGGCTGAATCGACTGGTAGTAAATGTAACCAAGGCAGGATCAACATCACCGCAAAGCAGACCGCAATAGCGAGCGCACTATAAGGTTTATCGGAAAATAAAGAATTGATTTTCATGCGCTTACTCCACAAAACGGCCTTTGATGGCAAACAAACCTTGTGGACGTTTTTGAATAAACAAAATCACAAGAACCAGTAGAATAATTTTTGCAAGAACAGCCCCCATCCCAATTTCAAGGACTGTACCGCTGATCCCTAAACCAAGTGCTGCCAGTACCGCCCCCCAAACTTGCCCGACACCACCTACCACAACAACCAAGAAAGCATCGATAATATAGTTCTGACCCAAATCAGGCCCAACATTACCCACTTGAGCTAAGGCACAGCCCGCTAAACCAGCTAACCCAGAACCCAGCCCAAAGGCCAACATATCGATACGGCTAGAGCGAATACCGACAGCACGTGCCATTTGACGGTTTTGTGTCACTGCACGAACAAACAGACCAAAGCGGGTTTTATTGAGTAGGTAAACCAACAGCAGTAGCACCGCAACCGTAAACACAATAATGGCAATCCGGTTATACGGCAGCATTAAACTTGGACTCAGCGCAATACCGCCCGATAACCAAGAAATATTCGAGACTTCAACATTTTGTGCGCCAAAAATCATCCGCACCAATTGCATCAAAATCAGACTGACCCCAAAAGTGGCCAACAAGGTTTCAAGCTGACGACCGTACAGTGGACGAATCACCGTCCGTTCAATCAACATGCCAATTAAGGCGCTCACCAAAAAGGCTGCAGGAATAGCTGCAATTAAATACCAATCGACATAACTACCTAAATAAGTCTTAAACAGGCTTTGCACCACATAGGTGGTATAGGCCCCAATCATAATCAACTCACCATGCGCCATATTAATCACACCCAGCAGGCCATAAGTGATGGCCAACCCGAGTGCTGCTAGCAGTAAAATGCTGGCTGTACTGAAACCTGAAAACACATGCCCTGCCCATTCACTGGCTTGGATGCGGGTTTTAATCTGACTTTTGGCATCCAGCAAAACAGCTTTGAGTTCTGGGTTCAAATTTGATTGTGTTAAAGCCTGCTCAACCAGTGCCAGCACCTCGGGGCGATTAGAATCGGTAAGGACTTTAGCAGCCTGAATTTGGACTAAAACATCTGGACTTTCAAAATCAAGGCGCGCTTTGAGCTGTGCCAAGCGCTGTTTAACTTTATTATTTTGTTCATGCAGATAGAGCTGATTAATCTGCGCAACATTCAGTTCAGACAGATTATTTTCTAAAATATCAATGGCTGCTAAACGTTGGGCAGATTCTTCAGATTTTAATTTGGCCTGCGCCTGCCCAAAGTTTAAGGCTTTACGTAAGGTGTTGACCAAAGTTACCTGAGACAAATCCTCCGGCCAAGTTTCAATTACTTGCTCATCGGGATAACGCAATAATTTTTCATTATTTTTTAAAATATATGTGGTGCCTGCGCTGTCCCGATACAGCTCATCACTGTCGATCAGTGCCACCAATCGATCAAATTCTTCAATCGTCCCCGGCCATTGGTTGAGCATGGCACGGCGCTCAGCAAACTCAGCTTTGACAAAACGTTGAATCGTATCATTCGATGCTGATACGCTTTGGGTCTGAGCAGAAAGTTGCGCCTCTTCAGCCCAAATACTGCTACTCACGAGCTGTGCCATTGCGCACAACAGTGCAGCACAAAAAAATTTAAGATTCATAATATGACGTCCTTAAGCTTGTTTAAAACATCCCGCATCGGGGTGTGCTTACTGAAAAGCCCACAGCGATCGCAGCAGGCTCAACGCTTAAGAAAATTATTTAGGAATGTACGGACTCCAAGGTTCCGCCTTAATCACATTTGGTGTTTTATAGACCACATCAAACTGACCATCACCACGAATTTCACCAATCATCACAGGTTTTTGTAGATGATGATTTTCAGCATCCATTTTTAAGGTATAGCCTGATGGTGCTTTGAACTCTTGACCTGCCATCGCAACGCGAACTTTATCAACATCGGTACTGCCTGCTTTTTCAACCGCTTGCTTCCACATATTAATGCCCACATAGGTGGCTTCCATCGGATCATTGGTCACGATTTTGTCAGAATTCGGCAGCTTATACTGCACCGCATACTGCTTCATTTTATTCACAAATTCGGTGTTAGTCGGGTTTTTCACCGACATGAAATAGTTCCAAGCAGCCAAATGTCCAACCAATGGTTTGGTATCAATACCACGGAGTTCTTCTTCACCCACAGAGAAAGCCATGACTGGAATATCCGAAGCTTTAATGCCTTGGTTACCCAGCTCACGATAGAACGGTACGTTAGAATCGCCATTGATGGTTGAAATTACTGCAGTTTTCTTACCCGCAGCAAATTTCTTCACATTTCCAACAATGGTTTGATAGTTACTATGACCGAAGGGGGTGTACTCTTCCATGATGTCCGCATCGGCCACACCTTTGGACTTCAAGAACGCACGTAAAATTTTATTGGTGGTGCGTGGGTAGACATAGTCCGTACCGAGTAGAACAAAGCGCTCTGCTTTACCGCCCTCTTCGCTCATCAAATATTCCACCGCAGGAATCGCCTGTTGGTTCGGTGCGGCGCCTGTATAGAAAATATTTTTCGACTGTTCCTGCCCCTCATATTGCACTGGATAGAACAATAAACCATTCAACTCTTCTACCACAGGTAACACTGACTTACGCGATACCGATGTCCATGAACCAAAAATCACCGCGACTTTATCTTGGGTAATGAGTTGTCGTGCTTTTTCAGCAAATAAAGGCCAATCAGATGCTGGATCGACCACTACAGGCTCTAATTTTTTACCCAGCACCCCACCATTGGCATTAATTTCATTGATGGTCATCAAGGCCGTATCTTTGAGTGAGGTTTCAGAAATTGCCATGGTGCCTGAGAGCGAGTGCAAAATTCCGACTTTGATGGTGTCACCACTGCTCACTGCCGCTGTTGGCTCAGACGTTGCTGTTTCCGCTTTCTCCGCAGGTTTTGAACAACCTGTCAAAGCAATAGTCCCCATCATTGCAGTTGCAAGGAATGTTTTCGTGAGTAATTTTTGTTGGAACATCTTGATTTTCTCCAAACTTGAAACTTAGGGTGCATTTTGCAATGCATGATTGTTATTCGCGCTATGAGTGCCAATTCAATTTCTATGCCAAGCAGGGTTTTACGATATAAAAATCATTGTAAAAATTTTAATTATTTTAATATTTTTCAATCATTTATTTATTTTTAAATGCACTGTATTTTAGGTAGATTTTCGCCCAAATGGCTACTTTTCTGCATACAAACTTGTATACATCATGTGTTCCAAATCAATTCATTTCGCCTAATTCAGTCGATTGATCTGGAAAATTGTGCACAGATTAGGCGCAATTTTATTGCTCGCCTGCACAGCAAAAAGCCCGCAATATGCGGGCTTTTTATTTTGTCCTTAACCGTACTTAAACCACCAATTCGGCCAAGTTACCTTTCTGCTCTAACCATTCTTTACGGTCACTGGAGCGTTTTTTTGCCAGCAATTTGTCCAACAAACCAGCAGTAAAATGACTGTCATCCAAATCTAACTGCACCAAACGGCGTGTGTTTGGATCCAGCGTAGTTTCACGCAGTTGGCTTGCGTTCATTTCACCCAAACCTTTAAATCGAGTAATTTGCGGGTTCTTGGTTTTGCATTTTTTCAACATGCTTTCAAGCTCGTCATCGTCCAAGGCATAGTGCACATCTTTTGCATCATCAATTCGATACAACGGAGGCATCGCCACATACAGATGTCCTTCTTCAACTAAGATCGGAAAATGTTTCACAAACAAAGCACACAGCAGCGTCGCAATGTGTAGACCATCCGAGTCAGCATCGGCCAAAATACAGATCTTGCCATAACGTAATTCGGATAGATCATCCGACCCCGGATCGACCCCAATCGCAATGGCAATGTTATGCACTTCTTGCGAAGCTAAGACTTCATCAGAAGAGACTTCCCACGTATTTAAGATTTTCCCACGAATAGGCATGATCGCTTGGAAGTTTTTATCACGCGCCTGCTTGGCTGAACCACCCGCAGAATCACCTTCCACAATGAACAGTTCAGACTCTTCTAGGGTATGTCCAACACAGTCTGACAGTTTGCCGGGTAAAGTCGGCCCCGCCACAATTTTCTTACGTTCAACCTTTTTCGCAGCTTTCAGACGACGACCTGCTTTTGAGATCGCCATTTCAGCTAACTGCATGGCAATATCGGAGTTTTGGTTCAACCACAGTGCAAAAGCATCTTTGGCAATGTTTTGAACAATGCCTGACGCTTCACGGCTGGATAAACGCTCTTTGGTTTGGCCTGAAAACTGTGGCTCTTGGAACTTCAACGATAAAATATAGTTCACACCATCCCAGACGTCTTCAGCCGACAGCTTCATATTGCGTGGCAGCAAATTACGCAGTTCACAAAACTCACGCATTGCATCGGTCACACCTGAGCGTAGGCCATTCACATGGGTTCCGCCCTGCGCCGTTGGAATCAGGTTCACATAACTTTCTTGGACCAATTCGCCGCCATCGACATTCCAACAAATGGCAAATTCGGCACTGGCACGCTCAGCATCTCCTGTTGCTACAAAGGCTGGATGAGGCAGAATCTCACGATCCTCAATTTCATCCATCAAATAATCGACGAGGCCATTTTCAAACTGCCAAACGATTTTTTCGTCATTGATTTGATCGACATAATTGATTTGCAAACCTGCCGCCAAAACGGCTTTGGCTTTTAAGTTGTGCTTCAGCGCTTTCAGAGCAAATTTCGGTGAATCAAAATATTTAGCTTCAGGCCAAAAGTGAACGGTGGTTCCTGTCGCACGCTTCGGAGCTTTACCTTCTAATACCACCAAGGGCGCAGTCGGTTCACCCTGCTCAAACGCCATTTGGTAGAGGTTGCCTTGACGCTGAACTTCTACTTCGACTCGGCTAGATAAAGCATTCACCACGGAAATGCCTACGCCATGCAAACCACCTGAAAACTGGTAGTTGTCGGTACTGAATTTACCACCTGCATGCAGCTTAGTCAGGATGATCTCAATCCCGCTTTGACCATATTCGGGGTGAATATCGACAGGCATACCGCGACCATTGTCTTCGACTGAGAGTGAACCATCTTTATAAACGGTGACGGTAATTTTGTTGGCATGACCAGCCAGTGCCTCATCGACTGCATTATCAATAACCTCTTGCGCCAAATGGTTTGGGCGTGTGGTATCGGTATACATGCCGGGACGACGACGTACCGGATCTAAACCAGATAATACTTCAAGCGATTGAGCCGTATATTGAGACACGTTGTACTGTTTCCTTATTTTAAGCAGTCCGATAAAAACTGTAATGCCATCGGTATTTTGTCTGCGAAATCTTCCATCGCATGATTGCCTTGCGTTTCCGAGATCACGAGCGCTGCGCCATTATAATAGCGCTGTGCTTCACGATAATCCAAAACTTCATCGCCTTGTTGCAATAACACTAAAATTTTGTCTGCATCTTGCACAAATGGCAGTTCAATCTGTTCTAAATACTCCAATTGCGCATCATCGAGCGTCCAATGTTCATTGACTCTATAGGGCAGTTGCGTCGCACCAAATAGATCTCGGAACAAATGCCATGGTTGCATAGCCGGATTGATCAGCACAGCCGGTACTGCCAACTTCGCGACCAGTTGTGTCGCATAAAATCCACCTAAACTACTGCCCACCAGTACTACCTGATCCAACTCCTGAATCAAGGCGGCCAATTTTTCTAAGGCCAAATGTGGCGGCATGTTCAAGTCTGGCAAATGCACGTGCCACTGTGGATGAGATTCGCAATAGCGTTTCAGCAATTGACCTTTAATCGATAAAGAACTGCTTTGAAAGCCATGTAAATAAATAATATTCATGCTGTACATTTACTCTTCTACATCATTTTTATTGAACTCAAAAGAGATGGCTTCAGCCGACTGTATTATTTTGTATGGATATAAAAATTGTCAGACAAAAAAATAAGGTCATCTGTGTATTCATCGCTATTGTAAAAGTTGTTCGAGATGAATTAGATAAGCTAGAGTGCTAAGAATTTATACCGTGATCGTTGAAAAAAATAAAGTCCCTTTGGACACAGAAACACAAGGGTAGAAAAAATGCCAAGTTTAACGCCTCTGCACGAGACCTATTGTAAATGGGATCGTACTCCTCCCAGCCAAGCCGACCTGCTTGAAGGGATTGCTCAGTTGGTGACAACTCGCTTAGGCGACGTCGTCCACGATTTAATTCAGGCCATTCAGCGTGAAATTTTAATCAGTTTATTTGGGATGAATGAAACCAGTTCCAAGAAGTTTCTGTCGACACGGTCAATTGAAAAAATTTACCAGTTTTCCTTCAATACCTTGCAAAACTACGGTAGCTATTTATTGGCGCCAAGTTTGCGTCATATCATTGAGAAATTTCCAAATTTGCATCGCAAACCCTTAACCCCAACCATGCATTATTTAGTCGGTGCAATCAATGGTGTTTTGGGCGACTATTTACTGAAATATCATAACCCTGTAGCGCTACCGATGGTATTTTATGATCATTACGGTGCTATCCAGCAAGGCGAGTTGTCTGGTCGCGTGGTGATTATGGTCCACGGTCTATGCATGAACCATTTGTACTGGAGCACGGCGCGTTATGGCGGTATAGGGGAAAAACTGCTGGCGCAACGTGCACAAAATACCATGCTATATCTCAACTACAACACGGGTCGTCGTATTTCAGCCAATGGGCGTAGCTTTGCCAACTCACTACAAGACTTACTCAACCGTAACCCACGGATTAGCTCGATTGATCTGATTGGGCACAGTATGGGCGGACTGGTTTCGCGCAGTGCGCTGTTCTACGGCAAACAAAATATGCAAAGTTGGATTCATGTGGTGGAAAACATGGTCTGTATTGGTTCTCCGCATCATGGTGCGGCTTTAGAACGTTTTGGCTTTCATTTGCAGGACAAATTGGGACGTTTCCCTTTTGTCAAAATTATTGGACATATCGTCAACATTCGCAGCAACGGTATTTTAGACTTACGTCATGGCAGTGTACGGGACGATGACTGGGAACATAATGAAGCGCGTATTGGTCATGTTGATGACAACCGTAAGCCAGCCCCTTTGCCCTCCCATATCAATACCTTCTTAGTGGCAGGTACGATTGAGTTTGAACATCGCAAATATCGTGCGCTCAATGTGATTGGGGATTACTTGGTCAGTGTGAAAAGTGCCTTAGGCGAGCATATGAATCCACGCTTTCAACTGAAAGTCCCCGATTCACATAAAGCCATTTTCTACGGCTTAAACCATTTTGAGCTACACACCGATGCCAGTGTTTCCGAACAAATCGTCAATTGGTTCTATCCAAATCCAACCGAAACTGAATATGGTCAAGTGCATGAATACATGATCGGGTTGGATGATTTGGAGGGCATTGCACTCACCTAAACTACTGATACATCCAATAAAAAAGCCAACATGACGTTGGCTTTTTTTATCTTTATTATTTTTTCTTCGCGTGGCTTGGATATTTACGCAACAGTTGCCACAGGCTAATCAACGCCAGTACCACAAAAAACACCAACGACCAGACAGGTAAAGACTGACCCAAGAAAGTCCAATCTACCAGTGCACATTCACCTGAACCTGTTAAAACTTGCTCAAACACAGCACGCAGCGGCAAAGTGTCTAACCAATAATCCAAGCCTGGGCCACAGCTCGGCACTTGATCAGGCGGTAAGCTCTGTAACCAAACGTGACGTGCTGCCACACCGGCCGACCATAAGATCGAGAGGCTGCCTAAAAATGCATAAAAGCGTTTAAAACCATTCGATGCTGGGTTATGCAAAAAGGCAATCAGCGAAATAATCCCCAGTCCAATCAGCCCCACACGTTGGAACACACAGAGTGGACATGGGTTTAACTGTAGCGGGCCATGCTCTAAATACAAGGCAAAGGCCATCCCAATGATACTGGCTAAAACCAAAACACCACTCACGAAGCGATAACTCCATTGCATGGTCAATCCTCTTAATTTTTTATCTAAATTGCGCAAGATACTGTTCAAAACTCAGTTGACTGTCTTGCTCTAATTGCTGTTGTTGTTGCAGTGATTGCGTAGCTAAATCGTCAAAATAAGCCCATGTCTCTGCACTCAACTGATGACGCTCATAACTCGATGCATGTTGTGCAGCCATTTGGCTACCAAAGCCCCATGTCCCACCCGCTTCCAGAGTATCTTCGATCATCTGCGCCGACAAAGTATCATCAACTTCAGCGACTCTCTGTTGCATGACTGTCATCGCTTTACTATACAGTGTGGTGTCATAGCACTGATCTAACAGCACAACCAGTTCTTGCATCGCCTCTAAATGAGACTGACTCCATGCTTCAATCGGGAACGATTGCTCACCCACAGCAATTGCAGCATTCGGTGCACGACCACGATTGACCACTTCCGCTTGGTTTTTCTCGATTTGATCTTGCTCTGAAGGTAATAAATCTGGGCTATCCAGCAGTAAGCAATACAGCGCCAATACTTCTAAGAAACCTGCGGTATCTTCATTGATCCCAATTGGGCTATACGGGTTCACATCCACCGCACGCAGTTCCACATAACCGACACCACGATTGCTCAGCGCTTGTGATGGCGTTTCACCTGCTAGCGGCACTTGCTTTGGACGCACCAAACTGTAGTACTCATTTTCAATTTGCAATACATGATCATTAATTTGAATCGGTTCGCCCTGCGCATCATTGAGGCCTAAGCGACTAAACGGCGCATAAGCCGTTTTGACTGCTTTTTGTAGACCTTCGAGATAACCGTCGATATTGTTGTAATGAATACCGAGCTGCTTTTGTGCTGAGTTTTGATAACCAAAACGTCCCATTCGCAAAGCAGTCGCATACGGTAAATACAAGGTCCCGCGCAGCAATGGCAACAGATGATGTTCACGCCCTGTCATAAAACACTGGCAGACCGATGGACTTGCCCCGACCAAGAACATGACCAACGGCGTAAGGCGAATAAAGTTGCGGATCAATCCAAAATAGCGGTGACTACGATAGTCTTGTGCAGATAAGGCTTTTAGTGCCTCATCTGTTTCATGTTGTTGTAATTGTTCAAACAGTTGATCTGGAAAAGATAAGTTATAGTGTAAACCTGAAATGGTTTGCATACGACGACCATAACGTACCCCTAAACCATGACGGTATAAGGTCTTGAACTTCCCGATATTTGAGCTGCCATATTGGGCTAAGCGAATTTTATCGTCATTGTCATCCAACATACATGGCATCGACAGCGGCCAGAGCTTTTCACCATGTTCCAAATGACGATGCGCCACACTATGAATGTCTTTTAAATAATGCAGCGCCTCGGTAATGCTGGGCTGGGGCGGTGTAATAAATTCTAATAAAGCTTCCGAATAATCCGTCGTAATATGCGGATGGGTCAGCGCAGAACCCAAAGCTTGAGGGTGGTCGGCTTGTGATAAAAAGCCATCACTTTGCATACGCAGACTTTCACGCTCAATCCCGCGTAACATCCCTTGCAAAAGTGATGAATTGACCCAAGTCGGTAACACAGCTGTAGATTTAGATGCGGGTTGACCCATTACAATCTCACTTTTTGGAAGAAACAATTACAACGACGAATAAAATAAAATCATCAGTTTATATCAGTATAACGTGATTTTAATTCGGCACATTACACCCAGTCCTATTTTCAAGTAAACCATCTGTTCTATTTTTTCGGAAAATATTTATCACAAAGTTACGCTATTAGACATGTCAAAAGTGTGATTGTATTGAAGAATAAATGCTAAAGAATTGTAAACTTTATGAATTATCAAGAAATTTTAGATTTTTGGTTCGATCCTAAAAACCAAAGTTGGTGGTTTAACCAAAATGATGCGTTCGATGCACTCATCAAAGAAAAATTTAAGACAATTCATCAACAAGCGGCGCATGCTGAGCTATGGTCTTGGCGCAGTAGTGCTGAAGGACGTTTGGCTGAAATTATTGTGCTCGACCAACTGTCGAGAAACCTGTATCGAAACAGTCCTTTGGCCTTTGCTCAGGACGCCTTGGCCTTGGCTTTAGCACAAGAAGCCATCACGCTAAAACTAGATGCAGCACTGCCACCCATACAACGCAGTTTTTTATATATGCCCTTTATGCATAGTGAATCGAAACTTATTCATCAATATGCTTTAAAATTGTTCGAAGACTTAGGCAATCCGATTAACCTCGATTTTGAACAGCGTCACAAAGTGATTATCGATCGTTTTGGACGCTATCCGCATCGGAACCAAGTCCTTGGCCGCAACTCAAGCCAAGAAGAACTGGATTTTTTGACTCAGCCCAACAGCCATTTTTAACTGTTCGGCTTCTCCCTCTGTGCTAAGGAGTCTATCTCATGAAGAAAATTTTAATCGCCTGTGCACTGGCGACGGGTCTGAGTTTAGTAGGCTGTGCCTCTACCCCCTCAAAGCCCTTAACCTTCGACCAGTTAGGTCGGTTTAGTAATACGCCATTAAACACCTCGACTTATCGCATCAGCTTCCAAGCGCGTCCAAATATGAGCTATGGCACGGCTGAAGAAATTACCCTAGTCAAAGCCGCGCAAACGACGGTGCAAAATGGTTATCGCTTCTTTAAAGTACTGAATGACCCGAGCAACCAAAACCAACCACCACGGCAGGCAGTGGTGTATTCAAACCCAATGCCTTATTACCCATATGGTTATTATTCTCGCCATCCAGCCTTTTGGCCTGACCCGTTCTACGATGTCCCACGTGTAGTCGACATTGATCCTGTACAAGTTTCATACAGCATTCAATGCTTTAAAGACCAAAAATCGGTACCAAGCGATGCCTTTGATGCCACGCTGATTTTAAAATCGCTGGGTGGAAAATACGGTTTGAGCCCAACCGGTGAAGTGCTCCCACCGCCTGAACCCAGCAGTCCCACGTCGACCAGTAAATAAAGCATAGAGCCTGCCTATGAATGAACCTCAAGCCGTCCCATCGAGTCTGAAACGCAGCAAACGTTTTGCCACCATTGCCCTAATCACGGCAGTGGTGACATGGCTGCTGCTGATGGTCGTTGCCAAGTTTGTCCCCACAGACAAGGTTTGGATCATTCATATTTTAATGTTATCCGCAGAAGCAGGTGTGGTCGGCGGCTTGGCTGACTGGTATGCCATTACTGTGCTGTTCCGTAATCCCTTTGGGAAAATGCCAATTCCAAAGTTTTTACGCGATCACACCGAAATTATTCCCCGTAACAAAGACCGTATTGCAGAGTCTATGGGCCGCTTTGTACAAGAGAATTTTCTTTCTCCACAAGTGGTGGAAAAAAGCCTGCAAAGTACCGACCTGTCTTTGGCGGTTGGTCAATGGCTCGCCAACCCACAAAACAATCTGCAAGTCACCCAAGTCATTCAACAAACGGTGCCTAAAGTCTTTGAGTTTGTGGGCCAAGAACAAATCGGGCGCTTTATTCAAAGTAACAGCGTGCAGTGGGTGCGTAACACTCAGGTCAATCATTTGGCCAGTGAAATGCTGCGTGCAGTGCTAGAAAATGATTTCCATCAAGATGTATTACAACGCGGACTCGACTTGGCACATGACTGGATGACCCAACATCCTGAACAAAGTCGTGAGTTGACCCGAACCTTGTTCAAAGAACTCGGGGTTTGGAAACTGGCCAAAGGGGCCAGTTGGATTGGCATCGATGTGCAGCAAAGAACCATCGACTCACTCATTCAACGAGTCGAGTCGATGTTGGCCGATCCTGAGCATCCGTGGCGTCAAAAAATTGAAGCGATGGGGCACGCGCTCATGCTCGAACTAGCAGACACCGAAAGTAAAGCCAGCCAGCGTTTAAACCAAACCAAAGATGCCCTGCTAGATAGCCCACAAGTGCTGAATTTTATTAGAGGTGCAGTGGTCATTTTATGTGATGCCATTAAACAAGACCTACAAAAACCAGACTCTGGCATTGCTCACAACATCCGTGTATCCATTCAACAAATTGGGGAGAACATCATCTCCAATCAAGCCGTCAGAGACTTGCTCAATCAACGTCTCAGCGGCATTGCGGTCAATCTCAGTGACCAATACAGCGAAAAAGTCATTCGTTTTATCAGTGAACGTATTCACGAATGGGACTCCAGTGTGATGATTGACAAGATCGAAAATGAAGTCGGTGGCGACTTGCATATGATTCGGGTCAATGGTGTGGTAGTCGGTGCATTTATTGGCTTAGCACTGGGGATTATTCGCGCGGCAGTTGAACAGCTCTTATAAAAGCAATCCATAAAAATGCATGCTTTACCCCTGTCCTACATGCAAAATTTGCATAAGTAAAAGGGGATGAATATGCTATTTTGGGCTGATATTTAGACACTTTTAAGCATTCATGATTCAGTTGCCTTCATCTAAACTGCCTGCACAAGGCGTCACTATTTTCAGCACCATGACTGCCATGGCACAGCGCTTAAATGCCCTAAATCTATCCCAAGGTTTTCCAGACTTCGAAGCCCCCGCTGAACTGCTGGATGCTTTAGCACAGGCCACTCAAAGTGGTTTCAATCAGTATGCTCCAGGCGATGGGGTCTGGTTATTACGCGAGCAACTGGCGCAGAAATTTGCACAACGCGATCAGATTCAGCTCGACCCGATGACTGAAATTACCATCACTCCGGGCGCAACCATTGGCCTTTTTGCCACCATTCAAGCCGTAGTCCATGCGGATGATGAAGTCATCATTTTTGACCCCAGTTATGACAGCTATGCGCCAAGTGTGGCTTTGGTCGGGGGCAAAGCCATTCATATTGCGCTCCAACCCCCACATTTTTCAGTCGATTGGGAGCAGGTCAAATCAGCCATTACGGCCAAAACCAAACTGATCATTATCAACACACCACATAACCCGAGTGGTGCCATTTGGAGCAAGCAAGATTGGTTGACGCTGATTGAACTGATTCGCGACACCAATATTTTAGTCCTGTCCGATGAAGTCTATGAACATCTGGTATTTGATGGTCAACGTCACTATTCGGCTTTGTCTTTTCCTGAACTGCGTGAACGCAGTGTGGTGGTGGGATCCTTTGGCAAAACCTTTCATGTGACCGGTTGGAAAACGGGCTACTGCGTGGCTACACCTGCGCTCATGCAACTGTTCCGTCAGGTCTATCAGTTTGCCAACTTCTGCGGAGTGACCCCTGTACAACTGGCTTTGGCCAATTATATGCAGCAACATCCTGAGCATATTCAAAACTTAGCGGGCTTTTATCAAGCAAAACGCGATCGTTTTATTGAGGGTTTAACCGGTTCACGCTTTCAATGGCTGCCTTCACAAGGCACTTACTTTCAAAATGTCGACTACAGCCACATTCGTCCCGATTTAAACGATGTTGAATTTTGCCGCTTTCTGGCAGAGCAGCATGGCATTGTTGGCATTCCTGTTTCCGTATTTTATCAGCAGGCGCCAGAAGCTTTGCGCATGATTCGTTTTTGCTTTGCCAAGACCGATCAAACCTTGGCTCAGGCAGCTGAAATTTTGCAAAGCGTTTAAATCTTTTTCAGCTTTGCTTTTGTACAAAAACAGGCTTCGCTTACTGAAATACATCGGCTTTTCAGCGCCGAACTATGCTAGGGTAAGCCTTAGAAATGTAATAAAAATAACCTCGGGATGACTTATGTCAGCACACACCCCATTGGTGCAACAGCAAAAGTTATGGAAAGCCTTTTTTATTTTCCTGATGCCTTTGATTGCCACCAATATTCTGCAAAATCTGTCGGGTACAATTAATACCATCTTTGTCGGGCAAATGATGGGTGTGCAGGCGATTGCAGCGGTTGCAGTGTTCTTCCCCATCCTATTTTGCTTAATGGCTTTCGTAATTGGACTATCTGCGGGTTCTACCGTCTTGGTTGGTCAAGCATGGGGCGCACAGAATATTGAAAAAGTCCGTGCGGTGGTCGGCTCCACTATTTTTATGACCCTCATTGGTGGCAGCTTTATTGCATTTTTAGGGGTGATTTTTGCGCGACCAATTTTATCGGCTTTGGGTATCGATGAAGACGTCATGCATCTCTCGTTACCTTATGTGCAATGGATGTTGGCAGGTAGTCCCCTACTGTTTGTATATATTATTTATACCTCAATTTTACGCGGTGTCGGAGACAGTACGACGCCTCTGATTGCCTCTGGCATGACCATCTTGATTGGACTTTGTGTCACACCAGTGCTGATTGCGGGTTATTTCGGCTTTCCAAAACTGGGGATTGTTGCGCCTGCTATTGCGACCATTTTAGGCTTTGTTTCCGTGCTGACCTTTTTGTATTTCTATTTGAACTATAAACAGCACCCACTCAGACTCGATGCACAACTGCTACGTCATATTCGCTTTGACCGCCAGCTGAGTAAAATCATTCTGCGCTTAGGGGTTCCAACAGGCATTCAAATGATCACCACCTCGGTTGCGGGTCTTGTGATTGTGGGCCTAGTCAACCGCCATGGGGCCGATGCGACCGCAGCCTATGGTGCGGTCAATCAGGTTCTGAATTATATTCAATTCCCCGCCCTGTCGATTGCCATTGCTGCATCGATTTTTGGTGCACAAGCCATTGGCGCAGGAAAATCCGAGTTATTGGCCAAAGTCACGCGTACAGCGCTCGGCATGAACATCATCATTACAGGTTCCTTGGTGGTCTTGGCTTATCTTTTCTCCAAATACCTCATGGCACTCTTTATCACGGACCATGCGGTGGTCGAGCTAGGGCAACAGCTGTTGTTTATTGTGCTGTGGTCCATTTTATTCTTTGGTGCCAGTGCCATTTTTGCCTCTATTATGCGGGCCAGCGGTACGGTCACCATGCCCATGGTCATCAATATCATTGCGATTATTGCGATTGAAGTGCCCTGTGCCTACTTATTTAGTGAATGGTGGGGACTGCAAGGGATTTGGTATGCTTATGCGCTGGCCTTTGTCAGCTTATGCATTATGCAGGGACTTTATTATCAATTTGTTTGGAAGAAAAAGACCATTGAAACGCTCATTTAAAGCTAAGCGAGTATTTGATAGAAGACATTTTTGATCATGACGATCTTTAAAATTAAGCATAAAAGAACCCGCCAAAGCGGGTTTTTTTACATCACGACATTAAGACTTTCTTTGGCTTAATTTGGTCGCAAAAGCAGTCACTTTTTGGTAGCCCGTCGGTAAGATACGTTGAATCAAATCTAGCGTTTTCGCATCATTGCCAATCAATAAACGACGCTTGTCTTTTTGTACCGCCTCTAAAATTTGACGCGCTGCTTCTTCGGGTGGACAGCGTAATAATTTATTAAAGGTCTGTGCAGATTTCTCAGGGTTCATCCCGATGCTACGCAAGCTATCATTCACTTTGGCAGCATTGGCAATATTGGTTCGAATCCCACCCGGATGCACGCACAATGCGCTCACGCCACAGTTTTCCATATCTAACTCTTGGCGTAATGACTCGGTAAAGCCACGCACCGCAAATTTAGTAGCATTGTAAGCAGATTGAGTTGGTTGAGCCGTTAGACCAAATAAGCTGGAAATATTGATGATATGCCCATCGCCTGTTTTCTTAATATAAGGCAGAAACTCTTTGGTGCCATAGACCACACCCCAGAAATTAATCCCCACGATCCATTCCAGCTCTTCATAGGATGCACCTTCTACGGTTGAACCCAAAGCAACGCCGGCATTATTAAAAATCATATTCACAGAACCATGATTTTGTATGGTTTCTTCAGCCCACGCTTGCATCGCTAAGCGGTCTGAGACGTCTAATTTTTTCGTGGTGACACGTACATTGCTGCCTTGTAGCAGTTCAACTGTTTTCGCCAACCCTTGTTCATTGACATCACTCAATGATACATGACAGCCCGCCTTGGCCAATAAAAGTGCCAATTGTTGTCCAATACCCGATCCTGCACCTGTAATTGCCGCGACTTTATTTTTAAAATTCTTCATGAAATTGTGGTTGTCCTTTATCTTTGTACATCGACTGTAGATGCTTTTTTTATAATTGACAATATCAATTGTCATAAATTTAATAGCCAAAAGTGTCAAGTCCATGAAAACCACATAGAGATTAAAGCCTACGCATAGGTAGAGTCGTGGTTTATTGCTAAACTATGCAAAACCTTGGCTTTCAAATAGGGCGATGAAATCTGATGACGGCATCTGAACCAGTACAACAAAACAGCGATAACAATAAAACCAAAGAAAGACAATTCAAGGGCTTATCGCTTTCTGAACGTAAACAGCTGCGTCGTGAAAAACTCATTGAAGCTGGAATTGAAGCCTACGGCACTCACGGCTTTTTTGCCGTGACGGTGAAAGATATTTGTAATGAAGCCAAACTTACTGAACGTTATTTTTATGAGTCGTTTAAAAAAAGTGAGCAACTATTTCAAACCATTTTTTTAAAGCTGATCGATGAGTTACAGCACAATGTCATGCAAGCCATCATGCAAGCTTCTTCAGATCCACACAAAATGATTGATGCTGGACTGCGTGCCCTGCTCACCACCTTAAAAGATAATCCCCGCATGGCGCGTATTATTTATATCGATGCAATGTTGGTGCAAGAATTACATAACCAAGCCACCATTCATGAAACCATGACCCGTTTTGACCGAATGATTCAGGCCTTTGTCATGCTGATGATGCCGCAAATTAATCGTTCCGAACGAGAAATTTCGCTGGTCGCCACAGGCCTCAATGGCTATGTTACGCAAATTGCGATCCGTTGGGTGGTCAGTGGGTTTAAACAATCCTTTGAAGAAGTGTTAACCTCCAGCCGTATTGTGTTTATTTCACTCCTAGAAACCTTTTCTGACCCGAATGCACGGGAAAAATTGGATGTCTAAGACTTTTCAGTTGGATGCAATCGGCATTTTCGAATGCAATTTAGATTAAACTTCCATTAATTTTGAATCCCAATATGACGATTTTTTGTCACATTTTTTTGCAAATTTCATCAATCGTCTGTTTTTTGCAATGATACTGTCATAATTAATCTTTGTAATAAGCCTGTCATAAAATTAAAACGGCCTGCCGTTACCTACAATAGGATATTGCGTTGTGAAAGATGACTACATTTTAATCGTCGATGATGAACTTCCCATTCGAGAAATGATTCACACCTCGTTGGATATGGCAGGCTTTCAATGCTTACAAGCCGAAGATGCAAAACAAGCCCACCAAATGATTGTGGATCAGCGCCCTGCTTTGATCTTGCTCGACTGGATGATGCCTGGTGGTGTCAGTGGTGTAGACTTATGTCGTCGTCTCAAGCGCGATGAAAATCTCTCTGAAATTCCAGTGATTATGCTCACGGCACGTGGTGAAGAAGACCATAAAGTACAAGGTCTGGACGCTGGTGCAGATGACTACATGACTAAACCGTTTTCGACCCGTGAATTGGTTTCTCGGATTAAAGCTGTTTTACGCCGCGCTAATGCACTCAGCGGTGAAAAATCTATTGATGCCAATGGTTTAATCTTAGACCCTGTCAGCCAACGGGTCAGCTTTGGCAATAATTTCCTCGACATGGGGCCAACCGAGTATCGTTTATTGGCCTTCTTCATGACTCATCCTGAGCGTGCCTATACCCGTGCACAACTTCTTGACCAAGTCTGGGGCGGAAACGTGTATATTGAAGACCGTACCATCGACGTGCATATTCGCCGCTTACGTAAAGTGCTTGAGCCTTATGCTGCAGATCGCTTTGTGCAAACAGTTCGGGGTACAGGCTATCGATTCTCTACACGTGCGGATATCGCCCTAGGTTAATTTTGTTTTATGTATGAACCCTACCCGGTCCCTGAACTCGCACGCGAGCATAAAAAAACGCGATACAGCAGTTTATGGGGCTTTGCCAAACAGGACTTACGTCTCCTTGCCTTTTTCTTGCTGATTGCAAGCTTGATTGGCTTTGGCGTCGGTTATTTTTGGACGTGTATCTCCTTTGCTTTTGCCGTTTTTTTCATTCTGCAAATGCGCTCTTTGTATTTGGTCAATGACTGGATTTCCAATCGTCCCTACGAAGTTCCACCCAACCTTGGGGGCATTTGGGGAGCATTATTGTTCAATGTCTATCGGGCACAGCGCCAAGAACGGATTGTACAAGCGGAAATGGTCGGGTTGATTGATCGGGCGCAGTCATCATTGGTCGCTTTGCAAGAAGCCGTGGTGCTGATCGATGACATGCAACAAATTGAATGGTGGAACCCTGCCGCAGAACGGTTATTAGGCATCGAACAAAATGACCGTGGCCGTAATATTTTGACTTTATTACGCCAACCGAGTTTTGTGGATTATTACAATAATATTGATGCGGCACCAGATGGCTTAAAAATGAAGTCATCCAGTTTTGATGAACATTATGTTCAAGTCAAAATGACCCGATTTGGTGGAGAAAGTCGCTTACTGGTCGCCTATGACGTGACCCGTATGCATAATCTCGAACAAATGCGTAAAGACTTTGTTGATAATATTTCACATGAACTACGTACACCACTGACGGTACTCAGTGGTTATATTGAAACCTTTACAGACCAAGAAGACCTCAACCCACGTTGGAAGCGGGCCTTTGACCAAATGCAAGCACAGGCCAAACGCATGAATGCCTTGGTGAATGATTTGCTCTTACTGTCACGCCTAGAAAATGACAAGCAAATTGCTAAAAATCAAATCATTGACATGCCTAGCTTAATGAACCAACTTTATGACGATGCACATGCCTATAATATTGATTATGGGCATACGCTCAATCTCGACATTGACAGTCACTGCGACTTAATCGGTTCAGATATGGAATTAGCCAGTGCTTTTAGTAACCTGATTACCAATGCCATCAAATACACGCCGAAAGGCGGAACGGTGACCATGGGTTGGCATGACAATGGTGAACAGGCTTATTTTACCGTGGAAGATACTGGTATCGGTATTGATCCTAAGCACTTGCCACGTTTAACCGAACGCTTCTACCGTGTTGACAGCGCGCGCAGTCGACAAACGGGTGGCACAGGCTTAGGGTTAGCAATTGTGAAACATGTGTTAATGCAACACCAAGCTCATTTAGAAATTGAATCCAAAGAAAATCAAGGCTCTATTTTTAAAGTGATTTTCCCCAAAGAACGCACCTATAATCCTGAATAAGCCTCTTTCTTCAAAAGCATGAAAAAAGCACCGATATCGGTGCTTTTTTTGTCTCTCACCGTCCGTTTAACAAGGACGGTGACCTAGAGCTGACACGATTAAACTGTATGTCCCATCGCTTCACCCATCACCACAGTCGAGTTGGCTTTAAAGGCTGCATCCCACGTCATTTTGTCTTTTTCAAACAGTACCACAGCGGTTGAGCCTAGGTAGAAACGACCGAGTTCAGCACCTTTGTCCAAGAACAAGTCATGCTGATTTAGCTCTAAACGGCCAGTAGGCTTCACTTTTCCTGTCGCAACAGTTTCAATCCCCGCCACAATCATGGCGCCAACGAGAACCACGGCCATACGGCCGATTTCCGTATCAAATAAACAAACCATACGTTCATTGCGGGCAAACAGGCCTGGAATGTTTTCAGCAGTGGTTTGATTGACCGAGAACAATTCACCCGGCACATATAAGGTTTCCGTCAATGTGCCTGCAAATGGCATATGCACACGGTGATAATCTTTAGGCGATAAATACACCGTTGCAAACTGACCATTTTTAAACGGTTCAGCCAACTGCGGATCTGCAATTAAATTATCAACGGTGAATTTTTGCCCTTTGGCTTGGAAAATATCCCCTTCCACAATGGGACCCAACTGTGAAATCGCACCGTCCGCAGGCGATACAATACTGGTCGCATCGGTATCAATATCACGCACACCCTCTTTTAATGCACGGGTAAAGAATTCATTAAAGGACTTGAATTTCAGTGCATTACTCTGCTCAGCAATCGACATATCAATGCCGTACTGCGCTTTAAACGCAGTGATGACCGCATTTTTCACAATCGGATTTTCGCTGGCTGCGACTCTGCCCACGACACGTGATAACTGATGTTGGGGTACAACACGTTGAGCTTGAATGAAAATTTGTTTTTTTAAGCGTGATGTGAGGCTCAAGACGGCATCTCTCCGGTAATGATAGGACTGTCGAGGCGGTTGCCCCATTCACTCCACGCACCGTCATACGCCTGAATATTCCAACCCAATAAACGACCTAAAATATAAGCCAGTCCTGAGCGGTGATGTGACTGACAGTACACCACCACAGGTTCATTTAAGTTAAAACCCAATTGTTCTAAGCGTTGCTGCGTGCGTTCTAAAGGGTGCAATCTTAAATGATTTTCACGGTTAAGGGCAGTACTCCATTCAAAATGTAGTGCATTTGGAATGTGACCGCCGCGTCGCGCTGCAAGACGTAGACCCGTATATTCGTCTTCTGTTCGGCAGTCCCAGAGTTGGACTTGGCTGCTTTGAACTTTCTCTAATAACTCAGCATATTCAATTCGATACTGCTGTATTTTGGCTTGATCGACCTGTACCAAAGCACGGACAGGTTCAAACTGCTCCACTTCAGAAGTGGTTGGAAGTCCTGCTGCAAGCCATGCATGAATTCCACCATTCAGCAGGCTGGTATTTTCAAAACCTAAGCAGTGTAAATTCCAAATCAAACGCCCCGCCCAAGCGCCACCTTCATCATCGTAAACCACCACATGATGCTCGGGTGAAATATTCAGATAACGAATCAGTTCCTGTAAACCTTCTACATCGGGAAGTAGACCGGTGGCTTGTTCGTCTTGGCGCACCAAAAATTTTGGCTTTAAATGTAAAGCATGTGGAATATGCAATTGGTCATAGACTGAAGCTCGACTTAAATCTACGATGCGTAATTTGTCATTCCCTAAATGCGGAACCAACTGCTCTGCGTCTATCAACAAGCCAAAATCAAAGGCAGAATGTGTCATATTATTTCGTATGTTTTCAGATCATGCTTTGATCTTAGCACAACTCATTTTTACAATTATTCTGATTTTTTGCATTCTTTTAGCAGAATTATAGATATCACTATTCACCAGTTTTTTAATACAACCATGCCCGAACGGATTCTGGCATGGTATATATTCTGGATTAATTGACTTCTGCTTCAGCAATCTCAAAAACCTGACGTAAATACGCCAAAAAGGTATCGTTATCCGTCATGGTTTTACCCGGACTGTCTGAGATTTTCGCAACCGACTGGCCATTACACTCGACCAGTTTAAGCACAATATTTAAAGGAGTTTGTCCCATATCATTGGTCAAATTGGTACCAATTCCGAAACTGACTTGGAAACGGTCTTTGAAATAGTTGTGCAGGTCCCATGCTTTCTCTAAATTCAGTCCATCACTAAAGGTTAGCATTTTGGTTTTACTGTCAATTTTCAACTTTTTATAGTGGGCATAGGCCTTATCGCCCCATTCATACGGGTCGCCACTGTCATGGCGCAAGCCATCGAATAGTTTAGCAAAGTACAAGTCAAAATCACGCAGGAATGCATCCATCCCCACCACATCCGTCAAAGCAATACCTAAATCACCACGGTACTCTTGTACCCAGGTTTCCAGTGCTGATTTTTGGAAATTACGTAAACGTACATCCAGCGCTTGGAATGCTTGTAGGAATTCATGTGCCATGGTACCAATCGGGGTCAGACCCAATTGCTTCGCAATTAAAACATTACTGGTACCACGGAAAATATGCGGTGCAGCTTGATTAAACACTTCAATCACATGTTTTTGCCACGCCAAACTATAGCGGCGCCGCGTACCAAAATCAGAGACTAAAAATGGGGGATCATTTGGCGTTTGCGATGTTTCATAGTGTTTTAATAAAGCCACTTTGGCCTGTAAGCGACGTTCGCCCTCAGCCATCACCTCTTCGCTTCGAATACGGCGGAAATACAGCTCATTGACGATGGCAAGCACAAAGATTTCAAACATCATGGCTTGAACCATCGGCCCTTCAATTCGAATGTCTAAACGGCCTTGGTGATCGATACTGGCCACAATAAAACGGCGTTTGAGCTGAAACAACTCTAAATAATCGACAAAATCACTTTTGATAAAGCGCAAACCACGCAGGTATTGCAGCTCATCGTCTTGAAAACGTAATTGGCACAGCAAATCTAATTGGTGGTTTAAATCATCGAGAATGTCGACCAAAGGATAGACCGTGTCATCCAAATTGCGACAACGGAACTGGTACACACTATGCGCTTGGGGAAACTTATGCAGGACCACCTGTAGCATCGTAAATTTGTACAGATCAGTATCTAATAAGGATTGGATGATGGCAGACATATCATTTTCGGTTTTTAGCAACTTATTGCATTAAAGCACATTTTTTTAAACTGCATAGCCATGTTTTGGTAATTCGGTCTTGCTATTCGACCAATTACTCGATAGTTCCTTGTTTCTCTTGATTCAGAATCCAAGTGTTGCTGTCTTTGCTGTTATCGCTCTTAGCTTATGCTCTTTTACTTAAACATTGCTGTAAATATCAACGCAACGACCTTGTTTTTTCAATCGATATCTCTCCTGTGCTGCCCTAGAATTGCTACAATTTCAGTCTGCACAATCAAAAGGTAGATAGAATCAGTCATGCGGGCCTTATTACAACGCGTTCTCGAAGCCAAAGTGGTGGTCGATGGTGAAACCACAGGCGAAATTCAACACGGTATCTTGGTTTTCTTAGGCCTTGGGAAAGAAGACACTTTAGATAAAGGCAAAAAACTGATCGATAAAATTTTAAAGTATCGTTTTTTTGACGACGAACAAGGCAAAATGGGCTGGAATGTCAGCCAAGCTGGTGGGGGTATTCTTCTGGTTTCTCAATTCACCTTAATGGCGCACACCCAAAAAGGTTTACGTCCTGACTTTGGACCAGCCATGCCACCGAATGATGCCGAGGCCTTATACGAACAACTGGTTGAATATACCAAGACCCAGTTTGAGCATGTGCAAACCGGTATTTTTGCTGCCGACATGAAAGTACATTTGGTCAATGATGGGCCCGTAACTTTCAATTTAGAAGTCGAATAAAAACACCATGCATAAAAAAGCCCTCGATAGAGGGCTTTTTCGATTTCATTACGCTCAATCTGCCTTTTATAAAGGAGACGGAATCGAGATGTTTAAAAAATCTTTTTACTTACCGGTTTTTTCTTTCAAAAACGCGCGAGCGGCTTTAATTTTTGCTTTCACAGGCTTTGGTAACTTTGGTGGAACCAATTTTGCAACTTGGTTAAACCAAACCAAGAGACCAAAATCACCTTCCATTTTAATGCTGCCGTTTTGCATGCCCGTCATAAATGCGGTTGGGTCACCTTTGATTAAAGTTTTCACGCCCTGCTCACTGTCCGCAAACTGTAAAATAAAATCGGCTTTTTCAGCATCACCCGAAACGGTATCAATCTGACCATTGTTCACAATAATTTGGCGTGCCATACCCAGATCCGTACCAATTTGAATACGGAACTGACGTTCATGAACTAATTCAATAAATTTTGGACTGGTACGTGCCAGCTGTTTCATACGAAGTGCCAAACCTGTAACCATTAAATCCAGCGGATCCGTGCTGACATCAACCAATGGAAGTTTAACCACAGGAATTGAAGATAGTTTCATGACATGAAAGCCTATTGTAATTGTTGATAAATTGACTGTTTTCAATGCTACCACAAGTTGCCATTTTTACTGCTAGGCTTTGTATAACAATCATGTAAGAACGTAAAAAAGATGCTCTAGGCATCTTCTTTTACGGTATGAGGTTATGACTTAGCGGCTAGAACACTGCTGTTGGTCATCTTCATATACAGGTGTATGTTCAATACAACGGCGCTGCGCCAGTGCACGTTCTGCGCGACGGTCTTCACGTAAAAGTAACATCGTCACAATAAGCATCGCTGAAGTTAAAGCAGTTAAGTAGCTATAAGTGATCGGCATTTCAAACACTGCTTGCACACCTAGGCGAATGACTTCCAATATTCCCCAAAACACCATACCCGCCACCATAAAACTCAACCAGCGACGATAAGGCGAAAAGAAAACAGCAATTAACGCAGCGGCGACTAAACTTAAGCCAACGATGGTTGCTAAATTCGCTGTTACCATAAAAACCTCCGTCTAAGATAAATTCAGGCAACTGGTACACTGTGCTGAACTCATCCCCGATACCGTTTAAAATTAATGGATTGTGTAGCTTTCAAACTCTATGCATGCATTATGAGCAGTTTTGAAAAGAAAAAAAGGCTTGTATTTTTAGAATGCGACATACCTTGTCGCCATATTATATTGTCATTACATTTTTTTAGATTTGAACTTTTCCAAAACAAAGACGCGCTCAGTCTTGGCGTGTCATTACAAAATAAAACCCGTATTTTCAGCGCTTAAAAATATTTTTTCCAATTCTGTTGATCGTTGTTTTTATCGACATTTTTCACTGACCGCTCATCGTTTTTCGCTTAAATTTGCAACAAAAAAACGCAGCTCAAAGGCCGCGTTTTTGATAACACCCAGATGCTTTAAGCACGATTTAAGTCTTTATCGTGCACACCCAATAAATACAACACCCCATCTAAGCCGACACTTGAAATGGCTTGATTGGCGTTTTGTCTCACCAGCGGTTTCGCACGGAAAGCGACACCTAAGCCAGCAATCGACAGCATCGGCAAATCATTCGCACCATCGCCCACCGCAATCGCTTGCTCAAGAGAAATGCCCATCTTATCGGCTAACTCACGTAATAATAATGCCTTACGCGCACCATCCACGATATGCCCTTTAACTTCGCCCGTCACCACGCCATTTTCAACGTCTAAGACATTGGCATGGACTTCGTCAATACCAAGTTTGGCTTGTAGATACTCTGCAAAGTACTGAAAACCACCCGACAAGATAGCCGTGCGGTAACCCAATGCTTTTAAAGTTGAAATTAAGCGTTCAGCACCTTCTGTAACGGTCAGACGTTCTGCAATTTTAGGTAGGACAGAGGCATCCATCCCTTTGAGCAGTGCGACACGTGCACGGAAGCTTTGCTGGAAATCCAGCTCACCCTGCATTGCACGTTCTGTGATTTCAGCGACTTGTGCACCGACACCTGCTTCAATCGCCAACTCATCAATCACTTCTTGCTCGATTAAAGTCGAGTCCATGTCAAAACACACCAAACGGCGGTTACGACGGTAGGCATTGTCTTCTTGTACCGCTACATCGACATTCAGTTCATGTGACAAACGTAAACAAGCTGCACGCATGGCTGCGGCATCCAGCATTTGACCACTTAAACCGAATTGAACACAGGCGCGTTTCGGCCCATCGACTTCGCCATTTAAGACTGGACGACCAGACAGACGGGTCACGGTTTCGATGTTGAAACCTTGGTTGGACACAATATTTGTAACTGCTTGTAAGTGAGACGCTTCAAGCTCTGGCGCCAAAGCCGTGACGATATAACGCGTCCGTCCACCTTCACTCACCCACTGGTCATATTCAGTTGTAGTGATTGGTTTAAAACGTACAGTTAAACCAATATCATGTGCTAAAATCAGAATTTCCTTCATGGCCAAAGCTGTTGCAGTTTGGTCATCTGAAGAAATAACAATACCTAAGGTCAATTGGTTATGAATAACTGCTTGTCCGACATCTAAAATTTGTAATGAATGAGTGGACAATACCTGCATTAATCGAGTGAACTGATTAGGTTGGTCTGGTCCTAAAAATGAAATAAGAATGATTTCTCGCATGAATTGACTCGGGTCTGAGCTACGACTATTGTTAGAATCATAATCGAAATTGAATATATTTTCTTTGGAAGTTTACGTTGAATGCGCCTAGACAAGGGCTATTTGCTAGCCTATTAATTGTAAGTTTTGCTTTACATACCTTTTTATTGGTATTGGCAACGACTCATCAACTGAATGAAAACCGTGCCAACCAAGGCCAACTGATGACCTCTCAATTGGTCACGGACAGTCTTGCAGAGCTGGAGCCTGCCAACACGGTTTCTCTTGCGCTTTTGGTCGATCGCTATGCGACCAATCCAAGCGTAGCTTCCATTCGTATTTTGGATACCAACAATCAAGTCTTGGCGACAGGTGGCCAAGTTCGAACACGTGATGGTGAAGTATTTGTCCGTGATGCTCTGCAAAATGAAAAGAAAGTGGGTAGCATTGAAATCACGCTCATTAAACCAAGTATGGGTGAGATTTTACGTACTCAGTGGTTAGCGATTTTATTGTCCTTAGCGATTCATGGTTTACTGTGGTTGGCTTACCGTGCCATTGCACGCCCAAGTCGTACCGAATATTTGGCACGGATTAATAATGAATCCCGCTTAAAACACGAAATTCAAGTTTTAACCCAAACGCTTGAACAGGAAAAACACCATACGGCGGTCGCGATTGCCCAAGCACAACAACAAATCAAAACCAGTGCGAAGCCTAAAGAGCAGAAACCCGTGATCGTGGATAATCATTCGGTTGCGCTCAATATTCAATTTTATGATCCGAAACAGTTGATGGACTCGGTGAATACAACCGTGTCTATTCCATACTTTAATTTGTGTCAGATTTTCCTCAATAAAAGCACAGAACTTTGTTTAAAACACTACAAACTCAACAGCTCGGACATCACTACAGTTCAATCCTTTAATGAGCATGGTGCCACCCTCAGCATGTCGACAGACACACCTAATGCAGTGCCATGTTTAATGATGGTCAGCAGTGTATTCCAACTGCTTTCTGAGGTTTTGTATAAACGTTACCGCGAAGAAAAGCGCTTTGTTTTGCAAACACGTTGTGGCATTTCAACTGCAGTCGATGCAATGCAACTGTCTGCGAATCAAGCTGCTGAGCGTTTGGTCCAACAGTTGTCTGCCAAAGAAAGTGCCGTACATTTAAGTAACGAATTATTGAAAGACATCTCTGAAAGTTACCAATTGGTAAATTTACCTAATCCAACCAATGTCTTGACCCGTCATGCCTTTATGGTCAATGGCATGGGTGCGGAGTCTGCAGAGTTGGCGCAAAGCTTAAGAACGGAAATTTTAAAAGCAAAACAATCTAAAGCCTCTTAATTAGGTTCAATCATAAAAAAGCCTGACGCATGTCAGGCTTTTTTATGACAACTGTTAAATTTTAAGTTGTTTCTGCGCAATCAAATGTTGCTGCGCACTATACCTTTGCTCTGGATCGGTACAAGCTACTTTAAGCCAATGACCATCGGCCTGTAGCTCCCAAGCATTCAAACAATCATTTAAGTAACTGATTAATCCGTCTTTATAAATCTGCTTTTTCAAAGCGCGATCTAATATTGGAAAGCAGGTTTCCACCCTCGAAAATAAATTACGCCCCATCCAGTCTGCGCTGGCACAGTACAGCTTTTTCTCACCGCCATGCTCAAAACAATACACACGGGTATGCTCCAAAAAACGGCCCACAATCGAACGCACTCGGATATTCTCAGACATGCCTTGGACCTGTGGAATCAAACAGCAGATCGAACGGATAACCAGATCAACCTGTACCCCCGCTTGTGACGCACGATACAGTGCAGCAATTAACTGAGGCTCTGTCAAAGCATTGACTTTGATGATGATACGCGCCTTTTGACCGACTTGCGCAAACTGAATTTCTTGCTCAATCAGTTTTAAAAGTTCACTGTGTAACGTAAAAGGCGCATGTAACAACGCCTTCAACTTGGCCATTTTGCCCATTCCCGTCAGTTCTTGGAACATACGGTGTACATCTTCACAAATATCAGGTTGTGTGGTCATCAACCCATAGTCTGTATACATACGCGCATTACCCGCATGATAATTGCCTGTGCCCAGATGGGCATAACGGATCAACTGAGCATTTTCACGGCGTACAATCAGAATCATTTTGGCATGGGTTTTATAACCGACAATGCCATACACCACCACCGCACCCGCTTCTTGCAAAATATTCGCTACAGTAATATTCGACTCTTCATCGAAACGCGCCCGTAACTCAATCACAGCTGTGACTTCCTTGCCATTTCGTGCTGCTTCTGCCAAGACCTGAACAATTTCCGAGTCAGGCCCACTGCGATAGAGCGTTTGTTTAATTGCAAGCACATTCGGGTCTTTCGCTGCTTCTTTTAATAAACCAATCACAGGCTGAAAAGAATCAAAAGGATGATGCAACAACACATCCTGTACTTTTAAGGTATCAAAGGTACTTTTTTGCTTACGCAAAACTTTAGGAATGACTGGAATAAAAACTGGATGCTTTAATTCAGGTCGGTCACAACTGGTACTGAGACGTGAAAGATTGATTGGCCCATCAATGCGATAAAGCTCCTGCTCAGTTAAATCAAATTCCTTGAGCAAATAATCAATCACCGCTTCGGGACAGTCATCTTCGATTTCTAAACGCACCGCACGACCAAAACGGCGTGAAGACAGCTCATCTTTGAGTGCAACCGCCAAATCATCAACATCTTCCGACAAAATCAGATCGGCATTACGCGTCACACGAAAAGCATAACAACCCGTGGCTTTCATCCCTGGAAACAGATCACTGATGTGCTGCTGAATCATTGCGGTTAAAAAAATCTGCGTGTCGATATTGCCTGCCACGCTTTTCGGCATATGAATTAAACGCGGTAATGAGCGCGGTGCAGGAACAATCGCCATCTCAATACTTCGTCCAAAAGCATCTTTACCTTGTAAACTCACAATGAAATTCAGACTTTTATTCACGAGGCGAGGAAAAGGGTGTGACGGATCTAAGCTGATGGGGGTCAAAACGGGTTGAATTTCTTTGGCAAAATATTCTGCAATCCATGCTTTATGTTTTTCTAAAATATCTTGGAACTGGATGAACTGAATGCCTTGTGCTTGTAACTCAGGCAAAATCGAATGATTTAAAATTTCAAATTGTTTTTTTACGGCACGATGAATGGATTCGGACAGGTCTTCTAATATCACCTCAGTGGGAACAGCATCAGGGGTTCGTGCTATCACATTCATATCGCGTTGTTTCATCAAGCCAGCAATACGAATTTCAAAAAACTCATCTAAATTACGTGAAAAAATAATTAAAAAAGTTAAACGCTCCAGCACTGGCAAACTCGGATCTAATGCTTGTGCTAAAACCCGCTGATGAAACTCAAATAACGATAGCTCTCGGTTAAAATAAGTCGCCGATGAATGCTGAAAATTATCCATACCCTCTCAATGCTGTTTGCAACAGTCTGTTATGAAGTGTTTGGCAGGGATGTTAGGTAGTCTTTATGACAGTTTAGTTACAAGCTCATGCCAAATAGAAAATTCATCCTGACTTTATGCTGAAAGCTGCAACAGCGTACAGTATTCAAACCGACATATGTTCCTTTTCACTTTTTCCCTCGGCTGTGGCGTCTGCTTTCGCGGCCCAATAACTGGCTAAAATTGGCCCTGAAATGTTATGCCACAAACTAAAGATTGCGCTGGGTACCGCCGTAATTGGTGAAGCGGCAAAATGCACAGCCGCCAAAGCCACGCCTAGTCCTGAGTTTTGCATCCCGACCTCAATCGAAACCGCTTTACAGTCGGCATGTGGCAAGTGAAACGTCCGTGCTGCTACAAAGCCAAGTAAATAACCAATCGCGTTATGTAATGCCACCACAGCTAAAATCAATAAGCCTGATTCTAAAATTTGTGCTTTTGAGCCGCCAATAATCGCCGCCACAATCAGCACAATCGCCACTACAGAAATTAAGGGCATCACCGAAATATAGCTTTCAACTTTGTGTTTCAGCACGGCACGTACCACCAGCCCTAAAATAATCGGGAACAGCACCACCTGCAAAATTGAACTCAGCATCGACCATGCATTAATTTCAATCCATTGGCTGGCCAACAGATAGAAAATCGCGGGAGTCAACACAGGCGCCAATAAGGTCGATACCGTGGTACATGCGACAGACAAAGCCGTATTGCCTTTCGCCATATAAGTAATCACATTAGATGCTGTGCCACCCGGGCAGCAACCCACCAAAATCACCCCGATCGCAATTTCAGTCGGCAAGCGAAATAATAAACACAACAGATAAGCCACGCTTGGCATCACCACAAACTGAGCCGCTACCCCAATTGCAACCGCTTTAGGACTTTGCATCACACCTTTAAAATCTTCCAGTGTCATGGTCATGCCCATACCAAACATAATCAGGCCCAACATCCACGTGATATAAGCTTTCATCCAGACAAAAGTTTCAGGGCTCAGGAGCGCAATGCCTGCAAATAACACCACCCACACAGCAAAGGTTTTTTGAATCCAAGCGGTAAATTTTAAAAAAGTGCCCATGACCTTTCCCTACTGCATGTTTTTATAATGTCGATATTGGTAATTGAGGTGAACCGATTGGTTCGGCGCATCAGTTCACGGCATATTGTTGCACAATATCTTTGCAATACAGACGTTTCACACCATGGGCTAGCATTTCTTGCCATGCATGTTGTAAAGAGCCGTGTAAATCAATGCCTTTGGTGGCATCGGCAATCACATAAGTTTGAAAACCGAGTTTACAGGCATCTATTGCCGTCCATGCCACACAAAAGTCAGTTGCAATCCCAACAATAAACACGGTATCAATCCCACGCTCTCTTAAATAGCCTGCGAGTCCCGTCTGGGTCTTATGATCGGCTTCTAAAAAAGCCGAATAACTATCAATGTGCGTATGACATCCTTTACGAATGATCAACTGCGCTTTGGCAAGGTCAAGATCGGGATGCAATTCCGCATCCTGTGTACCTTGTACACAGTGACGTGGCCAGAGCACTTGTGTGCCGTAGTCTAATTCAATCGTTTGAAAGGCTTGTTGATCGGGGTGATTGTCTGCAAAAGAAATATGATTTTCAGGATGCCAATCTTGGGTGAGTATAATAGTGTCAAAATAATCGCCAAGCTGATTAATTTTAGGAATAATTTGATCTGATCCTGCTACCGCTAAATTTCCACCAGGCGTAAAACCATTTTGTACATCCACCACAATCAATGCCATATTCTTCTGCATTCTTCTCTGTCCTTTTAGTTCTGCGCTCGAAGGCCAAGCTTAGCTTAATTTATAAAACAGTATTCATCCTCGCGGGTCAAAATTAAATGACCGCAGCCTTGAGTGCAATGGGTATTGTGGCAAATTGAAGCGAAGATAGAATATAGAACAAAATACTGGACATTGATCTATAACGTTAAAAGGACGATGTCACACATACTTAGAGAACTCGTATAATCATGCAAAATCCTGACGTTTATAGAAGCTTATAACCCAATATTCAATTTGATCGGCTTCTAATGCTCGATTGAGATGAAGAGATTCTTTCTTTAAATACCTCAATCCACGGCCATAGGTTATGCAAAATGCCCTTTTCAGATGCAAAATGAAAAGCATTTCTTTGTCTACCATTTGAACAAGCTGTATTTTTGTAGCGAAAGATAAAGTTTTTATACACTTTGACTAAAGCATATTGTTCTTCATGTTGTGTTCGTTCATAATTTGCATAAGCATTATTCAATGCATCAGCGCTTTGAAAATGCTATAAATTAAAATACGCACCCATCCAATCTTATGTTTTTCTGGCCTAACTGGATGGACAAATAGGATATTTTTTTAAAATGACTCAGCAAGCACAGACCATCCAAGGCTCAATTGTCGCAATCGTCACCCCTATGTTTGAAGATGGCAGCGTAGATTGGAAGGGTCTAGAGAAGCTCGTTGAGTGGCACATCGCACAAGGCACAAATAGCATTGTTGCTGTCGGTACAACGGGTGAAGCGTCTACTCTAAGCATGAAAGAGCATACACAAGTGATTAAAGAAATCATTCGTGTCGCGAACAAACGTATCCCGATTATTGCGGGGACTGGCGCGAATTCAACGCGTGAAGCCATCGAGTTGACTAAAGAAGCCAAGGAACTTGGTGCAGATGCTGCTCTTCTGGTTACCCCTTATTATAATAAACCGACCCAAGAAGGCCTATATCAGCATTATAAAGCTATTGCTGAAGCTGTTGATCTTCCTCAAATTCTGTATAACGTACCTGGTCGTACGGGTGTCGATATGGCGAATGAAACGGTCATTCGTTTGGCCGATATTCCTCAAATTGTCGGCATTAAAGATGCCACAGGTGATGTCCCTCGTGGCCAAGCACTGCTCGAAGGCCTTGCTGGCAAAGCGATGACCGTCTATTCAGGTGATGATGCAACGGCTTATCAACTGATTCTGTCGGGAGCAAAAGGTAATATTTCTGTGACTGCGAACGTTGCCCCAAAAGAAATGAGCGATGTTTGTGCGGCAGCACTGGCAGGCGAAGCTGAACAAGCTGAAAACCTAAATACCCAAGTTGCAAATTTACACGAAATTCTATTTTGCGAATCAAACCCAATTCCTGTGAAATGGGCACTTCATGAAATGGAGTTAATCGAAACGGGTATTCGTTTACCATTAACACCACTTGCAGAACAATATCGCACACCGCTCCGTGAAGCACTCACAACAGCGGGTGTCATTAAATAAAGAGCACATCAATATGCAATTACGTTTAGGTCTTACTCTCGCACTTTCAGTTGTCAGTTTAGCGGGTTGTAGTTCCCTTGCAGTCAATAACGGTAGTTTGGACTATAAAGAAACAGCAACCTTAGAACCTCTTAAGTACCCTGAAGGCTCTATGGTTCGACCTGCAACGCCGTTGTATCCAGCTCCAACGGTTGAAGCGCTCGCTCTTGAACATGCACCTGTACTTGAAAATAAGCGCGGAAACCGTTTTGCAATGCCGCGCCCTCAAGCTGCTCAAGTCATGTCGAATGCAGAATCAACGGAAACAGTTGATACAGCTGTGAGCCGCCCTCAATTGATTATTGACGGAAATAAGAATCCGCTGCTCAAAATTGAGGGAAATTCTGCTACAATTTGGCAATATACGCTTGCCACCCTCAGCAGCCTCAACCATCAAATTGTTGGTCAAAGCAAAAATGGTTATGAAGCAACCATTAAAATCGATCAACAGGTCTATGTGTTAAGACTAACCGCGGTCGGCAGCAGCAATAACCTCGCTGTGTTCAATGCCGATAACAGTTTTGCAGCGCCTGAAAAAGCCACAGAATTGTTAACCCAGATTTACCAAAATTGGCCAGCCTAGTCGTACTAGGCATTTTTTTTTGAAAAAGGTTCCCTCATGTTAAAACAAACCTTGCTCTATACTGGTAAAGCGAAATCTGTCTATGAAACAGACAGTGCAGACCACCTGATTTTAGTCTTTCGTGATGATGCTTCGGCATTCAATGGTGAAAAGATCGAACAACTAGATCGTAAAGGTAAGGTGAACAACCGTTTTAACGCCTTTATCATGGATAAATTGGCTGCGGCTGGCATTGAGACTCACTTTGAAAAACTTCTTTCTCCAACTGAAGTTCTAGTGAAAAAACTCAGCATGATCCCTGTTGAATGTGTAATTCGTAATTATGCAGCAGGTTCTTTATGCCGTCGCTTAGGTGTAGAAGAAGGTAAGGAATTAACCCCGCCGACTTTTGAATTATTTTTCAAAGATGATGCGCTTGGTGACCCAATGGTCAATGAGTCTCAAGCAATTGCTTTAGGTTGGGCAACTGCCGAGCAACTTGAGCAAATGAAAGTCCTCACTTACCAAGTAAACGAAGTGCTTAAAAACTTATTTGACCAAGGTGGCATGCTACTTGTGGACTTCAAACTTGAGTTTGGTGTATTCCACGACCGAATTGTTCTTGGTGATGAGTTCTCTCCAGACGGTTGTCGTCTATGGGACAAAGAAACCAAGAAAAAGCTCGACAAAGACCGTTTCCGCCAAGGTTTAGGCGGTGTGGTTGAAGCTTATGAAGAAGTTGCTGCACGTTTAGGTATCGACCTTTCTGATATCTAATCAATTACAGATTCAAGAAAACCGAGCCTAAACGCTCGGTTTTTTTGTTTTCAGCTCCATAGCTATTACAGTACTTCAGTTTATTTGTGAGCTATTCAACACTGAAAAATAGTCTTGTAAAACACTGAGCCACTGTTAAAAAATCAACAATCCTGTACGTCATAGCGCACAAGACTTCAGGTATATTTCAGCTATGTCTCAACTTCATTTTTTAATATGATAAAAACATATGAACAGGACGTTCTCAGATAAAAATTATTCCAACCGAAAAAATACCCTTATTTCCTCATCTCTCATGGCGACAAGATCCATCGATCCCCTAAGAGCAGAAAACTGGTATAGATGTTGCTTTTATTCAAAAGTACTCAGTAGGGTAAGTTCTATCTTCGTCTTATTTCTTAGATTTGATTTTTACGGATGGCTATATTTAAAATGAAAAACTGGCAAAAAAAATTACTACTTTCCACTACATTCGTAGCCGTAGCACTAAGTAGTACTGTCCAAGCAAAAGAATGGAAAACCATTCGTTTTGGCACAGAATCTGCGTATGCACCTTTTGAATATAAAACACCAGACAATAAGCTGGTCGGTTTTGACATCGACTTGGGCAATGCCATTTGTGCCAAATTAAAAGCCAAATGTGTATGGGTAGAAAACTCCTTTGATGGGATGATTCCTGCGCTCAAAGCGAAAAAGTTCGACGGTATTTTGTCTTCAATGACGGTTACTACGGATCGAGCAAAACAAATCGCCTTTAGTAATAAAATTTACAACACGCCTACCCGCATGGTTGCAAAGAAAGGCTCTCCTTTGCTCCCTACACCAACCTCTTTAAAAAGCAAACGTGTGGGTGTACAACAAGGCACCATTCAAGAAGGCTATGCAAAAGCCTATTGGGCGCCTAAGGGTGTAAATGTGGTTCCTTATCCAAACCAAGATGTGCTTTACCAAGACATGGTTTCGGGACGTCTAGATGCAACATTACAAGATGCGATTATGGTCGATGCTGGTTTCCTAAAATCGGCGAAAGGCAAAGGCTTTGCTTTTGCAGGCAATAATGTGGTCGATGCCAAAACACTTGGTGTAGGCGCTGCAATCGGCTTACGTAAAGAAGATGTCGATCTGAAAAAGAATATTGATAAAGCGTTAGCTGAAATTATTGCCGACGGCACCTATAAGAAACTTGAGAAAAAATACTTCTCCTTCAGCATTTATTAATCTATAGGGTGTCGGTTAAATACCGACACCCTATATATTGCTGATTTATAAAATTTTATATTTTTACTCGGAGAAACTGAGTATGTTTCTGTCTGGCTATGGTCCCGTATTACTCAGTGGCACTTGGATGACCATACAGCTTGCTTTGTTATCACTGGTACTTTCGATCATTATTGGATTGTTTGGGGCAAGTGCCAAACTCTCTCGTATTCAAATCTTACGTCACGTTGCAACTCTCTATACCACGCTCATTCGTAGTGTTCCTGATCTGGTGATCATGTTGTTGCTGTTCTATAGCCTGCAACTTGGACTGAACTCCATTACCGAATCGATCCATATGGAGCAAATTGACATCAATCCCTTTGTGGCAGGGGTGATTACTTTAGCCTTTATTTATGGGGCCTATTTTACGGAAACCTTCCGTGGCGCATTTCAAGCCGTCCCCAAAGGTCAACTTGAAGCTGCATATGCCTATGGCATGACCCCATTTCAAGTCTTCAGGCGTGTCCTCTTTCCACAAATGATGCGTTTTGCCTTACCGGGGATTGGCAATAACTGGCAAGTCCTGATTAAAGCCACTGCCTTGGTGTCCTTAATTGGTTTGACCGACATCGTCAAAATTACCCAAGATGCAGGTCGAAGCAGCATGCAAGTGTTCTATTTCAGTATTGTTGCAGCCGTCATTTATTTGGCCATCACCACCCTTTCGAATTTGATTCTCATGTGGCTAGAACGTCGTTATTCTGCTGGTGTGAAAAAGGGACAACTATGATTGAAATTATTCAACAATACTGGCAGTCCTATCTGTGGACCGATGGTTTTCAAATGACTGGGGTCGCCATGACCGCATGGCTACTGGTCTTATCGATTGCGATTGGTTTTGTTCTGGCTGTGCCTTTGTCAATTGCTCGAGTTTCTGAGCATGCTTTTGTACGTGGACCTGTTTGGTTTTTTACTTATATTTTCCGTGGTACGCCCTTATATGTGCAGCTACTGATTATTTATACTGGGATTTATAGTCTCGAATTTGTCCATGCCCATGAACGGCTCGATGAATTCTTTAGAGAAGGGCTTAATTGCACCATTTTAGCGTTTGCACTCAATACAGCAGCTTATACCACTGAAATTTTTGCAGGAGCGATACGTTCGATTCCCTACGGCGAAATTGAGGCTGCAAAAGCTTTTGGAATGTCGCCTTGGAAACGCTATACCCGCATTATTATTCCGTCGATGCTACGTCGAGCATTGCCGTTTTATGGTAATGAAGTCATTTTGATGCTGCACGCAACCACCATTGCCTTCACTGCAACCGTGCCTGATATTCTCAAAATTGCACGAGATGTCAATGCTGCCACTTATGCCACATTTGATGCCTTTGGCATTGCCGCTGTGCTATATGCCTGTCTGGCATTTATCCTCATTTGGATCTTTCGTAAATTGGAACAACGCTGGTTGGCGTTTTTAAAACCATCGAATCATTAGGAGAAACAATGGAAAATTCAGCAAAACTGGTGATTCGAGACCTTTGTAAAAGTTTTGGCGATCATGAAGTTTTAAAAGGGGTTTCACTTGAGGCACGCGCAGGTGATGTGATTAGTATTATTGGTTCCTCGGGTTCGGGTAAAAGTACCTTTCTTCGTTGCATCAATTTTCTAGAGCAACCGAGCCAAGGCAGCATTCAGCTCAATGGTGAACAGTTAGAGACCACTTTAGATAAAAACGGCGATCTCAAAGCCACAAACCCTAAACAACTGCAAAAAATGCGTACTCAACTGATGATGGTCTTTCAACATTTCAATTTATGGTCGCATATGACGGTATTAGAAAATATTATTGAAGGACCCATTCATGTCTTGGGGCTAAAGCGGAGTGAGGCGGAAGAGCGTGCGCGAAAATATTTAAGAAAAGTTGGGCTTACTGAAAGTGTCGAAAAGAAATATCCGTCTTTTTTGTCAGGAGGACAACAACAGCGTGTCGCAATTGCCCGTGCCTTAGCAATGGAGCCGGAAGTGATGTTGTTTGATGAACCGACCAGTGCTCTAGATCCTGAACTGGTGGGTGAGGTGTTGAAAGTGATGCAAAGTTTGGCTGAAGAAGGCCGAACCATGATTGTGGTCACCCATGAAATGGGCTTCGCACGCCATGTGTCCAATCATGTCATTTTCTTAGATCAAGGCAAAATTGAAGAACAAGGTGATCCAAAAGAAGTTTTGATTCACCCCAAAAGTGAACGCCTGCAACAGTTTTTAGAGGGTAACTTTAAATAATTGAATAGTCTTCAAGAGCTTGATGCAGCAATGATTCAACACTCAATGCTTAGTTAAAAAGATAAAGTGCCTCGTTTGATCTGATCCCGCGAAACTATATACATTCAGATAAAAACCGAGCCATTTCGCTCGGTTTTTTACCTTTCCACCTAAGCTTTTATAGATTGGTATATCGATTTTTAGTGGTATCCATCACCAAAAAACTGGTGATCGAGCTAATAGAAGGAATCGTTCCCAAAACATCAGTATGAAACTTTTTATAAGACTTGATGTCTGCCACTTCAACCCTGAGTAAATACTCGACCGAGCCTGTAATAGTATGACACTCTGTGACTTCATCCGTTGCAGTGATCACATCCTCAAACTGGCTCAAGCTTTCTTTTGAGTGACAAGACAGCCCAATGGTCACATAAACCGTTAAGCCGATACCCAAAAGCGAATAGTCAATCACCGCTTTATAGCCTCGGATCACACCAATTCTTTCTAACTCTTGCACGCGTCGTAAACAGGCCGAGGGTGACAAACCCACGCGTTCTGCCAGTTTAATATTGGTTAAATGTGCATCGCGCTCAAGCTCACACAATATTTTTCGGTCTAATCGATCCAATTCAATCATTTGTTGCATAAAACTCAGTATTAACGATCAATATACAACCAAATTGTGCTAGATCAACAATAAAATGATACTTATTTCATTACTCCATCCCCTTTATGAACGCTTCACTGTTTGTCTCTTATCTGCTGTTCTGTGTCGTAATGACCTGCACGCCTGGGCCCAATAATGCACTGGTCATGCTGTCTGGTGCACGATTTGGCATTAGTAAAACCCTACCTCTGGTTTTAGGCATTGCCTTTGGTGTGGCCGTGCAACTCTTCGCCATCGGCATCGGCTTAAATCAAGTGTTTCTGGCCCTGCCCCAGCTCCAATTTATTTTAAGTTTAATCGGCACGGCTTATATGCTGTGGCTCGCATGGAAAATCGCGTCCAGTGGGCCACTCAACATCGAATTAGAACAAAAACCATCGATGGGTTTTCTACAAGGGGCTCTTTTTCAGTGGGTCAATCCCAAAGCGTGGATTATCTCCATCAGCACCATTGCCACTTATTTTGCTTTAAACCATCATGTCAGTGATATTCTTTATGCGGCCCTGATTTTAATGGTAGTTTCCATTCCATGTGTCGGGGTTTGGGCAGTCGGTGGTCTTTTCTTACGCCAATATCTGATGAAACCGCGCTTTGCCTTGAGCTTTAACATCACAATGGCAATCGCTTTATTAGCCGCTGTGTTACCTGCGGCATTAAAATTGATGAATACGCACATCGGAACATAAAACGCTACAGTGCTTAAAGAAAAAACTGCTCAATGAATGTGACTAAATCCTAAGCCTCAAAAAACAAAAGCCTGATTTTTTCATCAGGCTTTTTATTACTGCTGCTGTTGCTGTTCTTGTTGCCAACGGCGTTGCTGTAAACGCTCACCCTCAACCTCACGCTTATTACGTGCCGACTCATACAGTTTGGTTCCTTTGAGCTCAGGGGGTAAATATTCTTGTATCACAAAATGCTCTGGATAGTTGTGCGGATACAAGTAGTCGACGCCATAACCCTGCTCTTTCATCAACTTGGTCGGTGCATTTCTTAAATGCAGCGGCACAGGTAAATTAGCTGTTTTCTCAGCCAAATCCAAAGCTTTGTTGATCGCAAGATAAGTACTGTTACTTTTGGCACTGGTCGCCAAATACACCGCACACTGCCCAAGAATAATTCGACACTCTGGCATGCCCACCGCTTGAACAGAACGGAAGCATTCTCCAGCAAGCAGAAGTGCATTGGGGTTTGAATTGCCAATGTCCTCAGAGGCTGCAATCAACATCCGACGGGCAATAAAAACAGGATCTTCACCGCCTTTGAGCATACGTGCCATCCAATACAAAGTAGCATCAGGATCACTCCCTCGAATTGACTTAATAAAAGCCGACACCAAATCATAGTGCTGCTCACCCGATTTGTCATAACGGGCGATATTTTGCTGTGCAACTTTGACCACCATTGCATTGGTCACGATATTTTCAAGGTCAGGTTCGAAGGTGCCCGCAATCAGTTCAATTAAATTCAAGGCTTTGCGGGCATCACCTGCGGCAAACTGCACCAGTGCTTCAAATTCTTCAATTTGAATATAACGCTCTTTTAAAAACGGATCGTTCTTAATCGCTTGCAGTAATAAAGTTTGAATCGCATCGGCATCGAGCGCATTTAAGGTATAGACCTGACAACGTGACAACAACGCACTGTTGACTTCAAAAGAAGGGTTTTCGGTGGTGGCACCAATGAGGGTAATTTTGCCTTTCTCCACAGCATTCAGTAGGGCATCTTGCTGCGATTTGTTAAAACGATGAATTTCGTCAATAAACACCACAGGTGGCATTAAATCTCCGCCATCAGCAATGATCTCACGGAGCTCTTTAACCCCCGTATTGAGTGCAGATAAGCTGACAAAAGGTCGATCGATCGCTTGCGCCAACAGTAAAGCAATCGTGGTTTTACCTACACCTGGCGGCCCCCAAAAAATGATCGATGGCAAATGCCCTTGATCGATCATTTGGCGGAGCGGTGCCCGCTCACCCAATAAGTGATCCTGCCCAATAATTTCAGATAAATCACGCGGGCGTAAACGTTCAGGCAGTGGAATATTGCTATCGGACATAGGGCTAGGACTTATCATGCGTTCATCGAATGCTTATGTTATGGCAAATTCAGGCAAATGACACAAGCTTTTCATGCAATTTGATTGTGCTTTTATCGACTAGCGAACCCAACGCACAATATAGTCTTCGATGTCATCATTCCGAATCTCTTCTTCAGAAATACAACGTCCTGCCGCAGACTTTTTCGCTTTCAGAATACTTTGACGTGAGCCCGTGTTCAGATAGTGCCATCTGGGCAAATTTTTACCCTCATGCAGACGACGGTAAGCACAGCTCGGTGGTAACCAATGAATCGTGTCTAAAAGTTCGGGCGTGAGCTGGATACAATCGGGCACATGCTGCTTTCGGTTCGGATAATCCCGACAACTGGCCGTTTGACAGTCCAGCAGTTTACAGGCCACTTTGGTATAGGCGACTTCTTGGCTTTCTTCATCTTCAAGTTTCACCAAACAGCACAGACCACAACCATCACACAACGCTTCCCACTCTGCTGAACGTAGCTCAGTGAGCGCATAATGCTTCCAAAACTCTGGTCGTAATTCCTGTGACATGACGCTTGCCGATAAACTCAATAGCACATTATACCCTATAGTAACTGTACTTTTCAGCACCATCAAATTTTCAATATTTACATCATATTCATAAACTTAAAATACAAACAGAACACTTTTTAAACAAAAGCAACACAGTGTGTCCGAGCCTTGTTTCTATACTAATAGAGTAATAAATAAGAACATCTATGGAGAAAAATTATGTTTCGTTGGGCGATTATCTTCGCAGTGATTGCACTGATTGCAAGTTTACTTGGTTTTGGCGGTGTAGCAGGTTTATCCAAAGACTTTGCGATTATTTTATTGGTGATTGCTGTGATTCTAGCGATTGTCGGATTTTTATCCCGTGGCAAAGTCTAAAGTACGCGACTCTTAATAACGAAAAAAGAAGGATTCAGATCCTTCTTTTTTTATGTGTGCCTTTAAAAATAATTTCTCACATTTCTCATGTACATCGGAATATTTTTCAAATCCTTGTAAAAGTTTTTATGCTTTAATCAGAACAGATCATCTATCAGGATTTGAGCATGACAATCAGTATTCAAACTCGAGAAATTCAATATAACGCAGCCGATGGACAACGCTTAGTCGGTTATTTTGCAGCACCAAGCTCTCAAACACCGCATGCAGGTATCATCGTTGCACCCGAATGGTGGGGCCGAAATGAATATACTGAACAACGTGCTCGCGAACTGGCTGAACACGGTTATGCCGCACTGGCGATTGATATGTACGGCGACAAAAATGTCACCACAGATGCGAAACAAGCCTATGAATGGATGATGCAAACATTTGCCGATGTAGACACCATCGTCAACCGTGCACAAGCAGGTTTAGATACGCTTGCAGCACAGCCTGAAGTGAATCCCACTCAACTGGCGGCGATTGGTTTTTGTTATGGCGGTAAAGTGGTTTTAGACTTAGCTCGCTCAGGTGCACCACTAAAAGCAGTGGCGACTTTCCACGCAACATTGGCACCCAAAGCCCCTGCGGTCGAAGGTCAAATTCAGGGTGAAATTTTAGTTTTACATGGTGAGTTAGACAGCATGGTCACTTTGGATGATGTTGCCAGCTTCCGTGAAGAAATGCATGCGGCAAAAGTGGACCATGAAGTGATCATTTTTGAAGATGCGAAGCACGGTTTTAGCAACCCATTGGCCGATGAGCGTGCCAAAGCCAATGGTGTAGACTTGGGCTATAACCCAGAAGCAGAAAGACAAGGGCTAGATGCAATGTATGACTTGCTAGAACGCAATCTCAGTGCTTAACTAGAGCGGGGAATTCAAATATTTGATTTTTCAGATCCAACAGGATACATAATTAGATTTTAGAGGAGATAACAATGACTGAGACCCACTGCCAATATTGTAATTTTGATGAATATGACGTGCTTGATAAAAATGACTTTGGAGTAATTTTGCCCGAACCCAATGCATTGTCTAAAGGTCACTGTGTCATTATCCCTCTACGTCATGTGAGCTCATTTTTTGACATTACCGACAAAGAACGTAAAAGCTTAATGTCTTTGCTGGAACTGGCACGTAATGAACTCCAATTGCGTCATCAACCTTCAGGCTTTCATATCGGTTTTAATGACGGTGAAATATTTGGGGATGTGTCTGAACACTTACATATCCATATTATTCCACGCTACAAAGACCAAGAGCTAAAACTTGATGCACGTTGGGGCATGGCAAAAGACTAAGCTTTTATGGTTTTAAATGGCGCGTAAGCGCCATTTTTTATGCGCAAAAACTCGGGCTCAGAAAAGACATTCAGTTATACTAAGCCGAATTTTTGCTTGTGCCTCAGATGTCTCCTTTCTCTTTTTCAGATGCGTTACTAACTTGGTTCGATGTTCATGGTCGACATGACCTGCCATGGCAAGTAGCCGATGATCCCTACAAAGTCTGGGTGTCTGAAATTATGCTGCAACAGACCCAAGTCAAAACCGTGCTGCAATACTTCGAGCGTTTTATCGAACGCTTCCCAACGGTTGCAGCTTTAGGGACAGCCTCATGGGATGAGGTCGCACCCTACTGGGCAGGTCTGGGCTACTATGCCCGTGCACGTAATCTACATAAAGCCGCAGGGGTTGTGGCACGTCAGGGGCACTTTCCTCAAACTTTAGAGGACTGGATTGAACTGCCAGGCATTGGTCCATCTACCGCAGGTGCGCTGATGTCTTTAGGTTTACGTCAGTACGGCGTCATTATGGATGGCAACGTAAAACGTGTGCTCGCGCGTTTTTTTGCCATTGAGGATGATCTAAGCAAACCTGTGCATGAACGCAGCATGTGGCAACTGGCCACTGAACTCTGTCCAACTGAACGTAACCACGACTATACCCAAGCTATCATGGATTTGGGGGCAACCGTCTGTACCCCTAAAAAACCGCTGTGTTTATACTGCCCAATGCAGCAACACTGTAAGGCCCATGCACAAGGGCTAGAAACTGAATTGCCTTTTAAAAAGCCCAAGAAAGCTGTGCCTGTGAAGTCTGCCCAAGTTTTGGTGCTACGTCATCACAATCAATGGCTATGGCAACAGCGCCCCAATAGTGGACTGTGGGGCGGTTTATGGTGTTTACCTATTTTTGAAAATCGTGATGAACTCTCGCAACTGTGCCAAAGTCTAGGACTAAAACAAGTCTCGCAACGCACTGAAATTTCGCATAGTTTCACCCATTTCACTTGGCAACTGGAAGCACTCTGCTTTGAGGTCAATGCCGATCAACTCGAACATTTAAGTATAGAATTGGCCAGCACATGGCTAGACATACAAAACGTCACAGAAATGGCCATCCCAACTGCGATGAAAAAATTGATCTCGGCAATTCAACTGTGACATAGTTGGGTGATCCATTGGGTTCACCCTAACACTTTAAAATTAGATCACTGAAATAATAAAGGATTGTTCGTGCGTAATTGTTTGCCCCGCCTTTCTGCGCTTGCTAGTTTAAGTTTTGTGATTCTGTTACTCGTAGCTTGCCGTACCACGCCGCCTGCGCCGAGTGGAAGCCAGTTACCTGTCTCACAAGTCCAACAGCTGAAAAACATGCGTTTAGCCACACAACTTCCTGTCCCTGTCCAAGGCATTAAACGTCACGGGCTCACAGATACTTGGGGAGCGTCCCGCAGTAGCGGACGGACGCATGAAGGCATCGACATTCTGGCTCCACGTGGAACAAAAGTTTTTTCTGCCACAGAAGGTCTCGTTGCAGACTTACGCAATAACAATTTGGGTGGTAAAGTGGTTTGGATTATGGGGCCAGCAGGCACTTGGCATTACTACGCTCATCTTGATGACCATAAACGTGGCTTAAGTGTCGGCGACTATGTCAAAAAAGGCGACCTGATCGGCTATGTTGGCAATACAGGCAATGCACGGCACACAGCCCCACATTTGCATTATGGACTTTATTTACAAGGTAAAGGCCGTGGTGCAGTAAATCCCTATCCTTATTTACGTTAACTTTAGGAATTTTTCATGTCAGAAGCGTTGATCAACCGTCTGGTCGAATTTGCTGAATCAGGCAATCAACAAAAAATCATCTTGGCTGGACAAAACCACCAAGGTTGGATCATGGAAATTACCGAAGATGCGCTTTTAATCAGTACTGGATTTGCTGAAAAAACAGGAAAAGATGTTTGGATTAACTTTTCCGACCTCGAACACGCCCAATTATTTTATTGGGACAATCAACACGACCTATGGGCACCTTTTACCCTATAAAAAGATCAGGAGCATGTTCATGACCACTCAACGCTGCGGATGGTGCTCCTCAGACCCACTTTACATCGACTACCATGATCATGAGTGGGGTAAACCACTACATGATGAAAAGCAATTATTTGCGATGCTCTGCCTCGAAGGTCAACAAGCGGGGCTGTCATGGATTACTGTCCTGAAAAAGCGTGAACATTATCATTGCCAGTTTTTTCAATATTCCATTGAACAGATTGCGGCTTTGACTGATACAGATTTAGCCGAAAAAGTCCAAGATATCGGCTTAATTCGCCATATCGGGAAGCTGACCGCCATTCGTGACAATGCGATTGCATGGCAAGCCCTGAAACAACAAGGCATTAACCCCGTTGAGTGGCTCTGGAACTTTGTCGAGCAACACGCAATCAACAATAATGTCCCGGACTACCGCGCAGCACCTGCACAGACACCTCAAAGCCAAAATATGTCTAAAACCCTAAAAAAACAGGGCTTTAAATTTGTCGGACCCACCACCTGCTATGCCTTTATGCAAGCGGTCGGCATGGTCAATGATCATGAAAACAGCTGTCATTTTAAATAAAAGTACATAAAAAACAGGAAAATAAGGATCTCGAATATGACGGATAACACCATTCGTGCCTATGCGGCAATGCAAGCAGGTGCAGCACTACAACCCTATCAATTCGATGCGGGTGAACTGCAACCACATCAGGTCGAAGTCCAAGTCGAATATTGTGGATTGTGCCATTCCGATGTTTCAGTCATTAACAATGAATGGAACTCTTCGCTCTATCCCGTTGTCGCTGGTCATGAAATTATTGGCACCATCAGTCGCTTAGGCTCCGAAGCCAAAGGGCTTAAACTTGGACAGCGCGTCGGTATTGGCTGGACGGCAGAAAGCTGCCAACACTGTGACCCCTGTGTGTCGGGCCAACAAGTGCTCTGTACAGGAGGACCGACAGCAACCATCGTCGGTCATGCAGGCGGCTTTGCCGACAAAGTCCGCGCAGGTTGGCAGTGGATTATTCCTTTACCTGAAGAGCTGGATCCTGAATCCGCGGGTCCTTTATTGTGCGGCGGTATTACCGTTTTTGATCCGATTTTAAAACACCAAATCCAAGCCATTCACCATGTCGGGGTAATTGGGATTGGTGGTCTAGGGCATATGGCCATTAAGCTACTTCGAGGATGGGGCTGTGAAATCACGGCGTTCACCTCGAACCTCGACAAAACTGACGAGCTCAAAGCCATGGGCGCAGACCATGTGGTGAATAGCCGTGATGTGGATGCGCTTAAAACCCAGCGGGGCAAATTTGATCTAATCCTCAGCACTGTGAATGTCTCACTCAATTGGCCTGCCTATATCAGTACGTTGGCACCGAATGGCACGATCCATCTGCTAGGCTTGCCTCTGGAGCCCATCAAATTAAATGCAGGTAGCCTAATTGGTGGAGCAAAGTCTATCACGGGTTCACCCACTGGCTCACCTGCGGCATTACGTCAGCTACTCAAATTCGCTGCACGTAAAAACATTGCGCCACAAATTGAACTGTATCCTATGTCGCAGTTGAATGAAGCACTGGAACGGTTACATTCTGGAAAAGCCCGTTATCGTATCGTTCTCAAAGCCGATTTTTAATCCATAAGCGCCTCAAAACAGGCGCTTATTATACCGCTTGTTTGACCAACGTCGAACTACTGAGTTGCGCTTTCACCCAATCGGCCAACAAGGTGACTGCCGCGCGAATATCTGTTGAAATTTCATGACCTGCATTGAGGCGGATACAGTTTTTATAACGCTGCCCTTCACCAAAAACTTCGCCTGGCACAATATTAATACCGTGCTGCTGAGCAAAATAGTACATATCTAAACCATCGATACACTCGGGTAGCTGTAACCACAGCGCATAACCACCTAAGGGTTGATTGATACGTAACTCAACTCCGTTAAAGGCATGCTGAATCATGTGTCGGTATTGCTCAACTTGCTGTTTCAAAATCGGCTTTAACTGCTGTAAATGCTCCCGATAAGCACGACTATAAATGAGATCGGCCAGGGCCAACTGCAAGGGTGTATTCACTGTGATATTTTGCATCAGTAACGTAGCCTTCAAATGCGCTAAGCGCTGTGGAATACAGAACCAACCTACCCGATACGCAGTTGAAAGTGACTTGGAAACCGAACCACAGAAAATCACATAACCGTGCTGATCCCAATATTTAATCGGCAGCGGACGACTCGAGCTGAAACTACATTCACCATAAATATCATCTTCAATCACATAGCACTGATAGCGCGCCGCCAGTTGTGCAATTTTTTCTTTTTCTGCATTGCTTAAGCAAAACCCCAATGGATTTTGATAATTGGCCGTGAGTAAGCACGCTTTTGCGCCTGAACTTTGCATGACCTGCTCTAAACGTTCAAGATCAAAGCCTTGGGTATCGGCTGGAATTTCAATAATTTTTCGCTTTAACCCCGCCAGCATTTGCAACTGACCATTAAAATTTGGGGTCGGTACAATTACGCTGTCGCCTTCCTTGCTGAGGTGTTGGATCATCACCGACAACGCAGGCATACAGCCATTGCTGATGTAGATATCATCCTGCGAAATATAGAAGCCATCTTCAGCCCAATGCTCAGACAAGGCCTGCCGCAAGCGAATATGACCTTGCTTATCGCTATATAAAAAATCTTCAGGTTGACTGTGTTTTAAAGCACGTTGAATGGAGCGGCGGAGTGCTTCTACAGGCACATGTTTTGGCGAAAGCTGAATCGCTCCCAAATGGATGAGACGGCTATTAATGGAAGACTGTTGAATTTCCAACTGTAGCTCTAAGTTAGAAATATCACGGGCTTGAGACTGAAAATCAGGATGCTGTGGTACGGGAATAGATGGGCTGGTATTTTTTTGATAACTGACAAAATAGCCAGACTTATTTTTCACATGAATATACCCCTGCGACTCGAGTAGTTCATAACAGCTCTTGGCCGTATTCAAGCTGACCTTTTGTAAGTTGGCAAATTGGCGTAACGACAACAGCTTTTGCCCTGCGGGTAATTCAGCATTTTGAATTTTTTCAAGCAACTGTGCAGCCAAGCTTTGATACTGAAATGCCATTCATCTGTACCTATTTTTTTAACTTTTATGTATCTGTATCCATTATGCCAACAGAATTATGCTTCTGTCATTCGTTCACAACCATAAATAGGCACTTTTATGAAAAAAATAATCATATCTCTCTTTTGCTTATTGAGCTTATCGGCTTGCCAACCGCCACATGTTTCACAGCAGGTACAACAGCAGCATTTTATTTGTAAAGCCCTGATTGAAGGGTTTCTGAAAACGCAAAATTTAACTGATTATCAGTTTTTAAGTTTAGCGCCGAGCTTGACTGAAACCTCGACCCAACGAACCTATCAATATCGGTTGAACAATGAACGTGAAATGCAGATGAACTTGCCCCGCCAGAAAAATTTACAGTTTCAATGTGACCAAAGCAGTGCTGAAAACTTCAAGATCTCGCTCGCTGGTGAAGGAAATGCCATGCTCAGTTTAATTCAGTTAGACCTGCCTCAAGCTTCAACCTTAGAGCTGCTGAACGCTTATCAACAGCCTTAAGTTTTAAAACATAAAAAAGCCTGCATTACAGGCTTCTTCGTCTTTAAAATTAACGTAAGGCAGCTGGTAAATGGGCAGGAGTATCTTCTTGTTCCAGCAATTGATTTTTCATTTTTTGCAGCATTTGATAGGGTTGTTGTTGGACAAACATATTCACGAACTTCAGTGGTATCGATCCCTCAGGGTTAGCATAACCTGAGGTCGAAACCTTGACTTTATTTGATCCCAGTTTCTGAAAAGTCCAATCGCCCTCATAATGATTGAGGCGCACATAATCTGGATTTTTAAGGATGTTTTTATCAATCGCTTTATTTTTAATGCTAATGATGCCCTGACTATCCTTGGTCATTTTCCCCTGCACCACCAAGTCGCGATCTTTTAAAGGAAAAGGAAAATCGAGCACCATATACAGCTGAAACTCGCCTTTTTTATCATCGCGCGACAAGACTTTCACACTGCCCATATACGGCACCCATTTCACCGCATGGTCAACATCTAAGATCAGTGATACTGCTTTTTCAATCGGCACATCAAACGTGGTTTCTGCCTTATATAAAAAGACTGGGTTTTGCGCATTTTGATAGGTCCAAACTTTAATATTATTTTTATGAATACTGAGTTTGGCTTGATCCATAGGTTTGGCCTGTGCTGTCGTCATCACGGCAACAACACAAGCCATATATATGACTTTTTTCATTCTATTCTTCGTCTTATTTTAGTTTTTTATCTTGTTTTTATGGCGAATGAAGCAGGTTTTTAAACTTGAATGTCGTTAAAACCCAGTACATCTTTCATGTCATATTTACGTGCTTCACGTCCTACCACCCAAGCCGCAGCACGTACCGCACCCGAAGCAAAGTTCATCCGGTTGGTCGCTTTATGAGTAATTTCAACACGCTCACCATCAGCAATAAACATAGCCGTATGTTCACCGACAATGTCGCCGCCACGAATGGTTTGGAAACCAATACTTTGACGCTCACGAGGTCCTGTATGACCTTCACGGCAATACACTGCATCAGTTTTCAAGTCACGCCCTAAAGCACCCGCAATAGCCTCACCCATCATCAACGCTGTGCCTGATGGTGCATCGACTTTATGACGGTGATGCGCTTCAATCACTTCAATATCCACTGTGTCGCCAAAGACTTTAGACGCCAATTCCAATAGTTTAATCGAAACGTTGACCCCCACAGAATAGTTGGCTGCATAGACCACAGGTGTTTGAGTCGCAGAGTCATCCAAATAAGCTTTTTGTTCGTCGTTCATGCCCGTGGTGCCAATGACAATGGCCACCCCAGCTTCACGACAAATTTTTAAATGCTGAACGGTCGCTACTGGTGCAGTGAAATCAATGATCACATCACAATCTTTCACTACCGCTTCCAGACTCCCCACCACCTTCACGCCTAGGCTGCCAATACCTGCAAGCTCACCTGCATCTGTACCAACCAGTGAGCTTTCAGGGCGTTCCACTGCCGCAGCCAGTTGATAGCCTGCTTCGTGTACCGCTTGAATAAGGATGCGACCCATACGACCGCCGGCACCTAAGACACCAATGCGTGGAGCTGCTGACATAACATATTCCTAATCTAGCTTCAAAATTGCTCTTACTATAGCAAAACTGATTGCCTAGACTAAGGTTTGTTGGCCATTTTCATCGAAAAAATCGCTTTATTTTCAAACATGATTTCTCCAGCTTTTCACAAATTTGCAATCAATCTTACGCAGACTAGGTTCGCGTTTAAAAACAACTTTAAAATGAGGAAAATAGAATGAAAGCCAAGGTACTTTTTCTAGCGATGGCGTTTGGGGGCAGTTGGGCACAAGTTCAGGCTGAACCCGCTGTTCAAGCGGGCGATACCTTAGAAAGTTTGTCACAGGTAAAGATCACCACCAGCACACACCCTAAAGTACAGGCCGAACAACAAGTACAAGCCGCTGCACCTATGGCTGAAGAAATGGTGTCGGTTGAAGAGATCGATCAACCTGAGCTGCCCGCAGAAGCGCAATAACATAAAAAAAGCGGGAAAATATTCCCGCTCTTTTCAACACCAATTCAGACGTACCGTATTCAATTAATCAAACAGTCGGTCAAAGAAAGACTTTTTCTTTGGTGATGATTTGTGATCATCTCCATCTAAAGTTTCTTGTAACTCTTTCAACAGTTCACGTTGACGTGCTGTTAAGTTGACTGGCGTTTCAATCACGATACGGCAGAGTAAGTCACCTTGCATACTGGTACGTACAGGTTTAACCCCTTTGCCACGTAAACGGAACATTTTACCCGTTTGTGTGCCTTCAGGAATTTTCAAACTCACACGACCTTCGAGTGTCGGGATTTCAATTTCTTTACCCAAAGCAGCATCGGCAATGCTCACAGGGACATCCATATACAGGTCTGCACCATCACGTTGGAAGATTTCGTGCTCACGCACTACTACTTCTACGTACAAGTCGCCTGACTGACCATCACGAATCGCTTCGCCTTTACCCGTTAAACGAACGCGGTCACCGTTGTCGACGCCCGCAGGAATCGTCACTTCTAAGGTTTGTTGACGGTCTTTAACACCTGAACCATGACAGGTATTACATGGGTTCTTAATGATCTTACCTTGACCACGACAGGTACTACAGGTCTGCTGTACAGAGAAGAAACCTTGCTGCATGCGAACCTGACCTGCTCCATGACAAGTTTTACAGGTTTCAACATCGTTCGGGTTTTTAGAGCCTTTACCGTCACAGGTTTCACACGGTGCTGGTGCAGTAAAGGTAATGGTTTTTTTCACCCCTCTTACTGCTTCTTCCAATGTCAGTTCCATTACATAACGTAAGTCAGAACCACGACGTGCACGCTGTTGACCACGACCACCGCCGCCACCAAAAGCGCCACCGAAAATGTCACCGAATTGACTGAAAATGTCTTCTGCGCTGAAACCACCACCGAAGCCGCCTCCGCCGCCCATACCACCTTCAAAGGCTTGATGCCCCATACGGTCATACATGCTGCGCTTTTCGCTATCCGATAAAATTTCATAAGCTTCAGCCGCTTCTTTAAATTTCTCTTCAGCTTCAGCATTGTCAGGGTTGCGGTCCGGATGATATTTCATCGCCAACTTACGGTAGGCTTTTTTAATTTCATCATCACTAGCGGTTTTAGCAACACCTAAAACCTCATAATAATCACGTTTAGCCATGTCTGGCGATGCTCCTCACGGAATTTATTTAATACTCAACTGTGGTCTGAAATTGGGTTCAAACCAAGTTTTACAAGGGGGTGTTTGAAAAAAAATCAGTAGAATTAGAAAACTGCTTTATTTTTCAAAAATTTAGACAGGCCTTTAAACCATGCATTTAGAAGGAAGAGAAATGCAATACAGCTAAAAACCACACCTGCAACCGTGCATCCAGTCACCCACAATGCACTGTCCCAAGTGAAGAAAATAAGAGGAATAAACCACAACGCTGCAAATAACGCCAAAATGCTATAAATTACAATATTGCGCATGACCCAAAGTGCTTGCGCTTGTAACCATACTTCAGCATGATCAATTTGCGTGACTTTTCGGGCATACCAGTAGGAAAATGCGCCGCTAATCACAGTAAACAAAGCCAAAAACATGAAGACATAAGAAATCGCGATAGAGCGGCGATACTTGGTTACATTGTCTTGCATCATGCGTTTAACCCCATTTGCTACATCGTTTATTTTTTAATGTGTAGCAAAAAACTGCTTTATAAAAATGCCATAAATTTCAGGTGCTACTATATTGAAATTTTCAACGTTTCGCACCTGATATTGGCATAAATTTACAGCTTATGGCTAATTTTTTTTACTTTAAACCACTGCGCATACAAGGCAGGTAAAAAGAATAGGGTTAATAGTGTCGCCACAATCAATCCACCCATGATCGCAACGGCCATAGGTCCAAAGAAAATACTTCTAGACAATGGGATCATCGCCAGAACAGCTGCCAATGCCGTCAGCACAATTGGACGACAACGTCGCACTGTCGCATCGATGATCGCATCCCATGATTCATGCCCCGCTTGAATGTCTTGCTCAATCTGATCAATCAAGATCAGTGAATTGCGCATGATCATGCCTGACAAGGCAATGGTGCCCAACATTGCAACAAAGCCAAAAGGTTTGTTGAATAGTAGCAGGAACAACACCACGCCGATTAAACCTAAAGGTGCAGTGAGCAAGACAATCGTGGCACGAGACATACTGCGCAGTTGAATCATCAGCAAAGTCATGACCACGGCCAAGAATAAAGGCATGCCCGCTGCAACCGATTTACCCCCACGTGCAGACTCTTCCACTGTGCCGCCGACTTCAACCAAATAGCCATTCGGCAGTTCCGCACGCAGCTGATTCATCTGCTCCGCCATTTCATCCACCACAGTGGCCGGTTGTAACTTGGTCCGTATATCTGCACGTACCGTAATGGTCGGTAGGCGGTTACGATGCCAAATCAAACCTTCTTCAAAGCTATAATCAATTTTGGCAATTTGTGCCAACGGTACTGTTCCGCCATTTGAAGTTGGAACGGCAAGGCTCGCCAGTGATGCTACTTCAACCCGCTCGGCTTGATCGCCACGTAAACGGATTTCAATCAGTTCTCGTTTTTCACGGTACTGGTTAATGGTGGCGCCTGAAATTGAGCTGTTCAAGAAATTGGCCAAATCTAAACTCGATACCCCCATTTGGCGAGCACGGTCTTGGTCAATCTCTAAATTGATCATCTTGCTTGGTTCACCCCAGTCCAAATGCACATTGGTGGTGTTGGGGTTAGCACTTAGCATCGCCGCGACTTTATCCGCCCAAGCACGCACTTGGGTTAGGTCTTCACCCGACACACGGTATTGAAGTGGATAACCGACAGGGGGGCCGTTTTCAAGTAAAGAGACGCGAGTACGCACATCGGGCAATAACTGACGGATTTGGGTGTCTAGGGATTTGCGGATTTCATTGCGATCATCCAGTGAAGAAGCCAAGACCACAAACTGAGCAAAGCTGGCCTGTGGTAGCTGCTGATCGAGCGGTAAATAAAAGCGTGGCGAGCCTGTGCCCACATATGCCACATAATTATCTATGCCTTCTTGCTTCGACAGGAACTGTTCAACTTTTTTCACCGCATTTTCAGTTGCCGTTAAAGATGCACCTTCTTCAAGTTTTAAGTCGACCAAAATTTCGGCACGATTCGAGGGTGGGAAAAACTGCTGCGGTACTAACTTAAACATCAACACCGAGAGTACAAAAATAGCCACCGTCGTTGCAATGACCGTTTTGCGATAGGTCACACACAGATCGACCCAACGGCGAAAACCTTGATAGAACTTGGTTTGATAAGGATCATGATACTCACCAGCATGATGCACCATCGGCTGTGGTTCTGGCTGTTTGCGCAAACGCGCCCACAGACGACTATACCACGGCGCTTTTTGAATCAGCTCTTTATTAAAATCGGGCAGGAGTTTGTCACCCAAATAAGGTACAAAAAGCACCGCTGCAAACCATGACACAATTAAGGCAATGGTCACCACTTGGAAAATAGAGCGAGTGTATTCACCTGTACTGGACGCTGCCGTGGCAATCGGTAAAAAGCCCGCAGCGGTAATCAAAGTTCCCGTCAACATTGGGAAAGCCGTCGTTCGCCATGCATGCCCTGCTGCTTGTAGTCGGCTGTAGCCTTGTTCCATTTTGATTGCCATCATTTCCACGGCAATAATGGCATCATCGACCAAGAGTCCGAGCGCTAAAATGAGCGCACCCAAAGAAATTTTATGTAGGCCGACATCAAAAATATTCATGCCTGCAAAAGTCATGGCCAAGACCAGTGGAATGGAGAATGCCACCACCAGTCCAGTACGGAAACCCAGCGAGAAAAAGCTGACTAGCAGTACAATAATCACCGCTTCAGCCAAAACTTTCATGAACTCGTTGACACTACGCTTCACCGCCACAGGCTGATCTGAAACTTTTTTCAGCTCCATACCTAAAGGTAAGGTTTTTTGCAGCGTGGAAAACTCAGTTTCTAAATTTTTACCCAAAGCCAAGATGTCGCCACCTTTACGCATCGACACCGCAATGCCAATGCCATTTTCCCCCATAAAGCGCATACGGGGTTGAGCGGGTTCACTAAAGCCACGATAGACGTCGGCAACATCGCTCAGCTGGATGGTTTTCCCATTGACCAATAAAGGCATACGTTGCAGTTCTTCAACGCTCTTAATTTGCCCTGTGACTCGGAGTTGAATACGATCCGATTCTGTTTCAAAAAAGCCTGCACTGGCCATGGTATTTTGCTGTTGCAGGGCTTGTTGCACCGCTGTCACAGGAATGCCTAACTGCGCCGACTTAGTGTTGGAAATTTCAATCCAAATCTTTTGATCTTGCAGCCCAACCAAGTTGACCTTGGCGACATCTTTGACGCGTTGCAGTTGTAACTGTAAACGGTCGGCATATTCTTTCATCAGCGCATAGTCAAAATCTTTACCCGTCAGTACATAAATGTTGCCGAAAGTATCGCCGAATTCATCATTAAAGAATGGCCCTTGTACCCCATTTGGGAGCTGATGTTTGATGTCTCCCACCTTCTTGCGTACGTCATACCACACATCAGGTATCTCGCTGGAGCGCATGGCATCTCGTGCCACAAAAGTCACCATCGACTCGCCGGGTCTGGAGTAGGCCATAATGCGCTCATACTTACCCGTGGTCATCAGCTCTTTTTCAATACGGTCGGTCACCTGTTCAGACACCTCACGCGCCGTTGCACCCGGCCAATAGGTCTGTACCACCATCACTTTAAAGGTAAAAGGTGGGTCTTCGCTCTGTGCTAGTTTGGAATAAGACACCACACCCACGATGCCCAGTAACAACATTAAATAAAGGACCAAGCCCTTATTTTTTAAGGCCCATTCCGACAGGTTATAGTTCATGCTTAACTCCCTGTCGCAATCTTGACCGTTTTATTGTCACGGCTAATCGGTTGAATTTTTTGTTTTTCACGCAGTAAATGCACCCCACCCACCACGATATAGTCCTTTGGCTGTAAACCTGAACGAATGGTAACGCTGTCTCGACCATACTCCCCCACGCTGACAGGGACTTTACGAATACTGTTGTCAGCATTCACCACCCAGACATAAGCATTTTTACCTGCAGCGGAAACACTGGCTAACGGTACACTCAACACATTGCTTTCAGTTGAACTGAAAAACACCCGAGCACTCTGTCCCAGTTGAATCGTATTTTGTCCTTCACGCAAAGCCACTTTGACACTAAAAGTACGTGACTGATCTGCGGCAGGCGAAATTTCACGGACGTAGGCAGCAAAACGTTCATCGGGTTTAGACCACAAAGTGACTAGGGCATCTTGTCCAACTTTAATCTGAGCAATGGCTTGTTCAGGCACACCAATCACCACCTCACGATCACCTGAAATGGCCAGTTGAAATGCGGGTTGCCCTGCTGAAATCACCTGTCCAATTTCAATATTACGCTCGGTAATCACGCCGTTTTTATTGGCGATCAGTTGGTTATAACTGGTTTGGTTTTGCGTAACGTTATAATTGGCTTGTGCTTGTTTCAAGCTCGATAGTGCAGCTTTATATTGATTTTCAACGCTGTCGTACTGTGAACGACTCACCGCATTACTCGGTAATAATTGTTTAAAGCGATTGAGTTCATCCTGCGCATTTTTTTCAGCCGCTTGGGCACTTTCTAACTGTGCTTTGGCTGCATTTAATTGTAGCTGGGCATCTTGCACATCTAAGCGTGCTAAAACTTGTCCGACTTTGACTTGGTCACCCACATCGACCAGACGCTCCGTGACTTGCCCCCCAACACGAAAAGACAGTGCCGTTTGTTGGCGGGCTTGCACCTCGCCTGCATAGCTTTTTTGTTCTAGATGCGTGGTATTCGGCTGGCTCACCATTACCAAAGGCACCGACTCTGGTTCGGTCGTGTCTTTGCTACATCCCCACAAGGTGATACTACACACCACCATCATACTTGCCACAAGGGTCTGAATTTTGCTCATGAAGTCTGCTCTTCTTCCATAACCACCAATTAATCAGGCACAATATCCAGACTTAACTTGGTTATTTTTTAATTAATATACTGCATAGTACACTAATTAAAGATATGCTCAGATGTAAATGACTTTTTGAACTTTTTTTTAGGAAAATGTGTGCAAGCTTCAGCAGGACGTCCCAAGGATTTAGAAAAACGGCAACGTATTTTGGAGGTGGCACGTCAGTTGTTTTTACAACATGGCTACCACGGCCCCAGCATGGACCATATTGCCAAGGAAGCGCACGTCACCAAACTCACGGTGTATAACCATTTTCAGGACAAAGCCAATCTGTTCAGTTGTGCAATTGAGGAAACCTGTGAAAAGCTGATGCTGGGTCGTTCATTTCAATTGCAACGTGCCGAAGACTTTGTGCCCATGCTCGAACAGATTTGTGCGTTATCGATGCATATTATTAACCTGCCTGAGGCCATCAAGCTGGAGCACTTACTATTACAGCTGGCCGCTGAACAAAATCCTTTGCTAGAGAACTTCTATAAAGCCTCCCACCTCAAAATGCGGGCGATTTGGGAACAGTTCTTTGACCAAGCTCAAGCCTTAGGCGTTCTTCAGTTTGAACAGGTCAATGAGGTCATCACCTTATTAATGTCTCTGCTGTTTGGATATCGTCACCAAGAAATGTTACTAGGGATGAATGAAGTGCCAAATGCCGAACAACGCGAGCAACTGATTCAAGAAGCCATTGCGATTTTTTTATTAAAATACCCCTTACACAAACCTTAAAATTCGGTTAATTAAATTTATATTTTTGACAATTAATTCAAATACTTGGAATTAAAACCCATTTTATTTTAAAACAATCGCTTGCCCTAAGTTGCTCATTTGATTCTAAATTCAGCAATTAATCCCCTACTTTTGTCTGCCCCTACTTGGATTGTCATCGAATCGGGGTATAGTCAAATTAAGAACAACGAGGGAATAATAATCATGATTCAACAAATTGATGCTCCACTACGTGAAGATGTCCGATTACTCGGCAACCTATTGGGTGAAACCCTCAAGGAGCATGCAGGACAAGATTTGTTTAATCAGGTCGAGCAAATTCGGGCCTTATCCAAAGGGGCGCGGGATGGTCAAGTTGAAGCCGAAAAGCAGCTGGAACAACTGTTTTTCAGCCTTGAAGATGATGAAATTTTGCCGCTGACACGTGCCTTTACCCACTTTTTGAACTTTGCCAATATTGCAGAGCAATACCATGTGGTCCGTAGCCGTCGTCAAAGTGAATTTGATGAGACCGCACCCTCTCCAAATCCGCTCGACCACCTCTTTGCTAAATTTAAAAATAACGACATTTCAACCGATACGCTGTTCCAGCAAATCTGTGATTTAAATATTGAACTGGTTCTGACCGCTCACCCCACTGAAGTTAGCCGCCGTACCCTGATCCAAAAATATGATGGTATCAACGATGCCTTATTTAAAATGGATCAGCAAAAACTGACCCCTCGTGAACGCCAAACAGTCCTTGAAGACTTAAAACAACTGATCTGTTCGGCATGGCAGACCGATGAAATTCGTCAACACCGCCCAACCCCAGTCGATGAAGCAAAATGGGGCTTCACCACCATTGAGCAAACCTTATGGAATGCCGTTCCGAAATTCATGCGTGAACTAGACGACATCGTGATTGAGCACTGTGGGCAGCGTCTGCCTCTCCATGTGGCACCTGTACGTTTCGCTTCATGGATGGGTGGTGACCGTGACGGCAACCCGAATGTGACACACAACATCACTCAAGAAGTCCTGTGGCTATCGCGTTGGAAAGCGGCTGATCTTTACTTACGTGACATTGAAGATTTGCGTTGGGAACTGTCGATTCAAAGCTGTAGCGATGAACTGCGTCAAGCCTTGGGTCAAGACCATCCTGAACCCTACCGCGAATATTTACGCGATACCCGCGAACGGCTAAAAGCTACGCGACATTGGCTCGCAGAAAAACTGCGCGGTGCCGATGCCGATGACAGCTTGGTGATTAAAGCCAAAGAGGAACTGCTCCAGCCTTTATTGCTGTGTTATCGCTCTTTGATTGCCAGCAATCTGCCTGAAATTGCCAATGGCAAATTGCTGGACTTTATCCATCGGGTGAACTGTTTCGGGATTGAGCTGCTGAAACTGGATATTCGTCAAGAATCGGGCCGTCATCGCCAAGCGATTTCCGCGATTACTGAATATTTGGGTCTGGGTAATTTTGAAACGTGGACCGAACAAGCGCGTCAAAACTTCTTATTGCAAGAGCTACAAAGCAAACGTCCACTGTTGCCCAAGCATTTAAATGAGCCTGCGCAAAGCTTAATTGAACAACCTGAAGTGCAAGAAGTGTTTGCCACCATGCGCACTTTGGCAGCGCAGCCTCAAGAAAGTTTAGGTGCCTACATTATTTCGATGGCTGAATATCCAAGTGATGTGCTGGCGGTACTGCTTTTGCAAAAAGAAGCAGGCATCCAACATCCACTACGTGTGGTGCCATTGTTTGAAACATTGAAAGACTTAGATGGCGCCGCAGCCACCATGAATACCCTATTCAATATGCATTGGTATAAACAGCATATTCAGGGCAAGCATGAAGTCATGATTGGCTATTCTGACTCGGCAAAAGATGCAGGTTTTATGTCAGCCAATTGGGCACAGTACCGTGCGCAAGAAGAATTAACCGCGATTGCAAAAACGCATGGCATACAACTCACACTATTTCATGGTCGTGGCGGTTCCATCAGCCGTGGCGGTGCGCCAACGCAACAAGCCCTGTTTTCACAGCCACCTGGTTCAATTTCAGGTGCAATTCGAGTCACTGAACAAGGTGAAATGATTCGCTTCAAGTTTGGCTTAGAAGGCATTGCGCTGCAAAACTTAGAGATTTATACCGCTGCCACTTTAGAAGCCACTTTACTTCCACCGCCCGTCCCAAAACCTGAGTGGCGCGAATTAATGCACAGCATGACCGATTTGTCGGTACAAGTGTATCGCCAAACCGTGCGAGAAAACCCGCACTTCGTCAAATATTTACGCACCGTCACGCCAGAGCTTGAACTGCAAATGTTACCGCTTGGCTCGCGTCCAGCAAAACGTAAAGTCACTGGCGGCATTGAATCCTTACGTGCTATTCCTTGGGTATTTGCATGGACCCAGATTCGTTTGATGCTACCCGCTTGGTTAGGTACAGGCGCAGCAATTAACCAAGTGATTGATCAAGGACATAAAGCCACCTTAGATGAAATGCTGGTGGCATGGCCGTATTTCCAAACCCTTATTGATATGTTGGAAATGGTGCTCTCAAAGTCTGATGCTCATGTAGCGCTATATTATGAGTCGCACCTGACTGATGATGAAGACTTGAAAGTGCTCGGTGAACATCTACGTCAGCGCTTAAAGTATGCAGTACAAACCCTGTTAGCGCTTAAAGGTGAGTCTAAGCTTCTCAGCAGCAACGAAGTTTTAGATCAGTCAATGAGAGTGCGCAAACCGTATTTATTGCCCCTGCATTTACTCCAAGCGGAGTTAATGAAACGTCGCCGCCGTTACCTAGAAGAGCGTCAGGAAACAAATACACCTGTAGATCATGCACTTATGGTGAGTATCGCCGGTATTGCAGCGGGTCTTCGTAACACAGGATAAAGTTTTAAGCGCGCTCCATTTAAAGCACATCAGCATGATGTGCTTTTTTATTCATCGCATGGTCAAACCTTTTATAATTTTTTTTATCAATCCAATCATAAATATTTATGAATAAGCGATTGGCTAAATTTACCAATTAAACCTTGATTTATCATTATTTTTAAAAATAAAAAGTTTTACCATGCGGTAAAAAGTTCTGAAAAGTCATAAGATTAGTTTGAACAATTTTTTGTATCACTGATTAAATCTTCTAAAAAACAAGAGTATGATGTGCACAATTTATCTTTAGAGTGCTCAAAAAATGTCCAATTGGTTTCCCAAATGGCGCCCGTACGAAGGCAATATCGATGCACGTCCTGTTGGCACAAGTGAATACCTCCCTGCTTCACAAAGTGCAATTTTAGGTGTGCAGCATGCCTTTGCCATGTTTGGAGCAACGGTTCTTGCGCCTTTCTTAATGGGCTTCGATCCCAACCTTGCTATTTTAATGTCCGGGATTTGTACCATCTTGTTCTTTATTATGACGGGTGGACGTGTTCCAAGCTATTTAGGTTCAAGTTTTGCCTTTATTGGGGTCGTGATTGCAGCAACGGGCTATACCGCATCGGGCACAGGCGCACTCAATCCAAATTTAGCCATGGCGGGCGGCGGTATTATTGCCTGCGGCGTGCTCTATACCTTGTTTGGTTTTATGGTCATGGCAACGGGCACCAAGTGGATTGAAAAACTGATGCCGCCTGTGGTGACAGGTGCTGTGGTGATGATTATTGGTCTCAACCTTGCCCCAGTGACTGTCAAAGGCGTTGCCGGCAATTCCTTTAATATGTGGATGGCACTAGTTACCGTATTATGTATGGGCTCGATTGCAGTCTTTACCCGTGGTTTATTGCAGCGTCTCTTATTATTAATTGGTTTGTTACTGTCTTACTTGGTCTATTTCATCGTGACCAACGTTATGGGCTATGGCACAGCGATTAATTTTGCCCCGATTCAACAAGCCGCTTGGTTTGGTTTACCGACTTTCCATACGCCTGAATTTAATGCCAATGCCATGATGATCATTGCACCAATTGCGTTAATTTTGGTGGCAGAAAACCTCGGTCACATTAAAGCCGTGAGTGCGATGACTGGTGAAAACCTTGATCCGCACATTGGTAAAGCGTTTGTTGCCGATGGTGTCGCTACGACATTAGCGGGTGGTGTCGGCGCGCCAGGCATGACCACCTATGGTGAAAACATTGGGGTCATGGCAGTCACACGAGTTTACTCGACCATCATTTTTGCCATCGCAGGTGTGTTTGCCATTTTCTTAGGTCTATCTCCGAAGTTTGGTGCCATCATCCATACCATTCCGACCGCGATTTTAACTGGTGCGTCGATTGTGGTGTTTGGTTTGATTACCATCGCAGGTGCAAAAATCTGGATTGAAAACAAAGTCGATTTTTCACAGAACAAAAACCTGATGGTCGCTGCAGTCACCATCATTTTAGGTACAGGTGATTTTGCCTTACAAATTGGCAACTTTAACTTGGGTGGTATTGGTACTGCTACGTTTGCAGCATTGTTCTTGAACTGGTTCTTCAGCTTAGGGCAAAAAGATTAATCTGCCTTATTTTTTGAGAGTTCATTGTTGATCGCAGCCTTCGGGCTGCTTTTTTTGGTCGAATACTCTGTCTCCGATTACACACGCCGCTACGCTAAAAGGATGTCTCAAAACGCAAAAAAGACTAAGATAAAGCAACATTTTCCGCTTTGACCCTGCCATGCGCCTTGATTTTTTTGATCTGCAATTGTTTATCAATATCCTGAGTACAGGCAGTCTTACCAAGGGTGCAGAACGCTCCGCCATTTCTTTACAGGCCGCCAGTGAGCGAATTAAAAAATTAGAACACCATTTTGAAGTCAGTTTATTTACCCGCCATGCAACTGGGGTAAAAGCGACCCTTGCTGGACAAACCTTTGCGGAACATGCGCAGCACTTACTGCAACAACAGCAGCAATTACAACAAGCCATGCTGCCCTTTGCTCACAGTGCAACGAGCAACATTATATTGTGGTGCAACTCATCGGCGCAGAGTGAGTACTTACCTCATTTATTGCCGCAGTATTTAATGGAAAATCCGAAGATTCATATTGAATTAAAAGAAGCCGAAACCAATGACATCATTCAGGCCCTCAGTACAGGTACGGCGCAGTTGGGGCTGATCTCTGGTTTTTTTGATGCAGGGCAGCTTGAAACTCAAGAGTTTGCTGAAGACCCGTTGGTACTGATCTGCCCAAGCCAGCATCCACTTGCCACTGCGGCTCAACTGGAGCTGGGTGAATTATTGCAACATCCGTTTGTGGGCCTCATGCAATATCACTCCTTACAACAGTCAATAGAAGCGCAAGCCAAACGCTTAGGCTGTGACATCCACTATCGTCTACGGGTGCCGAACTTTGCTGCGATCGCCCAAGTCGTTGCCAATGGCGTCGGCATTGCAGTTATTCCCAAACGGGCAGCCCTGCGTTTAAAAGCACAGTATGATTTTCAGCAGGTTGAACTCTTAGGCAAATGGGCCAACCGCAAGTTGCTATTAGCAGCACGGTGTTTTGATCAGCTCCCAGTAGATTACCAACGCTTTAGTCAATTCCTCTTGAGCCAACATGACCAACTCATTGCTCATTAAAGCCAGCCCAGCTGATGTAAAACCATATAACTGCCAAATAAAACTAGGCCCACAAAAAACACCTTACGAAAGGCTTGCTCAGGGATGCGGTAGCGAATTTTAGTGCCCAACCACATTCCGAGCAATGCAGGCAGCAGAGCGATCAACGACAGTTGATAGTCAATTGGGGTGTCTTCAACAGGATTTAGGTGTAAATACACGGCCAAACATAAAGTTGAAACAGTAAAGGCAAGACCGAGCGATTGTACCAAATCATCCCGTTTCAAATGCAAGGACTGCAAATACGGCACCACGGGAATCACCACCACTCCTGTCGCCACCGTCAAAGCACCGCCCAAATAGCCCATGATCGGTGATAAATATTTTTCATACGGGGCTAAGTTGGGCATGTTTTTGGCAAACAAACCATATAGACCGTAAATGGCCAGCATCCCGCCCAACAATGCTTCACTTTGAAATTCGCCATGTCCGAGCGTAGGAAAAACACTCCAAACTGAACCAATGATCATACCCACCAGCAACGGCCAAAAGCGTTGTACCAGTCGCAGTACGCGCCCTTCTGCAAACAATTGCCAAAAGTTCGTGACCATGGAAGGGATAATCAACAAAGTTGCCGCTTGAAATGGACTAATCACCAAAGATAAAAGTCCCATCGACACGGCGGGCAAACCCAGACCAATGGTACCTTTAATCATGCCTGCGACAGCAAAAACAAAAATAACAAAAGCAAGCATGACGCTTCTCTCTAAACACTTAGCGCCATGCTATAAAATTTAAATCTGGGCTCATATCACTGTTTTTAGAAGTAAGCCTCAACCAAAGATTGAGGCTTACTGGGAAGAATGGACTGGACTCAACTGTTATTGAATCCAGATGTGATGCAGTGCGATTCTGCTTAGTATTTGAAATTTAGGCTGAAGCGGAAAGTACGTGGATCGCCCCAATTGACCAATTGCGCATTTGGTGTGGTTCCGACTAAATACTCTTTATCAAACAGGTTTTTTACACTGAACTTTGCGCCCCAATTTTTCGCTTCATAACCGGCACTGACGTCGTACAGCGTATAGCTCGATAGCGGCACATAAGAAGTCCCACGTTGTGCTGTACGCTCGCCTTGATAATTCGCACTGGCACCAACATTCCAGCCCAGTTGCTCATCCGCAAAGAAGTATTGGGTTGATAAAGAGGCTGCATTTTTAGGCACATGGTTAATCCGCTTACCAATATCACTGCTGGTCGTACTTTCTGTCGTTTCCGCAGTAGGAATATAACTATAGGTTGCAGTCAGGTTCCATTGATCCGTCAACGCAGCGGATAATTCAGTTTCAAAACCTTTGGTTCTTTGCTCACCGATTTGCACAGAATAACCGAGGGTAGAATCCGACTCAGTCACGTTCTGACGGGTTAAATCATAATAAGCCACATAGCCTTGCAACCGTTGATTCAACCCCTGAAACTTAACCCCAACCTCAAACTGCTCTCCCTCTTCAGGATCCAATAGTGTTCCGCCAGCGCCAGTGTCGCTCACAGGAAAGAATGAGGTTGCATAACTCACATAGGGCGCAAACTTATCATTAATCTGATACATCAAGGACGCATTACCCGTAAAAGCATTGTCCGAGTTTTTCAGCGTCGTATCATTGAAAAGGTCATCGACTTCGACCTGTGTCCAGTCATGACGACCCGATAAGCCCAAGATCCAATGATCATCAATTTTAAAATTATTACGCAGATATACGCCCATATATTGGGTATCTGTAATTTGATGCGATTTGGTCGTGGTCGCCTTTGCGATAGGGGTATAGATCGGATTATTGGCATTAAAGGATGACAAGCTGTTACTACGGCGCTCATAGTCACTGCGCTCATGCATCATGTCCAAACCAACCATCAAATCATATTGGGTTTTGCCCCAATCAAAATGACGCGACAAATTATGATCCAGCGCAAAATTCACATCGTCTTTAATCTGTCTTTCCACCGTCCGTTTGATGGTCGGTAAAGTGTTATTACTCCCCGCCAATACCGGATTGTTATCTGCATCGGTTTTGGTGACCGCAAAATTTTGTTTAAAGGTCCAGCCATTATCAAAATAATGCGCATAGTTCGACCCTAAGCGCAGAACATCGACCGTATTGCTTAGATTCGGCGCGCCAAAAAATAAGGTCTGTGAATAGTTTTTATAAGTGCCATTACTATAGGGAATCCCCTGCTGGCGAATAAAATCCCGATGCTGATAGCTGGCAATCACAGAGAGTTCGTCTTTTTCACCTAAGTCAAAATTATAAGACGGTGCAATATAATAATTTTTATAATAAACATAATCAGTTGGATCATCTTGGTCAGAGGCATGACCCACCACACGAAACGCCCCTTTTTCGCTATCATTTGGCGCATAGTTGATATCAAATGTGCCATCCACAAAGGCATTGCTGCCATAGCTCACACTGCCCCGAGAAAAAGTTTCAGCTTCAGGACGTTTGGTGGTTAAGTTAACTAAGCCGCCCGGCAAGGCAAAGCCAAAACCCGTTGATGTCGGCCCTTTCACCACTTCAATCGACTGTAAACCACTGATGTCTTCTGAACGTAGGGCATTATCAGAAGTTTGAATACGCAAGCCATCGACATAGGTCTGTGCGCTGGAAACCTGCCCACGAATAATAAAGTCATCCCAACCACGGCGACCATACTGTCCTGCGGTGACCCCCGCTACACCCTGCAAGGCTTCAGACAGTGTTTTCGCTTGTTTCTGTTCGAGTTGTTTTTCACTAATCACGCTGATCGATTGTGCTGTTTCAAAAAGCGGTGCATCTGAACGCAAAACAGCTGATGCAGTTTTTGCTGCATATGCCGTTTTTGCATCTACATCTTGGGCTTCAAATTGCAAAGTCGGTAAAACTTGGGATGATGCAGTTTCCTGTGTCTCGCCCTGAGCAAACGCTGCTGTAGTCATCACGGCCAGAATGGATAAGCTCAAAGAAGAAATATGAAAAGGCATAACATCGATCAACAGACAGAAAGAATGCCAATTATAATCATTTTCATTTGGAAGCCTATTTATTAATAAAATTTAACAATGAATTTAATTGTTAAACCTCATTAACATTATTAATAAGCACTTCAATGACTCAGCCTTCGCCTTCATCCACAGGGTCGGTTTTATATTGATCTTCGAGCACATTACTGAAAATACTTTCAATCATCCAGACGCGATACAAACTATTAAAGACATAGCTCTGCCCATCCACACGCAGTTCAATCACGGGGAAATTAGGCTGGGACTTCATTTCACAGAGCATGTCATTTTCTTGAAGCTTGGCTTCTACATCTTCGGTGATCAATACTGCAATTTCCAATTCTTGCATCAGTTGATCAAAATGCGATTTAAAGGATAAATCTTTGCCTTGGGTCCAAACGGCTTTCAAAATCCGATACATGGCATCAATGCGCTGCTCTTCAGGCACGCTATAAAATAACTGCGCCATCGCCAAAGTGGCTGCTTGCGTCGGACGGCAAAACGGTGTGAATTTGATTTCTGTCCGTTTGGATAATCGCGTTGCCAAACTCCAATCAAACCCATCTCGACCGTGATAACTGAGCGGATAGACATTGAGCTGAATATTATAATAATCGGCCAGTTCTTCTTTAATATAGGCCAATAACAACCATGAAATTGGATCTTCCAGCGCAACGTATAGGTCTAACTCTGGATCAAGCGCCTGAATTTCATTTAACTCTTCAGCATCACTAATCAAATGCTCACGCCAATCAATATGATTAATCAAGAAAATTGGGTTATCGGTAAATAATTTTTGTTGTTTTAAACGGCGTGTTAAACGCAGCAGATCATCGACGGCATGATACTGACGGTCACCGAGCTGGAAGTAACTAGCCAGTACCGCATCATCATTAAAAATACGTTCTGGAAAGTGTTGCTCTTGATGATGACGGCTGGCCATCGCATATAAGGTGCGCAGCTTACCTTCTTGTTTTTGCCACAGCATGTGAAACACATCTTCAAGCAAATACAAAAAGTCCTGCCCACGCAGCGGCGTATGCCGCAAAATGGTTTCTGCTTGGCTCAATGCCTCTGGACTGGGTTGTTCTGGCGTGTCGTGAAAGCTAAAACGGTGCTGACGCGACAGAATTTTAGCATCATTTAAACAATAAGTTTGCCACTCCAAAGCCGACATTTGGTTCGGGGGTTCAGCAGCTTGACTAGAAATGACCACCTTCAATGGCTTTAGTTCGTCCGCTAAAATTTCTTCAATTTGTGGTAACTGCTGAACCGCTAAATAGCTATATACATCGTCGAGGCGTAAATGAATACTCAAGCCTTGTTCTGTAGATACGACCGTTTGACGAATCGGTTTTTGGTAAAACCAACGCGATCGAATCGGATCGAACCATCGACGCAACAGTGACATGAGCAAAGCCTCTAAATTAAACCCTTGAAAGTACTACAAGGGTTTATATCAATTCACAGCAAAATGATCAATTAGACATCTAAATTTAGATCAGTTACCGCGCCTTTTTCCGCACCTGTGGTCAGTTTTGCAAACTTGGCCAAAGCCCCATAACGATAATTCGGCTGTGGTTTCACCCACGCGGCTTGACGCGCTGCGATCTCTTCTGCAGAAACATGCCACGTCATTTCGCGGGTTTCTGCATTAATCGAGATTTTATCGCCATTTTGCACCAAACCAATTGGCCCCCCTTCATAGGCTTCTGGGGTGACATGTCCAATGACAAAACCATGACTGCCGCCAGAGAAACGACCATCGGTGATTAAAGCCACAGATTTACCGAGACCTTTACCAATAATCGCTGAGGTCGGTTTCAGCATTTCAGGCATACCCGGACCACCTTTAGGTCCTTCACCACGAATCACTACCACCTCACCTGCTTGAACTTCGCCATCTAAGATGCCACGCATCGCGCCAATTTCACCTTCAAAGACACGTGCTGGCCCCTCAAAGTACAAGCCTTCTTTACCGGTAATTTTAGCCACAGCACCTGTTGGAGACAGATTCCCTTTAAGCACCACCAAGTGAGAGTCTTTTTTTATCGGCGCGTCGAACGGTAAAATAATCTGCTGACCTTCTGGATAGTCTTCAACCTCAGCCAAATTTTCCGCCAAGGTCTTTCCGGTTACGGTTAAACATGAACCATCGAGCATGCCAGCATCCAGCATCCGCTTCATCAGCGGTTGAATGCCCCCAATCGCGATCAGCTCAGACATCAAATATTTGCCAGATGGACGCACATCGGCTACCACGGGAATATCTTGCCCAATACGAACAAAATCATCCAAACTCAATTCAACTCCAGCGGTATGTGCCATTGCCAGTAAGTGCAGCACGCCATTGGTTGAACCACCCAAGGCAATCAGCACTTTAATTGAGTTTTCAAATGCGGCTTTGGTCATGATATCGCGTGGTTTCAGATCTAAGCGCAGCAAATTCATCACCGCTTCACCTGCTTTTTGACAGTCGATCCGCTTGTCATCCGAAACCGCTTCTTGTGCAGAGGAGCCCGGCAAACTCATACCCAAGGCTTCAATCGCAGAAGCCATCGAGTTTGCAGTGTACATACCACCACAGGAACCCGGCCCCGGCAGTGCCACTTCTTCAATCTGTTTGACTTGAATGGCACTGATTTCACCTTTGGCGTGCTGCCCCACAGCTTCAAAGACAGAAATCATGTCGGTATGCCCTGCGCCCGGCTTAATCGTCCCGCCATAAACAAACAAACCCGGACGGTTTAAACGCGCTAAGCCCATGATACAACCCGGCATATTTTTGTCACAGCCACCAATCGCGATCACCCCATCATAGGCCTGACAGCCCACTACGGCTTCTATCGAGTCTGCAATAATTTCACGGCTCAGCAATGAATACTTCATGCCTTCGGTGCCGTTAGAAATACCATCTGAAATGGTGATGGTATTAAAAATAATACCTTTTCCGCCAGCTTGATTGACCCCTTTTTCGGCCTCACGTGCCAGTTCATTAATATGCATATTACACGGCGTGACATTGGCCCACGTCGAAGCAATACCGACAAAGGGACGAGTAAAGTCGGAATCTTTAAAGCCTGTGGCACGCATCATGGAACGTGCGGGTGCATTTTCGATGCCTTCATAAACAGGAGCTGAATGTTCGCGGATATTGTCTTTACTCATTGTATTTGTCCTTAGCGATGGCGGCGTATTGCTCTACAGTCTTGGCAATTTTTTCTGTTTTTATTGTATAGAAAGCAGGCTAGACATAAAAGTACAATGAGACTTTTGAGTCAATCCCCATCAAGCTCTTCACGGTCTTAACATATTGATCTTGAATCCATCAGGTTGTCTGATACACGGAAACGTCGTCCGCAACCTGCGTAGCCGATTCAATGGGCGGTTTTTTTCAAGGCATTCTTTTAGATGCAGAAAATAAACAGGTTTTGCGGACGACCAATGGTTTTGCCTACTTTTGCCGAAACAAAAGTAGGTCGAACCGAAGGTTATCAACTGCAATTTGAGAAACCTATGTAAGACTCCATTGTGCTGAACCAATGACTTTTAAATAAAAAGCACCCCAAATGGAGTGCTCTTTTTCATCCGTCAAAGACTAGCTATTAAATTTCACGTACCGCACCTTTAGACGCACTCGTGGTATGCATCGCATAGGCTTTTAAAGCTTTAGACACTTTACGTGGACGCTGTTCAGCAGGTTGCCAACCTTTGGCTTCTTGTACTTCACGGCGCGCTGCCATCGTTGCTTCGTCCACAGCCAAGTGAATCGTACGGTTTGGAATATCGATCTCGATTCGGTCGCCATCTTCCACTAAACCAATCGCACCACCTTCAGCCGCTTCAGGAGACACGTGACCAATCGATAGACCTGATGAACCGCCCGAGAAACGACCATCGGTGAGTAAAGCACAGTCTTTACCAAGGCCTTTCGATTTTAAGTAACTGGTTGGATACAACATTTCTTGCATACCCGGACCACCACGCGGACCTTCATAACGAATCACCACCACATCACCCGCAGTGATTTTGCCACTTAGAATCGCTTCTACCGCAGCATCTTGGCTTTCAAACACACGTGCCGTACCGTTGAATTTCAAGATGGAATCATCAACACCTGCTGTTTTGACAATACAGCCTTCTAATGCGATGTTGCCGTAAAGGACAGCCAAACCACCATCTTGAGAGAAGGCATGCGCAGCATTACGAATCACGCCATTGTCACGGTCACCATCTAAACGGGAGTAGTAACGGTCTTGTGAAAATGCGGTTTGCGTTGGTACACCACCCGGTGCTGAACGGAAGAATTGATACACTTCTTCGTCTTCAGTACGGATGATGTCCCATTTATCTAAAGCGTCTTTTAAGGTTTTTTCATGCACAGTGGGTACAGACGTATCCAATAAACCTGCACGGTCTAACTCACCCAAGATCGACATGATACCACCTGCACGATGGACATCTTCCATGTGTACATCTTGCTTTGCAGGGGCAACTTTACACAGCACAGGCACTTTACGTGACAAACGGTCAATATCGGTCATCGTAAAGTCAACTTCAGCTTCGTGTGCAGCTGCCAACAAGTGCAAAACGGTATTGGTTGAACCACCCATTGAAATATCCAGCGTCATAGCATTTTCAAAGGCTGCTTTGGTGGCAATTGAACGCGGCAACAAGCTGTAATCGTTTTGTTCGTAATGGCGTTTGGTAATTTCAACGATCAATTGACCCGCTTTTTCGAATAATTTTTTACGATTGGCATGGGTTGCTAAAGTTGAACCATTGCCCGGAAGCGATAGGCCCAAAGCTTCGGTTAAACAGTTCATTGAATTTGCAGTAAACATGCCTGAACATGAACCACAGGTTGGACAAGCTGAACGTTCGTATTCAGCCACTTCTTCATCAGTGAAGCTGTCATCTGCTGCGACAATCATGGCATCAACCAGGTCAATCGCGTGTTCATTACCACGGATTTTCACTTTACCCGCTTCCATCGGCCCGCCAGAGACAAACACCACTGGAATATTCAAGCGCATAGACGCCATCAACATGCCCGGGGTAATTTTGTCACAGTTTGAAATACAGACCATCGCATCAGCACAGTGCGCATTGACCATGTATTCCACTGAGTCAGCGATGAGATCACGTGAAGGCAATGAATACAGCATGCCATCGTGTCCCATCGCGATCCCATCATCGACCGCAATGGTATTAAATTCTTTAGCTACGCCACCTGCTTTCTCAATTTGACGTGCCACAAGTTGACCTAAGTCTTTTAAATGAACGTGACCCGGTACAAATTGAGTGAATGAGTTGACTACCGCAATAATCGGCTTACCAAAGTCTTCGTCTTTCATCCCCGTTGCGCGCCATAAGCCACGCGCACCCGCCATGTTTCTTCCGTGTGTTGATGTTTTTGAACGATAGTCAGGCATTGTACTTTTCCAACATAGTTGTGCTTGAGATGAATGTCCACATTCACTCTGGCTAAAATCTGAGTTCTGAGAGTGTCAAACTGTCAAAAATTTAAACATAACATATTCACATTCTGCGTAAATCTTGTTTTTAGGTATCTCGACCTAAAATATGGACGGCAGTATATTTGCGCGCTACATTTTAACCGATGAGCTGACATTCAATTGCATATGGAAACTACTATAACCCGTTCAATCGCCTTGCAATACAAAACTTCTATGAATAATTTTTAAATTTTGCATGAGTTTTATTTATATGAATTACAAATTTTGAGCGATATGCTATCAAGGATCCTTGCGCTATTTTTTGAATAAAACTCTCGCACATCATTCAGTTAGAACTGCTCTATCGGCTTTTTATGCAGGATAAATCTGTAGCTGCTCGAGTTTTGCTATAATTGTTTTAATCTTCTCCTTTTTTCCGAGTATTTCTTGAAAATCATCTTTGCAGGCACGCCCGAATTCGCGGCTGTGGCATTAGACGCTCTCCTAAAAACAGAACATGAAATTGTAGCCGTCTATACGCAACCTGACCGTAAAGCAGGTCGTGGGCAGAAACTTACCGCTTCGGCCGTGAAGCAGTTGGCTTTAGCACATGATATTCCTGTGTATCAACCGCTGCATTTTAAGTCCTCAACTGAAGAAGGTCTGGCTGCTCAAGCTGAACTCAAAGCCTTAAATGCAGATGTGATGGTGGTGGCTGCTTATGGCCTTATTTTGCCGCAAGTGGTTTTGGATACGCCTAAATATGGCTGTTTGAACATTCACGGTTCACTGTTGCCCCGCTGGCGGGGTGCAGCGCCTATTCAACGCGCAATTTCTACTGGAGATACCGAAACCGGGGTCACCATTATGAAAATGGCGGCTGGCTTGGATACGGGCGATATGATGTATAAAACCTACTGTCCGATTGAAGCTACCGATACCTCTGCAAGCTTGCATGATAAATTGGCACAACAAGGGGCTGAAGCGACGGTCAAAGTGTTAGCCTCTGAAAGCACATTGCAGCACTATTTAGACAACCGCGAAGTGCAAGATGAAGCTTTGACACTCTATGCACACAAACTCTCTAAGGCTGAAGCGCAAATTGATTGGACTTCAACAGCGGTGCAAATTGACCGTAATATTCGCGCATTTAACCCATGGCCTGTCGCATTTATCGCACTGGATGAAAGCAATAATCTGCGCGTTTGGGGTTCGATGTTGTCTCAAGAAAATGCCCAAGCTCAAGCTGCAGGGACCATTTTAGCCATCGATAAACAAGGTGTTCATGTGGCTTGTGGCGATGAACAAGCAGTGTGTTTAAGCTCTCTGCAATGGCCTGGTGGTAAACCCCTAAATGCCGTACAAATTTTACAAACCCAAAAACTAAATATTGGACAAATTTTATAATGAAACAATCTCCCCACGCCTCAGGTAAGACTCTAAACTTACGTGCTCAGGTTGTTAAAACGTTATTGGCTGTCCAAAATGGTCAATCACTGGCATCGGTACTTCAGCAACACATGGCGATTGTGTCTGACAAAGACCGTGCCTTGTACCATGAATTAGTTCTTGGCTGTTTACGCCAATGGCATGCGCTTAAACAAGTGACTTTACCGTTGTTGACTAAGCCACTGGAAAACCAAGTCGTTGAAACTTGTTTATATGTGGGTTTATACCAATTGCTGTGTACCCGCGTTGCAGCGCATGCCGCGATTTCTGAAACGGTAGAAGCAGCCAAACAATTGGGTATGGAAAGCTTAAGCGGTGTGGTGAATGCTATTTTGCGCCGTGCAACACGTGAAACTGAGCAGTTCTATGATGTTCTGGAACAAGCCTCAAATTTGCCAAGTTGGTTATCCAAACGTTTGAAAAAGGACTGGGGCGAGCAACTGGCTGAAATTAGCTACGAGCTGAAACAAGTTGCGCCCTTAACCTTGCGCGTCAACACCTTACAAGTTAGCCGTGACGAATATCTTGAAATTTTAGAAGATGAAGGCATTGAAGCACACGCGTGTGAACTTTCAAATGTTGGCATTGTGCTGGATGACAGTCTTCATATCCCAAGCCTGCCGGGTTTTGAGGTGGGTGGTTTTTCAGTACAAGATGAACATGCGCAACTCTGTGCAACCTTGTTGCCTGACTTGAACGGCAAATTCGTGATTGATGCCTGTGCAGCACCTGGCGGCAAGACAGCGCATATTTTAGAGATGTATCAGCCGAAAAAACTGATTGCACTCGACCAAGATGAAAAACGCTTAAAACGTGTCTCTGAAAACTTAGAGCGTTTGGCTTTAAATAAAAAGTATGTCGACATTATCGCTGCCGATGCAGTGAAATGGACATCGCCTGAACTGGCGGATTGTATCGTTCTCGATGCACCCTGTTCTGCCATTGGAGTAATCCGTCGCCATCCCGATATTCGTTTACTGCGTCAGTCAGGCGATATTGCTAAAACAGTACAACTCCAAAAGCAAATTCTTGAAAATATGTGGCAACAACTCAAAGTCGGCGGCACATTGCTATACATCACCTGCTCGATTTTGAAAGCCGAAAATGAACAGCAAATGGTCGACTTCTTTGCTGAGCATACGGATGCGAAAGAAATTAAAATTGATGCCGATTGGGGTGTTGAGCAGATTCATGGTCGCCAACTACTCCCACAAGTAGGCCGTGGCGATGGTTTTTATTATTGTCGCATTGAAAAGATTTAAAAATAAAAGGAGCTGAAAGGCTCCTTTTTTCATATGTGTACTGATTGCAGTTGCTGCAATTTTTCTAAAAAGCGAACTGCGTTAAGTTAAAGTGTGCCACAGTTTTCCGATAAATAAGTGGCTTGATCCATCAAACGTTCTGCTGAAGCAAAAATCTCACGCGAATGATGCCAACCTAATTCATGGTACTCAGCAGCTGCCCAAACCAAATTCACTTCAGCTTGTGCAAGTTCTTTATAGGCACATTGAAACCCAGTCTGTGTTTTTATCGTTGCGGCACGCGTCCATAAATCACGGCGCATTAGTTGGGAAAACGGTAGCATTGGTGTTTCTACACTTAACGTTACACGCTGATCTGCATATACAATCTCTAAGACTTGCTGATAGATCAAATCAATATTTTGACGCTTCGCTTTTTCACTATATTCATGGTCAGCATAACTCAGCCATGTTCGTGCTTTTTCTAACTGGTACTTGTCCCGTACGTCCGTCGCTTTCTCAATTGCAGTGTGCAATTGCTCATGCACCTGCTGCTGCGAAACTGGATAACTTGAACTAACAGGAACCTCTGCAGCATGCGCCACTACAGTACCCAAAGCCGCAAGCCACAACACATGTTTAGCATAGTATTTCAACATTATTTAGGCTCCAAGGCTTTATTGACTGAAGGCTTATTTTTGTTAAATAGATTTTCGTCAAATTTGAAGCGGAAACGGAAATATGCACCATCCATCGTTGTATCACTATCAATCAGATCTTTATCTTGATAGCCCACAAAGTTATATCCACCTGAAACCCAAAGGTTCGAAGCTAGTAGATAACCCACTTCAACCCCTGCCATCAACTTGGTTCCATCCGAAACACTGTTCCACATCACACCAGCATTCACTCCTGCATCCCAACGCTCATTAATGTCGTACATAAAACGGCTGTTGAGCATTTGAGTCATACCACTGGTTTGCAGTAGATCATAGGTTTCATCCAAATATTTAACCGCATATTGCCCAGATACATGCACCGAACGTGTTGGGTGATAATTCATATGATGAGACATAATATAAACATTGCGCTCATATGGATCATTCAGGGTTGTTTCATTTTTCTCGTAGCGATATTCAATTTTGCTCAATGAGTCAAAACGATTGGTTGCCAAATCACGATATGCAGCACCGACCTGAACACGGTCAATCACACGATCGCCAGAATCTGCAGACTTATTGTCGGTAATATTCAAGACATTTTTAGCCAATAAAGTCACTTCGTCTGAATACTTATACGCTGTACCTAAAGTATTTAAATAGCTATCACTTTGATTAGACCAGCGCCCTTCTATACGTGCCACATTTTTCCAGCGTGGATTGGAAAGGTGTTCAAAGCCCAAAGTCGCTGCAGTGGACTCTAGTGAATCTTTATTTTCACCTTCAAAGACTTTTACTTTTTCAAAACTGGTATTAAAGAATAGACCTTCTTTAAGCTGCCAACGATTACGCACACCCATCGCGGCTTCAGCTTCACGTGCGCTCATACCATCACGTACACGATATTCACTAAACACAGAACCATCACGCATATATTCACTGTCTAAACCAAAAACGGTGGTATTACGTTTTTGCGTGTCGTTCAGCTCATACAATCCGCCTATACTTGAAATGAACTCATGGCGCGCATAGGCATGAATATTTTTATAAACTTGTGCATCACCGCCCACAGCAAATACACGGCGGTCACTATCTGCGATATCTTGCTCATATTCTAGGAACGCACTTGAACCATCAAAAGGGAGTGCTGTTTTTAATTTAGCGCGCACAGTGGTACCGTCATATGGTGTTTCAACATTTTGGGTCGAAGCACTGGCTGCATTGGCCGACTCATTATAATAACGTGCACCCAGCTCTAAACTTACAATACGGTTAATCGCTTTCTCAATCGAAGCACTCACACCATGGCGAACACCTTCATTCACGCTATCTTCAGTCCGTACCGCTTCAACACGTAAAATACCAAACTGATCTAAACGTGCATTGAGTTTGATTGCACTTTCTTTGCGCCCTGAACTGATTGAAGACGCCGCATTACGGAAACCTTCATCTGCTTGTTGATGGTAAGCACGTAAATCGACCTTGTCATTTTTGTATTCCAATTCAACGCGTGCCGCTGTGCCATCACCAGATGTGTCTGTACTATTTGACGCATTTACATCTGTCAATTGGTCAAGGTTTAAGGCATCGTGGTCAGAATATGCATATTCCGCAATCAATTTGGTCTTATCATTCCAATGAATGACGGTATTGGCACTGGCAATTTTCTCTTGATCCATAGGATCATCATTTTGAATATAAGAGCCACCCACCGTCACTTTATCATTGAGCTTATAACGACCATTCACACCTGCAACGGTATATTCCTGCCCCCCTTGATCCGACTCTACCGTAATCCGTAGATAAACAGGATTCAGGTTTTCATCAATACTGCTCAACGGTGAGGTCAGGTAAATACTGTTGGTATAGGTATCTACTTGATAATCGCTGAAGCGATTTAAAGTACGCTGTGCAATAATCAAACCTGGATTGTTACGATCACGAACAATCACTTCCACCTTTTCACTATTTTCTAAAATATCGTCGGTATCAATACCTAAAGAATATGGACCAGAAACCCCCATTGCACGTAATTCATTCACGATTTGCGTTGCATTGGTTCGCGCTGCGAAGCCCGAAACTTGATAACGATCCCCTTCAACAGTTGACTTCAGACCTGTCAATGAACGGCTGTATTGACCCAGTGAAAGCCCTTCGTCATTTTCTGTACGTGTAACATAGTCCCCATACATGGCATAAGAACGGCCTTTATCCACACGGACATAAAGTTTACTGGTGGATTGTGCATCGAAGCCTTTCGCTGATGCATCGCCATACAGGGGGTAATATTCATCTGGACGGATATCACGGAATAGGCGCTGATTATTTTCTTTGCTCGAGTCATAAGCCAAAGTCAGTAAATAATCTCCGCGCACCTTCCCTTTCAAGAATAAAGCCGCACGACCACGAATGGCGGTTTCACCATCGCCTGAACTGGATAAATCATTCAGTTCTTCTTCGAAGCCATCTTGTGTTGAGCTTTGCGATAAATTTTTTGGGTCGAATTTGTTCAATGCAAATGAACCTTCGATAATCCCCGCAACCAACATTGGGCGTAATTCTGCTAAAAAGCGAACAGGAACTGTCTGCTCATAAATACCACTACGAATACGCAGTACACCTGAACCCGCTTCTAATGGCGCAAGAACTGGGATAACCAGTGAGCCACCTTCAGCAAAAACTTGAATACCCGGTTTATCTGGATCTAAATCTTTAAGTTGAACCGTTCCCACCGATGTTTCTATCGTAATTGGGGTACGTGTTGCAACAGCCGTACCATTGCGGTCAAGCACCTTAACAACAACTTGATAAACGTCTTTGCCATTGGCATAAACCACTTGTTCTACAGGCTGTGCAGCCAGTTGACTCATCGCATCTGGTGCGATTACTGTCACTTGCTGTTGGTCACGTAGATTGCCAAAGCTATCGTACTGGCGAACTGCAACTGTGTTTTTACCTGCAAGCAGCGGCACACCAATAAAGTCTAAACCAGCAACTCCATGCTCTTGATAAGCTGCTTTTTTACCAATACGTTTTTCCGAAATTTGCTCGTCATTCACAAATAAACGGATGTCAGTTCCTAAAGCACCTTTCACCTGAATGGTTGCTTGTTGAGCAGGTAGTACTTGCTGTTCATTTAAGTTCAAAATTGCAAGTTGGTTCGACTCAGAACGTTGTAGTTCTTGCTCTAAATCTAAAATCGTTGGTGTTTTAATGGGTTCAACTTGAACCGTTTTAACGTCTTTAATCTGCTCTTTTTTATATTCAATATTACAGTTTGCCGAAGCCCCAGAAGCACTAATACAACCACTTGCAGGCTGACCTTGAACATCAGTCACATAACTGCTCTGTGCATCTACGTTTAAATCTTGGCGTAAGGTTTGCTCAAGTGCATCAAGTTGTGCATCAATTTTGCTACGACGGGCTTCAATTTGTGTTGCCAACGCCTGACTACATTCGCCTGCGGTATCTGCAATCGCGAAATCGGCACGGTGCAATTCACCGCGTTTTAGGTCCACAAATCGGCTGGCTGGATCACCCGCTTGACGGTTACTGATCAGTACCAACTCAGCATTATTCGGTAAAGTGGTATTGTCGACTTTAAGAACATGAGTAATCGGTTTAATGCCATAGAAGTTATATTTCCCTTCACGGTCAGTGACCACAAAGTTACCATCTTCCATATAAATACGAACACCTGGAACACCAAGCTCGCCCGCATCTTGCACCCCATTACGGTTACAGTCAGTAAATACTTTACCCACCACGAAACCATCTGGACTAAATACCCCTGGTGTCACTTTGACTGCCGCTTGTGCTTCATTTGAAGTCGTATTTTTATTGTCCTGCGCGTAAACACGGTTAATCCCATCGCCACTTAAAGCATTTGGCCCGACATACACACGGTATTGAACTTTCGCTTCTTGTTTCGGTGTCAGTGTCCCTAAACCTAAAGTTAAATAAGGACCTTTTCCACCCTGTGGGTCATTACTCTTTTGACCATTAACACGCGTAGTGCCTGATACATACACAAAACCACGTGGCAAAGTATCTTTCATATTGACATCATACAATGTTGAGTCACCCATATTGGCAACCGTCACCATATAATCTTTAAAGTCACCAATCTCAGCTGTTTTATCACCCACCACTTCTTTTTTAATGACCAATTTGTCATTGATTGGCGTCACAATATCAACTGGGTCGATTGGGATATCAATATTGAGTGCAGCATCACCTGTTTTTAAAGTGAAGTTTCCGCCATAAGACCATGATGCATCGACCACGCGCTGATCAAAATTATTATAAATGGTTTTGTCACTGGTAAATTTATAGTGGGTTCCACCCGCAATCGTTGAGGTGTCGATATATAAGCTATAAGTACCATTTTCAACATAAGGGTAAATAAACTCACCATCACTATTGGTTACCTGCTTTGCAGGAATAGCAACTTTGTTCCCTGTGGTTTCATCTAGTTTATAAGCAACATTTTCAGCAGGTTTGCCATTAGCATCCAATAAAGTAACGGTTGCACCCGCAACAGGTTGATTGGTTTTGGCATCAAAAACCACACCATATGGATCAATGAGTACATTGGTATCTACATCACTAATACTGTTTGTGGAGTTACCATTTTCATCCAAGCAATCCGTTAAGCTAACAACCACTTGATCACGCTTAACCGTTTGTAGAATTTGATCATTCTGCTGTGCTGTCGCAGACTCCTGCGTAGGTAATGAAAACCGGAATATGCCTGTGTTGATGCCTGTTTCAACACCCTGTACATATTCAATATCACCAGTTTTCGTCGATTGAACTTTGATTTTAACTTTTTCTACACTGCTGCGCGTGGCATTACACATGGCACTATTTGCTGCAATATACAACGGCTTAGTTAAACTGCCAGTCGCTAAAATATTAGAATAATCTTTGCTGTTATTAGTGATGGAAGAGCTTCCACCCACTGTGGTGACCACTTCATTCGACAGAGTCTTTTTAATATTTGAGACTAGGCCATGCTCAACACTAAAGATGTTGGAAATCGATGTATGGTTAATATTCGAGTTCATCGTCACAACCAGTTCGACCGTTTCAGTCGCATTGGCTGCTAACGCTTGCGGATAAGCCACCACTAAAGTGTTGATGAGTGATTTATCGTTCGGGATCTGCTGGGTAAATTTATCTTGGCCTAATGGATATAGCACTAAAGCTTTTGAGTTATTTGCTTTTGCTGATTTAAACGTGGTGTTGGCTGGTAACTCGTCCAATAACACCACAGCATTAATGGTTTGTCCATCGACCTCAATCGGCTTAGTACCCGAGTTGCGCGTAGAGGTATTTTTTACGTTTAAGGTATAAGTTAAATCGTAAGACTGACCCGCTTTTGGTTCGAAACTACTTTTATCGACAGCCTTGGTTGCCGTTAACTGAGGTAAAAAACTAATTAAGCCGTTAACAGCATCTGCAATAGCTGTTGGATCCTGAATGACATATGCACGCAGTGGTAAATCAACTTGTTGACTATCATTCAAAGAGCTCGATGAATCAGCGATGACCCATAGGTCAACTTTTTGACCGCTTTCTAAACTCAAATGCCCTGTCACCAATAAGTCTGAACGATCAAACTCACCATTTTGATTACTGTCGACATAAATTTTTATATTGGATAAATCTGAAACCGAATTTTTATCAATTGAAATATCGGCTTGTGTATTACTGTGATTAGTTAAAGTGTTTAACCAAATAACTTTTGCACCGGCATTGATTTCCTGACGAGCTGGTGAAGTCAGACTAATGACATATTGGGGATTAATCGTCACTTGAACAGTATTAGAAACGGCCTGACCAATCAAACCGTCCTTTTGTACAAAACTTGCATACGCAGTATTGGTGATATTTTGCCCAGCAGCAGGCATCACAGCATAAGCATGATTTACCAAAGCCATAGCGGTTGCTAAGCTTGAGAAAATGAGCTTGATCTTATGATTATATAGCGGCTGAACTCGTTTAATCACGAAAATACCCCAATACCAAGTAAAACAAGGTTAAGGGATAGGCATTTTGACAATGCCTATCCACAAAAATAGTTATTAATGTTATGACTTAATTATTGTCCATCGACCTTAACACTGAACTTCATTGTGACCGTTTCAGAAGGTGCTAAAGCAAACTCAGTTGACTTCAAGTTGTTTGCTGTATTTGACACTGAACCTTTTGATACAGGATCTAAAGCAGCTGCTGGTGTTGACCCTAAAGTGGTATAACTTGGTACCGCATCTGTAATCACAACTTTAGTTACCGCTTGGTTACCATCATTCACCGCCTTAATTTGGTAAATGATACAAGCACCAGGTTTTGCTTGAAGCGTTGATGTTCCGAAGTTACTACCAACGTTTGGTAGCCCATCACAGTCATCGTCAAGCGCCTGTAGTTTTTCCAAACGGACTTGACCAATGTTCACTGTAGTTTTATCAGTTACAGTGACAGCTGCAGGGGCAGCAATAGTGTTCAACTCACCTGTCGGAGTGATGGTTACAATAGATAGATCGGCCTGACCCGCTGTAGCATTACTTGGCGCTTCAACCTTCACCAAAATACTGACGCTTTCATTTGGAGAAAGTCCATCAAACGCAGATGTTGTTCCACCCGTTTTTTCTAACCAAGCTGTTAGATCATTTCCAGTAACTAGTTCAGTTGAGTCCGCAATACCGTCATTGTTCTTGTCTACATAAACAGACGTCACAAAACCAGATGTGGATGGATCATGCGTAATTGCAAAAGGAAGCGTACTACCGCCAGACACCCCTTCTACAACGTTACCGTTGTTGGTCAAAGTATGCTTATAAACAATCGTACCGCCTGGAGCGACCTGACCTTGTTGATCAGCTAAGAACGACAGTCCACGAACAGCTTCTACAACAAGACGATCTTTCATCTTGTCAGTTAAGCCAGTTGCAGGAGAGTTAATCGTGAAGACAATATCTTGGCTATTTGCAGGTGTTGCATCGGTTGATGGCGTCACTTTGGCACAGAAATAAGCCGTTGCATTTGGCTGAATTGCACCTGTGTTGGTCACTTTAGTTGAAGAACATACACCAGTTGAGTCAGCAACAAAGTACTCAACAGTCCAACCTGATGGTAATGGTTGATCTGTACCAAAGTTATAATTGTCTGCAGTTGAACCACCATTGGTCACAGCTATCGGGAATGTTCCTGCAACACCAGGTTTGGTCGTTACGGTCGTTACAATATTACCTGCAACATATGCGCCTTCACCCGTAAGTGCCGCGTCATTTTCAATATAATCTTTATTACCCTTACCATTACTCAAATCGACTTTAGAAGCAGTGATGTCAGTAATACGTAAAGTAATCTTATCCGTTAGTGTTCCATGCACTGGAGTAATGATTAAAATCGTATCTAAACCACTAGATGGAATCGGACCTGTATAACCATTTGGCAAGGTAATACGTGCCGAAATTTCAAGATGACCACCAGATACCAATGGACCACTATCTACACTTGCATCACCATTGGTATCCGTTAATGGTGTATTACCATCTGACTTTAACAATTCAACGATAGAACCTGGTGGTAGCTTAGATTTGTCGACTTCAATATTATATGTCTCAGTCACATTACCTAAGTTATGAATCCAGATATCTTCAGTTAAGCTTGACGCACCAAATAAGATCGGTGAACCTTGAACCGCTGTTGTTGTGATCAAGTCATCCTTAGTAGAAACACTTATATCTTTTTGTGTATCCGAATAGGTATCTGTTTTATTATCATTGATCGTACCAATATAAGTCGACTGAACTGTGACATCATACGGGTTAGTAGGTTGACGACTTTCTGTACCTGGACCATCTGGGTCAAAGGTTGCAACGTTGGTAATTTTACCCGCTGGTGCACTTGCGTTGACTGTGACTTGGAACGTTAACTTGCCGGTGCTATTACGTGGCACTGATGCCAATACTAACGTTAATATACCACTCTCATACTTGTATTTCGCAGCAGTTTCATCATTCGCTGCATCTGTCAATGCAGCAGTCTGACCACTCCAACGTGCCGATTCAGCAACGTAAGTCACACCTGCTGGCAGGATATCTTCAATGGTTAAATTAGTTGCGTCGGCATTACCTGTGTTTTTATAGGTCAACTCATAAGTCACTGTATCGCCACGAGTTACAGCAGTAACATTGGCAGACTTCGTGACTTGAATCACTGCGCCACCCACGATTTTCACTGTATCGGTATTGGTTTTTGTTTTATCTGCTGGAACAGTAATATAGGTACTCTTTGCAGAAAGTTCCAATTGGCCAGACTTATCTGCTGTAGCTGTTGCAGCAGTTGTACCCACAACCACCAAGCCGACTGATTCATTTGCATTTAAGGTAACTTTTTGACCTGCCAAATTGGTATTGTTATCAGGTACACCATCTTTGTTGGCATCTAAATAAATCGCAATATTTGAAAAATCAAAATCATCGCCTGCAACGTTTAGTAAATCCAGTTCGAACTCATCTGTGCCATTACCCGTATTGGTCAAGACGTGTGATAGAGTCACCACACCATTCGGGTTCGCAGTCGCACTACGGTCTTGTTCAAGTGTGAAACTGCCCACTTGTAAAACAGTCGTTTTGACTTCATTCGAAGTGACAGTACGTGTAGTCGAAGTACCATCCACATACGATGCTGTTGCAATGTTACTAATGTTCGTACCCGCAGCTGGCGCAGCCGCATATGTGGTGCCTGTAGCAAAGAAAGCAAACCCACCTAAGACTGTCGCAATTGACAAATAAAGGTTATTTCGCTTTGTTGTTTTCAAATTCATAGACATGAAAGTCCCCCGATTCCATCGGAATGATGTGTGTAAAATTTAGAAATTAATCGTTTGAAGTATTTACTTTGGCTTGTGCACTAACCGTTACTGCTTTCTTTGCTGGTAACTCTGCAATTTGCCACTGTAAAGCGCGGTATTCTTTCAATGGAGTGTTGACCAATTTTCCATCAACTTTTTTCTTTAATGGCATTGCAGCAAAGTTGACACCATCCGTGCTCGCGAGTGCACCTGAAGGCAAACTTGCACCCAAATATTGGGTATCTGCTGGAATCGGTAATGTCGCCTTTAAGCTTTTGATATTACCTGTCGTGTTGTTGGTATAAGTCGCACGATACTCAATCACATCCTGCGGTTTAATTGAGTCTGCAGCTTTAAATTGTGCATTCCCCTTATTGTCTACAACTTTTTTAAACGCTTTAAGCTGAACAGAGACAGGCTCATTATTGGTCGCTGCAGTTGCCACCATTGCACTGGCAGCAACCCCAACAAACATCAAACTAATTGTCATTTTTTTCAGCATAGAGTTTTTGTTTAACATGATTTTATCCACTGAGAACCAATGCGAAATTTTTGTGACACTAATCACTTTTTTATAAATTAATGCAACAAATTCCAAAGCAATGTTAAACAAAAATCACACAAACAACCATACATTATTTAAAAAAAATGTTAACCAGTTCACCTTGTGTTTTTTTTAGTGAATACAAAAAATCAAAAATAACAATCAAGTTACTGATATTTATTATATTTTTATTTTAAAACCAAATTACATAGTGAAACATTTGTAAAAGATACAAAAAATGACAGCTGCTAGTAAAAATTTTAATGCTCTGTAAGAGTCCTAAATGTTATTTTTCTGAGAGAACCATCTGAACAAAATAGACGCTATAACTGTCTTTAAATTATTCAACCCACGCTTATCATTTAATATATTTTTCAAGTAAATACATAAAAAACTATATCTCCCATTTATAAAAATGAGCAATAAAAAGCCCCTTCATGTAGATCCCAGAAGGGGCTTGCTGTATCACAAATTAACTAATCGGGAATGCGTACACAGAAACCCACTTGTCCCTTTTGTTTCGGTGCCAAGACACCAGGAATTGTCCATTTCAACTGCCCTGCATTTGCTTCAGTTTGACAACCTGTAGCGGTACACGACATTGCTCCATATACAGTACCAATGGGAACACTATCTTTTAAAACAACATCAACTAAGTTTTTGTTTGAATTATTGGTATAGGTCATTTGATATTCCAAATAATCCCCTCTCGCAGCTTGGTTTGACACAGTAAACAGCGTGGTATTATTGCTAGGTGCAGGACATGTAGATGTTTTTCGAACCAACTTAGTGATGTTTAAACCTGCAGTCCCAATCGTCGTAATGTCATTCACACTATTACTTTCTTTCGCTGTGGCAGTGCTATAAGTTCCTTTTCCATTGACTTTAAAGCTCGCAATAAACCGATCGCCACCTTGCGCTGTCGTTGGTGAAATCACTCGCTGAATCAAGCAGACTTTTTCATTGGCTTTGATGGTACGAGTCGACAGTAAAATCTCACCTTGATCTAACTGTGCATTACAGTTGCTGTCCACGTAAACTAAACTCTGCCAAGGCTGATTATTTGCAGGTTGCTGTTCTTTGCTTTCCACTACATTGAGCACATTCATCACACTTTTAGCCGTCAATTCATGCGGATAATCCACCACATCTCCAGCCACAATGGTTTTTTGTCCATTTTGGCTTAAGACCAATTGCAACTCGGCATCTCCAAATAAGAAGCCTTCATAACTGGTGACAGATTGAACCTTAGGAATTTCAAAAAGATCATTTGTTGTTTTCTCAAGCGCACTACCTTTTTGTTTCGCACTTACAGAGTCATAACCATTTACATTACGCTGTACTAGACAAACTTTGCTGCGACTCGAAAATACATCTTGCAAAGTTTGTATTCTGAAGTCCCCGTTTTTATCCGTTGTAGCCGATGCTAACACTGCCTGTGTTGAACAATCTTGAAGTTCTACGACACTACCCGCGATTCCTAACTCCCCAATATCCTCTATGCCATTGTAAGCATTGCTATCTACCATTGTCGTACCACTGTTATCATTAAACACTCGGCCAGAGAATACATAGCCTGCTTTCTTCGCGTTAGTCACACGACACACAAACTTAGATGCAAATTTTACATTTTCTGCAGGAATGGTTTGCGTCACTCCAGTTAAGCTTCCCAAATTACTTGAACCATTACCTGAAACAGCCCTATTGGTATCTAGACATTCAACACTCTTAAGTGAATATAAAGTTGAAGCAGTTTCTGCAAAACTAATGGCTGTATTCGGTGTTGCATAAGCCAATAATGAACCTTGTCCGCCTGTATTTGATTTCAAACGCACAGGTTGAGAAGCTCCGGATAAAGTCGTTACTACGTCACCACTGGTAATCGTTTCAGCATTGGCATTGCTCAAGTTTGAAAAAGAACTAAAGTTGAAACTATCTGTGCCATTTTCAGACACTTTATTCATTTCAAAGGTTGGTTTTAAACACATATTTAATTCATTAAACCCAACACCAATATCATCTCCAATGATATTTGTACCCGGTCGAATATTTTGAAATTCCGTACGCACTATTTTTGCCATAGTGACAGTTGTAGGTAAGGTAATTGTGAAATTAATCGCTACGGGGTCAGTGCCATACCAGCCAATCGCATAATCCGCAGTGTCCACTTGTGCACCATTAAAAGCCGTAAATGAAGCACGAGTATTTGAACTTTTTGCTGGAGTGACAAGTGTTGCATAAACAACACCGTCCACCATAATTTTTAGGGTTGCCCCACTGGTACTGGCTTTAGGATAACCATTTGACCAATTCAAGCGCCCCCTTAATTGTAATGCGCCATTTGCACCCGTACCATACATAACTGAATTTGGCAAAATAGCAGGACTCGTGCCAGCTGTCTTTAGGTTATTATCAAAAGCAACTAAAGTATTGTCTGTATCATATTCTCTAAAAATAGTATCTGACACAAGATTGACTGATTGATTCGCTGAACATTGATTTTGAGAAGGCCCAGATATATTCGGGGTATTAGTGCTAATATTAATATCTGCAGAAGCAGAGTTATTGGCCTTATTAACTTCAACAGTATCAAGTGTAGCAGAAGAAACTGTTGCTGTATTTGTAACATCACCCTCTTTATAAGCTAACCCCGTCACCACAAATTCCACATAGTTTGTAGTTGAACTGCCATTTGCAGCCAGTCTAAAGACTGTTGAGTTTAAGCTATTTGAGTCGATCGGGTTCAACATGGCTAATGCCGCTGGACATGTGGATGTACCATTCGCTGTACACTTCCAAGATAACCCAGAAATTTTCTCAGGAATCAGATCTGTAACAACAGCATCGTTCACAACTATCGTACCGTTATTCCATGCCCGTATGGTATAGGTCACGACCTCACCAACTTGATAATTGGCTTTATTTGCTGTTTTTGAAATCTGTAAATCAGGTGCGGCTTGCACTGTATCTTCATCAGACATGGTACAGGTTCCCGTTCCTTCATCAAAGGTACGACTTAAACCTGTTGTTGTTCCTGTTAATGCTGCCTTACACGCCACCCCAGTCGATGAACCTAAAGTTGGTGGCTTAACAGAAGCAGTATTTTTAACTTTAGTACCCACTGCCGCATTAACCCGCGCAGTGACTTGGACTTCATAAAACTCCCCTGCTGCCAAACTTCCTGTAATTATACCAGTAGAGGTTAGATTGTTTAGATTTGGCGCTGTAGTACATTTATTATTAGCCACTGTACTACAGGCAACAGCGGTAGCCGTTAACCCAGCACCCACCTCATCTTTAAGTTCAGTTCCCGTATAAGTATCGGGACCATTATTGGTCACACGTACGGTATAAGTGGTTGTCCCACCTGAGTAGACTTGGTTTGTATCATTGGTTTTAGAAACAACCAAGTCGCCAACCATAGAGTCGACACTAGAACCACTAAAAACAAAGGCATCCTGTAATCCACGACCAGTTTGTGATCCTTCCTCAATAACCCCTCTCGTCCTATCTGTTCTAAAATAAACTTTAAATTTCAAAACAGTAATAGGAGCTGAGGTTAAAACTTGAATACTTCCTGATGCTCCTCCATCACGTGCATCTGGCCAAAGCGATGTAGAAGTATTTCGAATTTCACCATTGGGAGTCACAGAAAAGTTTGTACCAGATAAGGCATATGTACGGATAATATTTGTAGTGGTGGTTAACTTGAATTGTGCAGATATTCCTAAAATACTATTGCCAGATATGGTACGAACAGCACCCAAACCAGATATATTAATGACTGGATTTGTCACAGCTCGATCCCAAGTTAAAGTGACCTCTCCAACTTCATAACCTAATCCTCCATTTACATTCGTGGTATCTACTGAAGAACCAAGGTATTTAGTGGTATCCGCAGTCATACGTAAACCATAGTTTGAATTAATATCTATCCCTTGGTTTAGCAAAGTTCTGGTAGACGAAAAATGAGAACTCTCTGGTGCTCCTTGATCAGCTAGTTTTGGAAAAACCGTAAGATTGGTTCCACCAAAAAACAATGCTGGCACACCCGCCGCATCATACTGCTGATTGGTCAACGTATAATTTAGATTAACTTTGGGGAAATAATTCAATGTACCTGAATTATCATTCGGATTATTTGCATTAAATACATAAGTGTGCCTTTGTGCTGATGTCGTACCTCCCACATAAGGTGTTCCACTATACGAATTAGACATGATCTCAAGCGTCGGCGTTGCTGCATTCACACTTATCCAACAAAGCGTACTGGCAATAAACAGCAATACTGGGCGGCACACCTGCATATGTTGAAGCTTCTGAGTAATGGTCAAAAACAACTTTACTGGTTGTTGGTTAGTTCCCCACATATTTCACCCCAAACTCTAAGCTATGGCTTTCATTGCTTTTAATGGCTGCAACCGAAGCTTTAATTGCACCCATTTGACCCAGCGCAGGTGCACTAAGCGAACCAGATTCACAAGTACTACAACTTGGTGCTTTACTCATGACCATCGCTTCAGGCGTGTAGTCATAAAAATTAAATCGACCAATGGCTGAAGCACCCAAATTCTTTACGGTTAATTGATACAAAACACACTGTCCTGAACCATCCGCATTACGTGTAATCGGCAGCACATTTGAGGTATAAGCCGTATCTGCCACACCATCGCAATTATTATCTTTGGCTTGTAACTTGCTCAAACGGACTGGTGCATTGGTGATGGTGGTAACATCAGTCGCCGTATCCAATACAGTCCCAGCACTATTTTTTAGGCTAATGATGGTAGTATTCACGACTCCAACAGTGTTATACGCGGTATTTTCAACTTTATTAAAGATACGAATCGGTGCTTTGCTGCTTAAAATAGAGCTATTCACAATCGATAAATTCTGAATTATTGGATCAGAAGCATCTAACTGCCCATCATTATTAGCATCATAATAAAGGGTAGTCGTAAAACCTGTTCGATCATTGGCAACGCTTAAATTATCCGTTGCAGACAATACAGACGTTCCCCACGGCTTTAAGATATGGCTATACACAATACTGCCACCTGGTGCAATTTGCCCACGTAAATCAGGTTCTAAACTCACCCCACCTTGACTCGCATTTGAGTTAATCGTAATTGCATTTTGAATAACGTCATAACCATTACTTGGCGCTGAGGTCATCAAATTAGACGAAGCCACTTTAAAATAAATTGGAATCGGTTGGGTTGTGGTCTTGGCATCCGCCCGAATTTCGACCACAGCGCAATAGAGCTGTGATTCGCCATTATTCAACAGTCGCGTTGAAGCAATTTCCACTCCAAGCACTGAACAATTTGCCGTCGTTGTAGAAAAATAGCGAACTGAACTAATTTCAGTAGGCAATGCAACCGTCGCAAAATTATTATCGGCATCGGCACTAAAACTATATACCGTCGCTTGACCTGTATGACGTACAGTGAGTGGGAACACCACCGTTTGATTATTCACCCCAGCTAAAGTTTTCCACGGCGAACTCCCACTCGACACATTGCCATTTCCCGTACCATTAGCTGTAGTTTCAGGACTATTGATCAAATCTACAGAACGAGCAGCAACACCCTGTGCCAAAGATGTTCGATCTTGTACTGTATCCGTTTTACTGCTGTCTGAAATCGACTGTGCTTTAGGCACAATGGTATAAGTGGTATTGGCTGTATCTACATAATCGACGGGGAATGTAGCCTTCACAATAATCGGAAGTTTATTATTCGTTCCCGCATCTATAGTCCCCGTATCGATAATACCGTCATTATTGCTATCAAATAATGGTGTAACACCATCTGCACGATAGAATTCCAATACACTACCTGTCGGTAAATTATGGCTGTTAAAAGTTAAATTGAACCGATCTGCTACCGTTCCTGTATTCCACACATAGTTTTCAAAAAGAACCGTACTACCACTACTTACCCCTAATTTTTCTAATAAATCACTACCACTTACACTATTTGCATCAGCATTAATGACCACCCCATAAATCGGCTTAATGCTTAACATAGCAGTGTTAGACTGCGTGGTTAAGTTTGCTGTAGTCGAAAGGCTATCATGGTCATAGTCCATATTGGCAAAGTTGGGAATCTCACCGGGTGCAGTACGAGCAACCCGAACACGGAACTCAATATAGCCTTGCGCATTCGCAGGGACATTGGTGATTTGCGCACGAATAGTTTTACCATCCGTATCAAGGTAATAATTAATGCCTGTTGGATCATTACTGCCTGTCGCAGAATTCAGTGCTTGCCCATTCCAGTTTTCATTACCCGTGACATACGTCAACTGCGTGGTATCCAACAAGTCACTAATATTCACTACACCGCTGTTATTACCATTATTGAAATAGGTTAAACGGACGGTCGCGATATCCCCATTCACAACGGTTGTTTTATCAAAACTCTTGGTTAAATTTAAAACTGCCTGATCCGTGATGCGAGATGTATCAATGTTATTTTGAGTCAGACTAGGTTGTTGTGTAGAGGTCGCTGTGAGTTGAATCTGACTGGAGCTATTTACGGCTGCTGATGAAGGAATAATGGCTTTAATAATCAGTGCAACCGTCTCTCCAGCATTTAAGCTATATTGGCTCATTGGCGTATTATTGTCTGCAACACCATTGCGATCGGCATCTAAATAAATTTCAATATTGCTATGGGTAAAACTCCCCCCTGCAATTTGACTGCCCAACAAATTATAAAGATCGCGTTCGTTCCCAGTATTGGTTAGAACATGGTGATAATAGACCGCCTGCCCTGGACGCACATATTCCGTTCGGTTATCTTTCAAACTGAGGTTATACACAGGAATAACAGTGGTTTGAACCAAATTGGAACGCGCCACTTGAACAACCGTAGAACCTTCTTCCTTGTATTCACCCACAGCCATGTTACTGATGACCAGAGCATCAGCAAAAACCCAAGTCGATGCTGTTGCCCCCAATAAGCTCAGCATGGCAATACGCATATTTCGAATCATTTTCTTTTCTGCAAACATTTTCCGAGCCTACTCTTAAGGGTTAACACGAATAACAAAGTAGAAATTGGCTTCTTGGCTTGGATCTAAACTACTCACCAAAGCAGAAACTTTGTCACCAGAAGATAAATTTGTACCTGACGGAACAATGACAGGCGTTCCTACTAGGCTGGTATAAGCTGGAACAACATCATTAAACTGCACATTCTTCACCACTGAACCACCATCATTTTTAAGTGTCAGCTTATACACCACACATTGATTTGGCTTGACTGAAACCAACTGGGTGGAATAGCTCAAAGATGCTAAATTAGTGGTGGTACAGCTACTATTCGCTGCTTGTGTTTTAACTAACTGTAAATGCCCTGTTGCAACCGTGGTCACATCTGTATTTTTTAAGTTATCTAAATGAATGCCATTAAAATCAGACACTTCAACCACGATATCCGCCTGACTCACCACACCTTCTGTTGCAGAAGGGGCCGCCTGCACTTTAAGTAAAAGTTGAATATCAGCCTGCGCCACTAAACCCGCACTACCCAAAAGCTGATTTAAACTGGTTGTTGCGCTAATAATTTGGTCTGCACTATCAATCTGACCATTTTTATTTGCATCATAATAAAGGGTATAAACAAAGCCATCATTTCTAAGTGGTACAACTTTCAAATTCACTTGAGAACCTGCATTTGCCCCTTCTGCCATATTGCCCAAATTCTTTAAAGTATGCGCATAGACAATCGTGCCACCCACACTCACCTGACCTTGCTGATCATTGGTCAGGGTGAGTAAGCGTGCGACATTACTTTCAATTTGGTTCTTAATCGAGTCCTCTTGTTGATTAACTGGTGATTGAATCGCAAACCAAATCGGCGCTGTAAAATTCTGTTGGCTTACGTCAACATCAATCACTGCACAATATGCCTTGCTTGCTCCTGCACCTAAGGTTCCCGTATTGGTAATTTGCTTACCCACCGTTTGACAGCTGGCATCACCTTCATAAAATTTGACGCTAAAACCTGTTTTAGTGGTAGGCATAATATTGGCGACATCAATCGCGCTAAAGGATGCATACAAATTATAGTTATTAGCTTGGGTTGAATTATTCTTTGCTACCAAAGGAAAAACCGCTTTACCCGAAGTAACTTTAACCGTACGTAAGGGTTGACCGGCATTATCCACGATCCCCACGCCTAAACCCGATTGGTCAGCATTATATAAATCACTGCTGCTGGATGCAGCAGTCAAAACTGTAATTTGGTTACGAATCGGGTCAGAGACTGTACTTGAAGCAATGGATGTCGCAACCACATCAATATTGATATTGCTGACACTGCTGCTACAGCCTGTAGAGGCCGATACTCCAACCTGAATTTGTTTTACCGCCGCATTTGAAATCGAACCTGTGTCGACTTTACCGTCACCATTGGTATCCGTAAGTAAAGTTTTTCCGTCCTGCGTGTAAAAATTAACTTTGGCACAGCTAGGCAAATTGTTTGAGCTATAACCTAAATTATAAGTATCTGTGGTATTACCAATGTTCCAAACATAGTTATTAAAGAAAACCTCTTGCCCTGGTTTCAAACTGGCTTGAATCACTAGGTTATCGGGACTGTTATTCGGGTTACCGACGTTCGTTGCTGAACTGGATTTATTATTTAAAACCACCCCATAGACAGCAGCCAAATTATAGATCACGGTATTGGAGAAACTGCTCAGTTTTACCGTGGTACTATCTGTATCGTATTGTACAAAACCTGCCGTGTTTGGAATTTTATTGGCAGCACCTTGTTTCACTTTGGCTTTAAAAGCCAATGTGCCTGATGTGAGTGGTGCAACAGCCGTAATACTGGCTTCTAGACTCTTCCCATCAGGTTTAAGTTGATAGGCTATTCCTGTATTCGCAGATCCTTCTGTATCATTTGCATCGGTGAGTGCTGTGCTATTTTGATTCCAAACTGCCGACCCGGATACGTATTCTAAAGAATCATCCAACACATCTTGCAGCACGACACGACGTGTTGCTGTCCCTGTATTTCGATAGGTCAAAGTATAGGTGATCAGGTCACCAATATTGCCTTCACTTGCACTTTGCGCTTTAACGAGAGAAATCACAGCATCATCGACAACGCGAATCGTATCTGTGACTTGTGCAGAAAGCGTAGCACTTTGTTGGCTCACAGCTTTGAGGTCTAAACTACTGAGCTGATTAAAAGACACATTGGTCGGGATACTACCTACAATCACAACTGCTAAAGATTGACCCGCATTGAGCTCAATTGATCCCACCAATAAGTCTTCGGTATTATCTGCTAAACCATTTTGATCGCGGTCTGCATAGACCTTCACATTACTTAAATCAAAATTATCAGTGCTACTTTGTACTAGACCCAATGTATATCGATCAGCAGTATTACCTGTATTGGTTAACACATGTGGCAGATTTACCGCCCCACCAACCACACCATATTGGTTTTGATTTTGTACTAAAGTCAGTGAGTACGTTTTTTGCACTTCCAATGCCACGGGATTGGAATTGACCAATAAAACATTTCCCATCTCATCGGTATAGTCCCCAGATGCAACGTTAGAAATATAGCTTCCCGGTTGTGGAAATGCATGTGCTTCTAATGAAAAAAAAAATAAAAACGACAGAGCAGAAAATTTCTTTTTGTTAATTTTCATATGAATTAGCCAGCAAAAGTACAAACTGTGTCACAATTCTATACTATTTTGTATCATAGTTGTTATTGTGATTGCATATTTATTAGATAAAATTTGTACAGCATACTTTTTGTGCTTTCTGGTCCTTTAAATTCTTATTTATTTCGAGACAAATGGACGTGAACACTAAGCTCCAAATCAACTCATCAAAAAAACTTATCGAAGCATTGTTGTATAGCCCTGATGTGCGATAGCTCACGACACCCTCGTTAAAAAAACGCCCAATGAAGCTCATCGGGCGTTATTTTAAATAGGTAAATACCTATTTTCAGGGTTAAATTTTATATCAGGTATTACAACGTATGCTGGTCTTTCACTTCTTCAAGAACATCATCGAGCTCTTCTGGATTTTTCATCAAGTGGAGAATAGACAACACAAGTCCTCCCCAAACAAACAACATTGAAATCACCATCATTACGATTGCTGAAGTATTCATTTTTTTCTCCTAGCGATCTTTAACTTTGCTGAGTACGATTGCGACGACGGCACAGAAAATCACACTGCCCCAACCAAATAGCCCTTGCAGACTCATGCTATAGGTATCGTAACCATTTTTCACCAAATTAAATAACGTCATGCTCAACGTCGTTAATAACACGAGTGAAGTAATCACGGTCAAGGTAAATGCCCAGCCCTTACCGAGTTGAATGGTAGAAATACGATTTACGTGATCACGCAACTCAATCAATGCTGAACGCTTAAACCAAGTAATACAAAGAATAGAAACAAGTGCGCCACCCACAATGCCAATGTTATTGATAAAGTGATCCACGATATCTACCAGTTTAATCGCATTCACACTTGAGAATAAGATCACTGAAACCAGTGCACTACCACCACCGATAATGGTAACTGCTTTTTTACGGCTCCATTTTAACTTATCCTGCATCGCTGCAATCGGCACTTCCAAGATACTAACCATGGAAGAAATACCTGCAACAAATAATGATGAGAAGAACAATAGACCGAATAAATCAGCACCTGCACCAAGACTTGAAATGATTTTCGGGAAAGCAATAAATGCCAAACCGATACCACCACTCACCACATCTTGAACTTCTTTGCCTGCGGCATGCGCCATAAAGCCTAATGCAGCAAAAATACCAATACCCGCCAAGATTTCAGTTGAAGCATTGGCAAAACCAACGATTAAACCTGAGCCTGTCAAATTGGTTTTTGGCTTTAAGTAAGATGCATAAGTCACCATGATCCCGAAACCCACAGAAAGCGAGAAGAAGGTATGACCATACGCCGCCAACCACACTTTATAGTCCATCATCGCAGACCAGTTCGGCGTAAAGAATGCATTTAAGCCTTCTGCTGCACCGGGTAAACGAAGTGATTGCACCACTAAAATGGTGAATAAAACGAATAGCAAAGGCATGAAAATCTTATTCGATAATTCAACACCTTTTTTAACCCCGCCAAACAGAATAATTAAGGTCAGTGCCCAAATTCCCACGATTGGCCAAAATAAATGGCTTACAAACTGTAAATCGAAACCTGTTGCTTTCGAAGTTTGTAAGTAGGTATTGAAGAAGAAACTTTCAGGGTCACTGCCCCAAGTCTGACCAATCGAGAAGTAAACATAGCTTCCCGCCCACGTCAGTACGCTGGCATAGTACAAACCAATGATGATACACACACAGACTTGCCACCAACCCAGCGTTTCACCGCCTTTAAACAAAGCCCGATAGGCTTTAGGTGGTGACCCCGAACTACGGTGTCCCGTTGCATAATCTAAAAATAACAGAGGTAAACCAGCGGTAATTAACGCCAATAAATAAGGAATAAGAAAGGCACCGCCACCATTTTCATAAGCAACATAAGGGAAACGCCAAATATTACCTAAACCTACAGCCGAACCTACAGCTGCAATAATAAAACCAGATCGTGATGTCCAGTTTTCACGAGTTCCTGACATAAAACACCTAAACCTAGGTCCCTTTTAATTGCTTTTTATTTGGTTATCTCGCAACAAAAAAGAACCATTTAATATTAATCTTGAGTGTTTGATTTAGCTTCGACCTTTTGGGTGCAAGGTTCTAAATGACAAACAGAGGAGTTTTCACAAAACCTTGGTTAAAGTGTGTCGATTAAACTTCCCTTTTATATGGTTCAACAATACTCACTTTTATAAAAATATTCTGTAATTTCTGCTTCAAATATTCCATTTTTATAATGTGTGCTGATTCAACCGTTCAATTAATCAGCTTATTTATTGTACAAAATTAGTTATAAATTAACAAACTTTTTGGAATGATTTATTCCACCTATTTCGCTGCATAAAATTTTAATATCCCTCAACGATGTTCAACCTACTAAAAAAATCAATCTAAAGGCTGCTCAAGCCATCAATTGTATGTATAAAACATTACTTTTCACATTTTTATTCAAATATTCACCCCTTCAGGGAACATTGGCCATATTTCTGATGAACATCACATGCACGCATACAACTTTTTAATATTGTTCTGTACTTACAACGCAGTCGTATTTACAACCGCGCTATACCAGTGATGCTCTATATTTAAAAGAGAAACCACCAAAGCCAGTAATTGCGTAGAACATCCTCAGTTTCACTAGATCAATCCAGCCTTCATCAGACTATTTAAAAGATGCTGATCTAAAGCACTAAGCAAAAATTATAAGCCATTCACTTTTGTCAGCTTAGGCTTACAAATAGCGTGGTTAAAATGCTGTATGAACAACAGCCACCGCCATGTATATTTAAATCATCAGGAAACAGGACGTTTCCCAAACTTAAAACAACAATAATCAGTTTGAGCATCAGGATGTGAGATATGACAGGAGTTGTATCTAAACACTGAAATACAAAGAAACCTCGACAGGATGTCGGGGTTTCTTTTTATCTCTATTCCACAGTTAAAGCTGAATATAAGTCCGAAATCCTCGACTCGCATAGTACGAAGCAGCGCCATTATGATAGGTAAACGTACGACCATAGCGCTGATCACAAAAAATTGCCCCGCCTTGCTGACGTAATTCAGCTGGAGTCTCAACCCAACTGGATGTTTTCAAGTCAAAATTAAAGATCTGCTGTAAAGCATAATACTGTTGTTCCGTCACTAAGCTTAAGCCATACGCCTGTACCCAATCGAGCACTGTATTTTCAGGCGGATGGTCTTTACGACTCAATAGTGCCTCTCGGTCATAACACATGCTCCGTCGCCCTTTTGGGGACTCAATTGAACAATCAAAAAAATACACATCTTGTGTATTCGGTAAAGCCACGACATCGGGCTCACCACCACTTATTTCCATTTGTTGTAAGGCGTATAATTTTTCCGGAGACTGCAAAAGTTTTTCTCGGACAAATGCCCAACTAATTTGCATATGACGTTCAGTATGCTGTTGAAACCGCTGTTCTAAGATGTTGAATAAACGTTCACTTTGCTCAGGTTCGAGTTGTTTATGCTGCTTAATCATTGTTATTTTGCTGCCCTATTTAAAGCTGCCTTTAGCATAGCACTCTCCTTTAAACACGATCAAATACCATCCAACGGTACATCGATTTTGAAAAATAAAGGCCCTCACAACGAGAGCCTTTTATTTGTTTGGGATTTGATTAAGAAGATGCTTTGATTGAACTTGAAACTTTCACCTGAGTTTTAACTGCTTCTTCAGCACTATTTAAACGGATAAAAGAAACCGCTATCGCAGCAAGTACCGCAGGAATCGCCACAGCAATAAAATTCAACTTATGTGGTAATTCCATGCCCAACAATACACCAATGACAATTGGACCCACGATTGCACCCACACGGCCAATCCCTGATGCCCAACCCAACCCAGTTGAACGAACAGCCAATGGATAATATTGCGCCACATAACTATATAGTAAAATACTACAACCGATTGAAGCGGCTCCTGCAAGTGCAACCAATAAATAAATTACAGGTTGTGGTGAATTAAAGCCTAAACCCACCAGTGCAAATGCCCCGACAGTCAACATGCTAATAATGACAGGTTTCAAGTGGAAACGATCCGCGAGCACACCACCACCAGCAGTGCCAATCACCGCACCAATATTCAAGGAAAGGAGGAACATTAAACTGCTGCCCATCGAATAACCCGCAGCCATCATCAGTTTTGGTAACCAGCTTCCTAAGGCATAAACCATCAATAAGCACATGAAGAAGCAGCACCAAAATAAAACTGTACCCATACCACGGCCATTTTTAAACAAGGCAGCGACAGATGCATCAGGGACTTTTGCTTCATTCAGCACTAGAACAGTATCTGAAGTTACAGTCTCTTCAGGTACCAGACGTTGAATAATGCTGCGTGCCTTTTCTGTTTGCTGGTCTTTCACTAAAAAAGTGACTGATTCAGGTAAGAATTTCCATAAAATAGGAATAAACAGTAATGGAATACCCGCAATGAAAAACATGATCTTCCAGCCAAAGGTTGGCGTAAACGCAACACCTAGTAGTGCTGCCATAATTCCACCCATTGCATAGCCACTAAACATCGCGGTCACCAAAGTACTACGAAACTTCTGAGGCGCATATTCCGAAGTTAAAGCGACCAAGTTCGGTAATACACCACCAATTCCAAGACCCGCAATAAAGCGTAAAATACCAAATTCAGTCGGGTTTGATGCAAAGCCACCCGCAAAAGTGAACCCACTGAACAACGTAACACAGATAATAATGACTTTTTTACGGCCAATTTTATCGGCCAGCATCCCAAATAGCATTGCACCAAACATCATGCCTGCTAGGGCCGTACTGGCTAGCATTCCCGCTTGAACAGCCGTCATACCCCACTCTTTCATTAAAAGCGGTAAAGCCACACCGTTAATTGCTAAATCATAGCCGTCAAATAAGACGACGAATAAGCACCACAAAACAACCGTTAAATGAAAAGGCTTAAACTTAGCCTGATCGATTACAGCATTTACATTCATTGTTGTCGCTGTCATTTTTCTCTCACCTCCAATTGTGAGCTTTATTATAAAAAGTGAATCCAAATTCACTTTTACATAAAATGAATCATAATTCAGTTTTTGTCTATAAATAAAGCAATCGAAATGGTTTTTTTGGAAAAATTAGACTAAAGTTGTATAAAAATGACGCGAGACGATTTGCACTTCATCGAATTCTTTGATAAATAAGAGATATTTCACATAATTTTAATTTATATAAATGTATTTTTGTATAATTTAGCGTGTATTCTCCGCTCTAACTCTCTTCTTTTCCACTTAATAATTCTTTATTTATATTATTTACCATTCCTTGCATAAAAAAATCCCCCTCTGCATTAAGCGGAGGGGGATTTAGAATTAATGAGCTGGCGATGACTTACTCTCACATGGATAACTCCACACTACCATCAGCGCTAAGAGGTTTCACTTCTGAGTTCGGGAAGGGATCAGGTGGTTCACTCTTGCTATTGTCGCCAGCACAACTGTTTATGACTATTCATTGGGTCTAACCTCAGAGCAGTGCTCTTCGTGCCTAACTTTCATCAAATGAGTTATTAACAGGTATATTTGAGTTTCTTGCGACAATCTAAAGCAGTGCTTTATCTTATCTCATTGCACATTGTACTTAGCTTTATAACTAAATCAAGTTGTTTGCAGTGATTTGAACCACAACACCAACTGTTTGGGTGTTGTATAGTCAAGCCTCACGAGCAATTAGTATTGGTCAGCTTCACATATCACTATGCTTCCACATCCAACCTATCAACGTCGTAGTCTTCAACGGCTCTTTAGGAGACATAAAGTCTCGGGGAAATCTTATCTTGAGGTAGGCTTCCCGCTTAGATGCTTTCAGCGGTTATCCCTTCCGAACATAGCTACCCGGCGATGCGACTGGCGTCACAACCGGTACACCAGAGGTTCGTCCACTCTGGTCCTCTCGTACTAGGAGCAGATCCTCTCAAATTTCCAACGCCCACGGTAGATAGGGACCGAACTGTCTCACGACGTTCTAAACCCAGCTCGCGTACCTCTTTAAATGGCGAACAGCCATACCCTTGGGACCTGCTTCAGCCCCAGGATGAGATGAGCCGACATCGAGGTGCCAAACACCGCCGTCGATATGAACTCTTGGGCGGTATCAGCCTGTTATCCCCAGAGTACCTTTTATCCGTTGAGCGATGGCCCTTCCATACAGAACCACCGGATCACTAAGACCTACTTTCGTACCTGCTCGACTTGTGGGTCTCGCAGTTAAGCGCGCTTTTGCCTTTATACTCTACGCGTGATTTCCGACCACGCTGAGCGCACCTTCGTACTCCTCCGTTACTCTTTAGGAGGAGACCGCCCCAGTCAAACTACCCACCAGACATGGTCCTCGCTCCAGATAATGGAGCAGAGTTAGAACCTCAATATTACCAGGGTGGTATTTCAAGATTGGCTCCACCGAAACTAGCGTCTCGGTTTCAAAGCCTCCCACCTATCCTACACAAGTAAGATCAAAGTTCAATGTCAAGCTGCAGTAAAGGTTCACGGGGTCTTTCCGTCTAGCCGCGGGTACACCGCATCTTCACGGCGAATTCGATTTCACTGAGTCTCTGCTGGAGACAGCGCCCCCATCATTATGCCATTCGTGCAGGTCGGAACTTACCCGACAAGGAATTTCGCTACCTTAGGACCGTTATAGTTACGGCCGCCGTTTACTGGGGCTTCGATCAAGAGCTTCGCTTACGCTAACCCCATCAATTAACCTTCCAGCACCGGGCAGGCATCACACCCTATACGTCCACTTTCGTGTTTGCAGAGTGCTATGTTTTTAATAAACAGTTGCAGGGGCCTGGTTTCTGTGGCTGTCAACCGCTCAGGAAGCAAGTTCCATCACCGTCAACAGCGTACCTTCTCCCGAAGTTACGGTACCATTTTGCCTAGTTCCTTCAGCAGAGTTCTCTCAAGCGCTTTGGTCTACTCGACCTGACCACCTGTGTCGGTTTCGGGTACGATTCCTGTGTAACTGAAGCTTAGAGACTTTTCCTGGAAGCATAGTATCAGCCACTTCACTGTACAAGTACAGCTTGCTATCAGATCTCAGCATAGAGTACCCCGGATTTGCCTAAGATACATGCCTACATCCTTTCACCTGGACAACCAACGCCAGGCTGACTTAACTTACTCCGTCCTCTCATCGCATTACACAGAAGTATTGGAATATTAACCAATTTCCCATCGACTACGCCTCTCGGCCTCGCCTTAGGGGTCGACTCACCCAGCCCCGATTAACGTTGGACTGGAACCCTTGGTCTTTCAGCGTGCGAGTTTTTCACTCGCATTGTCGTTACTCACGTCAGCATTCGCACTTCTGATACCTCCAGCATACTTCTCAATACACCTTCATCGGCTTACAGAACGCTCCCCTACCACTTGCAATAAATTGCAAATCCGCAGCTTCGGCATATAGTTTTAGCCCCGTTACATCTTCCGCGCAGGCCGACTCGACTAGTGAGCTATTACGCTTTCTTTAAAGGGTGGCTGCTTCTAAGCCAACCTCCTAGCTGTCTATGCCTTCCCACATCGTTTCCCACTTAACTATAATTTTGGGGCCTTAGCTGGCGGTCTGGATTGTTTTCCTCTTGACTACGGACGTTAGCACCCGCAGTCTGTCTCCCGGATAGTACTCATTGGTATTCGGAGTTTGCATCGGTTTGGTAAGTCGGGATGACCCCCTAGCCGAAACAGTGCTCTACCCCCAATGGTATTCGTCCGAGGCGCTACCTAAATAGCTTTCGGGGAGAACCAGCTATCACCGAGTTTGATTAGCCTTTCACCCCTATCCACAAGTCATCCCCTGGCTTTTCAACGACAGTGGGTTCGGTCCTCCAGTTAGTGTTACCCAACCTTCAACCTGCTCATGGATAGATCACCCGGTTTCGGGTCTACACCCAGCAACTAAACGCCCTATTAAGACTCGATTTCTCTACGGCTCCCCTATGCGGTTAACCTCGCTACTGAATGTAAGTCGCTGACCCATTATACAAAAGGTACGCAGTCACCGAACAAGTCGGCTCCCACTGCTTGTATGCATGCGGTTTCAGGATCTATTTCACTCCCCTCACAGGGGTTCTTTTCGCCTTTCCCTCACGGTACTGGTTCACTATCGGTCAGTCAGGAGTA